>Ga0335398_10003643_pt1 | contig 22227 bp, 19 predicted proteins | sample BON03_FD_205742 | JGI IMG/M metagenome (GOLD analysis project Ga0335398, IMG submission 205742) | Freshwater microbial communities from Lake Bonney liftoff mats and glacier meltwater in Antarctica - BON-03 (spades assembly) (version 2) | ecosystem: Environmental > Aquatic > Freshwater > Ice >... | reverse complement strand
TCACAAATTATGAGGCGCAGCAGTATCGCTTATTCATAAATACTTCAAATGTCTAGCTGCTAGGCATTTTTAATGCTCAAAATGAAGGCATTTATTACTGTTAGAAAAAATTTGTTATGCACCCGCGATTACGTAATACAGGAGTTAAGGCTGGACGAAGCAGGCTCTGAATAGATACAGTTGAAGGCGAAAGGGGCTCGGTTTTGTTTTCACATCTCAAATATAGAGCCACTTTTTGGGGCGAATCGAGGTTTTTGATCTCTTTTCGCCCTACTTTTTTAATCGCAGAGCCACTAACCATCCACTTCCCCGCCGGTGGGATAGGCTCTAGATAAGCGGGCTTGCGGGCATAAAAAAACCCTTTTCGTTACCGAAAAGGGTTTTCATTTGGTCGGGGCGACAGGATTCGAACCTGCGACCCCCTGGTCCCAAACCAGGTGCGCTAGCCAGGCTGCGCTACGCCCCGATACCAAAAGAAGGGCGAAGTGCATCATATTATTTCCCCCTGTCAACCTACATTTTTCAAAGAAATAAGGTTCGCCCTTCCTAAACACCTCCACAGCCTAGAGCCTCGTATTATGCCGCTATTCTGGTCGAGGACAAAACTTCTCAAAACAGCCTCTTTGGTTGCGCTTTCAGCATGGGCATGCTCACCACTTTCCGCCCAAACTTTGCAAGAACAAGTGGACTCCGCAGTGGCCGCCTTCAGCGAGGGCGACTACGCGCAGGCTTATTGGGCATTTGAGAGTATCGAACTGGATTACGGTGAGGAGCCGGAATTCCTCGATGCCAATTTTCAAAGCACGGTTCTGCCCGTTCGCGCCTATGCCGCGCTGATGGCCGAGCGCCCGACCGATGCACTGGTATTTTTCAACGAACTCTTGACGCAACATTCGCCGCGCGACGGGGTGCGGGCGTTTGCCATTTATAACTACGCCATCGCACTCTCGCAGACCGATGCGTTGGCTTCGGCGGCGAAGGCTTTTCATAGTTTCCAGGAAAGCTTCCCTGGTTCCAACGAGGCCGCACTCGCCAAGCTACAGGAGGCTGATCTGCTCTACGAAATCGGCGAATTGGATACCGCCAATGAGAAACTGGATACTTTTTACGCCTCCGATGCCCCGGCCACGCTGCGGATGCAGGCTAGGCTGCGGGCGCTGCAAATTGCCAGCGAATCTGAAGATGCCACCCGTGCGCGATCCATTCTCTTCGGCACGGATTGGAACGTCGCCGCGATGCCAGACATCGCAGTGCTGAGCTTTGCGGCGCTCGACGCGGGCGACCTGCTGCTGGCCGAAGGGCTTCACCTCGAAGCCATTCGCGCCTACCGGCTCACCCTCCCGCGCGATATCCTGATCGACAAACAACGCGAGCGCCTGGCCCAAACCCGCCAGTCCTTTAGCCAAAAGGCTGCCTTCGCTTCGAGCATCTGGAAAAATCACTCAGCACAGCTCATCGCACGACTCGAGCGTCAGTTGGATCGCCTCGAAAACATGGATGACTACACGCCGGGGCTTTTCCTGCGCTCGGGGCAAGCCTACCTGCTGGCAAGTCGCTACCGCGAGGCCGCCATCCTTTTTCGCACCATCGCGCGGGAGGAAAGCTATGAAAGCGACCTCCGCGCTGAAGCCCACTACCGCTGGATCCTTGCTCTGAGCGAAGCCGAGCAATGGGAAGCCGCACGCGCGACGGCGCAACAATTCCTCGAACTGCACCCGGGGCACACGCTGGCCAACAGCGCCCTCTTCCTGATCGCCCGCGCCTACCAAGGAGAAGGCAAATTTTACGATGCGATCGAAGTGCTCGACACTTTAATTGCCAACTACCCTCAGGATAAACAAGCCCCTCGCTGGTATTTCACCCGGGGCTACAATTACAGTGTCTTAGAGCAACAAGCCGCCGCGCGCGAGAACTTTGAAACGGCGCTCGCAAACTATCCAAAGAGCGAACTGACCACTCAGTTGGCACTTTGGACGGGGCTGACCTATTTCTTTGAGCGCAATTACGACGAGAGCCTGAAACGGCTACTCGACCTTAAGCAGCACAGCAAAAAGCACCCAATGTATCCGGAAATCAACTACCGGATAGCCAACCTCTACTATGCTCAGCGTGACTACGAGAACGCGCTCAAAACTATCGAGTTTGTCATCAAAAACTACTCCGACCATGCGCGCTACGGCGAAGCCCTTGCCCTGAAGGGCGACATCTACATGGGGCTCGGCGAGTTGGTCATCGCGGCAGCCGCCTTCCGCCAAGTGCCCGCCGACGAACCAAGCATCTACGACTACGCCGTCTTTCAGGCATCGAAGATCTACAAGGCGCTGGAACGCTACGACTTGATGCGCGAGCACCTGCAAGCCTACGTGGACCGCGCCGATGCCAACGAACGCCCGCGCGTGAGCGAAGCGCTCTACTGGATCGGCTGGTCGCTGCAACAAGAAGACCACGCGCCCGAGGCTTTCCCTATTTACGAAGAGGCGCTCACCCGCTTCGGGAACGACCCGAAAGCGCGCGCAGTCAGCTCGATCCTGTCCGCCTATGCTGATCTTTTTAAACGCTCCGACGCAGCCGACGTCAGCTTTGAAACATGGCTGCAAGAAGCCAGCGAGCAAAGCCTCATGGATAACAAACTGACTTGGTTCGCCCGCCTCACGCAGTTTACCGCGCATCGCCAACGGCGGATGATCGACGACGCAACGGCCGATGCCACCTTGCTCTCGATCCATCGACTGGTGCCAATTGACGAGCAAGACCCTGAGACCTTGGCCGTAGTCGGCATCGTGCTGGTCGAGCGTGAATACGAATCGTCGGACGATTATTTTGAGCAAATTCTCAACGAATACCCCAAGCGCTTCGAACGCGCGGCCGCGTTTTACGGCAAGGCCAAATTGGCCGCGAAAAACCAACGCCTCGACGAAGCCCGTCGCTGGCTGATTCGTTTTCTCGAAGAGACACCCACTCACCCACTGGCCGCCGATGCGCGGCTGCTGGCTGCCGAAGTTTTAATTCGTCAAGGCGTTTACGCCGCCGCCCGCGACACGCTGAACGAGATTTTACAGATTAAGGAAATGCGCGGTCGCCCCCACGCTCGCGCCCTCGCCGGTCTGGCCCGGGTCGAGATGGAGGAGGACAACATCAAGCGAGCGATCCCCTACTGGCAGCGAATCTACACGCTCTACCGTGCGTATCCCGAACTCGTCGTCGAAGCCTACTGGGAGAGCGCACAGCTCTTTGAGGAGATCGACGACCCTATTGCGGCACGCAATACGGTGGCCGAACTGCTGCGCGACGAACGACTCAAGGCATTCCCGCAATACGCAAAGGCCGAAGCTGAACTACCACGACTGGATAAAGCCGCGCAGGCGCGCAGTGCGCTGGCCGAGCAAAACACCGCAGTCGAGAAGGAGGTGGAGTTATGAGACGAAATCTGCCGAAAGCCACAAAATGTCTACAGTATTGCATAGCATGTGGCGTGCTCGCTTGCGAGCGCCTACGTTGCCTCCCCGCCGATTCGGGCGCTCGCAAGCGAGCACGCCACGGATGGAAACGCAAGTGCGGAGAGTCCATCTCAGTGTGTAGCGGAATGGGGAACCCGTTTCGACCATTTGTCAGGATCGGGTCTGCAATTCAAAAGCGCTGCGCGCGTCCGCTACAACTCCAGAGCTTCTGCAACCAAAAACCCTGCACTCTCACAACACTCACACTGGCTATCGCCAGCGTGCTACCAAATGCCATGAGTGCCATACCGACTGACGAACGCACGGCGATCAAAGCAGAGCTTTCCGAGCCGATCACACTGAAATTGAACAATGGCCAAACAGTATCGGGAAATCCAATCAATGTATCCAAAGATCAAATACAAATCGCCTCTGCAGAGGGCGCGGGCGAGATCGTATTCACCTTCGAGATCGACGACATTCGGGAAATTTCCATTCCGGGAGAAAGTTACAAGACAGTCGCCGCCGAGTGGATGCGTGCGGGCAATGCCGAAGACGCTCTGGAGCTAATGGCCATGCTCTACGCGCAGCGCAGTCCACTACTGCCTCTGCTGCCCGCGAGTGAGTCTCACTTTTTCACTTACTATGTGGACCTCGTGCTGGACTCGCCCAAGCCAGCGCGCGCGATTGCGATCATCCAAACACTACGCCCGCAAATCGACAACCCGGCCGCAATACGTGCGTTGGACGATGACACCTTGGAAAGTTACCAAACTCTTGGGCTGAATGAGGAGGCACTGCCACTCGCCGAAGCTTGGGTGGCCAGCCGCAAGCCATACGGCGAGAGCGCACTCGGCTACTATACACTAGGCACCGCGCGCTTGCGGGCAGAAGCCTACGAGGACGCACTCGACCTAGCGCTACGTCCGATCGTTTTTGCTTCGCCAATTCCCACTGACAAATTGGCCGAGTGCTATGCGGTGGCGGTCAGTGCGGCTCTAGGGTTGCGCGAGCGTGCCTACGCCGCCACCCTCTTTCAAGAAATGCATGCGCGTGGATTTGAATGGCCAAAAAGTGACCGCACCTTGCAACCCTTTCTAAAAGAGATTACCGAATACATTAAAGAAAATGAAGACACTCAATGACAGCTCCAGTGGTGTAGCCGAAGCGGTAACGCTTTGGATCGTTCGTAGCTGCAGCAAGCTACTGTCCAAAATCTTACGATTGATCAGGTTCGCCTTGCGCCCGGTCTTTTCGCTGCGCTCGGAACGACTACTTCCGCTATCAGGATTCCTACTCTTACCTCTAATCGCGCACGCTCAGGAAGCGGCTGAAACCGCGACTGAAGACAGCCTAAATCTCTGGGGTCTGATCCAACAAGGCGGCTGGGCGATGTATCCGCTGGGCGCGTGCTCGTTGGCCATGTTCTTCCTTATCTTCTACTCGTGGAAAGAAACGAGCCGAAAGAAATTCTTCACCGCAGAGCAAGTGCAAGCCGCGAGCGTAGCGATTGCGGCCAAAGACTACGCAAAAGGGCAAAGCGCGATTACAGAACGTAACACATTACTCGGGCGCGCGCTGGCACCGGCCTTGCCCAAACTGGCCTCAAACCGTGAGAAAGCTGAGAACCTCTTCATTGAAAACCTGGAGGCTGAGGAGAATTCCGTCAGCCAATGGGTCACCTATTTGAACGTAGTCGCCTCGGTGGCACCAATGATCGGCCTGCTCGGCACAGTCAGCGGGATGATTAGCGCCTTCCAAACCATCGGCCGCGGCGGCATGGGGCGCCCCGAACTCCTGGCGGGCGATATTGGCGAAGCTTTAATTACCACCGCAACTGGGCTGGTGATTGGTATCCCCGCGATGATCGCCTATTTTGTGCTAAAGAATCGCCTCAACACCGCGATGATCGCGACCGCTCAAGCAGGCACAGAAGTGCTTGAGACGGAGGAGGGCTGACAGCAAGATGAAGGAGTTTAACCTCATTTCTGCATCCGGTCTGGAAAGTCTGTAATGATACCGTCCACACCCAAGTGGGTATAGTGGCTGATTCGATCTAACGGATTAATCGTCCAGACGTAATACAGAAGCTCTTTGCTTTGAAATGTTTCGATGAAATCCTGATCCACAAAACGGCGGCCTTTTGCAGCCACTCCACTTACACCATTGGCGATCAAGTGATCGGAAAGTTCCACGGGGTCTGGCGGCATTTGGCTTTGCCCAATTCTGATAATTTCTGAAGAAACTTCGTAAAAAGCCGAGTAGCCACGGTGGGCGATGCACTGAATGCCATAAATGGGCGAAGGTATGCATGCGACATGCGACAACCAAACAAGTTGCTAATGCACGCGTCTTCATGATCCTTAGAGGGCGACTACGAGAGCGCCCAGTCGAGATATTTTTGGCAAACGTGCTCGGGGCGGATGACGATCCACTCGGGGATCTCGTAAGGGTGGTTGGCTTTGATGAAAGACTCGATCGCCTCGGAGTTGCGCGAAGCGAACTTCACCATGAGACGTATCTCGGAGTGATCGTGCAACTCGCCCTTGTAACGGTAAATCGAGCGCACGTTGGGGTCGATTTTAACACAGGCAGCAAGTCCCCGCTCGACTAGCTGGATCGCGATACGATCCGCGACGTCTTGGTTATCACATGTGGTTAGACCTATCAGTAATTCATCACTCATGGACTAACGATGGTCCCATGGTAGCGTAACGTCAACTAATTCGTGATCCCAGACTTCGAAAGGTTCAAAGATTTTACCAGGGTTAAGTATTCCTAATGGGTCGAGGGCATTTTTCACCGCACGCATGGCAGCGATTTCGGGCGAAGTGTGCTGCATCGCCATGAAGGGAGCCTTAGCGAGGCCGATGCCATGCTCACCGGTAATCACGCCGCCGAGGTCGACGACCTTTTGCATGAGCTTTTGAATGCCGGCTTTGGCCTTCTTGGCGTCGCGCTTGCTGGCGCGATTATACATAATGTGGACGTGCAGATTGCCATCACCCGCGTGGCCAAAGGTGGGCGTGGCGAGGCCAATCTCTTTTTTCAGCGCGATGGTGTAGCGAATAAGTTCGGCCTGCTTTTCGAGCGGCACGACGACATCCTCGTTCAGCTTGGTATCGGCAAGCGAGAACATCGACTGCGAGCAGGTGCGGCGCACTTGCCAAAGTTTCTCAGCCTGCCTCTCCGTGCGTGCTTCGCGATGGGCGGCGGCGTCGCCTGCCATGTAGTCGAGCAGGCGCTGGCGTTGCTCGCGGACTTCGGCTGGGCGACCGTCGAGTTCGATCAGAAGGATGGAGCTGCGGGGCTGCCCATCGAAAATGGTTTTGCTGGTGTATTTCTCGGCACAAGCGACGGACTGGCGGTCGAGAAACTCGAGAATCGAGGGACTGATGCCCGCTTTGAAAAGCCCGACGACAGCCTTGAGCGCGGCAGCTTCGCTCTTAAAGGCAAACATGCCCGTCCAGCGCTTTTCAGGTTTAGGAATGAGCTTAAGATTGGCCGCAGTCATGACACCGAGGGTACCTTCGGAGCCAATCAGGAGATCACGCAAGTTGAGGCCGGACACGTATTTTTTAAGCGGCAGGCCAAACTTAAACGGGCTGCCATCAGCGAGGAAGCCTTCGAGCCCGAGCACATAGTCGCGGGTGACACCGTATTTTACACAGCGCATACCGCCTGCGTTGCAGGCGATGTTGCCACCGATTGTGGAATATTTCTTAGAGGACGGGTCGGGAGGGAAAAAGAGACCGAGGGCTTCAACTTGTTCTTGCAGGTTGGCCGTGACGACACCGGCACCGACGGTGGCGATGCGCGCGACGGGATCGATCTCGATTTGGTCAAGCGCGGAGAGGTCGAGCACCCAGCCGCCGCGAATCGGGACAGCCGAGCCGGTGGCCGAACTGCCTGCACCGCGCGAAGTGACTGGGATGCCATACTTTGAGGCGAGCTTGAGAACGATGCCGACGTCAGCAGGCTCTTTAACATTGATCACAGCCTGTGGCAGTGATGATAGACGGAGATTATCCAGCGAAGCGTTAAAACAGGCGTCCTCATCTTCAGCGACCTTTGAGCCGAGGCGCTTACGTAGTGTCTTCAAGGCCTTGGGAGGCTGGCTGCCTTTTTTGGATTTCTTCGATTTCATCTAATAGACCTGGGCACGCACACGATTGCGGGGACTCGAGCGAGAGATGACTAGACCTGAACGGCGAGCTGCACGACATCGAGCTCGATGGTAAAGGCTGCACCCGTGCTACCCACGCGATTCGCAGCGTAGATCCGGCCTTTATGCGACTCGACGATCTTTTTGCAGATCGAAAGGCCGAGCCCGGTGCTGGTCTCGTTGCCAGTGGGCTGGACGGAAGTTTTGCCAAAATCCGTAAAGAGTTTATGCATTTCGTCTTCAGGGATACCCGGCCCCTCGTCTTCGACAACAATCTTAAGCAACTCGCCCATCTTAAGGTGATTGCGAATACGCGCAAGAGCCTCGTGGCGATTAATCGGCTTGGTGATGTAATCACTGCCACCCGCATCGAGACCTTCGACAATCGAACCCGTATCGGCACGTCCCGTGACAAAAATAATCGGCACTTCCTCCATGCCTTCGGTGTTTTTAATTTTCCGGCAAGTAATGAAGCCATCGATGCCGTCCATCACCACATCGAGCAGGATCAGATCGGGGTGATGAGCTAGAATTTGATCTAGGGCGGCTTCGCCAGAAGCAGCCTCGTCGACCACAAAGCCACTGCGTTCGAGAACGCGGCGGAGGAGCTTGCGGATAATTTCGTCGTCATCGACGACGAGAATCCTAGATTGATCGATATTAATGGGGACTGGTTGATTCACAGCTGCAAAGGAATATTTCGGAGATTAAAGAGTAGTTAAATGGATATCTGAGCGCAAAGTCAACAAGGCGGTCTATTTGCAATGGAATTCCTCGTTCCATTTTTCATTGCACTGCGAGCCGCAGAGGGCATCTTTTCGCGGCTATGCTTCAAGCTGGTATCGTAGGTCTCCCCAATGTGGGCAAAAGTACACTGTTTAACGCCCTCACGCGCACGCGTAAGGCGGAGTCGGCAAACTATCCGTTTTGCACGATCGACCCCAACGTGGGCGTCGTTCAAGTGCCGGATGCACGTCTGGAGCCACTGCGTGAACTATCCAAGACGAACAAGGTCATCCCCGCCGCGATCGAGTTCGTCGATATCGCCGGTCTGGTGGCAGGCGCGAGTAAGGGGGAAGGCCTCGGCAACAAGTTTCTAGCCAACATCCGCGAGGTCGATGCCATCGTGCACGTGGTGCGCTGCTTTGTGGACGACGATATTATCCATACCATGGGCTCGATTGACCCAATCCGCGACATCGAGGTGATCAACACCGAGCTCATCCTCTCCGACATTAGCTCCGTGGAGAGCCAAAAGGAGAAACTAGTCAAGAAAGCTCGCGGCGGCGACAAAGAAGCCGCTGAGAATCTCGCACTGATCGAGCGCCTCCAACCGCACCTCGACGAAAACAAGCCGGCTATCACACTGAGCATGAGCGAAGACGAACACGCCACGCTCAAGCGCCTGTGCCTGCTCTCTGCCAAGCGCGTGCTCTACGCCTGCAACGTAGCCGAGGGCGATTTGGCCGACACCTCAGGCAACCAATATGTCGCGCAGGTCGAAAAGTTTGCCCACGAGCACCACGGCGCAGGCACCTGTATCATTTCCGCAGCGGTCGAAGCGGAGCTGATCGATTTCGAAGGAGAAGAAGCAGCCGAATACCTTGAATCCCTCGGAGTCAAAGACTCCGGCGTCTCGCTACTCATCCGCGCCACTTACGATCTACTCGGCCTCGCCTCTTACTTCACGGCCGGCGTGCAAGAAGTCCGCGCATGGACGTTCAAGAAGGGGATGAAAGCGCCAGAGTGCGCAGGCGTCATCCACAGCGACTTCGAACATGGCTTTATTAAAGCCGAAGTCGTGGCCTACGAAGATTTGATCGCGGTAAGCAGCGTGGCTAAAGCCCGCGACGCGGGCAAATACCGCCTCGAAGGCAAAGAATACGAATTCAAGGATGGCGATGTGGCGCTATTTCGCTTCAACAACTAATAGACCTAATAAGTTAAAGGAATACGGAACCATCACTAATTGACCTTTTCTCCACTACCTATACCAACTTGATGACTACCATGCTCCTCTCCATTACACGCATTCTTTCCGTACCAGCACTTCTCTTGATCCTCACAGGTTGCGAACGCGACGAGCCGACCAGCTACTTGATCCCTAAAGAAGATCGCAACGTTACGATGCCCGGCGCGGTGGCTGAACCGACTAAGCAAGCGCCCGCCGCATCCGGCGGCAGCATGCAAGTGCTACCGGGAATGGAACAGGCTGCCAATCAAACCGGCGAGGTCCGCTACACCGTGCCCGAGGGTTGGGAAGAACTCGCAGCGAGCGGCATCCGCAAGGCCAACCTGAAAGTAACCAATGCAAATGGCAGCGCTGAGCTGACCGTGCTGGCCTTTCCCGGCGATGTCGGTGGCCGCTTAGCCAACATCAATCGCTGGCGAGGGCAAATTGGCCTCGCAGCGACGACGCCCGAAGCCCTCCCCGAGTTTACCGAAAGCTACACGATCTCCGGACACGGTGGCCTCTACATGCGAATCGATGGCGGCGCTCAAAGCATTCTCGGCGCCCTCCTCCCCTTTCATGGCAACACTTGGTTTTTCAAACTTCTGGGCGACAGCGAGACAGTGCTAGCCAATGAAACAGCCATGAAGGCCTTTCTCGATTCTGTGCAACTGCCCGACGACAATCATTAATTGATGAAGTCCCTCTTCAAATTCTTCAGCTCGCTGAAGCTGACGGTGGTCTTGCTCACCTTTTCGATGATGCTGATTTTCTTCGGCACGCTCGATCAAGTGCAATACGGCATCTGGCATACACAGAAGCTCTACTTTGAAAGCTTCCTCGCCATCTGGGCGTATCCTGCGCAAGCGCCCGCCTACGATCAACTCTTTTGGCTGCGCATCCCCATGCTAGGTGGCTATTCGCTTGGTGCACTACTTTTTTTCAATCTCATCGCAGCGCACATCACTCGCTTTAAGATGACGTGGAAGAAGTGCGGCATTTTCCTCATCCACTTCGGACTGATCCTGCTGCTCGTGAGCGAGTTACTGACTGATCTGTTGGCCGAGGAAAGTCAAATGCCGGTGGACGAAGGCGGTCGCAGCAACTACTCACAGAGCTACCGCGACAACGAACTCGTTTTGATCGACCGCAGCCACCCGGACTACGACAGCGTGCATGCGATTCCCGCTTCACTGCTCAAGCCCGGCAAACGTATCGACCTCCCGAATACAGATCTGAGCATCCGGACGATCAGCTACTATCCGAACGCAGAGATCGGCCGCGCGACTAATGGCGCACCCACCGATTCGCCCGCCACGCGCGGCATCTCCGTGAGGATGGGCCTGGTGGCGAGCCCTAAAGCTGTGACCTACGCAGAAGGTGAGATGAACACTACGACCGCATTCGTCGAAGTGCTTAACTCCGAAGCCTCACTCGGCGTCTGGCTCGTCTCCAACGTAATCGATGAGCGCTTCCCCCCGCAAATAGTGGAAGCCGGCGACAATGCTTGGGAGATTGCACTCCGTTTTCAGCGCCAGTATTATCCTTTCGAACTCGAACTGATCGACTTCTCGCACGACAAATACCCCGGCACAGAGATCCCGTTCAACTACTCCAGCGAGGTGAAAGTTCACCACCAAGACAGCACTAAAAACCAGAAAGCGCTGATCTACATGAATCACCCGCTCCGCTACGAAGGCTTTACCTTCTACCAAGCGTCTTTCGCAAATCAGGACACCACCTCCATCTTCCAAGTCGTGCGCAACCCCGGCTGGCTACTCCCTTATATAAGCGTCCTCCTCATGGGGCTCGGCATGTGCGTGCAGTTTGGCATGCACTTCGTAGGATTCCTAAAAAAACGCAGATAACGCCAACGCTCTTCTCACTCGCAATTTTTCCACTACGAAAGACACGAAAGAACGCGAAACTTAACAAATGCATTGCTGAAGGACAAACCCACACAACATCCTTTTTTCGCGTATTTTCGCGCCTTTCGTAGTCAAAAAAAACCGAACCTAAGCACCCATTGAAAAAGCTCATCTACATCATCATTTTCGGTATCGCGGCATCGGTCGTGCTGGGTGGCCTGCGCTCGTCTAAGTCGGATTCTGAATTCGATGTGGCCAGTTTCGCCGAACTGCCCACCCAAGTCGGCGGACGAATCAAGCCGCTCGACTCGGTCGCGCGCAACACACTCCTCATTCTGTCGGGGCGTCAGAAAGTCGTCACAGCCGAAGGCGAAACCCTCGCCCCCATCACATGGTTCATGGATCTAACCATGCGCCCTGAGGTGGCAGATAATTATCCCATCTTCAAAATCGAATTCCCTGACGACCTAGGTCTGGCTGGCCTCGCAAAAGAAGGTGAGCGCTATTACTCGTTTAACGACCTGCTGCCTTTCTCGGATGAGTTGCGTAAGCTCTACAGCGAGATCAATCCCGAACCAAAGAAACGTAGTCCCTACGACAATCAGATCGCCGACATCAACGACGGCCTCATGCGCTACCACCGCGTGATGCACTCGCTCCACCCCATCGGCGGTGCCGAGCGCCTCGACCGCTTGGTCGATGAATATCAAAGTTACATTGCGACGATCGGCCCTGGCATGGCCGAGCTACGCAAACAACAAGCCGGCGGCGAATACGATGCTGCCCTGCTCAACCGCTTTATCACCTTTGCCGACGACTACTTAAAACTCTCGCAGCTTGCGCACCTGCGGGTGGTGCCTCCGCCCCCACCGGTCGATCCGATGGAAGACTGGAAAAACATCGGCCTCGAACTACTCGATGTGATGAAGGGCGACCCGCTCAGTCCCTACGTGACGAGCTACGCCAGCCTCACTATGGCCTATCGCGCCGGCGATGCCGAGACCTTCAACACGGCAGTGAACGATCTGCGCCAGCGATTCATGGCCGACTTCCCGGACGACATCGGGCGCATCCACTACGAGCGCATATTCAACACCTTCCAGCCCTTTTACATTTCGATGCAACTCTACGTGCTGATCTTCCTCGTGGTTTGCATCTCCTGGCTGCGCTGGCCACAGGAACTGAGCCGCGCTGCGTTCTGGGTGCTGCTTTTGGCTTTTGCCATCCATACCTTCGGTCTGGTTTCGCGCATGTACATTCAAGGCCGTCCGCCTGTAACGAATCTCTACTCCTCCGCCGTATTCGTCGGCTGGGGCGCGGTGCTGCTGGGCACGTTTCTCGAGAAATTTTATAAGAACGGCGTCGGCGCGGCCATGGCCTCGCTTGTCGGCTTCTGCACCTTAATCGTCGCCCACCACTTGTCCATGGGCGGCGACACGCTCGAAATGATGCGGGCGGTGCTCGACTCCAACTTCTGGTTGGCCACGCACGTCGTCGTGATCACCTTCGGCTATTCAGCCATGTTCTTTGCGGGCACTCTCGCCCTACTCTTTGTTTTGCTTGGAGTATTCAGCAAGCGCTTCGACAAAGAAGCCGCCCGCTCGCTGAGCGCGATGGTGTACGGCATCACCTGCTTCGCCACACTGTTTAGCCTAGTCGGCACAATCCTCGGCGGCATCTGGGCCGACCAAAGCTGGGGCCGTTTCTGGGGCTGGGATCCGAAAGAAAACGGTGCGCTCATGATCGTCGTAATGGGCGCCATCTTCCTGCACGCTCGTTGGGGCGGCATCTGCCGTGAACGCGGCCTGATGGCACTGGCTATCTGTGGCAACATGGTGACCGCATGGTCATGGTTCGGTACTAACCTGCTGGGTGTCGGCCTGCATTCTTACGGTTTTACCGACAGCGGTTTTTTCTGGCTGACCGGCTTCTGGATCAGTCAATGCGTTTTCATCGCCACCGCTCTACTTCCTTGGCGCTTTTGGCGCAGTGAGTTCGGCCAAGCCAACAACCGAAAAGAGCGTAAGCGCATCCTCATCGCGGCGGAAGACGCGTAGGCGGCCCTCCTGCCTTGTGTTGAACGTCCAAATTCTCACGAATTCGGCTACACTCCAGAGCGATCTTAGTTTGAAAAAAACTGATTGACCTCCTCCCTAGAAAAACAAGGCCTCTGCAATCATCTGCTCCGCACCCAAGGGCTTCACTTGGGTAGATATTCTCTCTTCTGATTTGCCCAGCGATGCTTCGATCTCACTCATCGAGCCTTCGGCGAATTTGCGCCATCTAAAGTAGCGGCCATCCGAGTAGTTAAACTCTATTGCTAGCGAGCAGTCCGCATGGGACTCACCATAGCAATCAATCACATATTTAGCTTTCAGCGCCGAGCAATCTTCACACTGCTTGCAATCGCCGAGGCAGTCGCGAATCCATTCGATGAGACGCATCCCCTCACCCGACATCGATTCGGAGTGTCGCACGGTGACAGAGATGAGCCCTTGGCAAAGCACTTCGATAGGATAGCCGCTCAGAAACTGACCGATCGCTTGCCGCACTGGTAACAAACGCGCCATCGCCAGATCAGCGACCCGCGTAAGGTCCGGCCAGGCGAGCTGGCTTAAGTCACTGCCTTCGTAACTACTGTCGTAGATGGAGCGGCGCACGCCGACGAGAAGGTTATCGAAGTATTGCTCAATACGCTTCCCGGGCACGCCGCAGAACCAATGGTAGCTGGGTAGATCAGGCTCTAGCCAGACCGATACCTGATTCGCTAGGTAGCCACAATTATCAGGCTGGTACCCGAGCAAGAGTGCCTCGCAGCAACACATCTCGCGGTGTGAATCACCGATATAGCATTGGCTAAATAATTTCGCCCGCATCGACCCGTCGGTAATCACACGGGAGGGGCAAAGCACGATGATGCGGCTCGGGTAGCGCTGGGCAAAAGTCAACAGGGCATCGAAACGCTCTTGCGCCTCTTCGGGCGTGACTCCCCATCCGAAGTGTAAAACTACATTCATCTGCGACGCACGGAAGGCCGACGGCGATCCCGTAGCATCGCTTTCCCACATCCGGTCAAGACGACTCGTCACCTCCCCTACGGGCAGGTCAATACCTGGCAATACGTCGATTAAATCTTTCATACGTTTCTAAATAAGACGATTCATACTACTCACGAAAATCAGCCCGAACGCCGCCATTGATGTCCCCGCTCCCACAGCAGGCGTTCGCTTTCGAGAGGCCCCCACGATCCGGCTGCATAATCTTTCAGCCCATGCTCGCCACATTCTTCCCAGTGCTTGAGAACCGGAGATAGCAGTTTCCAAGAAGCCTCCGTCTCATCACCACGAATAAAGAGCGTGCTGTCGCCTACCATCGCATCGAGGATCAGGTGCTCATAGGCTTCTGGCGTATTCGAGCCGAATGTGGTCGAGTAGCTGAAGTGCATCTTCACAGGTTGCGTGCGTGTCTCCAACCCGGGGATTTTGGAGTTCATGACTATGGTCACGCCCTCGTCGGGTTGAATGCTGATCACCATGGTGTTGGCGGCCACGTGAAACTTGTCGCCTTCCGAGAATAGGATACCGGGAGGGCGTTTGAATTGGATCGCGATCTCACTCGCACGCCGCGCCATGCGCTTTCCCGATCGGATATAAAAAGGCACCCCCTGCCAGCGCCAATTGTTGATCGCCAAGCGCATCGCAGCGTAAGTCTCCGTCGTCGAATCTTCGGGGATGCCCTGCTCTTCGCTGTAGCCCTTGACCGGCTCGCCTTTCACCAGCCCCGTCGAGTAGCGCCCACGAACGACATCGCCGCCGTCGGAGTCGATCTTGAGCGGCTGAATAGCCTTGATCACTTTAACCTTCTCATCACGAATCGACTCGTGATCGAGCGAAACGGGCGGCTCCATCGCCGTCAATGCCACTAGCTGCATGGTATGATTCTGAATCATGTCGCGCAGCGCCCCACTCGTATCGTAGTAACCCCCGCGCGTGCCGACACCGAGACTTTCCGCCACCGTGATCTGCACGCAATCGATGTACTCACGATTCCAGAGCGGCTCAAAAATCGAATTTCCAAAACGCTGCACGAGTAAGTCTTGCACCGTCTCCTTTCCGAGGTAGTGATCGATTCGGTAAACTTGTGGCTCCTCAAAGACACCATTAATGACTTTGTTCAGCTCGCGTGCGGACTCTAGGTTGCGGCCAAAAGGTTTTTCAATGATGACCTTCGAGGCCAGCTTCGTATGCACATGCACTTGTGCCATGCCACTGCTGCCAAGATTCTTAATGATCGGCTCAAACACGCTCGGCGGTGTGGACACGTAGAACATACGCTGCACATCGCGACCCAAATCCTTTTCGATCTGGTTAATCTTGTCTGCCAGCGAATCAAAGGCCTCTGCCTCATCATATCCACCCGCGTGATACGACATATTCTGGCGAACACGCCCCCAGATTTCCTTATTCAATGGGCGCCGGGAGTGCTCCCCGATCGCCTCATCCATCATCGCACGGAAGTCCTCGTCCTCGATCGGCTTACGTCCGTAGCCGATTAGGTGAAATTCCCCCGGTAGCAAATTATCTAAACCTAAGTTAAAGATGGCAGGCACCAACTTGCGCGCGGTCAGATCACCGGAGGCTCCAAAGATCACAACCACCGTTGGTGGCGCTCCGCGGTGTTTACTCAAACCCTTCAAAAAGGGGTGTCTGGCTTCATCAGTTTCAGAGTTCATGGCTGGTAGTTGTAGTGTTTGGGAAAAAGTGGCACATTGCCGTAATGACGAACACATCCCTCTCCCTCGTCGGAAATGGATACATCAATCACATCAAAGCGGAAGTGTTTCGGAGGATTTTGCAACCGATTTATATAAGACTTACACCCGCGCAGCAATACCTTCTTCTTATGCGCATCGACCGAATGGAACCCACTAACCAGCGCATGCGCCGCCCGCGAACGGACTTCAACAAAGACCAAAACCCCGGCATCCTCGCAAATAATATCTAGTTCATCCCGCTTCCAGCGCCAGTTGCGAGCTATTACCTGATAGCCGAGCGTTCGCTTACAATAGTCCGCTGCAAGGTCTTCACCATACTGCCCCCGCTGCGCCCGAGAACTATTTGAAGCGAGTTTTTTCGGCTGTCGGCAAAATAACTCACGCAAGCTATTAAAAATACTCATCGCTAAACAGCATTCTTCAGCCAGTGAGGACGACAGGCAACCTTGAACGTAGGGACGCGACTGCACTACCCCCTACATAGCTCGAAGAAAGTGACAATGCCATTTACCTCTTCAAATTGCTGTGATCGGGGGACTCGCGAAGCCATTTCGAGTTGCGAAACCGCCCCTGCGATACGTCCGAAATCCACCCACATAGACTTGCTCACCTCCCCCAGTCCCATTCACCATACACCCATCAACTCCTCTTCAAACAACACTCCCCACTTAATCGTCGGCGCCGGGCTTGCGGGCTGCCTACTTGCGTGGCGATTTCACCAGGCGGGGGAGCCCTTTCTTCTTATCGGCAGCACCTCGATGCCTGCTGCCTTTGATGTGGCTGCCGGCGTGATCAACCCCGTCACTGGCCGATGGATGACGAAGACTTGGAACTTCGATGAATTACTCCCTGAAGCGAAAACCACCTATCACGCAATCGAGCAGCAGTTCGGCATTCAAATCTTTCACCCCATTCCCGAAGTCCGCTTTTGCCAGAATGCGGAAGACATCAAACGCGTCGGGCGACGCTTACGAAACCCACGCTACCATGATGTGCTGAGCCGTTTCTGCGAACCTGGCGAAGCCGCCCCCCAGTTGAATGACGACCATGGCAGTTTCAGCATCGAGCAAGCCGCCTATGTCAATCTGCCCCAACTGGTCAACACACTCCGAGAGGCATTTGCTGGGCTCGGACTGTTCCGTGATGAAACCTTCCTCCACTCCTCGCTCAAACAAAGCTCAACTGGATGGCAATATAAAGACCTCAGCGCACAAAAGGTCCTCTTTTGCGAGGGTGCTGCCGCGCAGAACAACCCTTGGTTTAAAGGTCTCCCCCTAAAGCCCGCCAAAGGTGAAACCCTGCTCTGCCACAGCCCCACGCTCCAGCTTCCCGAAAAGCTTTATCACCATAAAAAGTGGCTGCTGCCCTACCCCGACGGTAGTTTCCGCATCGGCGCCACATACGACGAAAGCGACCTGAGCGAAACGCCGACCGAGGCGCGAAGAGAGGAACTGCTCGCGGCCGCACACGAATCACTCAAACAGCCACACCAGATCGAAGTCACCGCCCACCTAGCAGGCCTCCGCCCTAGCACCGTCGACAGTCGCCCCATTATAGGCGCGCATCCCACCGAATCCGGCCTCTACGTATTAAACGGCCTAGGCTCCAAAGGCGCTTCCACCGCGCCCGCCATGACCCGTCAACTTGCAGAACATATTCTAAAAAATGCGCCGATCGACCCTGAAGTCGATCTGGCGAGATTTCATTAAAGCCCATGCGCTTAACCGATAAAGTACACCAGATCCTCACGGATCACCTCCAGACGGGCGACCTCGCCATCGACGCCACCGCGGGCAATGGACACGACACTTTGTTTCTCGCCGAACAGGTCGGCGGCGATGGCCATGTCATCGCCATCGACATTCAGGAAAGCGCCATCGAATCGACGCGCCAAAAATTAAGGACTAAGGAATTCGAGGATCGGGTCACATTGCAACAGGATGATCATGCCAGCCAACTAGAGGGACTCATTGAGCCACATCACGAGGCCGTCGCCACCATCGTATTCAATTTAGGCTACCTACCGGGCAGTGATAAAGCCGTGCAAACGAATTCGGCCAATACACACAAAGCACTGGAAGCCTCAATCCGCTTGCTTCGCCCTGGCGGAATCCTCTGTGTGACCGCCTATCGTGGCCACCCCGGCGGCCCCGAAGAAGCCAAGGCCGTGGAAGATTGGATGCGATCGAAAGAGATCTACGGCCATACCATCGAATGCCATAAACCGCCGTCAAGTAATACACCGCCCATTTTGTGGGTATTGAGAAAGGCGTGATTGTAGGGGGCGCGACTTGTCACGCCCGCGCCGGAATGGCTACTTCTGCTCGGCGGGCGTGACAAGTCGCGCCCCTACGCTTGTTCCTTCAATCGCTCCTGAATCTTCAAGCGAATCTGATAGAAATAGATCGATTTCATAAGCGCGAAGTGGAAGCCCACCGCTCCATCTAGAAAACCCTTTTTCAGGAAATACCCACGTAGGAAATAAACCGGCGCTGCCCACCATTTGGCGATGTGCCGATATTTCTTTTGCTGGCGAGGGGTTAAGGCCTGCCATGCCTCGCTCTTTTCAAAATCGCTCCCCGCTTCGATCAGCTGTAAATAACGTGCAGCTTCCCAACTGGAATATTCATTGTGCTTGGCCAAGTAGTGATGCAGCCCGCGATACTCATTGTGCTGAATGGGGGCGCGAAGCTCGCCCGTCGTTCCAGTCAGCACAGGATGCTCGTGGATCTCCATATCCAAGCGGCTCCATTGATCTTCATTGATCCGCTCATACTCCCCCGCACCGACTCGAAAGAGCGCTAGCTTAGTAAACTCATCGCCATGCTTTAATTCACGCCCGATAAACCAGCGTTCGTAGTTGAGCCAAAACCCGCTGCATTCCGTCGAACTCAACAACTGTTTCAATTCAGCCACGAAGGCCTCGGTCACAAACTCGTCCGCATCGAGAAACAGCACCCATTCGGTTTCAAAAATATGATTCCTCAATACCCAGTTACGCTTCTTTGGGAACTGCCCATTCCACTCAAAATCCAGCACCTTAGCACCCGCCTTAGTCGCAATCTCGCAAGTTGCATCTGTGCTTCCAGAATCAACGACGACAATTTGATCGAACGCCCCCAAACAAGCGAGACATTGAGGCAAATTGATGGCCTCATTCTTAACCGGGATAATAACAGTAACATCCAGTGACATGCGCAGTAGGCTAGTGGCCATCGAACACTAGACAATTACGAAAACACCTACAAAATGGGGTCAGTCCAAGAAATCATAACTTTTGATTGTCTCCCACGAATCATCTGAACGATTTGAGTTGTAACGGTGCCGACTGACTAAGCTCTGAACGGAGCCAGCGCCTCCCATATGCAGACGCTCGGCGATCCAGCTGTGCGGCGCTAGAAACTGCTCTCTGAGCAGACGCGCAATCGCCACTTTCCACTCCGCCCCTTTACGAGAAGTCTGCAGCGCTGCCTCATCCCGCCCTAGATGCTCCAGTATTGTAACCAAAGCGCGCTCCCAACGAGGTTCGCGAACCTCAGAAGCCTCCGCTTCGACCACCTGTTGGGTCATCTCATCTTTTTGATCCTCAAGAATCGCCTTTTTAAAATCTTTCGTGCCTTTCGCCCACCCACGACACATTTCAGCAAAACCAAGACGCCTCTGTTCCGAATCATCCGCGTTCAGATGACACAAATACGCATGGTAAAGCTCTCTGCCCTTTGGCTTGTCAGCCAGCCCACCTGCGGCCTCAAGGCAAGTATCGTAATTAACGAAAGCCCAGCGCTGATTCAAATGCCAAAGTTGATGAAAACTGCTCGCACCGTATTGCTCCAATTCGTGAGCCTTGACAATGCCGGCGCGTGCAGGATTCAAATGAATATAATGACACACCGGACCAACCGCATCGCCGTCCAAAACAATCGCCTTGTATCGACCTTGAAATACATGGCCGTTTGACTTACGAAAACGATTAAAACGATTAGCAAAAGTGCTCTGCAACCACTTCATCCCCCATACCAGGTTGGGCTCAGGAGTCTCGATTAATAAATGGTAGTGATTACCCATAAGACACCAAGCATGCAACCGCCATCCCTGCGAATCGCAAACCTGCACCAAGCTTTCCAGGAAACTCTCACGAGCGCCGGGTGTTTCAAATATCCAAGAGCGATAGTTGCCTCGGTTGATCACATGATAATGCGCACCTGAGAATTCAATTCTTAGCTTTCGAGCCATCCCTACAAAATTAACAAGTCAGCAGGCGAGTCAAGGCTTTAAATTATGATTTCTTGGACTGACCCCTTTTTGTGCCCGACCCCGTGGATCTCCATATCCAAGCGGCTCCATTGATCTTCATTGATCCGCTCATACTCCCCCGCACCGACTCGAAAGAGCGCTAGCTTAGTAAACTCATCGCCATGCTTTAATTCACGCCCGATAAACCAGCGTTCGTAGTTGAGCCAAAACCCGCTGCATTCCGTCGAACTCAACAACTGTTTCAATTCAGCCACGAAGGCCTCGGTCACAAACTCGTCCGCATCGAGAAACAGCACCCATTCGGTTTCAAAAATATGATTCCTCAATACCCAGTTACGCTTCTTTGGGAACTGCCCATTCCACTCAAAATCCAGCACCTTAGCACCCGCCTTAGTCGCAATCTCGCAAGTTGCATCTGTGCTTCCAGAATCAACGACGACAATTTGATCGAACGCCCCCAAACAAGCGAGACATTGAGGCAAATTGATGGCCTCATTCTTAACCGGGATAATAACAGTAACATCCAGTGACATGCGCAGTAGGCTAGTGGCCATCGAACACTAGACAATTACGAAAACACCTACAAAATGGGGTCAGTCCAAGAAATCATAACTTTTGATTGTCTCCCACGAATCATCTGAACGATTTGAGTTGTAACGGTGCCGACTGACTAAGCTCTGAACGGAGCCAGCGCCTCCCATATGCAGACGCTCGGCGATCCAGCTGTGCGGCGCTAGAAACTGCTCTCTGAGCAGACGCGCAATCGCCACTTTCCACTCCGCCCCTTTACGAGAAGTCTGCAGCGCTGCCTCATCCCGCCCTAGATGCTCCAGTATTGTAACCAAAGCGCGCTCCCAACGAGGTTCGCGAACCTCAGAAGCCTCCGCTTCGACCACCTGTTGGGTCATCTCATCTTTTTGATCCTCAAGAATCGCCTTTTTAAAATCTTTCGTGCCTTTCGCCCACCCACGACACATTTCAGCAAAACCAAGACGCCTCTGTTCCGAATCATCCGCGTTCAGATGACACAAATACGCATGGTAAAGCTCTCTGCCCTTTGGCTTGTCAGCCAGCCCACCTGCGGCCTCAAGGCAAGTATCGTAATTAACGAAAGCCCAGCGCTGATTCAAATGCCAAAGTTGATGAAAACTGCTCGCACCGTATTGCTCCAATTCGTGAGCCTTGACAATGCCGGCGCGTGCAGGATTCAAATGAATATAATGACACACCGGACCAACCGCATCGCCGTCCAAAACAATCGCCTTGTATCGACCTTGAAATACATGGCCGTTTGACTTACGAAAACGATTAAAACGATTAGCAAAAGTGCTCTGCAACCACTTCATCCCCCATACCAGGTTGGGCTCAGGAGTCTCGATTAATAAATGGTAGTGATTACCCATAAGACACCAAGCATGCAACCGCCATCCCTGCGAATCGCAAACCTGCACCAAGCTTTCCAGGAAACTCTCACGAGCGCCGGGTGTTTCAAATATCCAAGAGCGATAGTTGCCTCGGTTGATCACATGATAATGCGCACCTGAGAATTCAATTCTTAGCTTTCGAGCCATCCCTACAAAATTAACAAGTCAGCAGACGAGTCAAGGCTTTAAATTATGATTTCTTGGACTGACCCCTTTTTGTGCCCCCAAATACGCACGGTAAAGCTCTCTGCCCTTTGGCTTGTCAGCCAGCCCACCTGCGGCCTCAAGGCAAGTATCGTAATTAACGAAAGCCCAGCGCTGATTCAAATGCCAAAGTTGATGAAAACTGCTCGC
>Ga0335398_10003642_pt1 | contig 22232 bp, 20 predicted proteins | sample BON03_FD_205742 | JGI IMG/M metagenome (GOLD analysis project Ga0335398, IMG submission 205742) | Freshwater microbial communities from Lake Bonney liftoff mats and glacier meltwater in Antarctica - BON-03 (spades assembly) (version 2) | ecosystem: Environmental > Aquatic > Freshwater > Ice >... | reverse complement strand
GTGATGGCATCACGATCTCCCCGCACCACCGCACCGAACATGATGGTCACATTTTGCCCGATACTCACCTGCCCAATCAGCGTCGCGTTTGGTGCAAGAAACACACCTTCGCGGATTTCCGGTTTCATATCTCCAAAGGGGACTAGGGGCATGGCTCCAGCATAGAAGTCTGTACCAAAAACTGGGTTGAGGCCCTAGGGCCAGACCGTTTAGGGCGGAGTAAACGATTCTGCCACAGGTGTCACAAATTGACCTACTCCTAGTCTGACGATCTGGCAAGACCGCTCAACCCCCGTGCCGAGTATTCCAACGGTGCTGGCTCGCCGGGCGCTTGCTACCCGACGCAACAATGGCCTCCGCCACTTAGGGCCACGCCCCGGGACCCTTCGAAGACTCCATTACGGGTCAATATTCTTTTTGCTCCATCTAGTCGCGCATCCGGTCTGCAGGCCAGAAAGGGGCTACACAATCGAGCATCTTCGGCGCTGCAGGGAAAGGCCTCCAGAAAATTGCCGACAATGTTACAGAATCGTGTTCCTGGATAAGAGGTGCGCAGCGATGAACGGGGCCAGCAGCTTGGGAGCTCGAGTAAGGACTGCCGTGAGGTCGTCAGGTTCTCGCGCTCAGGCAGTCCTGTGGCCGCACGTTCGGGAAGAAATACCTGTAAGGGAGCAGATTTTCGAGGAAAACACGACGCTTCCGGCAGGAGTGCCGCGCAATCAATCCCGCGCGACAGCCTCAATTAAGAGAAAAACGACGAGACAAAATCCAAGGCGTATCTTTTCGGTTCCGAGATTATTGTTATCGATAGCCGACAGACTCATGCTTGCAGGTGTGGTTTAGTTAAGGGTTGGAAAGTCTCGCTGAAAGCGTCTCGCGGGCATTCGACATTAGCGAGTGAAAGGAGATTTTCTATGGTGGCTGAAACAAGTGGCAGAGACTCGCGGGTCTTGCAGGGGCAAGCATCAGGTTTTGGAATGACGCTTGAGCCAGGGAACAGGCCGGCGATTATCATGGTGGATTTTGTTCGCGCCTATTTCGAGCCTGGGGCCCAGCTCTATATGGGCAAAAATGATTGCTTGTATTCCGCTTCTCGTCTTCTCGAGATGGCTCGTGATGCTGGGATCATGGTGGTTCACACCAAGGTCTCCTTTACGGAGGGCGGAGCGGACGGCGGTTATTTTTTCAAGAAGGTGGGCGCGCTCGAGAACTTCGTGGGGGACGCGGAGCTCGGCCAGATAATGCCTGATGTGGCCCCAAAACCTGGAGAACCTGTGCTGGTCAAGCAGTACGCAAGTTCTTTTTTTGGAACATCACTCTCCGCTACTCTCACGTCCAACGGAATCAACACTCTCATCATCACTGGGGTCAGTACGAGTGGTTGTGTCCGAGCCACCGCGGTTGATGCGATTCAGCATGGTTTCATGCCACTAGTAGTTCGTGAGGCGGTGGGTGACCGGTCAGACGGACCACACGAAGCAAACCTATTCGACATCCAACAGAAGTACGGCGAGGTGCTCTCTGAGGCTGATGTTAGCGCTTACCTTCAAGGAATCAAGGAAAGGAATTTTGTCAGATGAGTGCTTCCACCCAACAGGTTAAAAGTTCGGAGTCGTCGGGAGGGCCTACAAAGCCTCAAGCTAAACCTGGACTCTCTTTCACGTTGGAGAAGTACGGCATCATTATCGTTTGGTTTGCGGTGATTGCCTTTTTTTCTTTCATGCTCCCTGAGACCTTTCCCACACTTGCGACGTTTCGGCTTGTCTTTGGAACTCAAACGGTTATTTTGGTTGCCACAATCGGTTTAATGCTCTCGCTGGCAGTCGGGGAGTTTGACTTGTCTGTGGGAGCGGTAGTCGGGTTTAGTGCGTCCTTCGTTGTAGTTCTGAACGGTGTGCTAGGCATTGGGCCTGTTGCGTCTTTGCTTATTACTGTCCTCACCGCGACGGCTTTTGGGGCCCTAAATGCCTTGATAGCCGTCTATATAGGGGTGCAATCCATCATCGTCACGCTGGGTTCAGGGACCCTACTCACAGGCCTCACCCTCTGGGTTACTGGTTCAAAGGTGGTGACCGGATTGAACCCAGCAATTGTCGACTTTATGTCCTCGCGGGTTTTTGGAATTCCCTTTCCTTTTTATGTGGCGCTCCTGCTCACCGTCGTTGCGTGGTTTGTTTTGCAGCACACCCCCATTGGGCGACAGATGGCATTTGTCCAATCCAACCGCGAAGTTGCGAGACTGGCCGGCCTTAAAGTGAAATGGATTCGTGCCGGTGGCTTGATGGCAACGTCTACAATGGCTGGCCTAGCCGGGATAGTCCTAGCAGGGACGAATGGGGCGTCCAACCCCCAGTCAGGCGCTTACTATCTGTTGCCTGCTTTTGCTGCTGCGTTTCTTGGTTCCACAGCAATTATCCCAGGTAGGTTCAACGCGTGGGGCACATTCTTCGCAGTGTATTTTTTGGTGACGGGAGTCACTGGTCTGCAGTACTTGGGTTACGCGGGTTGGCCAGAGCAGGTTTTCTACGGTAGCTCTCTGGTTCTTGCCGTGACAGCCAGCTACTTGGTTGCTCGGCAGCGAGGAGAGAGACGTTAGCCCAGAATCCGAGCATACTGTGGAGTGTTTTTCTCGAGGGTGGCCTCGAGAAAAATTGCCCGAGAATCCTCTCGGGCGATGTACCTCTATTTGGGGTAAGAGATGAAGGAGAGAACTGATGACAGCTAGTCCATTAGCAAGTCGCAAACCTGGCTGGTCCAGGAGACGCGTTTCGGGGGCTTCCGTTGCTCTCGCGGCTGTGTTTCTGCTGGGCGCTTGCGCGTCCCCTGCAGCAACCGAGTCAACTGAGAGCACGACTCCAGAGCCAGAAACAACGGAAACTGTTTCTGCCGCGGACAGTGTCGCCCTCGCGATGGAGCGATACGAGCCTTTCCTCGAAGAAGCTTCTTGGCAAGGTCCCACCGCGCCCGTGTCAATCGCCGGATTGGAAGGCAAGCGAGTTGTCTACATCAGCGTTGACGATGGAATTCCTGTGCTGAACTACTGGTCGACCCTTCTCACCGAAATTTTGGCGGATAAAGCTGGCGTTGAGTTGGAAATCGTTGACGCAAAGGGATCTGTGGATGAGGCAAACCGCGGATTCCAGCAGGCCATTGCAACGAATGCGGACATCGTCATGTTGCAGGCTTTCTACACGGATATCTTCGCTAACCAGATTGCTGATGCACAAGCCGCTGGCTTGAAGGTAATCACTGGAAACTCAGGATCTATGACTCGCGGGCTCTCCGGTGGTCAGGATGTAGAGGTCAGCTTTGACTACGCGCAGATCGGTGCGTTGATTGCTCAATGGTTCATTATCGACTCAGAGGGTGAAGGCAATGCGCTCATCATCTCCTCCGATGATGTGCCAGCCTCAGAGCCTCAGTGGCAGGCGACGGTGTCTGAAATTGAAGAGCTCTGCCCGAACTGTGAGGTGACGGTTCAGGATGTTCAGATTCCTCAGTGGGGCACGTCGATCCCGACCTTGTTCCAAGCGACGATCAACACCAACCCCGAAATCTCCTACTTCCTCCCAATCTATGACGGGCAGGCGCTAGGCGGTCTTGGAGCAATTCGTCAGGCTGGCGCTGCCGACTCAGTGAGCGTTGGAACCTTCAACGCCTCGCCTGGAATCGTTGAGCTCCTCGGCGATGAAGCCAGTGGTTTGAAAATGGATGTTGGTGGAGACAACACCTGGTGGGCCTACGCCGCCGCAGACGCCGTCTTCCGTGTTCTGCAAGGCGAAGAGCCCATTGACAACTACAACATTGGTATTCGCACGTTCGATCAGTCGAATAAGGACCTCATCTCTGCAACCAATGATGAGAAAGCCTGGTATGGGTACACCGGTTATATCGAAGAGTTTGAGGCTCTCTGGAGTAACTAGTTGACAAGGTGTGCTGTGGGACACGCATTCGTCTCACAGCACACCCCGGCAAGCCCTAACTTCTCGAAATCGCAAAGTGATGGTCAATGGTTATGACGCAGCAAGTCGATTCGTCAAAGACGACGCTAAATATTTTGAATGTTTCCAAGACTTTCGTCGGAAATGTAGTTCTCTCAAACTTTGATCTAGAGTTAAAAGAGGGTGAAATTGTGGCGCTCATTGGCCAAAATGGGAGCGGTAAATCTACACTCATCAAAATTCTTTCTGGCTTTCATGACCCGGATCCGGGTGCGAGGGTTCTCTTGGGCCGCAGAGATATAACTGCGGATTTGGGCCAGAAACCCGAGAACACAGGTATGGCTTTTGTGCATCAAGACTTGCCTCTAATCCCTTCAATGACCATCATCGAGAATCTTCGGATTTCTGAGTTCAAGACGGGGTTTGGGGGCCGCATTCTTTGGAAGAAAGAATCTGAGATTGTTGCCGGGTATTTGGCTCGGGTGGGCCTAGACGTGCTGCCCCAAACTAAAATTGAGCAGCTTTCGGTCACGGAGCGTGCGCTTGTTGCAATTGCCCGCAGTCTTTCGGAAATCGAATCTGGGGATGACTTGGACGCTCGGCTGTTAGTCCTCGACGAGCCAACCACCTACCTGCCAAAAGACGGGGTAGAGCGATTGTTCTCGGTAATGCGAGATCTTGCCAGCCAGGGAATCAGTATTCTTTTTGTGTCGCATCGTCTCGACGAAGTCATCGACTACTGCTCTCGAGCTGTGGTGTTGAGGGGGGGAGAGAAAGTTGCTGACCTCGCGCTTGATCGGAAGACCGAACGTGACTTGGTGGAGCTGATGCTGGGCCAAACACCGGAAGATATCTATCCGGCAAATAATTCGCGTGTCGGTAAAGAATTTCTTTCTGTCAAGAATCTTGTCGGTGCACAAATCGCAGGTATCGATTTCGCTGCCAAAAGTGGGGAAATCCTCGGCTTCGTGGGGTTACCTGGTGAAGGCTATGACGAACTCCCTTATCTTCTGGTAGGCGCAAAAAGGGCAAGCTCAGGAGCCCTAGAAATTGATGGGTCCTTGGTTGATGCTCGATCGATTACTCCTGGTAGAGCCTTTTCCAAAGGTTTGGTGATGTTGCCCGCAGATCGAAAAGGCGCCAGTGGCGCAGCAGACATCACCGTCGGCTCGAACCTTTCCCTTCCTACTCTCAAACAGTTCGCCACTGCGGGGGTATTGCAAAAGAAGAAAGAACGTCAGGTGGTGCAAGAAGAGCTCGACGACGCTCAGGTAGTTCCCTCTAACCCGGCTGCGGCTCTAGCCACTCTCAGCGGGGGCAACCAACAAAAGGTCCTCATCCGCAAATGGTCTTTCTCTAGGCCTAAGGTATACGTCCTGCACGAACCTACCCAAGGCGTCGATGTGGGGGCCAAGCGGCAGGTCTTTGGCGAGTTGGTTCGGATGGCAGAAGAAGGCGCAGCGGTTCTGATTTGTAGCGTGGAGTTCGAGGACCTGGTGAATCTTTGCGATCGTGTGCACGTCGTCCGCAAAGGAAAAATCTACAAGACCTTGGAGGGTTCAGCTTTGTCGGTTCGAAACCTTGCTCTTGCGGTCCTAGAGAGATGATCTCAGAGGGCGTAACAATTATCGGTGCGGTCTTGGAAAGATCGAAAGCTGAATATCCTTTCTCCCGTTCCCGGCCACTGAATATTTCCTCACTGCATCTCGATCCCCCCGGCGATAGGGAGGTGCTGGTCCGGATCGAAGTGGCGGGAATCTGTCATTCGGACCTGTCCGTAGTGAACGGTTCGAGAGTCCGGCCGCTGCCCATGCTGTTGGGTCACGAAGCATCAGGAATAGTTGAGCAGCGCGGAAGAGGCGTAGACGATTTGGCGGTTGGTACCCGAGTGGTTCTTACCTTTCTTCCTCGCTGTGGCAATTGCGTCGCCTGCGATACACACGGTCGTGCGCCCTGTCTTCCCGGAGCTGAAGCCAATGGGGCGGGAACTTTGCTTTCGGGAAACAGGCGTATCTCTCGAAATGGACTCCCCGTTCATCACCATCTTGGTATTTCAGCCTTCGCGACTCACGCGGTGGTCAGCAGAAACTCGGTCGTGGCTGTCGACACTGGAGTTCCGCCCGAAGTGGCCGCCTTGTTAGGGTGCGCCGTCTTGACCGGTGGAGGGGCAATTTTGAATGCTGCTGAGTTGCTGCCAACCCAGAGCCTCGCTGTAATTGGTCTTGGAGGTGTCGGTATGGCGGCTTTGATGGTGGGGCTGGGCGTGGGGAGCCAAGAGGTCACAGTCATCGACTCCCAGCAAGAAAAAATCGACAAAGCACTTTCTCTCGGGGCCACCCGGGGTTTTGCCCCCGCAGACGTTCCAGATGATTTCCGCGCTGATGTGGTGATTGAAGCCGCTGGTAAAGTATCGGCTTTCGAATCGGGGCTTCGCATGACTGCCCCCGGAGGAAAGCTGGTAACGGTCGGGCTACCAGACCCTGCTGAACGTGCTTCTCTTTCTCCTCTCGATCTGGTTGCCACCGGTAAAACAATCATGGGGAGTTACCTGGGGTCTTCTGTGCCCGCAGACGATATTCCTCGGTATATTGGTATGTGGCGGGATGGATTGTTGCCACTTGAAAACCTAGTGTCCTCCGAAGTCTGTCTAAAGGACATTAACGAAGCAATGGATGTGCTGACAGAAGGGAAATCCATACGTCAGATAATTCGGTTTTAGTCGAGGCAAAGGGAGTGAAATTTATGCGAGAGAGGATTGTGTTGTGAGTGGTGCTGTGTTGAGAAAGTTATTGGCGGGCTCTGCCTCAGAGGCGCTCGTGGTTCCTGGTGGGGGGACCCCCTTGGAGGCTTTAGCCGCCGAGAAGGCAGGGTTTAATGCTTTTTATTTGAGCGGTTATGCGGTTGCAGCGTGGCGGCATGGGTTGCCTGACATTGGTTTGTTGGGTGCTCGCGATACTGCGGAGGCTCTGACTGCGGTGACGAGGGTGAGCTCCGTGCCGGTTATTTGTGATGCTGATACTGGTTATGGGAATGAGGCTTCGGTGCATTCCACTGTGCGTCTGTTGGAGTCAGCGGGTGCAGCGGCTATTCAGTTTGAGGACCAGACGTGGCCTAAGCGCTGTGGTCATATGGCTAACAAGAGTGTGGTTGACGCTGATGAAGCTGTGAAGAAGATTGCAGCTGCGGTGGAGGCTCGTTCAAATCCTGACACAGTGATTATTGCGCGGACTGATTCCCTGGCTCCGTTGTCGATTGATGAGGCGATTCGGCGTGCAAAATTGTTTGATTCGGTGGGTGCAGATGTGTTGTTTATTGATGCGCCTCAGTCGATGGAGCATTTGGAACGGATTGGATCGGAGCTATCGGGTTCCATTCTCATGGCCAACATGAGCGAAAGTGGTCTTACACCTGCTCTGTCAGCTGCAGAATTTAATAGACTCGGATTTGGGCTCGTAGTTTTCCCGACCTCGGCGCTCAGGATGGGTATGGAACAGGTCACGAGTATTTTTAGAATATTAGAGAAGACTTCAGATTCGCGGGGTTTTGCGGACCAGATGATGAGCTTGGATGATTTGAATGAACTCGTCGGTCTGGAAAGCTACAACAGCATCGGTCAGGCATAGTGTTTGGCGCCAGGTGAATTAGACGGCACGAAGAATAAGAGCAGAGCCTTGCCCTCCACCACCGCATATGCCGGCTGCACCGTAACTCCCGGAACCCAGTTCGGAGAGGTGGCGCGCGAGGGTCCCCACGATTCTGGTACCGGAGGCCCCAATGGGGTGCCCAAAGGCAATAGCGCCCCCGTGACGGTTCACGATGTCGAGAGAAACCCCAAGGTCCTTCGCGGACTGAATCACTACCGAGGCGAAAGCCTCGTTGATTTCCAAAGCAGCTAGGGAGTCGGCTCGTAGTTTTTTGGAGTCGAGGGCTTGGGTTATGGCCTGAGAAGGTTGGGAATGCAACGCGGTAGTGGGACCGGCGGTCAACGCATGAGACTCGATGGTTGCCAATCCTCTAATGCCTCGCTTTTCTGCCAGATCCTGACTCATCAACACGACACTTGCAGCACCGTCCGATATCGGAGAAGCGTTCGCAGCGGTAATTGTGCCGGCGGTGTCGAAAGCCGGTCGAAGGGCTCCTATTGTCTTCAGTGAGATTTCAGCCCGCACCCCCTCATCCCTTTCTACCAGGACAGAACCCAGCCAAGAAACGGTCTCAATTGGCGCTATTTCACCCGCAAGAAAGCTTTGGTGTTTTGTTGCTCGGGTATGAGATGCTACGGCAAGAGTGTCTTGTTCGAGTCGTGAAATACCCAACTCGGCGTTGACCCGCTCAGTACCAGCCCCCATCGATTCGTGGGTAAACGGATCAGTCAACCCATCTATTTCGAGGGAGTCAATGACCTCCAGAGCGCCGTATTTCTTTCCACTGCGGGAGTTTTTCATTACATGAGGCGCCTGGCTCATGGACTCTTGACCCACACAAACCACTATTGAAGCTTCTCCCTGGGCAATCAGGCGTGCCCCATACGAAATCGCTTCAGCCCCCGAGAGGCAGACTGCATTCAATGTAACCTGGGGAGCAGTCAGGCTGATCCCCGCTCTGATTGCGGACTGTCGGGTCGGATTTTGACCTTGGCCTGCCTGGAGAACCTGGCCGCCAACGACAAAGTCGACCTCTTGTGGGTCGACTTGCGCTTGGCGGAGTGCTGCGGTGATGGCATGAGTCCCCAAGTCCATCGCGCTCAAAGAGCTCAACCCACCCAGAAGCCTTCCGAATGGCGTTCTTTGGTAGGAGACGAGAATTGCCACTATGCCCCACCAACGTCATGAGGTTCAAGCCGCTGAGTGAATGACGCCTCCGTCTTGTCTCTCAGTTCTTGTACGGTGTGGCCGGGAGCCAACCGCTCGAGAGTCATCCCAGAGTAACCGATATCAAAGACAGCGAGGTCTGTGATGATCCGGTCTACCACCTGGCTACCGGTTAGCGGGAGATCGCATTCTCGAACAAGTTTTGGGGTTCCGTCTTTGGCGAGGTGGTCAGTAATCACTACAATCCGGGGGATTCCCGCAACTAGGTCCATCGCTCCACCCATCCCTTTCACAAGTTTTCCCGGAATGGTCCAGTTGGCTAGGTCGCCCCGCTCTGAAACCTGCAGCGCCCCCAGAATCGCGATGTTAATGTGGCCACCTCGGATCATTGCAAATGAGACAGCGGAGTCGAAAACACTTGCACCCGGTTTCAAGGTCACGGTTTGCTTTCCCGCATTAATCAAATCTGGATCTTCTTCTCCCTTGTATGGGAAAGGTCCCATTCCAAGAATTCCATTTTCGGATTGGAGGGTAACGCTCACCCCGGCTGGAAGATGGTTCGCCACAAGGGTGGGAATGCCAATGCCCAAATTGATGTATTGCCCCTCTGCCAGCTCGCTGGCAGCTATCGCCGCCATTTCATCACGAGTCCACATCCGATTCATTCCTCTCCCTGACGGTTCTATGTTCTATATCTTTCACGGGGTTCTCTACATGGACTAGGCGCTGAACAAAAATGCCGGGAGTCATCACGCTCTCGGGGTCTAGATAATTGTCGGATAGAACTTCCACCTCGGCCAGGGTGAAACTCCCCGCCATCGCGACTAGGGGATTGAAGTTCCGGGCGGCAAGACGATACTTCAGATTTCCTTCTAAGTCACCTGTGTGGGCGTGGACCAGCGCCACGTCCGCGAAAATCCCCATCTCCAGGATAGACATTTTCCCACCGAACTCGCGCGTCTCTTTCCCCTCTGCCACGGGGGTACCGAAACCTGTGGGGGTAAAGAAGGCTGGTATCCCTGACCCGCCAGCGCGCAGTCGCTCAGCGAGAGTTCCTTGCGGCACAAACTCAACGTCGAGAAGTCCCTCGAGGTATTGCTGAGCGAAAAGGGAATTCTCTCCCACGTAGGAAGATAAGACCTTCGCCACCTGCTTGTTCTCCAGGAGCAATCCAAGGCCCTTCCCATCGACTCCCATATTGTTGGAAACGATAGTCAACTCTTTAGCACCACTTTCCCTCACAGCTAGAATGAGTTCCGTCGGAATTCCCGACAGACCAAACCCGCCTACCGCGACCGTCATACCATCTGTCAAATGGCTGGAAAGCGCTTCTGCAGCACTGGAACGCAACTTACCCCGCAAATCCAACCTCCCTTGGATACGTGTCTAGCTGAGAAAACGGCATCGGGCTCCCTTGCTTTTGGCCAGTCAGCTAGACCGTCCAGCCCCCATCAATGATATAGGACGCCCCGGTCACCATTGCGGACTCTGGACAAGCCAGCCAACCCACTAAGGATGCGACTTCTTCCGGTTCGATGAGTCTTTTAATTGCGTTCTTTGCTAGCAGAACTTCGCTTAGGACCTCAGATTCTAGTCTACCGTGTGCCCGCGCCTGGTTGGCGATTTGAGCCTCAACCAAAGGCGTTCGCACGTATCCAGGATTCACGCAGTTGCTGGTAACCCCCCGGTCGGCTCCCTCTAGGGCAAGAACTTTGGATAGCCCTTCGAGTCCGTGTTTCGCGGAAACGTACCCCGATTTATAGGGAGAAGCTTTTAACCCATGAATCGACGAGATATTGATGAATCGTCCAAATCCTCGGTCGTACATGTGGGGTAACGTTGCTCGAGCGAGCAAAAAGGGCGCTTCCACCATCACGGACCACATCGTTTTGAACACTTCCGGTTCAAAAGATTCGATGGGGTTCACGTTTTGGAAGCCGGCGTTGTTGACGACGATGTCGACGTCCAAGCTGATGGCCTTCAGCAGCTCAGTATCTGTGAGGTCGATTTCCCAGGTCTCACCCCCAATCGCTTTCGCTGTGGCCTCGGCGAGTAGACCGTCTCGATCCGCAACTATTACATGCGCACCTTGCCGGCCCAATGCTTCGGCGCATGCCGAACCGATGCCCCCCGCGCCACCGGTGACGAGCGCTTTGAGACCAGCGAGTTTCTTCATCGTTGGAGAGTATGCCATGGGATCGACTCGCTTAGCCACCGGTGCGGCCCATCATGAAGAAGGCCCTCTCCTGTTAACGCGGAATATCTGAACCTTTCCTTAATTCGGGGCAAACTGGACCGGGGCCTGGACGCTCGGTCGTCTCCATCTGTTTGGTTGCAATCAGAACCAGAGCGTGGGGCGCCCCATTCCGGCACGGGCAAGAGGGCCGTTAATCTCGAGAAGGAGTGGTGTTTGACTGGAATCCAAATCGGACGCTACTGTAAATGTTGTAGTACGAATGCTGCAATGTCTCTTGAGACATATGGTCCCGCTTGCGAGGAGAGTTAATTGTCTTATCGAATTGGTGTCGATGTAGGAGGCACCTTCACTGATGTCCTCTTGATGAACGAGAAATCAGGAGAAACATTCAGAGCAAAGACCGCTTCCACACCCGAGGACCAATCCATTGGGATGCTCCGGGGCATGCAAAAAGTTTGCGGAGACGCCGGGATTAGCCTCGGTGATATTTCGGAAGTCCTCCATGGCACGACGGTGGCTACGAACGCAATCCTCGAAGGCAAGGGCGCCAAAGTGGGGTTGGTCACTACACATGGGTTCCGTCAGGTTTTGCAGATTGCTCGTTCCTTTGTGCCCGGTGGTCTCGCGGGATGGATCATCTGGCCGAAGCCTGAACCCCTCGCCGCACTCGAAAATACGGTTGAGGTAATCGAGAGAGTTAGCGCTCAGGGTGATGTCATCACAAATCTCGACGAAGAGGATGTGCGCAAGCAGCTCGAGGTGCTTAAAAAGCGTGGAATTGAAGCACTCAGTGTGAGCCTCATCAACTCGTACGCGAACGGCAACCACGAGAAGCGCGTTAGAGAGATAGCTTCAGAAATTCTGCCGGGGATGGCTGTATCAATTTCTTCAGAGGTACTCCCGGAGCTCAGGGAATACGAACGGACAATTACTACGGTCGCCAACGCTTACGTCCAACCTCAGGTTCGGCTCTATGTCGACATGTTGCAGAACCAACTCGCCAATGCCGAGATGACTGGAAAACTCTTTATCCTTCGAAGCGACGGTGGACTGGTGGCAGCAAGCTCAGCCGCTGCAAATCCGGTGTCCCTACTGTTGTCGGGCCCGGCCGGCGGTGTTACAGGGGCCGCGTGGGTTGCCGAGCAAACAGGTTTCAAAGATTTCTTGACTATTGATATGGGTGGAACATCCACCGATGTCGCTTTGGTGCAAAATCTCACGCCGCGCATCGGTCGCGAGACGAACGTCGGTGACCTCAAGGTGCGGGCCACGTCCGTCGATGTTCGCACTGTGGGAGCCGGTGGTGGGTCGATTGCTCACGTTCCACCTTTGACTCAGGCTCTCCGAGTGGGCCCTATGAGCGCCGGCGCCAGCCCGGGTCCAGCAGCATACGGAAATGGCGGGACTGAACCTACGGTGACGGACGCAAACATTGTCCTTGGCCACCTCCCCACCGAGTTGGCTGGAGGAGAGATTAGCTTGGATCGTGATGCGGCGCGAAAAGCGGTGAAAAAAATTACGGATGCGACATCTCTCGGTTCAGTCGAGGAGGCAGCGCAAGGAATTGTCGACATTGTCAACGAAAACATGCTTGGCGCACTCCGTCTAGTCTCCGTCCAACAGGGATTTGATCCTCGAGATTTTGCGCTTGTTGCGTTTGGAGGGGCCGGCCCCTTGCATGCCAACGCGTTGGGGGTGCTGACTGGAGCATGGCCCGTAATTGTTCCCCCTTCACCAGGGGTCTTATGCGCTTACGGTGATGCCACGACTAACCTTCGTAACGAATCCTCGAGGACTGTGATTCGTCAGTTCTCAGAGACTTCTGATGATGAACTCAAGGGCATGCTTTTGGAGCTTGCAGAAAGAGCGGCGAGTCTTCTCCGCGAAGAAGGGGTGCCCGAGGAGGATCAGCGGATTGATTACTCAGGAGACTTGAGATACTTCGGCCAGGGTTTTGAAATTCCTATCAACGTCGACATTTCGAAGTTTGATGGTAAGGGTGGCGGCCTCGCTGCTCTGCGCGAAGCTTTCGACGCGGAGCACGAGCGACTCTTCTCTTTCCTGTTGGAAACCGAACACGAGTTGGTGTCTATTCGTGCAATGGCGAATGGCCCTCGCCCAAAAGTGAAAGTCCTGAAACTTTCGTCTGGCGGAGAGGACCCTTCTCACGCGGTCAGTGGAATAAGTGACGTGTACTCCGACGGCAAGATGGTGGAAGCGCAAACCTACAACCGGCTGCTACTCCAGGCGGGTAATGTCGTGAAGGGCCCCGCGATCATCACCGAAATGGACTCGACTACGTTGATTTTGCCTGGTCATGCAGCAACCGTTCACCCCTCTGGGAGCCTCATCATCATGCCCCTTCCCGCAACTTCGAAAGGCAAGAACTAATGGCACGTATCGTTGAAACGTCGAAGACCACCCTCAAGACTGTTCCTGTTGATCTGATCACCATGGACCTGGTGGAAAATGGTTTGCGAAACGCCCGCCACGAGATGGATGAGGTGCTTTTTCGCACTGCACTATCTCCGGGAATTCGGGAACAGCACGATGAGTTCCCTCTGATTGCCAACCGCGACGGAAAGATGGTTGTTGGTCAGTTCGGGCTTTCTGTGCCCGACTTTCTCGATAATTTTGAAGGGGACATTGAAGAGGGGGATGTTCTTCTCACCTCTGACCCCTATTCCTGTGGCGCTGCTATCAGCCACGCGAATGACTGGTTGGTTGTGATGCCAATTTTCCATGAAGGGACTCTCGTGGGCTGGTCATCGCAATTCGGTCATATGTCGGATGTCGGCGGGAAAACCCCTGCCTCCATGCCCACCGATGCTCGAACCATCTTCGAGGATGGAATCGTCATTCCTCCAATCAAGATTTACAAGAAGGGAGTCCTCCAGGATGATTCTCTGCTCATCATTCTTAATCAGGTCCGCAAACCGGACTGGAACCGAGCCGACTTGAATGGTTTAGTGGCGGCGTGCAGAACGGCCGGGCGCCGGGTTCAGGAAATGTGCGGTCGTTTCGGAGCTGACACCTACAACTCTGCACTCGACGCCCTCTTGGACCGAAACTATCGGGCGATGAAATCTCTCCTCGCTACAGTCTTCAAAGACGGGGAAACTATTTCATTTGAGGACTATATCGACGATGATGGCCGCGGAAATGGCCCCTACTTGCTCAAGCTCTCCCTCGCCCGGCATGGGGACAAGGTCACCCTTGACTTCACCGGGAGTGCCCCGCAGGCGGAAGGGCCGATTAACTATTTCATCAATGAAAATCTGGTCAGAATGTTCTTCGGTATTTATATGATTACTGTCGCTGACCCTCAAATTCTCTGGAACGATGGCTTTTACCCCTTAGTGGATGTTGTCATTCCTGATGATTCTTTCTGGCAACCTCGTTATCCGGCTGCTCTGAACGCGAGGAACCACGGTGTGGGTAGAATTTTTGACCTCTTCGGCGGCCTGCTCGGACAGGGCAACCCCGACCTGCTGAACGCGGCAGGCTTCTCATCCTCGCCGCATTTTATGTATTCGGGGTACTACAAGGAGGGGAAGAATAAGGGCGAATGGTTCCAGCTTTATTCCATTGGCTTTGGAGGAATTCCCGGGCGGCCCATCGGCGACGGGCCGGACGGGCACTCCCTCTGGCCTTCTTTTGTTAATATTCCCTGCGAATTTTTGGAGTCCTATTACCCACTGATCATTGAAAAGATGGAAACTATTGCGGATTCTGGTGGGGCTGGATTTCACCGTGGCGGAAACGGGGTAGAGGTCGTTTATCGGTTCTTGGAGCCTGGGACCATCGCGATCCACGATGACCGGTGGCTGACCTACCCGTGGGGTGTAAATGGAGGCGAGCCAGGCGCGCGAGGTAAGAAGTATTTGGTACGTGCTGATGGGTCGAGACAGGTCCTGCAGAGCAAGATTCACGACGTCGATGTTTATCCTGGCGACCGTCTGCACTACATCACCTGGGGAGGAGGCGGATGGGGCGATCCACTCACCCGCAACCCTGAACTTGTTGGTCTGGAAGTTCTTAGAGGGCTTGTAACTCAGGACGGGGCTCACGGGTACGGAGTCAGATGTGATGAATCCGGAGTGGTTGACCAAGCGGCGACGGTGGCGATGAGGAGGAAGCTTGAAGCCGAACGAACCGGTCCTTTGCCGGTCTTTAACAGAGGTCCCTCCATGGAAGAGATCTTGGCGAATGCCTTTGAAGAGACTGGGTTGGAAGCACCCAAGAAACCGGTCGCGCTTTGGTAGTGCCTCTCCTCTGCCCAGCGGAGCTCGAGATATTTGGTTTTCACGGCCGAGTCAGTTAAACTGGCATTATCGTTTCGTGGCAGTTTGGTCGGACCCGAACATGTGCACGACCCTGGTTTACGTTTTAAGGGGAGAGGGTAAAGTGCCGAAGACATTGGCAGAGAAATTGTGGGATTCCCATGTCATCAGGAAAGAAGATGACGGGCCTGAGCTGTTGCATATTGACATGCATCTTGTCCATGAAGTGTCTTCTCCTCAAGCGTTCGAGGGCCTTCGTCTAGCGGGGCGCAAGGTTAGACGCCCAGACCTAACCCTCGCCACTGAAGACCACAATGTGCCCACGCTCAATGTGAATAGCAGAATTTCTGACCCTATCTCTAGGCTTCAGATCGAGACCTTGAGGAAGAATGTTGATGACTTTGGGATAACAAACCATAAATTGGGCACCACGCGCCAGGGGATTGTTCATGTAATAGGGCCGGAGCTGGGAATCACCCAACCAGGAATGACGATTGTGTGTGGTGATTCCCATACCTCGACGCACGGGGCTTTTGGTGCCCTAGCTTTTGGGATTGGCACGAGCCAGGTCGAACATGTCTTGGCAACCCAGACGCTTCTCCAGGCGCGACCGAAAACAATGGCGGTTACCATCAATGGTTCGTTGCCTGAAGGGGTCACGGCGAAAGATCTTGTGCTGAATCTGATCGCGCACACGGGGACGGGGGGAGGGCAGGGCTACGTCGTGGAATACCGGGGCCAGGCCATCGAAGAGCTTTCTTTGGAGGGTCGAATGACCGTCTGCAATATGTCAATCGAATGGGGTGCCAAGGCAGGAATGATTGCACCCGATGAAAAGACTTTCGCATATCTTGAGGGTAGAGATTACGCCCCTAAGGGTGACGATTGGGACAAAGCTCGGGACCAGTGGCGTGAACTTAGGACTGACCCCGGAGCTATTTTTGACGAAGAAATCATTCTCGACGGTGCGCAGATGGCCCCTTTTGTAACGTGGGGAACCAATCCCGGTCAGGGCGTTCCATTGAGCGCCAGAGTGCCATCCCCTGATGATTTTGATACTCCTGCGGAACGTGACGCTGCGCGGAAAGCTCTTGACTATATGGCGCTTCAGCCAGGCACCAGGATGAAAGATATATCTGTTGACATTGTTTTTCTCGGCTCTTGCACAAACAGTCGTATTGAGGACTTACGGGAAGCCGCGAAAGTGTTGAGTGGTAAGAAAATTGCCGAAGGGATCACGCTTCTGGTTGTGCCAGGGTCAGTGGCCGTCAAAATGCAAGCGGAGGAAGAGGGATTGGACCGAGTGTTTCTTGATGCCGGAGGTGAGTGGCGCGGCGCAGGGTGTTCGATGTGTCTCGGTATGAACCCGGACCAACTCAAGCCGGGCGAGCGCTGTGCCTCGACGTCAAACCGGAACTTCCAGGGCCGTCAAGGAGAAGGCGGCCGCACTCACCTGGTTTCACCGATTGTTGCGGCGGCTACGGCGATTTCTGGCCGACTAAGCACTCCGGCTGACCTCCTGACCAAAGCCTAAGAAAAAGGGAAGGAGGAACCCATGCAAAAGTTTCGGGTCCACAGCGGAACCGCGGCACCGCTGACGAGTTCTAACGTCGATACCGACCAGATTATCCCGTCAGAGTTTCTTAAGCGGATCTCTCGAACTGGTTTTGAGGATGGTCTTTTTGCCGAATGGCGGCGAGATCCAGACTTTATTCTCAATCTGCCCGAATTCAAAGGGTTTTCTATTTTAGTGGCCGGCGATAACTTTGGCTGTGGCTCGTCTCGTGAGCATGCCGTTTGGGCAATTCAGGATTACGGAATCAAAGTTGTCATCGCGCCTAGTTTTGCGGATATTTTTAGGGGAAACTCCGGTAATTCTGGTCTCTTGGCGGCAGAAATTGACGCTCAGTTCGTCAAACAATTGTGGACCGCACTCGAGGCAAATCCTCGCACCCTTGTGACTGTCGATTTGGAAGCAAGAATCGTTGCTTTCGAAGGAAAGTCGACCCCGTTTGTCATTGATGACCACACGAGGCACCTGCTTCTTAACGGCTTGGACGAGATTCAAAACACTTTGTCCCATGCGGACGAAATCATGAGCTTCGAGGGCTCTAGGCCCTCATGGCGCCCTGTTGTGGGGCAGTGAGACCCCCATCGGGATTTGCTGCGACCGGCGCGTTGAGGGGCAATATGAGGTTCACTGTGCACTTCTTGTAGGGCAAGCTTCTCTGGCGTGCGGGGGATGTCAGGGGGGCGGCGTCAGCCTGCACATCTATCCCCGGGTTTCGGGGTGTCACATAGCCACTAATCAATCTTGCCCCCCGGTTATGTTTCCGAGACAGACATCCATTGTTGCGAGGCTACCGGCATGGACGTGATCAGTACAGAGTTTGTCTTGTCTCTCGCTCTAGTCGGTATTTTTGCTGGCGCGATTAATTCTGTGGTTGGTTCGGGTGGTCTCGTGACTTTTCCATTTTTGGTTGCCTCCGGATTACCGCCATTGAGCGCCAACATTGCTAATAATCTCGGTGTTATTCCGGGAATTTTCGTCGCAACTTTCTCGTACCGAAAATGGTACGCAGGTGAGGGTAAGAAATTGTCTTCGGTCCTTCTCGCATCCGCATTGGGGGGCGGGGGGGGAGCTATTCTTCTGATTACCCTGCCGGCGGCCAGCTTCGAAGCCATTGTCCCGGTGCTTCTAGCGGTTGCCACTAGCCTTGTGATAATTGGGCCCTTTGTGAAAGCCCGCACAATCAAGAGGACTAGAAACCGTGTTGTAGCTCCCATCGAGAACACCTTCGTGCTCAACATTTGGACGCTGGGAGCATCGGTTTACGGCGGATATTTTGGAGCTGGGCAGGGAGTGGTTCTCCTTGGTTATCTGGGGGTGGTGCTCCATGGAACTCTGCAGAGAGCGAACGCTTACAAGAACGCCATTGTGTCGGCCTCTAACACCGCCGCGGCGTTGATCTTTCTTGTGACTTTTGACGTCTATTGGCCAGCGGTGGGGATCTTGGCAGTTTCGTCGGCGATTGGTGGGTTTCTAGGTGGCCGTTACGGGCAAAAAATTCCGGAAGCAGTCTTTCGACTTATCATCGTGGTTGTGGGAGTCGTCGCGACGATTTCCTTCCTTGCCACCAATTACTGAGAGAGCTTCGGTAGGCTTATCGTCATGAGGACGAGCGAGCTAAAAGACATTTCCATAGAACTTCTTGATGGTGATTCGCTAGCCCTTGGCGGTCTGGATGCCTGCGTGGTTTTGGTGGTCAACGTCGCCTCCCGTTGTGGCTTTTCGACCCAGTATGGGCGACTAGAAAAGATGCAGCAAATCTGGGGGTCCCAGGATTTTACTGTGTTGGGGATTCCGTCAAACCAGTTCAACCAGGAACTTGAAGAGGAGGCAGACATCAAGACGTATTGCGCGATTACGTGGGGCGTCACGTTTCCGATGTCGAAAAAGATGGTTCTTCAGGGAGAAGGGCAGCACCCTCTCTATCAAGCACTGACGCGCATCCCCTTCGCTAATGGGGAAACAGGTCCCGTGCGCTGGAATTTTGAGAAGTTTCTTCTTTTGCCAGAGGGCGATATTCTGCGTTTTCCCCATGACATGAACCCCGACTCGGAGGAGATTGTCTCTTTAATCCAGAGCAACCTATAGCAAAAATACATTAGGAAGATGAGAATATGAATTCGCCTGACTCTAAAACTCCATCCACCATTTTGAAAGCCCGTTCTGAAACCGCGAAAGAGCGTGGCTCCTCTTCTGCGGTCAGGGAGACTGTCGAAGGTGTTCTGGCAGATATCGCAATCCGCGGCGATGAAGCGGTTCGCATGTATTCGGAAAAGTTTGATGACTACTCGCCGACTAGTTTCCGATTGAGCGAGAAAGATATTGGGGACATCATCGCGTCGGTGGCCCCCGTGGTCATCGAGGACATTCTTTTTGTCCAGAGCCAGGTCCGTGCGATGGCGCAGAGGCAGAGGGATTCGCTTGGGGATTTTGAGATGGAAACTCTTCCGGGGGTAATTCTTGGGCAAAAAAATGTTCCCATCGACAGCGTCGGTGCCTATATCCCCGGAGGAAAATATCCTCTTCTAGCTAGCGCTCACATGACTATTGTGACTGCCAAAGTCGCTGGGGTGAAAAAGATTATCGCTTGCACCCCGCTCATCAAGGGCGAAATGCCCAACGAGACCGTCGCGGCCATCCACTTGGCGGGGGCTGACGAAATTTACATTCTCGGTGGAATTCAAGCCGTGGGGGCGATGGCGCTGGGCACCGAGACGATTTCCTCAGTCAGCATGCTTGCAGGGCCCGGAAACGCTTTTGTGGCGGAGGCAAAAAGGCAGCTTTTCGGAAAAGTGGGAATCGATCTCTTTGCGGGCCCGACTGAGGTGCTTGTGGTAGCGGACGACTCCGCTGACCCTTTTATCGTTGCCGTGGATTTGCTCTCTCAGGCGGAGCATGGCCCCGACTCCCCGGCTGTCCTCATCACAACTAGCGAGTTACTCGCCCAACAAGTTATTGTGCACATCGAGGAAATTCTTGTGGGTATGCCGACCAGCGATCTTGCCGGCCCTGCCTGGAGGGACTGGGGGGAGGTGCACGTGGTAGCAAACCTTGACGACGCCTATCGCCTTGCGGACGGGTTTGCTTCTGAGCACGTTCAGATTTTGACTCGAGAGCCTCGGGAGGCTCTCGAGAAGATGGACCACTATGGCGCCCTTTTCCTGGGTGAAGGCACGTGTGTCTCTTATGGGGACAAGGTCATCGGCACTAACCATGTGTTGCCCACTGGCGGAGCGGCGAGGTACACCGGAGGTCTGTGGGTCGGCAAGTATCTGCGCACTGTTACCTACCAAGAAGTTATTGACAAGGAGTCAAGTGTTTTTTTTGGCGAGATATGTGGCCGCATGTCGCGTGTCGAGCGCTTCGAAGGTCACGCGCGGTCCGGAGACGTCCGAGTGGCCAAGTACCGGAACGAACCACTAGCGTGGTCCGACCACTCTTGGTCTGAGGCTTCTAGCTGATGGCTCTAGGTAATTCGTTCTCCCTCGCAAACAAAAAAATCCTTGTCACTGGGGCTGGGCGCGGACTGGGAGCTTCGATATCCAAGACACTGGTGGCACAAGGAGCCCATGTTTGGGGCACCAGTCGCGATCCTGGCGTGGCCCAGCAGCTTGCCCGCGAGTTGGGGACGGCTCCTATGGTTCTTGACCAGAATGATGTTGGCTCCATCGCGGGTTTTGTTAAGGACCTGATGGATGTAACGGGCGGCATTGACGGAGTTGTGAATAACGCTGGAATTAATAGACCGAAACCGTCTCTCGAGGTTTCCGTTGATGACTGGGATATCATGCTGAACACCAATGTTCGGGGTCCCTTCTTCCTGACACAAGAAATTGCTCGCCGATGGTTGGACCAGGGAAGCTCGGGCCGCGTAGTGAACATTGCGTCACAAGCCGGAATCGTGGCAGTTGAAGACCGCAGCCCCTATGGTGCAAGTAAAGCTGCGCTGATTCATCTCACGAAAAGCCTCGCCGCAGAATGGGCGACTTCGGGAATCCGGGTAAATGCGATTGCGCCGACTTTCGTGAGAACAGAAATGACTAAAGGAACCTTAGACAATCCTCAGAAAGCCGAACGCCTGTTGAGTCGGATCCCCGCGGGTAGGTTTGGGGAACCCCAGGATCTTCACGGGGCGACTATCTTCTTGCTTTCCGAAGCCTCTGAGTTCATGACAGGGCAAACTCTCATTGTTGATGGGGGTTACACCCTCCGCTGACCGCGGTGACACTTTTCCTCAGTAGTTTACATAAGTTCAGAAATCACCGAACAGTCTTTTTCACCGCGACCCGAGTCGAGGAGGCTCTCGTACATGCCTTGAACCATCTCACCCATTTTCACGGTGGTGCCCAAGTCTTGGGCTGCCTGAACAGCGAGTGACACATCTTTGTGAGCCAAGCGTGCGGTGAAGGTTGGGTCGGTGAACCCTCGACTTGATGCCGCGTTGGGAAGCACCCCGGGAATCGGATACCAATTCCGCAGAGGCCAGCTGTCGGCCGAAGAAACCGAGGCAATCTTCCAAAAAATTTCGGGATCAAGACCTAAGCGGTCCGCGAGCGTTGCCCCTTCAGCAGTCGATGCCAGATTGATAAACAGAATGAGGTTATTGCAAATTTTTGCCGCTTGTCCCATTGTCGGCCCGCCAGTGTGGAAGATATTCGCGGACATAAGCGCAATCGGCTCAGACACTTTCGCAAAGAGTTCCTCTGGCCCGCCCACCATGAAGGTGAGAGTTCCGGCCTCGGCACCCATAGTTCCCCCAGAAACGGGGGCGTCAACAAAGCTGAAGCCAGCCGCAGCGGTCAGTTGATGCAGCTCGGTGCACGAGGCAATCGAAATAGTTGAAGAATCCACCAGGATTGCTTTGGCTGGTGCGTTGGCAAGAATCCCATCGGCACCGGTGTAAACGCCAATCACATCTGCTCCTTGAGGCAACATCGTGAAAACAAATTCTGCTTCAGCAACTGCATCGGCCAATGAGTCCGCTGAAGATATTCCCAGGCTCTCCGCCTGAGCCATCGAATCGGGGCTTAGGTCAAAGCCCTTGACTGCGTGCCCGGCTGCTGCGAGGTGCGTCGCCATAGGGAGACCCATCCGACCAAGACCAATCCAGCTAATTCTTGACATTTTTTCTCCTTCAGCGTTGAGACTTTCCCAACTATTCCTCAGCGTGAAGCCAAGCCTAGCCCCTCAGCACTTGCGGATAACGTGGTTCTCAGAGCCTTGACCTGTGTTCGACTTGCTCAGCTAAGCTCAGAAATCCTATGGTTGCGTTTTCTTCCCTCTCCGATCGTTTAACCGCGACGCTTGCGTCGTTGCGCAATAAAGGCAAGCTTTCTCCCGCCGATATTGATGGCACGGTTCGCGATATACGGCGCGCTCTACTCGAGTCCGACGTTGCTCTTGAAGTGGTCAAATCGTTCACGGCCAGCG
>Ga0335398_10003633_pt1 | contig 22301 bp, 22 predicted proteins | sample BON03_FD_205742 | JGI IMG/M metagenome (GOLD analysis project Ga0335398, IMG submission 205742) | Freshwater microbial communities from Lake Bonney liftoff mats and glacier meltwater in Antarctica - BON-03 (spades assembly) (version 2) | ecosystem: Environmental > Aquatic > Freshwater > Ice >... | reverse complement strand
ATGTTCGGGGTGCGCTGTCCCCCCAAACTGACCCGCTGTGGTCTGTCACCATCCGCCCGGGGTCAACCCGCGGGGCGGCGGGCGCGTAGCCCGGGGTGGTTCATGTTCGGGGTGCGCTGTCCCCCCAAACTGACCCGCTGTGGTCTGTCACCATCCGCACGGGGACAACCCGCGGGGCGGTGGGCGCGTAGCCCGGGGTGGTTCATGGTTAGGGGTGCAGTCCGCCCCCCAAAACTGACCGCTGTGGTCTGTCGCCCTCCGCGCGGGGAAGACTCCGGCCGCCCCCGCGCAACTAGCTGACCCCCGCGGGAGCCGGCCGGGCTAGCGGTGCCGACAGAGCGAGCATAGGACAAGCACTGCGCGGATTCGCCCGAAGAACGTTGATCGCGCGATTACGTGGCCTTGGCGAGCGTGTGCTTGGCCTGCCGGTGCTGCACGCACATCATCTTGAGCCAGTGCAGGTAGGCGAAGGGCGTGTAGGAGGCGGGCACGTACTGCGCGCCCCGAGAGATGAACCACAGGGACACCCTGACGATCCAGTCGGCGCTGACGGGGCCGGGCCCCATCTTCGAGGCGAAGGCGGCGGGAACAATGTGGCGGTACATGATGTCCGTGCGCTGCATGTAGGCGGCGGCGTGGCGCATCATCAGGCGCTTCGACTTGCCGTAGAGCACAAGGCCTACCGGTATCAGCGGGAGAACTCCGCCTCCGTGCCGACACACCAGACCTCTGGGTACATGACGTCGGTCGGCTTGCGCGCCGCCTCGTGGCAGCGCCGATAGCGCTCGATCAGCGCGAGCTGCGAGTGACAGTTGCCGCGCACGCTCTCCGCCAGGTCGCCGCTCCGGATGCCGTGGCACAGGAGGAGCACGTCGCACTCGCCCAGCGTCTTGTCGAGCGCCGCGTCCGCCTCCGCGTAGGCGAACGCTGCCAAGTCGTCCCCCGCGCGCGCGTAGTCCTGGCCGTACTTGAGCGTGCTCACCGCCGCGCCTTCGCCCCTGAGCCTCGCGGCGAAGGCGCTGCCCAGCGAGCCGCCCGCGCCCGTTAGGACGAACCGGCGGCCCGCGTGCGGCGGCGCGGCGGTGCCCAGCGCGTAGTCGAGCACCTTGACAAACGACGCCAAGTACCGCCCGGGGAAGACGTGGTGCAGGGCGTGGTAGTGCGGACCGACAAGGAGCCAGGCCTTGTCCACCTCTATCCGCTCCAGCTCGACGTGGTTGCTGTCTTGGCCCTTCATGATGAGGCCCGCCACCGCAAAGATGACCGAGCGCACCGCCAGGTACGCGAGCGCGGTGAGCTGCACCCAGCTCAGTGGCGTCGCGGCCGCCGCCACCGCTGCGGCCGGCACGAGCGCGGTGAGCCACTCGGGGGTTAGGTGATACGCTACGTTGTCCGCCTCGAACTGGACCATAATTTTCAGACTGGCCCCCTGGAACCTGTGGTGGCAGCTGTGCCAGCGCGACAGCAGCGCCCTGCGCGGCAACCCGTGCGCAAACGCGTGCACCACGTCGAACAGCACCGTGCCCAGCGCGTGGTACGCCAGGAACTCGCCCATGCACTTGGCCGCGAGCAGCGCAGCCGGCGGAGTCTCCATCGAGAGAAGAAGGGCCGCCCCCAGACCTCCCGGGGACTGTACACCCCCCTGACCCTATCTTTGGGTTTGAAATCTGATAAAAAGTTTGCTCCGAGAGGTGCCGTCGTTGCAGGAAGTTGTTTCAGGGGGTGACTCTCCGTCCCTCGCCACCTCTCCGAGCAAACACTTCTCAGGGACGGAGCGTCACCCCCGAAACTACTTTCTGTCGGATGGGCCACCTCCCCGAGCAAATACGTTGTCGGGGACGGCGCGTCACCCCCGAACTACACTCTGCCGGACGTGCCACTTCCCCGGGCAAATACTTTGTGGGGACAAACCGGACCTACGTTCAGCGTCAGCCCCGGCACTACTTTCTGCAGGACGTGCCACCTCCCCGAGCAAAGACGTTGTCGGGGACGAAGCGTCACCCCCGGAACTAATTTCTGCAGAACGTGCCACCTCCCCGATCAAATACTTTGTTGGGGACGGGGCGTCAGCCCTGGAACTACGTTCTGCATGACGTGCCACCTCCCCAAACAAACACTTTCTCAATGATGGAGCTTCCGCGAGCACATACTTTGTCGGGGACGGAGCGTCCGCCCCGGAACTACTTTCTGCAAGACGTGCCACCTCCCCGAGCAAATACGCTGTCGGGGACGGAGGTATACCAGGCGCGTGCAGACACGCCCAGTGTCGCGCCGCAGAATGCAATATCAAATCAGTGGCTGTTATGTCTGATATTTTCTCAACATTCTCAGGTGCAGCGGATACCGCGGTGTGAGTATAACCGCATGAAGCGCACGAGGTCCGTGCCATTGACGCGCGGTGACTCGGTGGTCACGTGCGCTACCCGCGAATCGGGGCCGCGCGCGGCGCAGCGCGCTGCGCAGCGCGCAGCTGGGATAGCCACCGAGCCCGCCGGAATCCGCTGATAGAGGTGGAGGACACGGTGCCCATGTGCCATTCGTCGCAACCGTCGAGTCCTTGTTACCACTCGAGCAAATACTTTGTCGGAGACTGAGGGGACCCCCAGAACTATTTTCTACAGGACGTGCCACCTCCAGAGCAAATACTTTGTCGGAGGCGGAGCGTCAGCCCCCCTCCGGGGAACTACTTTCTGCAGGACGTGCCACTTCCCCGGGGAAATACTTTGGCGGAGACGGAGCGTCATCCCCCCTCCGGGGAACTACTTTCTGCAGGATGTCCCACCTCCCCGAAGAAATACTTTGGCGGAGACGGAGCGTCATCCCCGAAAACTACTTTATGCAGGATGTGCCACCTCCCCGGGGAAATACTTTGGCGGAGACGGAGGGTCACCCCCGGAACTACGTTCTGCAGGATGTGCCACCTCCCCGGGGAAATACTTTGGCGGAGACGGAGCGTCACCCCCGGAACTACTTTCTGCAGGATGTGCCACCCCCCCGAGGAAATACGTTGGCGGAGACGGAGCGTCAACCCCGGAACTACTTTCTGCAGGACGTGCCACCTCCCCGAGGAAATACTTTGTCGGAGACGGAGCGTCAGCCCCCGAACTACTTTCTGCAGGACGTGCCACCTCACAGAGGGAATACTTTGTCGGAGACGGAGCGTCAGCCCCCGAACATCTTTCTGCAGGACGTGCCACCTCCCCGGGGAAATACTTTGTTGGAGACGGAGCGTCAGCCCCCGAACTACATTCTGCAGGACGTGCCACCTCCCCCGATGAAATACTTTGTCGGAGACGGAGCGTCAGCCTCAGAACTACTTTTTGCAGGACGTGCCACCTCCCCGAGGAAATACTTTGTCGGAGACGGAGCGTCAGCCCCCGAACTACTTTCTGCAGGACGTGCCACATCCCCGAGCAAATACTTTGTCGGAGACGGAGCGTCACCCCCAGAACTATTTTCTGCATGACGTGCCACCTCCCTGAGCAAATACGTTGTCGGAGACGGAGCGTCACCCCCAGAACTACTTTCTGCAGGACGTGCCACCTCCATACGCAGCGTCTCAGCCGGGCCTGTTGCGGCGCGCCCTACGTCACTGCATTACCGCAATCCCGGAGATCGCACCCCCAGAGATCCTGTGCCAAGTCTATGGCACACAAGGCATCGAACGACTCTGTATCGGCGCCAGCCGCAATGAGCTCACGGGCTTCGTCGATGCACCCGTTTCGGCAGTCGTGCATGAGTGTTGTATACCCCTGCGTGTCGGTGGCTTCGAGGTCCGCCCCGGCCTCTATGAGCATCCGCCGATTGTCACCTGAGCTGAATGTGAGCGCGGTCTGGCCTTCGTCCCCATGCTGCACCGCGTCAAGGTCGACGTTATTGTCGATGAGCCACCGCACGATGTCCACGTAGCCCCCAAAGTGGCCCCCAAAGTAGCCCCCCTCGCATGCCAGCATGAGGGCCGTGGTGCCGTCGGCGCTGACCTCGTGCGGGTCGGCCCCGCGTTGGTATAACAGCATGACGTTCTGCATGCACTCAAAGCGGCACGCGTAGAGCATCGGCGTGAAGCCGTCGGTGTCCGCGGCGTGCACGTTGGCGCCTGCCTCGAGGAGCGGGCTCAGCGACCGCTTGCCCCACATTGCCGCGTACATGAGGGCGCTGCGACCGTATTGGTCGGCCGCGTTGACGTCGGCTCCCGCCGCGAGCAGCTCCCAGGTGCACGCGTTTGTATCGCCATTGCCAATGGGCCCGTGGTTGAGCGCGGTGCGTCCCTCGTCGTCCCGTGCGTGCACGTCGGTATGGTGCCGGATGAGCAGCCGCACGCACTCGGTTTGACCCGCAAGAGTGGCCTCCATCAGCGCGATGCTCCCCACTTTGGTCCGCGCGTGCACGTCGGCTCCGTGGGCTAAAAGTAGCCGCGCACATTGGATATTCCCCCTGCGGGCGGCGGCCACTAGAGCGGGGCCACTCGACCCCTGCCTGTCCACGTCGACACCCCGCTCGAGCAGCGCCCGCGCGCATGAGGGGTGGCCAAACTCGCACATGGTGGCGAGCGCGTACAGCTTATCGCCGTATTCGGGCAGCGACTCCAATGATACTCCGCTATCCGGGGGGACGCCGGCGTCGATGGCCGCGGTGAGGAGGGCCATGTTGTCATTCAGCGCCGCGGAAAGCAACGTATTGGGCGAGTGCTCCAGTCCGGCCGCGGCTAGCCGTCGGAGTACCTCCCAGTCAGATGTCGACTTGGCCACCTGGAAGAGGGCGTCGTGGTCCCACTGCCAGTGGTCGAGGACCCAGCCGACCACCTTGCACCGCCCCTGGTGTGCGGCGATCAACAGCGTGTCTAATGGATTCAGGTTATCGTTGTCGTGGACGTACAGATATCGCAAGGCGCGGAGGTCGCCGGCCGCGGCCAACTCACTCGGCTGACCGAGCCGCGCCCAGTCGACGCCGACCGGCGCGGCGCCGCGCGCGCCGCTGCAAGTGCGGCGCAGCCGGCCGAGGGCCACTGGCGGGAGCGCCGCGGCCACGCAGGCCTGCGCGTCGGCGTCCTTGCCGAGCAGTACTACATGCGCCGTTGTCAGCATCGCACGACGGGGCGGCGGGCGCGTAGCCGGGGGCAGGTTTCAAAGTTCGGGGTGCGGTGTCGGGCGCTGCCCCAAACTGACCGCGTAGCCCCGGGCGTTCGGGGGTGCACGCTGCATTGACGCTGCGTTTTCCGGGTAATTCGAGGGCCGAGCAATTACTTTGTCGGGGACGGAACGTCAGCCCCGGAACTACTTTCTGCAGGACGTGCCACCTTCCTGAGCAAATAATTTGTCGGGGACGGAGCGTCAGTCCCGGGACAACTTTCTGCAGGACGTGCCACTTCTCCGAGCAAATACGTTGTCGGGGATGGAGCGTCAGCCCCAGAACTACTTTCTGCAGGACGTGCCACATCCCCGAGGAAATACTTTGTCGGAGACGGAGCGTCACCCCCCGAACTACTTTCTGCAGGACGTGCCACATCCCCGAGGAAATAATTTGTCGGAGACGGAGTGTCAGCCCCCGAACTACTTTCTGCAGGACGTGCCATCTTCCCGGGGAAATACTTTGTCGGAGACGGAGCGTCAGCCCCAGAACCAATTTCTGCAGGACGTGCCACCGCCCCGGGGAAATAATTTGTCGGAGACGGAGCGTCAGCCCCATAACTACTTTCTGCAGGACGTGCCACCTCCCCGGGGAAATACTTTGTATGAGACGGAGCGCAGCCCCCGAACTACTTTCTGCAGGACGTGCCACCTCCCCGGGGAAATACGTTGTCGGAGACAGAGCGTCAGCCCCAGAACTACTTTCTGCAGGACGTGCCACGTCCCCAAGGAAATACTTTTTGTCGGAGACGGAGCGTCACCCCCAGAACTACTTTCTGCAGGACGTGCCACCTCCCCGAGGAAATACTTTGTCGGAGACGGAGCGTCAGCCCCCGAACTACTTTCTGCAGGACGTGCCACCTCCCGCCGAGGAAATACTTTGTCGGAAACGGAGCGTCAGCCCCAGAACTACTTTCTGCAGGACGTGCCACCTCCCCGGGGAAATACTTTGTCGGAGACGGAGCGTCAGCCCCAGAACTACTTTCTGCAGGACGTGCCACCTCCCCGAGGAAATACTTTGTCGGAGACGGAGCGTCAGCCCCCGAACTACTTTCTGCAGGACGTGCCACCTCCCCGAGGAAATACTTTGTCGGAGACGGAGCGTCAGCCCCCGAACAAAGTTCTGCAGGACGTGCCACCTCCCCCGATAAAATACGTTGTCAGAGACGGAGCGTCAGCCCCATAAATACTTTCTGCAGTACGTGCCACCTCCCCTGAGGAAATACTTTGTCGGAGACGGAGCGTCAGCCCCAGAACTACTTTCTGCAGGACGTGCCACCTCCCCGAGAAAACACTTTGTCGGAGACGGAGCGTCAGCCCCCGAACTACTTCCTGCAGGACGTGCCACCTCCCCCCGAGGAAATACGTTGTCGGAGACGGAGCGTCAGCCCCCGAACTACTTTCTGCAGGACGTGCCACCTCCCCGAGGAAATACGTTGGCGGAGACGGAGCGTCAGCCCCCGAACTACTTTCTGCAGGACGTGCCACCTCTTCCGAGGAAATACTTTGTCGGAGACGGAGCGTCAGCCCCCGAACTACTTTCTGCAGGACGTGCCACCTCACAGAGGGAATACTTTGTCGGAGACGGAGCGTCAGCCCCCGAACTACTTTCTGCAGGACGTGCCACCTCCCCGGGGAAATACTTTGTCGGAGACGGAGCGTCAGCCCCCGAACTACATTCTGCAGGACGTGCCACCTCCCCCGATGAAATACTTTGTCGGAGACGGAGCGTCAGCCCCCGAACTACTTTCTGCAGGACGTGCCACCTCCCCAAGGAAATACTTTGTCGGAGACGGAGCGTCAGCCCCCGAACTACTTTCTGCAGGACGTGCCACCTCCCCGAGGAAATACTTTGTCGGAGACGGAGCGTCAGCCCCCGAACTACTTTCTGCAGGACGTGCCACATCCCCGAGCAAATACTTTGTCGGAGACGGAGCGTCAGCCCCAGAACTACTTTCTGCAGGACGTGCCACCTCCCTAAGGAAACACTCTGTCGGAGACGGAGCGTCAGCCCCCGAACTACTTTCTGCAGGACGTGCCACCTCCCTGAGGAAATACTCTGTCGGAGACGGAGCGTCAGCCCCAGAACTACTTTTTGCAGGACGTGCCACCTCCCTAAGGAAATACTCTGTCGGAGACGGAGCGTCAGCCCCCGAACTACTTTCTGCAGGACGTGCCACCTCCCTGAGGAAATACTCTGTCGGAGACGGAGCGTCAGCCCCCGAACTACTTTCTGCAGTACGTGCCACCTCCCCCGAGGAAATACTTTGTCGGAGACGGAGCGTCAGCCCCCGAACTACTTTCTGCAGGACGTGCCACCTCCCCCCAAGAAATACTTTGTCGGAGACGGAGCGTCACCCCCAGCACTACTTTCTGCAGGACGTGCCACCACCCAGACAGGAGCGCTCCCCGCCCAGACAGGAGCGTTCCCCGACCGCCGCGCTCCTCGACCGTAGCGCTCCCATACCGCAGCGCTCCCATACCGCAGCGCTCCCCAACCGCAGCGCTCCCATACCGTAGCGCACCCCTACCGCAGCGCCCCCCTACCGCAGTGCTCCCCTACCGCAGCGCTCCCCGACCACATCGCTCCCCGACCGCAGCGCTCCCCTACCGCAGCGGCTTTCGCGTCAACGTTCGCATCGTTCGGCCCTGGGCACGCGCCACGCGCCGATGCGGCTGCATGCCCCGGTGCATGTCAGTTTTGGGGAGGGTGTCGGAGAGGGGGGTGAGCGGATGCACATGGCGACGGAGGCGTCTGCGGATATGCTGGCTGATCTCCCGGTCGCATCGGCATTGGCGCTTGCGCTTCGGCAGGTTTCTGGGGAGCTTGCCAAGTTGCAGCAGGGGCAGGAGGAGTTGAAGACGTTGCAGCGGGGGCAGGCGGTGGAGCACGCCAAGACGCAGCGGGGGCAGGAGGAGTTGAAGACGTTGCAGCGGGGGCAGGCGGTGGAGCACGCCAAGACGCAGCAGGGTCTGGCGGAGTTGCAGCGGGGGCAGGCGGTGGGTCTGGATGAGGTGAAGACGGAACTGGCGGAGTTGCGATTGGTTCAATCAGAAGGGCTTCACGTGCGCATGTTGCAAGGGGATTTGGCGATCGCGCGTCGCCAGTGCGAGGACAGCCACGCGGCGCACGTTGAGACGACCGCGGCACTCGCCGCAAAGAGCGCTGAATTGGAGACGGCGCACATTGAGACGACCGCGACACTCGCCGCAAAGAGCGCTGAATTGGAGACGGCGCACGCTGAATTGCAGACTGGGCGCGTTCGCTCGGCTACGCCTTTTGTCAAAGGTTCGGTCTTTCACAAGGAGTGCAAGCTGTGGATCGAACCACTCGCCCTCAAGTTAGAGGATACACACTTAGATCCCCATTCCGGGGACGCGGTGATCACGCTTCCCTGCGACCCGCCAATGCGCATACTGATCGACTTCAAGAATTGCGACACGTTGGAAAATTTGCCGGCCTACATGTCTACGGTGGTGCTGAACGCGGCTGTGGTCGACGCAAAGCAGAAAGAGGAGGGAAAAACTGCAACGATCGACGCGGTAATGTTGATGTACCCCGATGGCACGATTCTCCCTCCCGACTGGGCGAAAAATACGCTTTGGCTACGCAAGCCCACCTCGTCCAAAAAAACAGGGGAGTTTCGCGCCGATCGGATGGTGGTATGCAGCCGCTCTACGTTCATGTTCTCGTTGGCGCAACTGTTCCAGTCCATACAGGGGGGGGTCGGAATTGACCCCCACTTGCACGATTTTGCGATGCGGGTTTCAACCTCGGTGACGTTTTTTTTCGATTGGGTGGCAGTCAGGAATCTACTGAAGGCATCGAACGAATTTTCACGGGGGAGCAGCGACTTCAACGATATGGACAAGAATCTTCCGAGGCTGTTAACGTTCATGAAAGTTCAGTCGGCTGAGATAAAGGCGGCGCAGGTGGCCTACTCGTCTACGAACAAGAGTATGATCGACAAGACTCATGCTGATGCATTGAATGTCGAGAAGCCGTCAGTGAAGGACAAGCGGAACAAGAAATATTGGGATTCCATGGGGGAGGACGCGGCTGCTGCACGCGATGCGAACCAAACTACGGATCACGACATTGGTATTGGCACCTGGCCCGGGTTGTTCGTAGAGCCAAGGGTGGCGACGCCCAAGCGGAAGCGGGATGGGGGTTCAGATTCTTCGCTGTCAACTAAGAAGGAGCGCAAGGCATATCCACTGGGCATTGGCGACGAGTAACCCCGTCGTCCGATCGTCTGCAAACGCACGCGCATCCCTCAGGTTAACCCCGGTGCAATGGGGGGCGGGTGGGATGGGGGTCGGCGGGCGACGGGGGCGGAGGGGATGGGGATGGGATGGGGGTCGGCGGGCGATGGGGGCGGAGGGGATCGGGTTAACCCTTAACCCGAATGCTCCGGTCGGGGAGCGCTGTGGTCGGGGAGCGCTGCGGCCGGGGAGCGCTCTGACGCTCCGTCCCCGACAAAGAGGGACGCGATGCGGGTGGCGGCGTCGGGGCGATGGCCACCCCCGAATGGCTCGGGAAACGCAGCCTCATTGCAGCGTGCACCCCCGAACGCCCGGGGCTACGCGGTCAGTTTGGGGCAGCGCCCGACACCGCACCCCGAACTTGAACCTGCCCCCGGCTACGCGCCCGCCGCCTCGTCGTGCGATGCTGACAGCGGCGCATGTAGTACTACTCGGCGAGGACGCCGACGCGCAGGCCTGCGTGGCCGCGGCGCTCCCGCCAGTGGCCCTCGGCCGGCTGCGCCATACATGCCACGGCGCGAGCGGCGCCGCGCCGGTCGGCGTCGACTGGGCGCGTCTCTGCCCGTTAAGCGGGTTGGCGGCGAGGGGCGAGCTCCGCGCGCTGCAGTACCTGTACCTCCACGACAAGGATTATATCCACCCATGGGACATACTGCCGACCACCGTATCGGCGGGTCGGGGCGCGGTGGTCGCCTGGATCCTCGGAAAGCAAGAGCACTCCAGCTACTTTCGGGGCAAACTCGTGCACGTGATCGCGTCGGCATCCGACCCGGAGGTGATCCGGCTGCTCATCGCAGCTGGGGCGGAGCACTTGCCCGATGCGCTGCTCTGCGCGGTGCAGCACGGCAACCTGGCTTTCCTCACCGCAGTGCTCGACACCGGCGTGCACCCGGACAGCGAACCCTCGTTGCCCAACTCCAATTACTACAGCCCGAGGCATGCGCTCATCAGCGCATGCGAGTCCGGCCACCTCTCGTGCGCGCGGGCGCTGCTCGCGGCGGGGGGCGACGTGGACAGACTGGGACCGTACGGCTTCGCGCTATGGGGGGCCGCAAGAAAGGGGCACCTGGAGTGCATGCGGCTGCTCCTCGAGCACGGGACTGACGTGGACAGGCTGGGGCGGGACGGCTCCGCGCTATCGGGGGCCGCCTTCTATGGGCAATTGGAGTGTATGCGGCTGCTACTCCGGTACGAAGCCGACGTGAACGCGCGGATCGACGGGGGGCAAACATCGCTCATGCAGGCTGCTTGCACCGGGCACGCCGAGTGTGTGCAGTTGTTGATCGAGCACACGGCCGATGTGCACGCGCGGGACAGAACCGGGGGGACCGCGCTCAACTGTGACAAGACCAGTGCCGATCCTGATCTTACCGAATGCACACGGGCGCTGCTCGCGGCGGGAGCCGATGTCAACGCTGTCGATGACTCTGGCCGCACCGCCCTCATGAATGCGGCGATAGACGGCGACCAGTCCTTGAGCCTTCTCCTCGAGGCGGGAGCCGATGTCAACGCTGCCGACGGCGGCGGTTGCACCGCCCTCTTGCACGCGGCGAGGTACGGCGTCCAGTCCCTGAGCCTGCTCCTTGATGCCGGCGCCGACGTGCACGCCACTGACCCCAAGGGCTTCACGCCGATGCTCCTTGCGTGCTGCAACGGGTACATGCAGACCGTCTTACTGCTCGACGGACACGGGGCCGACCCGCGCGCGGTCTGTGCAGATGGCACCACGGCCCTCATGATGGCCTGCGAAAATTGCCACGGGGACATCGTGCGGTGGCTCATCGAAAAGAATATCGACCTCGACGCGGTGCAGCACGGAAACGAAGGCCGCACCGCGCTCGCAATCAGCTCGGGAGACCAGCGGCGGATGCTCATCGAGGCAGGGGCGGACCTTGACGCCACGGACGCCCGGGGGTGGACTTTGCTCATGCATGGCTGTGAAAATGGGGACCTCGACAACGTCCATGAGCTCATTGCGGCCGGCGCCAACACCGATGTGTTAGCGGACGCCGCCGACACATATCTGCCCGGGAATTACATATGTGCCATGGACCTGGCAAAGTATGGCAGACACTGGGATTGCGTTATTGCAGTAGCGCAGGCGCGCCGCGACCGTCACAACTGAGAAGATTCAGAGGCGCATATACAACTCTTCTCCGGCAATCTCTTGGGGCTAACGCTCCGTCCCCGGGGCACAACTGCACGCCCCGGGGCACGACTGCACGCCCCGGGGCACGACTGCACGCCCCGGGGCACGACTGCACGCCCCGGGGCACGACTGCACGCCCCGGGGCACGACCGCACGCCCCGGGGCATGACTGCACGCCCAGGGCACCACTACACACCCCGGGGCACGATTGCACGCCCCGGGGCACCACTGCACGCCCCGGTGCACGACTGCACGCCCCGGCGTACGACTGCACGCCCCGGGGCATGACTGCAAGCCCCGGGGCACGACCCCACGCCCCGGGGCACGACTGCACGACCCGGGGCATGACTGCACGCCCCGGCCTGCAGAAAGTAGTTCTGGGGGTGACGCTCCGTCTCCGACAAAGTATTTCATCGTGGAGGTGGCACGTCCTGCAGAAAGTAGTTCCGGGGGTGACACTCCGTCTCCGCCAAAGTATTTCCTTGGGGAGGTCGCACGTCCTGCAGAAAGTAGTTCCGGGGGTGACGCTCCGTCTCCGCCAAAGTATTTCCTCGGGGAGGTTGCTCTCCGCCAAAGTATTTCCTCGGGGAGGTCGCTCTCCGCCAAAGTATTTCCTTGGGGAGGTCGCACGTCCTGCAGAAAGTAGTTCAGGGGGTGACGCTCCGTCTCCGCCAAAGTATTTCCTCGGGGAGGTCGCACGTCCTGCAGAAAGTAGTTCCGGGGGTGACGCTCCGTCCCCGACAACGTATTTCCTCGAGGAGGTCGCACGTCCTGCAGAAAGTAGTTCCGGGGGTGACGCTCCGTCCCCGACAAAGTATTTCATCGGGAAGGTGGCACGTCCTGCAGAAAGTAGTTCCGGGGGTGACGCTCCGTCTCCGCCAAAGTATTTCATCGGGGAGGTGGCACGTCTTGCAGAAAGTAGTTCCGGGGATGACGCTCCGTCTCCGCCAAAGTATTTCCTCGGGGAGGTCGCGCGTCCTGCAGAATGTAGTTCCAGGGGGTGACGCTCCGCGCTCACTCATCATCAAGTAGCCGGTTGGGTCCGGGTGGATACGTGGAACCACGCGTTTTTTGAGCTTATTGAACTCGTTGGCCAGATGGCCCTTCGTGAATAGGGACTGCAAAGCTGACATATTTTTATCCTTCACATGGCGCATCGCCTGCTCGGTCTTGCCCCCCAATATTTGCTCGGGACCGGAGACAAATTATTTGACCCGCAAGAGAAAATCCTTCTCAAACTTCTGGTATTTCAAGGTTGCAAACATCTTGCCCAGGGGCCCGCCTCTCAGCAGGGCCGTCACACCTGGCGTAATGTGGTTGGCCACCCAGTGCATCACAAACGGGACGTCTTCTGCATATTCAAACAATTGTCAGGAGATGAACTCCTCCACGGCCGCGCGGTCATCTAACTCATTGGATGCCTGAAAGCTGAGCTTTGCGAACCAGCCAGTGGGAGGTTGTGTGAACAACAGCGACTCACTTGCGCCGTTGTGCGGCAGCACCTCGAGGTTGGTCTCTCTGAGCAGCGCTTCCGCGGCGACCTTGTCGACCCAATGTACGGCGAGCTCTCGCACGACGGCCAGTCTCTGTTTGGACTCTGCCACGGGGGGCGGCGTGACGGTGGACATGTGTTGTCACGTTCAGCAGCCGTTCTATGACAGTGCACACATTTTTTGGGGTGCTGGGTGAGCGCAGATTCGCCGAGGTTCAGGGCGCCTTGCCCCCCCCCCCCCCCCCCAATGGGGGGGGGGGCCACTGGGCCCGGGGGGGGGGGGGGGGGGAGGTTGGCCTGGGGCCCAGAAATAGTACAATGCGGAAGGGCTGCCAAAAAACCGACGCCTGCCCCGCCAATGTTGGGGATCAACACCCCCATATGAGGCGGTCCTGCGTCTTGACCGTCAAGCCGGTACGCATACACAGGTTACTTCGTCCCATGCCGCTTTGGAGCATCTGGGTCATACCCGGCTTGTCCGTCCGCAATGTGACCCATGCACCGCGGTACCAGCCACTTGGATCGGCAGTGGGTTGGATGTGCGTGGGCCAATGAACTGTGAACCCCAGCCTGCGAAACATGCGCTCCGACCGAAAGCGAGGGCGCGCGGCCGGACTACTGGGTGAGCCGCCAGGTGAGCCGCCAATGTGCAGGGCCAGTGCTGTGAGGCCACTGAAGTGCTTGCAGGCCGCAGCACCCCCCGGTGACCAGCGGACGCCACCGCAGCGCAGGCCGTCGCGTCCCACGGGCAGGCCGTCTGGCGCAGCCACTGCAGCGCCTCTACGTGTCACGCTGTGCAGAAAGTAGACCGACGCTCCATCCCGGACCAGACCACGGCTGAACCCCCGGGCTTCCAGTTGCACGTGAACTTTGCCGCGCAATGGGAGTGTCAGTTTCAGGCCGACGGGGGAGCGAGGTCATGACCATGGAGGACCCGCCCGCGCCCGCGGCGGAGCAAGTGCACGCGCCAGCGACCATTCCCCAAAAATGCGGGGCGTCGCTCGTGCGCAAATACGTACTGGCTCCGCACATGCGCGACGCAGAGGTGTGGCACTGGTACCAAAAGGCGTTTGCCTCCTTCTGGTCCGTCAAGGAGGTCGACCTGTCGCACGACGACCGAGACTGGGACACGCTCAAGCCCGAGGAGCAACGGTTTCTCAAGTTGATCCTCGCATTCTTCGCCTCCGCCGATGGCAATGTGGCGGAAATGCCATGCTGCGGTTCTACGCCGAGTTTGAGAGCACCGAGGTGCGGTGCTTCTACGGGTTCCAGACCATGATTTAAAACGTGCACAACGAAATGTACAGCGAGCTCCTGCAGTGCTACGTCAAGGACCTGGTGGAGCAGGAGGAGCTCTTCCTCGCGATCGAGACCAGCCCCTACGTGCAGCGCAAGGCGGACTGGGCGCGCGACTGGATGGGCAGTGACCGCGACCTGGCGACGCGCCTCTTTGCGTTTGCGTGCATCGAGGGCGTCTTCTCGGGCTCCTTTTGCGCCATCTTCTGGATGAAGAAGCGTGGGCTCATGCCGGGGCTTACCTTCTTGAATGAGCTCATCTCGTGCGATGAGGGCCTGCACTGCGATTTTGCGTGCTTCATGCACACGCGCCTGATGCGCGAGCGCCTGGCGGACAGAGGAGCGGCCGCCGCCACTGCGCCCCCCGGCGCAGGGTCGCCCCGCGACGCGCGCTACGACATCATGGACGAAGCCGTGCGCATCGAGCTCGACTTTGTGCGCGACGTGCTACCCGTGGCACTCCTTGGTATCAACGCGGACAGCATGTCCGAGTACATCCGGTTCGTCGCGGATCGACTGCTGCAGCAAGTCGGCCTGGACGCGCTGTACGGGGACCGCAACCCTTTCGACTGGATGGAGCTCATCTCGCTCCAGGGCAAGTCCAACTTTTTTGAAAAGCGTGTCGCCGAGCACCAGCTCCCCGGCGTGATGACGCCAAAGGGGGTATTTGCGCTGGACGACGACTTTTGAAACCCACACCCGGGGAACATCCCAAAGCGGGCTACATCCGCGCTTTTCGAGTCGTAAAGCGCGCGTGGGCATAGATCACCAGGAGAAACACCGCAACCGCCGAGAGCGCCAGGGACAGGCGCACCCCGTTCAGCTGCGACCACCAGAATGGGTCGCCAGTGTCCCCGCCCGGGTTGGTTGCATTCGCGCCGCCCGCATCGCTGTTGCCCGTGCACCCCGGCCACGTCACCTGCACCGTGTGACTGTTGTACCTGCGTAGAATCGGGGTGCCATATACCTCCACGACATGCGTCCCCGTGTCCCCCGCCGCGCATGTGGTACCCACGGGTAGCTCGTCGTTGATTGTGACCCGATCGATGACAAGCACCCGGAGCAGCTGCCCCGTGGTCAGCCCCGTGCCCATGGTCCACTCCACCTCGACGCGCCCCCTGTCGCGGTGCGGGGGGAGCGCGGCCGCGCCAAGGCGCGTCCACGCCGTTCCATCGGCGGACCCCAGCACGGCAAGGTGAAGGCCATATAGCGCTGCGTTGGTGCCCTGGTTTGCCGAGGCGAGGTTGAACCACACCGCCACCGACGCCACCGTGCAGTTGCCGTCCGACCGGGCGCGGACGGACTCGGCGGTCGTCCACCCGGCTCGACCCGGGGCGCGGCAGCCATCCAGCGCGGTGCTGTTGACCGCGCCGAGCGCGTGCCACCCCACCCGCGCGTCGGTCAGCGACGGGTACACATTGGGCGCGCCCCAGGGCGTTGCGTGCCCCAGGCAAACCGCGCGTGCCGCGCACGCCACGAACAGCCAGGCGCGCGGTCGCATTTCCCGTTGGACGGGCGCCTCCCAAAAAAAAACGCGGGTCCACGTCAAGCACTCAGTGACCGGTTACTGCTAACCAGGACCGGCGCGCTCCGGCAGGACGCGCCGAGCATCGCCGCCAGCCTCACGAGGGCCACGCATTGCGCAACCGACGCCCCCTGGTCGGCGACGGCGGTTGCGTGCAGCGCGTCGCGGTAGAGGTCGGCCCAGCCGGCCGTGTCGCGCGCGAGGCCATACCGCCACTGGAGCATCCAGACGTGCACCCTGACCAGCGCCCGGTCGAGCCACACCACGGGGCCGCCCCGGGCGCGGCAGGCCTCGCCGAGGTGCAGGACAGTCCACTCGTAGCTAATCGCCGTGCGGTGCACGCGCTGCCCCACGAGCGGCGCGTGGAACGCGTAGATCAGTGGCAGGCGGGCGAGGAAGTCGCCGTCGATGTGTGCGAGCTGCGGCAAGTAGGCCTCGAACAGCCACGCGCGCGCCGCCTCGGACCAGACGACGGCGTGCGCGAAGCCCTGGAGCTGGATGCGGTGGTGGCCGGGGTGTGGCGAGGGCCGGCGGGGGCCCGTCGACCCCAAGGTGTACGCGTCCACGACGTGGCGCGCCAAGAACAAGTCCACCGCGGCAAAGTCGGCGCCCGTGGCCGCGGCAAGCACCTCGGCGTCGTCCTCGAGAATGAGCACGTTGCCCAGCCCGCGCGCTGGCAGCGCGACCTCGCGGTAGGCGTGGGTGATGTCGGTGCAGGTGCGGGTGATGAAGGCGGGCTACCGGCACCGCCGATACCCGCGGTTGCGCTGCACGACCGTGCGCGCGCAATAGTGGAGCAACGGGTGTTGAGGGTGGCGTGACGCACTTCACCAGTTGCGCCACCTTTCCTCAAAGCGCTTGGAGGAAAGGTGGCGCAACTGGTAAAGTGCGTCACGCCACCCTCAACAAAACAGGGACTATCTGGGGTTCGACTCCCGGTAGGCCGCAAGTGGTTAACTCTGCAGCAATCGGGTGAGCGCCTTCCAGGAAGCTGATGTTTTGTTGAGGTGGCGTGACGCACTTTACCAGTTGCGCCACCTTTCCTCAAAGACCACTTGCGGCCTACCGGGAGTCGAACCCCAGATAGTCGCTGTTTTGTTGAGGGTGGCGTGACGCACTTTACCAGTTGCGCCACCTTTCCTAAAAGCGCTTTGAGAAAAGGTGGCGCAACTGGTAAAGTGCATCACGCCACCTTCAACAAAACAGCAACTATCTGGGGTTCGACTCCCGGTAGGCCGCAAGTGGTTAACTTTGCGGCAATCGGGTGAGCGCCTTCCAGGAAGCCAATGTTTTGTTGAGGGTGGCGTGACGCACTTTACCAGTTGCGCCACCTTTCCTCAAAGCGCTTTGAGGAAAGGTGGCGTAACTGGTAAAGTGCGTCACGCCACCCTCAACAACGGGGAGTTCGCCCCGTCAAAGCGGGCGCTGCCGTCCATCGTGAGCACGAACGCCGTGCCCACCGACCGCAGCAGCGGGCCCTCGCAGCGCCAGTGCTTGATCACGTAGCAGGCCGAGGCCGAGTCGGGGGCAACGGGCACGTCGGTACGACGCGCGGGCACGACGGCGCCATCGCGCGGCCCAAGTGCCCCCGTGGACCCCGGGTTCACCCCCCCTCCCCGTGCCACTTGCGCGGGGCGGACCAGGCCGGGCGGCGGATTGGGACGCGGAGGGCGGGGGGGGGAGGCGAGGGGGCTGACGCGAAGGCTAGCGGGGTCTGGGCGACCGGCGTGATCGGTGGCGCCCGGCGAAGGCGGGGTGACCCACTGTCGCTGCCGCGGCGCGCAGTCGGCGTCGTCCCTGTGCATCTGCCTCTGGCGCTCAGCGGTCTCGTGCACCATTTGCTTCCACTTCAGAGCGACCAATCCCAAAGCCAAGGACGCGAGGGCGAGGCGCACGGGGCGGGTCCCTACGCGGGCCAATTGCGCGGTCGGACAGAGGAGCGGTAGCGCCACCGGGTTCAGCATCGACATGGATGGCCCAGCGCGGGGCTATGCGCGATCGGGGCGGCCCAATACTCGCGCTTTACGGGGTGTTTGCAAAATAGTCGGGGCGGTGGGCCGTGGCGCACACGCTGCGCCAGTTTCCCGTCCGCGCGAAGGGCGCCCCCGCCGCAGAGTACGACGCCCGGGCGGCGTAGCCTCTCGGCCCCGCTCCCCGGTCGATTGTATGCCGCACGGGGCGTGCTGGACGCGCATCGCTCCCGTCGTCTGGTCCTTGGTGTGGCCGTTCGTGATCGTCCTGTTTCCCACACCGGGCGCCGTGCTGGACGTGGCACGCGATGCGTTGACATTCATTTGCGAGTGGTAGAGGGGGCACCGCGAAGTGCGCCCCTGAGAACGTGGTGACGCTCCATCACGGAGACCGTGTTTGCTTGGAGAGGACGCTCCGTCCATTAGAACGTGGTTGCTCGGAGAGGTAGCATCCTGCAGAAAGTAGTCCCTGGGGTGACGCTCTGTCCCTGCAAACGTGTTTGCTCGGAGAGGTGGCACGCCGTGCAGAACGTAGTTCTGGGGGTGTTGTCGCTCCGTCCCCGAGAACGCGTTGGGCGTGACCGCAGCAGCGACATTGCAAATGGTAATGGCAAACGACATTATCTGCTCTGTATATCATACAAGGGCCGGTGATGCCGTCACGCGCTGACGCCGGCGAGCGCGCTCGTAGCGAGCGAAGTGGCCGACAAAACAAAGACAAAGGACATGACCGCAGCAGCGAAACGGCCAATGGTAGTGGCAACGATAGGGTCAGTGGTGCAGGCAGTGGCGCGACACGTAGCGGCAGCGACCGGGCCAGTGGCGCGTCAAGTAGCGGCAGCGGCCGGGCCAGTGGCGCGACGAGTAGCGGCAGCGACCGAGCCAGTGGCGGGACGAGCAGCGGCAGTGATGGGGCCAGTGGCGCGACAAGTAGCGGTAGCGACCGGGCCAGTGGCGCGGTCAGTAGCGGCAATAACCGGACCAGTGGCGCGGCCAGTCGTGGCAGGGACATTGCCAGTGGCGCCACCAGTGGCAGGGCCCGGCGTGGCAATGGCAATGGCGAGTCCAATGGGGCTGGTGGCAATAGGGCCGGTGGCAATGGGGCCGGTGACGGGGATGGTAGCGACGGGGCCGGTGACGGGGACGGTGACAACCAGGCCGGTGGAAAACGGGCCGGTGACGGGGACGGTGGCGACGGGGCCGGTGACGGTGACGGTGACAACAGGGCCGGTGGCAACGGGGCTGGTGACGGGGCCGGTAGCAATGGGGCCGTTGGCGGGGACGGCGACAGCAGGGCCAGTCGAGCTGTCGATCGTCTCCCCGGGCGATCCGGTGAGAGGGCGTGGCGTGCGACGGAAGCCGCGGCGGTACCTGTGCATCTTGACAATCGCATCACTCGCATCCATACGGGGGGGCGCGCTTACGGCCTCGAGATACGCGAGCGCGTGATCGCGTGCCACCGAGAGAACGTTTCCTGCCGCGAGATTGCTCGGCGGCTGCAAGTCGATCGCAAAACAGTTGCAAAGTACATCGACCGGTCCGACGCCGGCTTTGCGGTACCACTGCCGATGCTGCGCGGCGGCGGCGAGTCGAAGCTCACGCAACTGCAAAAGATCCAGCTCGTGCAGGCGGCCTCGACGCTGCAGGGCATGTCCATCCCGGCCATGGCCACCTACATCCACGAGCTCGACTCGACCTTTCCGCATACGCTGCACCCGAGCACGTACTCGAAGGTGTTGCGGCAGCTGGGCATGGTGCGCCGGTCCGCTCGGCTGACCGACCCCGCCAAGCACCGCAGCAACGCGCACCGCGACGAGCTGAGGGACTTTTGACGCGCTCAGGCCGCGGACGCGGCGGACGGCAACGCGCCCCCCGCCGTTGGCGAGCGCACCCTGCACGGCGACAACCTGCTCTTTATGGACGAGACGAACGTCGAGATGATCATCCGCGATTACAAGCGGTCTGCGTGGGCTTTTGGGGGCGACCCGCGCCCGTTCACGCACGGCAGCAAGGGCAAGACGACGCGGATCGACGTGGCCGTGTGCGCCGGCCTCCTCTTTTGGCCCGAGGACGACTATGCCAATCGTCTCCCGCCGCGCAACTACCGAGAAGCGGCGGACGAGCGCGATGCGCGGCACGAGGCGTACGCCAATGCAGCGGCGTTCGGCGCCCCGTTCTGCGTGACGGTGGGCGGGGACGCGGGCCGCGAGGGCGCGCGGGCCGCCGCCCTGGATGCGCCAGGGTGCATCTTCTCCGGCGCGTGCCCGGAGTTTGCCGGCGTCCGCGAGAACATCCGAGCGGCGCACATCATCGTCTGGTGCGCCAAGCCCCCGGAGCGCGAGGGCGACTCGCTTGGGCTCTTCTTTGCGCAAGAGGAGGGGGGCGGTCGGGTGGTGCGGTACCCAGCGCTCGCGCCCCAGGGCGTTGGGGGCCCCCGCGCTGCCGAAAATGCGATCCGGTACGCGCTCGGGGGCGAGGACGACCTGACCGCCGCCGAGCGCACGACCGTGCCGCAGTTCCTGATCCACAACAGCGTGGAGACCCGCGCCGTCGGCGAGCTGGGGGAGCTCATGTTGCCGCGCCAGGAGGCCCACGACGATGTGCTGCGCGACCAGGCCGAGCGCCTATTGCGCGGCGAGTGGGGCGGGCTCCTGCGTCACTTTTACGGCGCGCGCAACTACAAGGGCGGCGCCGAAAAGGCCTACCTGAGCAACTCGTACGACTTTATCTGCTTCCTGCAGTTTACGAGCTACTGCATCCACGCCTTTTTTGACGAGCGCGTGCGGGCCGACGTGCGGCTCGGGTGGGACAACGCGCCGTTGCACGGGCGCGTCGAGGCGGGCAGCTTCAAGGCGAGCTACCTGCACGACTACTGCAGCGACATCCTCCACGTGGCCGGCGTTGTCTTTCTCCTCTCGTACACCCCGGCCTCGAACCCCATTGAGGCCACCATCAACTACATGAAGCGGCACATCTCGACCGTCGACGTGCCCTTCCGCGGCCAGTTCACGCCGGCCGTGATGGTGTCCAGTGTGGCACAGGCGCTGATGCACGTGCGCACGTCGCACCTCCTGTTGTGGTTCCGCGCCTCGTGCTACCGCTACCGGTCCTGCCATGCCATGCACTTTGACGGCACCATCCTGGCCGAGACCCAGACCCGCGGGGGGCGGACGGTGCATTGCTTCACCGACGTGCAGGGGGTCGAGCTGCAGCGCCTCCCCGCGAGGCGGTTGAGGATGTGTGGCCGATGCGTCTTGGCCCCTTCAGGGCGTGTCCCGTGTGTTTGGGGAGGCGACTGCACCCGCGACTTGGGCGCCGTTGCCGGCCACGTCACGGACCTTCGCCTCGCAAAGGGTCAATTTCCAGGATGCGTCGGTCCTTCCCACTGTGCGGTGCGCAGCATGCTTGCTATCCAGAGAGACCGGCCGATCGAGGACCCAGGGTCTGGTGCCACAGGGCTTTCCCTGGCCAGTTTTCCCAACGACCTCATCGGCCTGGTGCTGACTGCGATCGACCAGCCGTAGGCCACCGGCCGCATGTTGGCCACATGCCGGCGCGTGCGCACACTGGTCTCGGTGCCACGAGAGCTGGGACACAGCGCGCCGGTGGTGGTCCAAGTGGTGGTCTTGTCGGGCGTTCGCTCACTCGCCCCGTTTGCCGAGGCGACCGCCAGCAGCGGCGGCCTCGAACTGGCCGCCACACATGGGTGGGTGCAACTGCTCCCGGGGCTGGTCGGGCGTGGGGGGCACTGGACCCACGAGGCAACCAGGCGGGCCGCTCTGAACAACCGCCCCCAGGTCCTCGAGTGGGGTTGCGTGCACTTCCCCGTGTGTTGGGGGTCGACGCGGGTGGCCACGGGAGCTGCCGAAGGAGGCCGTCTCGAGCTGCTGCAATGGGCGCGCGCCCAGAGCCCGCCCGCGCCATGGGACGCGAGGACCTGCAGCACCGCTGCCGTTGGCGGCCACCTCGACCTGCTGCAGTGGGCGCGCGCCCAGAGCCCGCCCGCGCCATGGGACGCGAGGACCTGCGAGGGCGCTGCCCGTGGCGGCCACCTCGCACTGCTGCAATGGTCGCACGTCCTTGGCGCCCCCTGGGACGAAACCACGTGCAGCTCGGCAGCGCTCGGTGGCCACCTAGGGGTGTTGCAGTGGGCACGCGCCCATGGCGCCCTTTGGGGTGGAACCACGTGCAGCTCGGCAGCGCTCGGTGGCCACCTAGGGGTGTTGCAGTGGTAGGCCGGTCGCTCAAAAAAAATCAAAAAATCAAAAAAATACTCAGGAATTCGCCTCTTCAGGTAGATGATAACCTGGCAAGGGAATCACGTTCCCGCTCTCAGGTATTAAAAATGTTAACAGGGTCAAAAGTTAAAACCAAAAATGGAAAAAAAAAAAAAAAAAACCCCCCCCCCCCCGCCCCCCCCCCCCACCCCCCCCCACCCCCCCCCCCCCCCCCCCCCCCCCCCCCCCCCCCCCCCCCC
>Ga0335398_10003621_pt1 | contig 22353 bp, 9 predicted proteins | sample BON03_FD_205742 | JGI IMG/M metagenome (GOLD analysis project Ga0335398, IMG submission 205742) | Freshwater microbial communities from Lake Bonney liftoff mats and glacier meltwater in Antarctica - BON-03 (spades assembly) (version 2) | ecosystem: Environmental > Aquatic > Freshwater > Ice >... | reverse complement strand
TCAGAAATGGCATGAACACTTTAATTGATACACCAACATCAGCTCGCCACACGGATGGCAACATCATTGTCGCGATGAGCAGCGGATTCGAGTTTTCTTTCCCATGCTCCGACTATCCGCGTCTGGCATCGGCATCGTTCGATGAACGCTCCAAAATGGAACTGTCACCGCTAGGAATCCACTGGCCTGATATCGATGAAGATTTGTCGATCGCAGGCCTCCTCCGCGACCACGCCAAGCGCTAACGAGACGAGGATGGCAAGGCTTCGCTAGCCATCTCTTGAACGATAGGCAGGGGATCTCCCGAACCAGCTCAATGGACTCCCGCCCGATTCCCCTCGACCTTCGCCCACGGCAGCCCCGTTCCTTCATCCGCCCCTCCTTCAGCCCCATCCTCCGACCGATCTTCCGCCGATTCCCCGATCCGCACCGCTGCAACCCGACAAGCTCGCCACCCCACGCGTCCGCACCGCTACCCGGGCTTCGGCCACCCGGGAACTGCCAGACCTCCGAGCGCCTATCAAGCCGGCGCGCTCAACCCGATACCCGCACTGAGTCGCTTGACTTCCCCGGCTCGATTCCTTACCCTGCAACCGTGACCGCTCCCCCGGTATCGGGTCGAGCGGCCTTTACGTTCGGGAGGGAAATTTCAGAATTCATAATATGAAACCAGAGTGCATTGTAACGTTTTCGGATGAGTTGCCGCCGAGCGCGGTTGGTTCGCTAAAGGATTTCGCCCTCAAACAGAGACCTGACTTTGAATTCTTATTCGTATCTGAACCGAATGTTTTTCGACAAGTGTCAGTGTCGCTTGATGCGAAAGCTGGATCGTTTGGTTCAATCGGTGGAGATGAGAATCAGGCTGTATACGCCCAAGCCGGAGGACTTCTTTCGGCATTGCTATCAGAGCTTCGCCGTATTTCATGACGACACGGCGAAGCAACGTCTGGAGATCAGGCGATACCGTGATTCTGCCGTCTGACTCGAACCCGCCAAATGGCCATTCATTATCCCCGAATGACACAGACACCTTGGAAGTCCCGCCCGACGAAAGGACGGCTGCAAACAAAAAGTAATCCAACTCAACGCTCGAAGATCCCGAACAAGACGCGTCATGGAAGGGCTTGCAGCCCTCCATGCGCTCGACGTTCGGCTGGAAAAACACATCTAGAATGAAATCTCAAGACAACTCCGAAATTTACTTCAAAATCGCCTTTTTATTTCTTCTCATAGTCATATGCGGCTTTCTTTGGCGCATCCACTCGCAATTAAGTTCAATCCCTCGATTTGGTGATCGATACGAAGAGGCCGGAAAAGCACGGCCAAGTGGTGTTAGCGATAGCATGTGGAACGTACCAGTAATTGAGGTTCAAGGTGGGGAGATCAAACTCGAAAACAGATACCCGATCGAAGTGAAAATCTCCGACCAGTAAAGATACCGTTTAGCGGACCACGCCTTTTCGACTCATGGATACTATGAAAGCCGGTTTCCTAGGCGATCCAACGACAGGTCTGTCGAAGCGAACCTCGGAGCGGGCCGACTTTGATGGGTATGCGGAGAACAGCCTTTGGCGTGACGGGTCGGAGCCTCTAATCAACACGCCGCGACTCTACGCAACAAAGGGAGATGTGCCAGCACTGGGCGCGATATCTGAGAGGGTGATCGAGCAAAATGAATTCGAGAGATTTATACAGCAATATTGGATTGAAAGTTCGTTCAAATACTCCGACGGAAATCCGGCAATTCTCGACTTGGTCTGTTTTCTCGGGCGTCAACGTTCTACCGATGACCATAAATTTCTCGCAGCATTGAAAGAAATGTCTACCCTCGCTATTCGCGCCGAGAGAGAAGCCCTGTTGCGATCCGGAGATATTCAGCCGATAAGTATTCGGTTCTTTCATGTGTTCGATGAAGCCGACCCTGAATTTTTCAACTTTCATCTCCACACTTTACTACTTCTGACATGAGTATCCGATCTGCCGAACAAGATGCGGCGATGGACAAGCCCGATCTCGTTTCGAGTTGTTTGACTTCCCTGATTCGAAACGTTAATTTCCCATCGAGGCCACGCTCCCGGATCGGGCTGCCATACCTTTGACGGTCAACCATCAGCAAGCGTGGAACCGTGACTTTGCCTCCGGCGTTGCGCCGTAAGTTCGGTCTCGACCGCATGGTGAGTCCGCTTTTGATAGTCGAAGAGGGTGATCGCGAGCTGATCCTGCGTCCGACATGGCGGCGCTTGAGTCTTCTTCCCGGGATTGATGACGCTCTGTCCCGACACCGGCGTCCTCCTTTCCCGGTGCAGATCTGAGAAAGGCGCTTCCCGATTCATTTGTGAGCACGGGGAAGAATCGACGGTTTTATTGACGTTGGATCGCACCGACTTTCATGATGCCCCCGGGGCGCAAGTCTACGGGATGCTCGTCAAAACCCCGGCTGAGCTTCTTACGGAGCAGAGAGAACGGGGAGTCATTTGAGGTCCTCGCGGTACTGATTGGTCTCGTCCTATTCGTTTTCGTCATTCTCTGACAACCTCGCGCCGCTCTGAAATTTTAGATGCGCTCGGGCGATTAGCGCCTAAAGGTGAACCTGTCAAAGCGCCTACGAACCTTGAGTGATACGGGAGACATCATCCGGGAAGAGATCCTGAGCCCCGAGGGGATTCAGGAGGCCATCGCCGTTATGGCCCGCGATATCGCCTACCGCTGCGCGGGGGACAACGTCGCTTTCATCGGCATCTACACCCGCGGGGTCACGTTCGCCCGTCGTGTCGCGGCGGAGTTGAAGACGCAGGGGCTCGACTACCCCGTCGGCACGCTCGACATCTCGCTCTACCGCGACGACTTCGACAATCGCGGCTCGGAGTTGCCCCGGCTCGAGAGCTCGGATGTGCCCTTTGCCCTGGACGGGGCGCGGGTCATCATTTTTGACGAAGTCATCTTCACCGGTCGCACCGTGCGGGCCGCCCTCGACGGACTGATGGACTACGGCCGCCCCGCCAAGATCGAGCTCGCCGTGCTGATCGACCGTGGACACCGCGAGATCCCGATCCAGCCGGACTACGTCGGGAAAAAGATCGGCACGACCCGCGATCAGTATGTGAAGGTGCGATTCCACGAAGACGATGAGCGCGAAGGCGTCTTCATCGTGAAGAAACGAGCCGGTCAGCCGCATCACCCTGCATGAGTGAACTGAAACCGCGCAAAGACCTGCTCGACATCGAGAGCCTCGACCTCGAGGAGATCGAGTACGTGCTGGAAAACGCGGTGCCCTTCAAGCAGCTCTTCCAGCGCTCCGTCAAAAAAGTCCCGACCCTGCGAGGGAAGACCGTCCTCAACCTTTTCTACGAGCCCTCCACCCGCACGAGCAGCTCCTTCGAAGTGGCCGCCAACCGCATGTCGGCGGACGTGACAAACTTCACGATCTCGAGCTCGTCGGTCGTGAAGGGCGAGTCGCTCCTCGACACGATCGAGACGCTCCAGGCGATGCGCTCGGACTACATCGTGATCCGCCACCAGGCCGCCGGGGTCCCCGGGATCGTCGCGAAACACACCGGCGCCTCGGTCATCAATGCCGGCGACGGCTACCACGCCCATCCGACTCAGGCGCTCCTCGATGCGATGACGATTCGCGAGGTCTATCCCGAGTACAAGGGGCGCAAGGTCGTCATCGTCGGGGACATCCTCCACTCACGGGTGGCCCGCTCGACGAGCACGCTGCTACACAAGCTCGGCATCGAGGTGGCTGTGTTAGGGCCGGGATCGCTCGTGCCCGGGGGCCGCCACGACTTCATGACCCGCCTGCGCTCCTGGGACGAGGTTTTCGACTGGGGCCCCGACGCCGTCTACCTCCTGCGTGTCCAGATGGAGCGGCAGGAAGGGCAGTTTTTCCCCAGCATCGCCGAGTATCACAAGATGTATGGGATGAACAGCCAGCGGCTCGTGCGGATGCGCGAGCTCGGCGCCTATCTCATGCACCCCGGGCCCGTGAACCGCGGCGTCGAGATCACCGACGAGGCGATGCGCTACGAGCGCAGCCTCATCAGCACCCAGGTCGAGAACGGCATCGCCGTGCGGATGGCGGTGCTGCACTGGCTCAAACCCGAAACCGACAAGGACTAGAACAATGGGTGAGCGGACTCGACTTTTCAAAAACGGCAGGATCGCCTCGGCGGATTCGTCCGACTTCCGCGAGGCCGATGTCCTCGTCGATGCAGACGGCCTCATCACCGCGATCGGCTCCGGGCTCGCGACACCCGAGGGAAGCGAAGTGATCGACTGCACCGGCTGTCTCCTCGTCCCCGGCATGTTCGATGTCCACGTCCATGCTCGCGAGCCCGGGCACGAGCACAAAGAGACGCTCGCCACCTGCTCGGCGGCCGCTTTGCACGGGGGCGTCACCGGCGTCGTCCTGATGCCCGACACGTCGCCGCCGGTGGACTCTGGAAATCTCGTCAAGAGCGCGATGGATCTCGTCTCGGAGGTCAGTGCGATCCCCATGTATCAGTCCGGCTGCCTCACCAAAGGACGCGAGGGAAACGAGATGGCGGGCTTTTCCGGGATGGCCTCGCGCGGCGTCCCGATGCTGACCGATGCCGACCGCACCGTTGCGTGTCCCGACCTGATGCGGCGCTGCATGGAGTATGCCTGCGACTTCGACCTGCTCGTGACTTCGCACACCGACACGCCCGCTCTGAGCAAGGCCGGGGTGGTCAATGAGGGACGGGTTTCCTACCGCTTCGGCCTGCCCGGGATCCCCGCGATCAGTCAGGAGCTCGCGATCGACCGCGACATCCACGTAGCGCTGCACACCGGCGCGAGGCTTCATCTCCAGCAGCTCTCGAGCGCCCGCGGGCTCGAGTCCGTGCGACGCGCCAAAGAGGCCGGGACCCGGGTGACCTGCGAGGTCTCGCCGCAGCACCTCGTCCTCACCGAGCTCGACATCAGGGACTACAACACCCATTTCAAATTCAACCCGCCGCTCCGTTCGGTGCAGGATACCGAAGCGCTCGTCGCGGGGCTCATCGACGGATCGATCGACCTCATCGCGAGCGATCACGCGCCGCACACGGAGTTTGAAAAATCGAGCGACTTCGGCAGCGCGCCTTTCGGGGCGACGGGGCTCGAGACGAGCGTGCTGGTGCTGCACGATCGCTTTATCCGGACCGGAGTCTTCGGGTGGGATCTTCTCATCCAGCGCTATTCCGATGCTCCCCGGAAGCTCATCGGGCTGGAACCTGTCGTGATCGCCGAGGGCTGCGCGGCCGAGTTTTTTGTCTTCGACCCGGCGGCGGAGACGGCGATCACCAGAGAGTATCTACGGACGAAAAGCCCCGTTTCACCTTTTCTCGGCGAGACGCTGGCAGGAAAAATGCGCGGGACGGTGTTGGGTATGGCCTGGCACGGGGAGGAGTGATTCAAAAGGATTCCATACTTGAGGCGAGTGTCGAAGAACGCAGTGGTGGAAAGCTTTACTACTGTTGACGGCGGACCAATGTAGCCTCATTGTAGACACATGAAGGGCAACATACAGAAGTGGGGGAACAGCCTCGCGGTGCGTATTCCGCTTGCCGTCGCGCGTCAGATCAAGGTAAAGGAAGGCGACGCAGTGGAGCTGAGCGTGGGCGTTGGCGGCCTTACCATCAAGCCCGCTCCCCGGCGGCCCACTCTCGACGACCTGCTTGCCGAAGTCACGGCGGATAACCTTCCCGAATCAGCCAATTGGGGGAGCGATCTCGGCAGAGAGGTGCTGCCGCTATGAAGTCAGGGAGAGCGTCGGTTCCGGCTTTGGGCGCGATCGGCTGGCTCGTCTTTGATCCTCAGGCAGGTCGAGAACAGGCGGGGAGGCGGCCTGCTCTCGTGCTCAGTCACACTCGTTATAATGAAAGAACCGGGCTCGCGGTTTTTTGTCCGATCACGAGTCGGGTGAAGGGCTACCCCTTCGAACTGGCGCTCCCGTCGAGCCTCCCGGTGGAAGGGGTCGTTCTTTGTGATCAGGTGCGTTCCCTCGACTGGAAAGAAAGGAAATGGCAACCTCTCGGCCAAGTGCCCGAAGATTTTCTGGAGGCAGTTATGGCGAAGATGCTCACTTTGTTTGAGCTGCCCTCTACGTGACTTAGTGCTTCGTCATTACCTCACGAACCCCCGTTCAACCATCGGTATTCTCGCCCTGTAGCTGGCCTCTGTGAGGCCGGTTGTTTGTGCGTCCAAGGTAATAGAGACCGGCCTCACAGAGGCCAGCTACAGGCTTCCAGCAAAAAATCAAGGGTCACCGGGGTGTTTTCCGACAGCCTCTTCGGCCCTTTAGGAAGGAGGAGAGGTGCCGGGTATCGAACTCCGATCGGGCCGCGATTCAGGGAAAGACAGAGCGGCGTTTCCGGTTCATCTAAACGGGTGATGAAAATCCCCTTTTTCCTGAAAATAGCTCTCGCCGCACTTCCGACGCTCCCCATGAGCCTTGCCGCCGATGAGCCCGCCTCCCTCTCCCGCATTCTCTTCGGCTCGTGCCTGAAAGAAGCGGAGACCTCGCCCATCTTCGAAACGATCCTCGCGCACGAGCCGGAGCTTTTCCTCTTTCTCGGCGACAACATTTACGCCGACACTTCTGACATGGCGGTGATGCGGGCGAAATACGACGTCCTCGCCGCGACCCCGAAGTTTGCCGAACTGATGAAGGCCTGCCCGGTCCACGCGACCTGGGATGATCATGACTACGGCATCAATGATGGAGGGGCGGAGTTCGAAAAACGCGACGAGGCACAGCGGGTCTTCGTCGATTTCTGGGGCGATCCGGCCGATTCGCCGCGACGCTCGCGACCCGGGATCTACGAGGCAAAAATCTACGGCGAAGCCGGGACGCGGGTCCAGGTCATCATGCTCGATACGCGATACTTTCGCGGCCCGTTGAAGAAAGGCGAGAAGCGCGTCGGGGGAGTCTATTACCCTAACGAAGACAAAAGCGTGACGATGCTCGGGGCGGCGCAGTGGGCCTGGCTCGAGGAAGAGCTGCGCAAGCCGGCCGAGGTGCGGCTGATCGGCTCCAGCATCCAGTGTGTTTCCGAGGCCTCCGGCCACGAGACCTGGGCGAACCTGCCTTTTGAACGACAGCGCTTGTTTGACCTGATCGGCAAGACGAAAGCCAACGGGGTCATCATCCTGAGCGGAGACCGCCACTGGGCCGAGTTGTCCGTCGCGCGCGAGGCGGTGCCCTATCCGATCTACGATCTCACTTCGAGCAGTTTTAACCAGATCCATCCCCGCGGAACCCCGACCGAAAACCGCTACCGCGAAAGCCCGAAGACCTGGCACCGCGAAAACTTCGGCGAAGTCGGGATTGATTGGAAGGGCGATGAGACCGTCGTGAAACTGCTCGTGCGTGATCTCGAGGGGGCCGTCGTGATCGAACGGGAGGTGCCGTTGCGGGAGCTGCGGGTGGGGGCGGTGGCTGCTGCGTCGCCCGAGGTCATTCCGGTGAAACTGAGAAGTGATTGCCCTGACTACCTGTGGATCAAAGTTTCGCCTTCCGCTGAATACGAGGATTCATTCGCTATTAGGGTAGAGGTAGATTCTGAGGACGGCGGTAGCTCGCGGGTTTCCGGACGTTTGAAGTTGGAATGGGCTGGAATCAGCGCCGATTCGATAAAGAACTCCAGCTACGAAAACGGAGTGCATTCTTTCGGTTTCGGGCTCAACCGACGCGCCTTCGAAGGCTCCGAGTTACTCGTTACCGCGCGGGGAGGGAAAGTTTTCCGGATTGATCTCACTTCGCCTGACTTCCGGCAGCACTGATGCCAGGACGCCAGGGATTGTAGGTAGCATGGGCATCCTGCCCATGCCCTTCGGCGGGCATCGCGGCCGAACAGCCCGCAGATGGCAGATGGCAGCGCTGGAAAACGCCCGACGATTCGTTTTGTCGCGAGAGGAGTTCTCCCGCTTTCCAACGTCGCTTCCGCCGAAGGCATGGGCTGGAAGCCCATGCTACATCCTGCCGGCGATGAATTGCGAGGACGCAACGTGGGCGCTGCTCGAGGTATGTCGCGCCACCGTAATCGTTTCTATCTGGAACCGGTTCCGCCTAGGCTCGCCTATTTCCCGACTCAGTGAGGCGTCGATTTGATCACGAGAGATTCGCCCCTTGGCAAGATCATTGTTCGGCACTACTGTGACCACATGATCGTGAGTGTACGTGAATCGAAAGCGAGGCTAAGCGAATTGATGGCCCGGGCCATTGAGGGAGAAGAGGTGGTCATCACCGTACGAGGTCAACCGACGGCGAGACTCGTTCCCGTTAACCCTGTAGGGGGCAGGGCTGACATGAAAAAATGGGCTGAAGACAGGCGCAACGAGTTGCAAGCGCAGACTTTCGTTGGAGAAGGATCATCCCGCGCTATCCTTGAAGACCTTCGAGAGGACCGTTTCTGATGGCTGAATACTGGGACACGAGCTGCGTGATCAAGCTGTATTGCCGAGAGTCGGATTCCGACACCTTCCTCGACAAGATCGCTTCAGCGGGCGAGCCATTGAAAAGTTCCAGTCTAGTCGAGGCGGAGCTCTTTTTCGCCCTCCAGCAGAAGTGGCTCCGTCAGGAGACGAGCGGGGCCACGCCTGAAGACCTTTTTGGAAAATTTCTTTCTGATGTGCGGCTTGGGCGTATTCACCTCCTGCCCGTGGGTGCCGATGTCATCGAAGAGTCGCGGGAGGTGGCACGACTCTGTTTTGCTGCGCAGCCGGTTAGACTGCTCCGGACGCTGGACGGATTGCACCTCGCGACAGCGCGGCTCCTCTCCTGTGATCGAGTTGTGACTACTGACGATCGGATGAAAGCAGCCGCTACGCTGCTTGGCCTTTGATCGATGTTGCCCCTCGGCAATAGCCTCATTGCGAAATCTTTTTACGTTAAACTTCCCGCAGAATCGGAGATAATGAGCGACGCCCGCTCATGCCCGACTCCGAACACGATCTCCATCGCCCCGTTCTCCGCCAGTTCCCCTCGAACGAAGCGGCGATCCGGGCGTATGTGCGAGGGAGGTATTTGAACTTCACGAGGGCGACAGGAGTGTCGCCCCTCCTTGGGTTCCCGCAAAGCTTGCTCAAGGAGGTGCGACACTCCTGTCGCACTATTCGATTCGTCCTCGCCGTGATATTGCTTGCTCTTCCCGCATCCGCCGCCCCGGTCGATTTCGTGCGCGACGTCCGTCCTATCTTCGAAGCGCATTGCTACGACTGCCACAGCGGCGACACCCGCAAGTCGGGGCTGCGTCTCGATGTGAAAGCGGCGGCGCTCAAGGGCGGCGACAGACACGGCCCCGACATCCATCCGGGCAAGGCGGCGGAGAGCCCGCTGATCCAGTTCCTCACAACGGACAACAAAGAAGAGATCATGCCTCCCAAGGGCGGCCGACTCTCCGACAAGGACATCGCCACCCTCACCGCCTGGGTCAACGAAGGCGCGGTCTGGCCGGATGGCGTTGATGCGGTGACGCTCGACGATCCGATGGATCACTGGAGTTTTAAACCGCTGACTTCGACGGAGGTTTCAGGTTTCAAGTCTCAGGTTTCAAGTTCGCCGAAACCGGCTGCCGAAGGACAACTTGAAACTTCAAACCTGAAACTTGAAACAAGTCCGATCGACCATTTCATCAAATCCGCGCTTGAGAAGAACGATCTGACCTTGTCCCCGCCCGCCGATAATTTGGCGTGGCTGCGGCGTGTTAGCTTCGGGCTCACAGGGCTGCCGCCAACACCTGAGGAACTCGATGCTTTTCTCAAAGACGACCGTGACGGCGCCCGCGCGCATGTTGTTGAGCGTTTGTTAGACTCGCCCCGCTACGGCGAGCGGTGGGCACAGCACTGGCTCGATGTGGTGCGCTACGCCGACACGCACGGATTCGAGGTCAACACCGAGCGGCCGAATGCATGGCCCTATCGCGACTACGTCATCCAGTCTTTCAACGCCGACACGCCCTATGACCGGTTCATTCGCGAGCAGATTGCGGGCGACGCCTTCGGCAAAGATGCGGCGACGGGATTTCTCGTGACGGCCTCGGTCCTGCTGCCCGGTCAGATCGGGAAGGACGAACCCTCGAAGCGGCTCGCCCGTCAGGATTCTCTTGACGAGATCGTGATGAATATCGGCCAGACTTTTCTGGGGCTCAGCGTGGGATGCGCCCGCTGCCACGACCACAAGTTCGATCCCATCAGCGCGAAGGATTACTACGCGATGCAGGCTTTCGTCGCCGGGGTCGAGTATGCCGACCGCGATCTCGAGACACCCGAGGCCGACGCGGCGCGTGCCGAAGTGGGGCGACTCACGGCACGCCAGGCCGAGATCGACAAAACTCTCGCGGCCTTTGTCCCCCTTGCGAATTCCGGCGTGGAGCGTCCCATGATCAACGCCCGTGAAAACGCCGATCGCTTTGCCCCGGTCAAAGCGAAGCGGGTGCGTTTCACGATCCTCGCGACGAATAATCTCGAGCCGTGTATCGACGAGTTCGAGGTTTTCAACACATCCGGCGCGAATGTCGCCCTCGAGTCCGCCGGGGCCAAACGTCAGTCGAGCGGGAACATCGGCGTGGCCGAGCGGCACGAGCTGCGCTTCCTCAACGACGGGCGCTACGGCAACTCGCGCAGTTGGATGGGCAGTGAGATCGGCAAAGGCTGGGTCGAGCTCGAGTTCGGGCAGGAGGAGACGATCGAGCGTGTCGTCTGGGGGCGTGATCGTGAGGGCAAGTTCACGGACCGGCTTGCGATCAATTATCGGATCGAGGTCGGCGGCAGCGACGGCAAATGGACCCTGGTCGCCGACGCGGGCGACCGGCGGAAGTTCGATGCGGCGGGCGACAAGGCGGGGGAGAAATTTTCCCTCAACGGGCTCACCCCTGACGAAGCGGCGAAGGCGGCCCCGCTCCTGCGGGAAAAGAAGGCGAACGAGGGGAAAATCCGGGCGGCGAACAATGCCCAGAAGGTCTTTGCCGGGAAGTTCCGCGAGCCTGACGACATTCACCTGCTCAATCGGGGTGATGCGGAACAACCGCTAGAGAGGGTTCTGCCCGCCGTGCTCAGCACCTTCGGCGACCTCGCCCTCCCGCAGGAGACGCCCGAGCAAAATCGCCGCCTCGCTCTCGCCGACTGGATCGCCGATCCTGACAATCCGCTAACCGCGAGAGTCATGGTGAACCGCATCTGGCAGGGGCATTTCGGGGCGGGGCTTGTACCTACTCCGAGTGACTTCGGCAACAACGGTATGCCGCCATCGCACCCCGAACTGCTCGACTGGCTCGCGGCGGAGTTCATGCGCTCGGGCTGGTCGGTGAAGCACATGCACCGTCTCATCGTGCTCTCACAAACCTATGGGCAAGGGAGCCGGCAGGACCGGCAAGGGAGTGATGGAGTGGTGGAGCATGGGAGTGATGGATCAGGAGATCTCACCACTCCAGCACTCCGATACTCCACCGCTCCATGGGAGGCGGACGCCGACAACCGGCTGCTCTGGCGTTACCCTTCACGCAGGCTCGAGGCCGAGGCAATCCGCGATTCCATGCTCGCGGTGAGCGGAAAGCTGAATCTGAAAATGTTCGGAGTCGGCTACAATCTCTTCGATCAGCGGGGCGGGCTGAGCGGATTCAACCCTATTGAGTCCTTCACTGAAGAGGGCCAAAGACGCATGATTTACGCCCACAAGGTCCGCCGCGAGAGCGAAGCGGTCTTCGGGGCCTTTGATTGTCCCGATGCCGGCCAGAGTACCGCCGTCCGAATCGAATCAACCACCCCGATCCAGGCGCTGAATTTGTTTAACAGTCGCTTTACCCTCGATCAGGCGGACGCCTTTGCGGAGCGGGTGGCACGGGAGGCGGGACCCGCAGCGGAGGATCAAGTGAAGCACACCTACCGGCTCGCCCTGTTGCGCGATCCCGCGCCGGACGAACTGGCGGAGTCTCTGCCCATCGTGACCGACTACGGCGTCGCGGTCCTCGCCCGGGCCCTCTTCAACAGCAACGAGTTTCTTTTTGTGCCTTGAGCGCCGCTCAGTTGGCGGCTTTCACCCGGAGGAAGCGTTTCTCGCCCGTACTTATCGGAACCGAGTCGCGGACGATGAGCAGGGTCGGGGTGCTCGTCACGGTGACGAGGCCGCCGGGGCTCCAGCTCGAGAGCTCATCGCCGCCCTCGACGCTGAGGGTCACATCGGTGGCGGCAGGATTGCGCCTCACCGTGACACTGAGGTAGCGTAGACCGCCGACCTCGGTCATGCCGAAGGTGATCGCATCGCCGGTGTAGAGTAGGGGATCGCTATCAGTGGCATACTCGAGCAGATTCCCGAGTCCATCTCCGTCGGCATCGACTTCCGCACCGGCGATGGCGGGATTTTCAAAATCGTCTCCGAAGCGGCTGAAGCTCCATAGCTCGTAGCGTGAGTCTGTCGCGATGATGGTGGCGTCGTCGAAGGTTTTCACTTCGCCGTCGCTGGCGATCAGTCTCAGGACATAGGTGCCGGGCAGGGTAAAGGTGTGGTTCGCGTCGATGACCGCCGGGTTGCCGAAGGAGACAGTGCCGGGTCCTGACATTTTCACCCAGCTCGTCGAGACCGCGCCTGGCGTTGCAGGCAGACTGTCGTCGGTGACCGAGGCTGTCGCACCGATGTTGCCACTGAGGAGCACGATCCTTTGCGACCCCGCCTCGACACGGGGGCCCAGATTGGTGCTGGTGAATCCGCTCATCTGACTGAACGTAGCGATCTGGATGGCGGTTCCGCTACTGCTGCTGCCGTTGGCGGCGGTGACGCCGACCCGAAGCCCGACAGGGAGGGACGCATTGGTATGTTCGCGGAGCTTCCAGCTCACTCCGTCGGTGGAAACCGAGGCGGTGAAAAGGTTGCCGGTGCGTTGCAATCGCATCCAGAGAGGTATGGCCTCGTTGATTGCGCCTCCGATCGCAGTCGCGGTGCTACCTGCGTCGGTATCGCGGGCGAGGAGCTTGACGCCGGTCGTTTCTTCGTGAGTCAGACTGACGTGGCGGGCGTTTGCGGTGATGCCGTCCCGCGCCATGAGACCGACACGGGCTCCCGGCAAGGTCAGGGATTTCCAGGTGAGGCGAGCGCGAAGATCGAAGTCACCGTCGATGAGTTCGTTGTAGAAATGGAGCTGGTCGGCGTTGCCGGCGGGACCGAGCCCTGCGCCGGCCACGGTCAGGATCCCGCTCGAAATAGTGCTGGAGCCTGAGCGCGGAGTGTTCACATCCAGTGGAGCGGGGGGAGATGCGGCGGTGTTTCTCACCTTCACTCGGACGAGCGCGCTGGAGGTGTTGTGGCCATCTGATCCCGAGAGTCGCACTACATAATCGCCGATGGCGGGAAAAACTGCGGTCGTGTTGACAGCGGCGGGGTCGCCGAAGATGGCGGTCGCCGGGCCTGAGACCTGAGTCCAGGTGGTCGTGAGGGCGGGGAGGGGACCAACGCTGGTGATAGTGGCTTCGAGGATGAGACCTGCTCCCGGCGGGATCGTCGCGGTCGCGGTCGTCGGGCTCGTGATGGTGAGGGTCGGAATGTAGTCGTCGTCGGCGATGGAGACGGTAGCGATCGACGCGACGCCGAGTAAGTAGGCGGCATCGGCGAGGAGTTGCAGGGTCACGGTCTCCACCCCTTCTACAATCAGATCAGGTAGGATGGGGACCGGAATGACGATGCTGCTCGCGCCTGCGGGAATGACGGCCATGTTTCCAATGGCGGTGTAGTCGAGATCGGGGGTGCCGGTGCCGCCGACGCTCCAGTGGACCGTGAGAGGACTCCCCGACGCCCCGCCGCTGCGGGTGATCGTGAAGGCACCGGGATCATTGCCCGCCTCGGCAGCCTGCGGGTCACTGGCCGTCACCTGAATGCTGCTTGGGAGAGGCTGCAGAAGGACCTCGTCAAAGGTGCGGGCCTGTCCGTCATCGGCGACGAGCCGGAGCCGGTAGTCGCCCTCGACCGATGTCCCGGCGGTAATGTCCGTGGCCGCTGGATTATCGAAGCTCACCTCGCCCGGACCGCTCCGTTTGCTCCAGAGGGTCGTGACTGCGCCGGGTGGACTGGGGAACCCGTCGTCGGTGACCGTGCCGTCAATGGTCGAGGTGATCCCGTCGTAGCTGAGGAGCCGGGTCTCGACGAAAGGCGCGGTGTTGAGCGGGACGACGGAGAAGTTTGAAAACGCCGCGGTATTGAGCCCGACTCCGCTGTTGTTGTTCACCGCAAATCCGACGAGGACCGGCGAGGTCATGATCACGGTCTGCGGTTGCCCCACCTGCTGCCAGGTTCCGGGTGCTCCGCTGACATCGGGAGCGTGGAAGGCGGTGATCTGATTGCCGCGTCGGATCATGCGGATCCAGCGCAGCTTCCCGGTGAAGGTGGGCACTCCGCTCCCCGAACCGCCCGCAACGGAGGTCCAGGAAAAGCCATTGTAAGAACCTGTGGGTATCCGCCCCATGAAGGCGGTGCCGCCGACCTGGGAACTTTCGCGGATGACGATGCCGCTCCTCGCCGAGCCGGCGCCGCTCGTCGCATCGTTGTGACGGGCCGTCACCATGAAGTCGCCCTGATACTGCGAGCCGTGAAAGAAGCTGCCATTCGGTCCGCCGGAGACTGTGTAGACGCCGGTCGTAGAGTTGTAGGTTGAGGAACCGGGTGTCGCAAAAGCACTGACCCCTTCGTCCTCCCGCAGGATCGAGGGGCCGACGGGTGCGGGTGTCAGGGTGACATTGTCGATCACGCCGGTCGCGACACTGGCCGTCGAGCTGCTCGTCGTGGTGAGACCGAGCGAGGCATCGGTGTCCATGCTGATCGTGGTGGGAACGCCTATCTGTGTCCAGTTCCCGGGGCTGCCCGCGACGTCGGGCGCGTAGGATGCGGTGACCGCGTTTGTCGTCGCATTGCGCTCCAGTCTCAGCCAGAGAGGGAGCGCCGACGACGCGGTCGTGGAAGAGTCCGCCGCACTCGCCGTCGTGCGGGTGCGGAAGCGGACGACATTGCCCGGTTCGCACCCGAGCACCGCCCTGCGGGATCCCTGCCACATCGTGTCGCGCATCGTGAGCCCGGTTAGGGGTGCGCCGGTGCCGGTCAATGAAGTGACGCGGGCGATGATAGTGGAGTCGCCCAGCAACTGTCGCGTCAGGGCGTGGGCTCCGTCGACCGTGCCGCCGTAACCTGCGCCCGTGCCTTTCAAGGTGAAAACTCCGTTGACCACTCCCGTCTCTCCGCGACGGGAGGACGAGGGATTGAGATCCTGACTCATCCAGTCTGCCGGTGCCAGGGCGGGGCCGACCGTGACTGCGATCTGATCGGACACGGAGAACTGGCCGTCACTAGCGGTGATCCGCAGGGTGTAGTTGCCGGGTGTTGAAAAAGTGACTCCGCTCGTGGTCTCATCGGGAGAATCAAAGGTCGCTACGCCGTTACCGCTCGCCTGAGCCCAGGTGACGGAGACGGGCTGCGGGGTGCCGTCGTCATTTACGGTCGCGGTGACGAGCAGTCCGTTGTCCGCCGAGAGCAGTACCCCCTGCGCGGCGGGACTCGAGATGAAGACGGTCGGCGGGATGTCGTTGTCGATGATCGTGACATTGTCAAAGGCGGGTTCGCCGATGTGGTAGCTGCCCGAGGCGAGGGCGAGAGTGACGACTTCGTTGCCCTCGGTCGCCGTGTCTTCCAAGGCGGTCACAGCGATGGTGCCATTCGCCTGCCCGGCGGAGAAAGTGAGCGTGGTTGCGATCGAGGCATAGTCCGTGCCGTTCGTGGAAGTGCCGGTGCGGGTGAGGTTCACGGTAAGGGAGCCGCTCGTGGGGGCGGTGCGGGTGACGGTGAAAAGGCCGCTGTCGCCCGGCGACTCGCTCGCCTGCGGATCTGTCGCGACGATCGTGACGGTACTGCGGTCGTCGTCGATCAGGGTCAGGGTGGCCGCGGCGGGAGACCCGACCGTGTAGGCAGCGTTACTCGACAGGGTCAGGACGATGGTCTCATTGCCCTCGTTGAGTGCGTCCTGGAGCGGGACCACGGTCACATTTGCAACGGCTTCTCCGTCGGGGATGACGACACTGGTTCCTATCGCCTGGTAGTCAGTGCCGGATCCCGCCGTGCCGGTGACGGAGAAATTGACGGTGAGATTTCCCACGAGAGAGCCTTCTCTCGAGACGAGGAAGGATCCGTCTACGCCGCCCTCCACCGGATTGATCGCACCGGCCGCGACGGTTATGACGGGTCGATCGTCGTCCACGATGCTGAGGGTGTGACTGGTGAGGCTGCCCGGTATCGCGGCGCCGGGGCTGCTCAAGGCAATCGTGACGGTCTCGGTAGGCTCGATCATGGAGTCACCCGCGAGAGTGACAGAGATGGCCTTGACGCTTTCCCCCACAGCGAAGGCAAGGGTGCCGGAAGCGAGGGCGAAATCGGCCGGACTCGAGGCTGTGCCGCCGCTGACTGCATAATCGACGGTCGTGTTGGTGCTGGCCGGTGCGGAGAGGGTCACGAGCACCTCGACAGTGCCGGCATCTTCGGCGAACGACGAACTCGCCTGCGCGAAGGCGACGTAGGGTTGCGCGGGAGGGATGTCGTCGTCCTCGATCGTGAAGGCGTGTTGGGAGATCGTTCCGAGCCCGGCCGCGTTAGGGTTGCGGAGGAGGACCATGAGGGTTTCGTCAGGCTCGTTGATCGTGTCGTCGATGAGATCGAAGACGATGTTTTTGACCTGGTCGCCGATGCCGAAGGTCAGTTGGCCCGAACTCAGGGTGTGATCAATGCCGACCCCGAGCGCGCTCGTGAAGGTGGAGGTGCGGGCATACATGCCGATCCCGCTGGTGCCGCGGGCGCCGCAATGAATCGCGCGGGCGCGGAAGCTCGCCGACTCGCGTATCATCACCCCGGCCTCCTGCGATACCGCCCCGCCGCTCTGGGAGACGACCCGGGCAGTGAGGACGAAATCGCCCGTCACCGGCGCGGCGAGGAAGTGGCACTCGTCCTGGGACGAGGCATTCAGCCCCGCTCCCGATCCGATCACGGTGTAGGTGCCGCCCGCGACGCTGTCGCTGCCCTGTTGGAGGACAAAGCCGACGGTGCGTCCGCGGAGTGGTTCCGACGGCGGCGTTGAGAAGGTCACGTTGTCAAAGACTGCTTTGGAGAGCATGCCGTCGCTGCGGGCACTGACGGCGAGGCCGGCCAGAACTTCGGAGGGGAGGTCCATGACGTGGTTGATCCCGAGTTGGGTCCAGTTCGTGCCATTCGGCGACTGCCAGGTGCGGAAAGTAGAGCCGCTGCGCTCCACCCGCACCCAGTAGGGAGCGAAGACGTTCGTGAGATTGCTCGTTGTGGCCGCACGCGTTCCCGTGTCGAGGACGTAGTCTACGGTCACCGGAGCGGTGGCGACGACGCCGAGGGTGACCGGGATGCTGACGGTGCCGGCGCTCTCCGCCGCCCTGCTGCCTGTGGCCGTGAAGAGGACGGACTGGGAGACGGTCTCGTTGTCGGCGATATAGAGAGTCTCCGTATTACCGGCGGCGTAGGATCCCGGGGTGAGTGTCAGGATGATCGTCTCGGTGCCTTCCTGGATCGTGTCGTTGATGATCGTGACCGGCAGATCGACGCCGTTTGCCCCGGCCGGGATCGTGACGCTCCCGGAGAGAGCATTGTAGTCGCTCCCGCTCGTGGCGGATCCGCCAATGCTGTAGCTCACGGTCAGGGCGGAGCTGGTGCTGCCGGTACGGGAGAGGTAAAACTTCACCGGACTGGTCGTGGCCCCCTCGGTAAAGGTATCCATCGTCCCCGACGTCCCGACCTGGACATCCGCGTAGACCGTCGGCTGGCTCGCATCCCGCACCCACATCCGAGCGGTCGCGGTCGGGGCGAAGCTGCTGTAGGCGACATTCGGCGTTGCGCTCATGACGAGTTCTTCGAGCGGCTCGGCGATGCCGTCGTTGTTCGCGACGATGCTCACATCTCTGGTCACGGGGTTGCCGTTCGCGAGGGTGAAAGTCGCCGTGCCCGTTCCCGTTGCATTGCTGAAAGTGAGGCTCGCGTTTGTCGTGACGGTGTAGTCGCTGCCCGCCGTGGCGGAGCCGCCGAGGGAGTAGTTCACGGTGAGGGGGCCAGTCCCTGCCCCCCGCACCGAAAGCCGGAAGGTTCCGCTCGTGCCTCCCTCGGTCGCGCTGCGCAACGGGATGATCTCGACGACAGGCTTGTCATCCGGATGATCGGCGATGGTGACGAGGGCGCTGGCATTTGTCCCGAGGATATAGTTGGTCGGCCCGGCCCCGAGTTGCAGGAGCACGTTTTCCGTCCCTTCGCCGATGCCGTCGTAGCGCGGGAGAATGGTCACACTCGCTCGGGCCTGACCGGCCGGAATGACGAGAACCCCGGGGAGTGCCTCGTAATCGACTCCATGGAGCGCAGCATTTCCCGAGGCATTGATTCCCGAGACGGCGTAGTAAACGGTCAGCGCGTTCGAGCGGTCGCCGTTACGGGTGAAGAGGAAAGTCCCGGTATCGGCGGCGGCGCCGGGGGCGGTCAGATCGACCTCGGTGGCGACAGGATCGCTCGCGGTCACGTTGAGGATCTGGACGTCGTCATCGATGAGATTGATGGTGACGGCGGAGGCCTGCGGATCGACGAGGTAGGCAGCATTCGCGGTGGCGGTGAATCGCACGGTCTCGAGCGGTTCCGAGATCGCGTCATTGAGCGGGGCGAGAGAGATCGTCGTCGAGGCGGTGCCGGCCGTGATCGTCGCGCTGCCGGTCATCGCGACGAAATCACTCCCTGAGGAGGCCGTGCCTCCGATAGCGTAAAGGACCGTGAGATTCGAGGAGACGGGGGCCGCCGTCGAAAGAGTCACGAGTAATGGAGATGCGGCATTTTCCGCGAGGGAGTCCGTGACTGTCGAGAGCGATACTTTCGGCAGGGAACTGTCGTCGTCGGCGATCGTCACAGTGGCGCTCGCGCCGCCCGAGAGCACATAGCCGTCGCCCGGACCGAGTTGCAGCTTCACGGTCTCAGGGCCTTCCGGTGCCACGTCGGCGAGCGGCTGGACCACGATCTCGAGTGAGGAGGCACCGGCCGGAATCGTAAAAGTGCTGAAACCCTGGCTGCCCGCGACATAATCCGGGGCGAAGGTGTAGTCGGTTCCCTTGACCGCGCTCCCCTGGGCGCTGTTGACGTTGACGGGCAGTGCCGTGCTGGTGTCGCCCGTGCGGATCAGGGTGAAACGGCCCGCCGTTGTCGGCGCGAGTTCGTAGGCCGTCGGCACGGTCGCCTCGATCCGGAGCGTGGCATTGGCGGCGGCATCGAAGTCAGCGCCGTCGAAGCCCGGGCCTACCGTCACCGAATTCTGAAAGAGTTCTCCGAAAGTGTACCCGTAGAGCAGCGGTGACATCGTGTAGGTGTTCGCGGCGAGGTTGGGGATGGTGTAGTAGCCGTCGCTGTCGGTGATGACGCCGTTGGCGCCATTGGCCGTGACGATCACGTTGGGCAGCCCCGCCCCGAGCGACGTGATGCGGCCGCTGATGGTGAAACTTCCATTGCCGTTGCCGACGGTGATGAGCCGTGAACGCAGCGTTGTGCCGCCTTTCATATCGCTGACGGTGCAGGAGACGACGTAGGTGCCGGCGCTGGGGAAAGTTCGGGTGATGACGGGTCCGTTCGCCTCGACGACCCGATAGGCGGTGTCCCCGAAGTGCTGCCAGGAATAGGCGAGGGGGTCGCCATCGGGATCGGCCGCAGTGGCGTTGAAGGTCACGGTGGCGCCGACCGGGATGACCTCTGCGGAACTCGCCAGTGAGAGGGTCGGGAGACGGTTCGAAGGGAAATCGCCGAGGTTCACGATCATGTCCACGTAACGCGGGGAGTCGTTCACATGGATCGCGGTCATGTGGATGCCCGCTTCGAAGTCAGAGAAAGTGCTGCCGAGCGAAATCGGCGCGTCGTCCTTGCTACTGTTGCCCGTGGGAGTGCCCGGGGTCGTGTCGATGAGTTGGAGATTGCTCCCGCTCCCGCCGGGGAACCGCCATCCCAGGAGCATGCCGCGCTGGGTCCAGGGATTTGAGGGGAACAGCGTCCGCACTTCTCCCCAGTAAGTCCGCTGCGCATCCTTGACGATGGTCATGGCATACCGATTCGCCGGATCGAGCGCCGTCTGATCGAACGCGTGGATGCGGTAGACGCCGGACTGATTCACCTTTTCAACGAAGTTCGCCGGCAGCCAGCGGACCTGGCTTTTGGCCTGTGCGTTGTAGTGCCCGTTCGGGAAACTGCCCGCGCTGCCCATGTTGTCGTAGGGATCGCCGTATTCACTGTTGGTGCCCGCGCCGATCGCACTCGTGCCGGCGGTGTTCCAGAAATTGGCATGGGCGAGGCCGAAGCAGTGACCGATCTCGTGCGCGAGGACGCCGACGCTGTCTCCCCGCAGCCAGACACTGCTGCCGCCGCCGAGACCGCCATACGATCCGGGGCCACCCTCGTGGCGCATCACGACGCAGTCGTAGTTCGCATCGTCGAATCCCATCCGCCGCGCGGCGGCCCGGGCGTGGCTGTGGGAGACGCCCTTCCCATCGATGTCGCCGCCATTGCTCATGTCGCGCTGGATGTACCAGGCCTCGGTGTGGGGGAGCTTGATCGGCGGGGTCACCGTCGAGACGAGGGTGAGTTTGCCGTAAGATGACTTCGAATAGAAATCGCTCACATCGCGGAGCAGCTCGTAGGATTTCGCCTCCGTGCTGGGGACGGCATTCTGATCAAGGTAGGTCGTGGGAAGGTAAAGGACCCGCACCACCCCGATCGAGGGCGTCGGCACTGCCGGGAGGATCCCGGTGAAGCCGATCGCGCCGCCGCTCGAGCCCTCGCCCATGATGAGTGTCTCGCCATAGATGATAATGTGCGAACCGTCGCAAAAGAAGATCGTTTCCGTCGCCGTTTCGATGGCGGGAGTCTCTTCGGCGACCGGTTCTCCGGCGGCTTCGGGTTCGACTGCATTTTTTCCCGAGATCGGGCAATCAAACGACGCGGGCTTTTCCTCATTCGGGATCTCGCCCGTCTCGAGAGTGCGGTAGGGGTCCTCATTCACCGCAAAGTCCGTATCGATCGCCACGCCGTTGAGCGACGCTCCCTCACTCCATCTCACCGTCTCAGCCCGCCGGCCGTAGACGTGGGCGTCGTAGGTCTTCCCGGTTCGCAGCTCGGCGCGGCGTATCGTCAGAGACCCGAGTGGCAGCGGTTCACCCTCGAGCGGGGCACCCTGGTAGACACGCAGGGTCCCGACTTCGTTGATGCGCTCCTCGAGGTGGGCGAGGATCGCCGGGGGCATCTGCTGCCGAGCGACCATGGGCACGGCCTTCCTCAGCGCCTCCTGCGGATCGTTCCGGATGAGGTTCTTCATCGCCGCACGCCGCGAAACCGCCCGGTTCACCCCCTCGGATTCGAGGGATTTTTTTTCCTGCGGTTTTGCCACGAGATACCGCTGGGTCCAGGTGGAGAAAGCGATGATAGGGTCGAGCTCATCTCCAGCCGCACCTGCGTCCGAGCCGGGAAATGAAGATGCCTTCGCCGCCGCCCCGGCGGGTGCTCCCTCCCCCCCGACAGGCAAGTCACCCCTGTCTCCCGGTCGCAGAAATACGACGACAAGAATCAAAGCCAACACCCCGGTGAGGGCTAGCCATTGGGAGCGGGAGGGCATGCGGGGGGATTTTTGCCTACGGAATCTGGACCGCAGGTTCGAAGGGAATCCGGAGAATTAACCAAAATTCACGAGCTTTGGCTAGCATTCTCTAAAGAAATAACCTCAACATTCAGGATCTTGCGTGTAGTTATTCTCTCTTTTCTGAGTCGGCTACACTTGACTGAGGGTTATTTTTGGAAGTTCTTTTGATCGTTTATACAAAATGGTATAAATATTAAATTGTATTTCGACTGCTTGTGATTTCGTTATGAACCCCGCCGCCGCGGTTGCATCAACGCTCATCTCCCAGGGGCCGAGAATCGGAGTTCCCGAAAAGACAAATCGCCGTCCGAAAGCGACAACGAAGAAGGCACGTTTACGTCAGAAGTGATTTCTTGTTATAATCTCGCTCTTTCCGGAGAGTAGAGGGCAAACACGTCGTTCCCATGACTCCCCACGCCGAACACCTTTCCCCCGCCGGTCGCCTGCTCCTCGATCGTCGCCGTTTTCTCGCGAACAGCACGACCGCGCTGGGATCGATTGCACTGACGAACCTTCTTGGCGGGGACGGGCTCCTCGCGGCGGCACCGGGCGGGCCTATCATTGACCCGGCGAAGCCCTATGCGCCGAGGCAGCCGCACTTCCCCGCGAAGGCGAAAAATGTCATCGTGATCTTCTGTGCCGGAGCGGTGAGCCAGCT
>Ga0335398_10003613_pt1 | contig 22393 bp, 9 predicted proteins | sample BON03_FD_205742 | JGI IMG/M metagenome (GOLD analysis project Ga0335398, IMG submission 205742) | Freshwater microbial communities from Lake Bonney liftoff mats and glacier meltwater in Antarctica - BON-03 (spades assembly) (version 2) | ecosystem: Environmental > Aquatic > Freshwater > Ice >... | reverse complement strand
CGCCATCGCGCCCGCGCGTTGCCCCCCCGCCCCCGTCCCCCCCGCCCCACCCGGCGCGCGCCGTCAGCAGCCGCCGCGCGTCGTCCGGGTGCACCAGCGTCGTGTAGCACAGGTTGCGCGCGCGGTACACCGACGGGTAGAGCGACGCAAAGTCGCACACGGCCACCGGGTGCCTGTACAATCCAGTGGTGCGCCGCTCCACGGGGTGCATGTTGAACGGGTGCGCCAGCAAGGGCTCGCCCGCGGGCAACCCGCCGCCGACCAGGTAGCCCGCCCGGCGCGCGCAACGCAACAGCAGGCTCCACGTGCGCGCCATCTGCGCGTTGTACAGCACCTGCGACAGGGGCAGGCCCGTGGCGCGCGCCATCTCGCACGTCTCGACGGCCGTGGCGAGGCGAGCGGCGAGGTCGCCGGCGGCGGCGCAGCGGCGGAGAGCGTGGCGCGCGAGGCGGAGGGCGGCGCGCTGGCGGGCGGCGCGCGCGACGCCGGACGCGACCGAGGGGGGGAGGGGGTCAGCGGCGGCGCCGCCGGTGCTAGCCCCACCGCCGCCCGCGCCGCCCGCTACTCCGCTTTCTCCTCCTCCTCCTCCTGCTCCGCCCCCGCCGGAGAACCCGCCGCTGTCCGCGGGGCCGACCACGCCCCCGTCCACCTGCCGCGCTAAGGCGGCCAGCGCCCACGGCGGCAGCACCTCGAGCGTCCTCCCGGCCCCGCCGCCGCCGCCGCCCCCGCCAGCCCCCTCCCCCGGCCGCCGCGGCAGCAGGGACGCCGCGCAGTCGGCCAGCGTAAAAGTGGCGAGGCCGTGGTTCGACAAGACTTGCCGCAGCACGTCAAAGACGACGCGGCCCGCGGCGCCGCCGCCGGGCGCGACGCGGAACGTCTCCTGGTTGCTGGTCGCGCTCATTCGGCTCTGGGACTTCACCCAGGCCGCCGAGTATTGGACCACAGGGCGCAGGGACAGCGAGCGCGAGACACCTGGCAGCGAGGCGCGCAGCCGGCCGAGCTGCAGGCCGACAGGCGGGAGGGCTGAGGCGGCGGAGGCGGGGCCGGCGCCCCCGGCGTCCCCCGGGACGACGTCGCGGCAGCGCAGGCCGAGCGCCTCGAAGCGCGCGGCCAGGGCGCCGAGGCCGTCCTGCGCGCGAAAGACGACGAGGGCGTCAGGGTCGGCGGCGACGGCCCAGTCCCGCCAATTGATAAGCATGGCCCCCTCGGTCGGGAAAAGGCGCACCTCGGCAAATCCTCCGCCGCCGCCGCCGCCGCCGCCGCCGCCCGCGATCGCGTCGCCGTCGCGGCACGCGAGGGTGGCATAGGCCTGGCCGGGCGCGGAGAGGGCGGCGGCGCCGGACGGGCCGGCCAGCAGGAAAACGACGCGCTGCGGGTCGCGCTGCGGCGGGTGCCGCGGCGCCGCACCGCCGGAAGCGACGACCGCCGCTGCTTCTTCTGCTTCTGCTGCCGCCGTCGTTGTTGCGCCTGCTGCTGCTGCCGCTTCTGCTGCTGCTGCCCTGTGCCTTGTGGCCCCTCCACCCGCCCCGGTGAAATCCTCCGGGTCCTCCTCCTCGGACTCCGAGCCGTCGTCGTCGTCAAGGATGACCGCCGCAGGGACAGGGCGTTGGCCGTCGCGCCCGCCCCCACCGCCGCCGCCGCCACCACCACCTTGGCCGCCGCCCGACGCCGCCTCGCCCGCCCCCCCCGGCATGTCGCGCGAGAGCGAGCACGCGATCGCCACGATCGGGTCGCCCGACCGGGGCACGGGGCACCGGTCACGCCCGTCCCGCGGCGCCGCCAGCACGTCGAGCGTCAGCGAGCGCAGCGGCAACACGGCGCCCTCGCGCGCCGCCGCTAGCGCCATGAGCAGGTGAGCCGGCAGCGGCCGGGCAGCGGCGGCGGCGGCGGCGGGAGGCGCGCCGCCGCGGCCCGCCTCGCGAAGCACCTCGAACTGTGGCGGCGACCACCCGGCGATCTGCGTGGCGTCCGGGGTCAGCCCGCGCAGGTGGCGCCAGGGCACGACCGCCTCGACGTCGGCCGTCGACAGGCGGCCGGCCAAGCCGCGCGGGACGACGACAACGCCAGGCGCGCCGCCCGGCGCCGCCGCCCCGCCTCCCGCTCCCCCTCCTCCTTGTGCCGCCGCCGGAGAGGGCATCGACACGTGCAGCCAGCCGCCGCCCGACAGGCCCGCGTCGCACAGGAAGCGCGTCAGCGGCTTGATTCCCTCCTCCAAGGCCTGGGCGCCGCGCGCGCGCCAGGTGAAGCCCGCGCCGCGCAGCGCGCCCTCGGCCGCCGCGCGAGACACGCCGGCGGCGGCGCGGCGCGCCTGCCCGCCCGGGCGCAGCAGCAGGCGCAGGTAGGGCGCGGGCTCCGCGGCGCGCAGGGAAGGAGAGGCGCCCTGCTGCTGCTGCTGCTGCTGCTGCTGCTGCTGCGCCGCGTCCGGCCGGAAATAGTAGATCGGGCGCATCGGCCAAACCTCTGCGCGCTCTATGCGCACGGCCGCGCCTCCGGCGCCGCCGCCGCCTCTGCCGCCGCCGCCGAAACCAGCGCCGCCGCCAAACCCAGCGCCGCCGTCGGCCGAGCCGCCGCCTCCGCCTCGGCGGGAGGAGGACGGCGCAATCAGGCCGTTGAGGGCGGCGGTCAGGCGCAGCAGGTCGGGCGTGCCGGCCACGGGGTCGTCGAGAGGGGGCGGCGCGCCGTCGTCGGGGGACGCGAGCGGCGTCGCCGGGGCCGGGGGGGAGGAGGGGGACGGCGAGGGCGCCGCTGCCGCTGCTGCCGCCGCCGCCGCTGCTGCTGCCGCCGCTGCTGCTGCCGCTGCCGCTGCTGCTGCCGCCTTGGCAGCCGCCGCCCGCCCCAGCGCCTCGGCCACCGCGTCCAGCTCCTCGAGCGCCTCGTCCTCGGCGGGCGCCGCGGCCGAGGCCGAGGCCGTCAGACCGTGAGGGCATGGAATGAAAAAATAGGGCGCGAAATCAGCGACGCGCAGCAAGATCGTGGTCGCCTTGCCGCCGTCGGGCGACGGGGACACGGCCCACAGGTGGAAGGCGCCGTTGGGCGCCTCCTCGACGTCGAGAAGCATGCAAACGAGGTCGCGAGGCTCGACGCGGTCGCGGTTGCTGCCGCTGCTGGCCATTTTTGTTTTTTTCGGGTCGAGAGGGCGCGACGAAGACGCGACGCCCGACGCGCGCGAATGCGCGCCCCGCGTCGAGGCTAAGTCTCCTTTTCGTGCGTCACTCAAGAAATCGGGCAGTGTGTGGCGATGGCTACTGTGCGCGAGGCTGCTGTTGCCGGCCCCGGGCAAAGAGGATTGGCTAGGGGGCGAGACAGGCGCGGATGGGGGGAGGATGGCGAGCGCGAAACGAAGCTGTCGGAACGAAACTCTCTCTCTCTCTCTCGCTCTGTGCCTCTCTCAGTCAATCACCACACACGGCGACGATTGGTGAGAGATTGAGGTGGATTGTGTAGGAGGGGGGCTGTTGCGCGCGCGCTGAAAATTGCACGAAGTGGGGGCGCGTGACGCGGGCGCGGAGGCGCGGACGCTGCCGCCGCCGTAAGGGGCGACGCCGGAGGGCGCGGCGGGCCGATCGCACCAACAAAGCCTCTCGTGCCAGGCGACCCCTCTCTCTTCCAGACACAATAACGCAAGGCCTCCAGTCCATAGACACCACCCTCGTGTGTCGAGCGCCCGGCCCGGCCCTATTGACCGCGGGCCAAAACATCGGCTCGAAAACCAAAGCTCCACGGTTCGAAAACGCGACACGCAAACCGTCGCCATGGCGTCCCTCGCCGTCCAGCAGGTGCTCGCGCAGACCCCTCCCGCCGCGATCACGGCGGGGGCGCGCGCGGCGCGCCTGTCGCAGCTCGCGGCGGCCCTGCGCGGCGCGGGCGGCGCCGGCACCAGCGCGCCCACCCCGCCGCCCGACGCCGACGCCGGCGTCGCCTCGCTCTACTCGTGCCTCGACGCCGCGCTCGCGTCCAACAACGGCGGCTGGATCGCCGACTGGGTCGCCGACGCGTGCGCCTCCGCGGGGCGCGGCATGGCGTCGGCCGACGCGCATCTGGCGGACGCGCGCACCGCCGCGGCCTGGGCCGTCGCCGCCGGCGCCGCGCTCGAGGAGCGGCTGGCGGCGCTGCTCGGCGGTTTTGGCGGAGGCAGCGACGGGTCGGATTCGTCCGCCGCCGCCGCCGCCGCCGCCGCCGCCGCCCCGGACCTGGCACGGGCGGCGGCGGCGCTGCGGCGCGTGGCCGAGGTGCTTCAGGCCGTGCTGCAGCAGCAGGTCGAGGGGGCGGGCGGGGGAGGCGGAGGGGCGGCGAGAGGAGGAGGAGCGGGGGGCGGAGGGGGCAGCGCGGCGGCCGCCCTGCGCGGCGCGTCGCTGCTGGCGCGGCGGGCCCTGCGCGTCGAGCAGGCGGCCGCGGCCCTCGCCTGGTGCAGCGGGGCGGCGTCCCGGCGCGCCGCGCATCCGCGGCAGCAGCAGCAGCAGCAGATCCGGCAGCAGCATCAGCAGGAGCGACCGGGCGGCCGCGGGCCCGCCGCGCCGCCGCTCTTTCGCGACGCGCTCGTGCGCTCGGCCGCGCTGGCCGCCGGCGCCGGCGCGCGCGGCGAGGCGGCCGTCGAGCGCGCGTCCGCCGCCTTCCGTTCCTACGGCGGCCCGGCCGACGCGGTCGCGGCCCTCTTCTTGACCGGATCGCCCGACCCGGCTCCGCACGCGGCGAAGCTGGCGGCGCTGCTTTACTACCTGCTCGACTCGGGCCTGGTGGTGGCCGCAACGGCGGGGGCGGCTCCGTCGGCGGCGGCAACGGCATCGGGGGAGGCACCGGGGGAGGCCCAGGACAGCACGCCCGTCGCGTTCGTGTCGGCCTTTCCCGCGCTGGGCGCGGCGCGCGCGGCGGCGGTCGAGGCCGCGCAGATGCTGGACCGCGTGAGCCTGCGGAGGGCGGCCAGGGGCAGCGACGGCGGCGGCGGCGACGGCGGCGACGGCGACGGAAACGACGACGACGACGACGAGCGGGACCTGGAGGCCGCGTGCGCCCTGCTCCTGCAGGGCGCGGCCGGCGGCCAATCCTCCTCCCCCTCGTTTCCCGCCCGCGCGGAGGCGTGCGTCGACCCCTTTGCCTTTGTGGAGGCGTTGCTGGCGCTCGGCCGCCCGGCCGGCGCGCTGGCCGTCCACCGGGCGCTCTGCGGCGGCGGCGGCGACAGGCAAGCGGCGGCGGCGGGGGCGGGGGGTTTGGCGTCGTCGTCGTTGTCGTCGCCGTCGTCGTCCCGGACCGCGGAGGCCGTCGCGCGGCACCTGCGCGAGCAGCGCGCCCTGCTGCGCGCGCGCCTCGACTGCGGCTTGTTGCACGAGGCTTGGGCGGCGGCCAACGCCTCTTGCGAGGCCGCGTCGCCGCCGTCCTCGCGCGCGGCGCTGCGCGCGGCGCTGATGGGCCAGCTGGCCGCGTGGGCGGTGGGCGCTCCGGCGGGCAGCAGCAACACGGCGCGGCGGCGCCTGGCGGCCGTGAGCGCGCTGCCGCTGGCCGCGGGCGACGAGGCGGCGCTGCTGTCGTCGCTGGCTCGGGCGGCCGGGGGCGACGCGGCGCGCGGCGCTCCCTGCCTGTTCCTGCTGCAGCGCGGGCGCGTGCCCGAGGCCGCGCGCGCGCTCGGGGAACTGGGCGGGGGGGGGCCGCCGCGGCTCGAGCTGCTGCTGCGGGCGGCCGTCGCTGGCCTGCCGCCGTCGCTGGCGCGGTCAGTGGCCGGGGGCCGCGACGGCGACGGGCGCGGCGCCGCCGCGACGTTTGCGGGCGCCGCCACCGCGCACGCGCACGAGCGCCGGCGCGTCCTGGCGGCGGCCGACGCCTACAGCGGCCCTGGCCTCGAGGTCTCAACTGCTCACACGAGCGCGGCTGCGACCGCCGCCCCGCCGCCGCCGCCGCCGCCGCAACAGGAGCAAGAGGCTGGCGCGCAAACTCTGCTGTTTGGCTCGGGCCCAGTCGGCCAGGCGCCCGCCGCCGCATCTGCCGACGCGCGCACGCCCGGGCGCATGACCGCGGCCGAGTTCCAGGCGCAGGTGCTGGGGGCGGGCGGCGCGCAGGCGCCGGGATCCAGGCACAAGCGCCTCAAGGGGGCGGCGACGCCTGGCGCTGGCTTGACGCCGCCGCCGCCGCCGCCCCCTCCGCTCGGGCGGTTGTTTTGATTCATTCGGATTGTTCCGATGTTGTTACTCGTCGTCAAACAGACAAAGGTTCCACTGCACACTCACAACACCAGGTACAGCAGGGGCGCCAGGCGCGCGCAGTGGAGCGCCGCCATCCCTAGCGGCCCGGCCGCAGGCGAAGCCAGCGTCGCCGCCGTGAGCGCGACGGCGGCCGCGATCCGCCGCCGGCCACGGGGCTGCTTGATTCGCCGTCCCGCGTCTCCCGCTCCTGCTGCCTCCCCTGCTGCCGCCGCCGCCGCCACGCGCCCCAGGGCCTCCTCCACCGCGCGCGCCCGCGCCTGATCGGCCAGCAGGCGCGCGTACCTCGCCGCCAGCGCCACGCCCCCTTCGGCGCCGTGTTCGCCGCCGCCGCCGCCGCCGCCGCCGCCGCCCGCCGACGCCCTCCGGCACCGCCGCGCGATCAGCTCCTCGCACAGGGCGATGGCGGCCGCGCGGTCCAGCAGGTCGAGGACGCCGGGGTCGGCGCGGCCGCCGAGCAGCGCGGAAAAGGGCAGCAGGCCGCGGCGGCCCGAGGACGAGGACGAGGGCGAGAACAGGTCGGCGAGGCGGCCAACGGCGCCGCCGCCGTCGCCCCCAGTCGCCTCTTCTTCTTCCCAGCACGCCAGACACAGCGCCAAGTACTCGGCCATGGCGCGCGCGTCCTTGCCGCCGCCGCCGAGCAGCAGCAGGCGGGCGTACACAGCGCCCGCCGCGTCCGTCCGCCCCGCCGCCCGCAACGCATCGGCAAAAAACTTGGCGGCTAGCGCGGGGCTGCCACCGCCGTCGAGAGAGAGAGAGGGGGCGAGACAATTAGCGTTTTCAGCCGACCCGCCGCCCCCGCCGCCGTGCCGGAGCACAAACTGGCCGAGGGCCGGGGGGAACCCGGGCGGGCGCGCCAGCGAGGCGCCGAGCCGACGGGCGGCGGCGGCCGGGCCCGCGCCCGAGCCGGCGCCCGCACCCTCCACTCGATCCTCCTCCCCCTCCTCCTCCTCGTCCTCCCCGTCCAGCAGCATCTCCGCCGCCCGCGCCAGCAGCCGCGCGCACCGCCGCAGGTCGGCCGCCCCCGCCGCGCGCCGCACGCACTCGGCCGCCACCGACTCGCGCTGCGCCATCGCGCGGCCGCGCGCCGCGTGCACGGGCGTCAGCGCGTGGGGCGGCGGGCCGAGCGGGAGGCCGCTGAGCGGGCAGGCGGCGGCGGCGGCTCTGTCGGCGGCCGGCCGGGGGCCGGCGGCACCGCTCAGGTGGCGCTGGATGGCCGCGCGCTCAAACATATGGCCCGAGGCGGCGAGCACAGGGTCGCGAAACAGCGCGTGCGTGATCGGGCACAGGAGGTCGGCCGGGGGCTCGGCAAAGAGGTCTTGGTCGTCGGCGTCGGCGTCGGCGTCGGCGTCGTCGGCGCCCGCTTGGTCGCGGCGGTCGCCGTCGGCGTCAGTGCGGGGCGGCGGTGCAGGGGCCTTGTGCTTGGCGGCGTCGGCGCCGCCCGTCAGCGCTGCCGGCTTGCCTCTTGCTTCCGGGAGGACCATTGTTGCGTGCTTGTGGCGCTGACCAAGTCGGCGTCTGAGAGAAAAGCTGTCGTCGATGGTGTCGCTGGATTTGCGTTGCTAGGAGCGCGCGTGCCACGCACCGCACGATGGCTCAAGCGGATCAGTCCTTAAGACGAGTGGCTGGTGTTGGTGGTGGTGGTTGATGGTTCTGGAGATTCTTGAATCATCGCGAAGGTCGCTCCAAGTCGCCCTGCCGACGCCGACGCCGACGCCGACGCCGACGCCGACGCAGACGCCGACGCCGACGCCGACGCAGACGCAGACGCCGACGCCGACGTGTCTACAAAGTGAGCGTGCGTCCTCCCGCGTGAAGGGCATGAATCAAGGCTCCCATCAACTCATCATGCATCCACCGTCATGCGACCAACCCCGGCGCCGTGTCTCCCCGTGGGGTGGAGCCTCAATCACCACGACACCAGGTTTCGGCGTTTGAGACACGCGGCGCCATGATGCTGACGCGGCTAGGAAGGCGCGCGCGCCCGGCAGGTGCAGCAGAAGCGCAGCCGCGGGCTTCCTCGCGCCGGCGCATCATCGTGACCCTCTGCCCTGCGGCGACCGGCACCGCCGCCGCCGCCGCCGCTCAGTCGCTCCCGTGGCCGTCGCCGCTGCCGCTGCCGCTCGTCCCGCCGCCGCCGCCCCTCTCCCCCCGCCTCCTCACCGCCGCGCTGGGCCGCTGCGAGTCGTGGCAGGACGTGCGCGCGCAGCTGTCGGGCGCGGCCCCCGCCGAGATCGACGCCATCCACTACGCGGCGGCGGCGAGGCGGCTGGCGGCACTGGAGGCGCCAGGAGGGCCGAGGCGACAGCAGCCTTTTGAGCGCCGGCGACGGCGACAGCAGGCCGGCGGCGGCTACGGCAGCGACGGCGGCGACGGCGCCGACCAAGGACAAGCCGCCTTTTTGCGGCAGCTCTTCGAGGCCGCGGCGCGCGAGGCCGCCGGCCCGCGCGCCCCTCCGCACGTGTCCGCCGCGCTGCTGGCGGCGGCGGCGCGCCTGCGCGCGGCCGGGACGCCAGGACTCTTTGACTCGGAGGAGGAAGAGGAGTTTGGCAGGCGCAGCGGGAGCGGCGGCGGCGGCGGCGCCGACTCCCGCGGCGGTGCCGTCAGCGGCGTCTTCCCGCGCGCGCTCGTGCCGCTCGCGCGGCGTCGGCTCGCCGAGGGGCGGCTCGAGGCACGCGACGCCGCGGCCGTGGCGTACGCGGCGGCGCTCGAGCTATCGGGCCCCCGCCGCGGCTCCCAGCAAGCCGAGATGGGCCCCCTCTTGGACGTTGCGTGCGCCGCCGTCGTCTTCGGCGGCGGCGGCAGCGGCAGCGGCGGCGGCGGCGGCGGCGGCGGCGGCGGCAGCCGGCCCTCTCACCCCCAACCCCGCCACCCCTCCTCCCCGCCGCCCCGCGCCGCCGACCTGGCGCAGGCCGCCTACTCCCTCGGGCGCGCGCGCCGCCCCCCGCCGCCCGGCTGGGCCGCGGCGTGGTGCGTCAGCATGTCGGACGCCGCGAGCCGCGAGGGAGGGGCCGGGGGCGGGGGCGGGGGCGGGGGCGGGTCCGGCGGGGGATTGTCGCCGCTGGCGCTGGCCAACGGGACGTGGGGCCTGGCGCGGGCGCTCGGGGCGCGCGCGGGCGCAGGCGGCGCCGCGAGCGCAGGAGCGGAGGAGGACGAGGATGACGAGGAGGCGGAGGGCGAGGAGGAGGAAGGGGGCGAGCCGGCCGGCGAGGGCGACGGCGTCGGCGTCGGCGACGGCGACGGCGAGGGCGGAAGCGGCGCCGCGTGGGCGCGCCTGGCGCTCGAGCTCGCGGCCTCGAGCCCCCTGGGGCGGGCCGGGTCGCCACAGGAGCTGTCCAACGTGCTGTGGGGCGCGGGGCGGCTGCTGCGGCTCCCGGCGTCGCCGTTGCCGTCACCGTCTTTCGGCGCCCCCGGCGGCGCGGGGCCCCCGGCGCCGCCGCAGCGGCGTCGGCGGCGAGCGCAGCGGCGGCGGCCAGCGCGGCGGCGGCCGGTCGACCCGGCCACACTCGACCGCCTCGCCCGGCACGCCGCGCACCTGGTGCCCCGCTGCGCGCCGCGCGACCTGGCGGCGCTGCTGCACGGCCTTGCGCGCGTGGGCTGGGTTGGCGGCAGCGGCGGGGAGCGGAGCAGGAGGGACGGAATCGGAGGAGCAAGCACGGCCGCTGCTGCGGGCAAAGGAAACGGCAGCGGCGGCGGAGGGGATCCCGTGCTCGAGGCGTTTTTGCGCGCGTCCTACGGCGTCCTGCCGACCATGGCGCCCCAGGTGCTCGCGCGCCTGCTGTGGGCCCTCGCGCAGGCCGGGGCGGCGCCCTCGCCCGCCTGGCAGCAGCGCGCGCTGGCTGCGACCGCCTCGGCGCTCGAGGGGGCGGCGGCGGCCGCCCAACAGGGGACGGCCGATGACCGGGGCGGCGGCGACGACGGCGACGGCGGCGGCGACGGCGATGACGACGAGGGCGCGGAGCCAGGAGCGGCGGCGGCGTGGGCGCAGCAGCAGCAGCAGCAGCACGCGACCGCGGGGGACGCCGTGGCCATGCTCACGTCGTGCGCCCGCATGGCCTGGGCGACCCCCCCCTCGGCGCAGTGGTCGGCGCGGGTGGAGGCCGCGCTGTCGGCGCTTCTGCCGCGCCGGAGCGGCAGTGGCGGCCTAGGCAGCGGCGGTGGCGGCGGCCGGTTGGGTGGCGCGGCGGCGCTCGGCGGGGGCGGCGACTCTCGATCCGACGGTGGCGACACCACCAACGACCGCGGCGGCGGCGAGCACCCGCAGCCCCACCTCCTGCGTCCCTACGACGTGGCCTCGGCGGCGTGGGCGCTCGCGCGGCTGCACCAGGCGCGCGAGCGGCGGGCGCAGGGCGCCGCGCTCGCCGGGTTCTACTCATCGCCCCGCCTTCTGACCGCGACCGACCACGCCCCCCCTCCTCCGTCCCCTTTTTCGGGCGACGCCGCCGCCGCCGCCGCTGCCGCCGCCCCCCGCTCGGCGGTCGCCGCCCCGCACTCGGCCGCCGCGCCCCCGGCCGCCGACCCGAGACTGCTCGAGTGGCTGCTGGTGGCGACGCGCCGCGCGCTCCCTCGCATGCGGCCGCGCGAGGCCGCCGCCTCGGCGTGGGCGCTCGCGCGCCTCGGCGCGCGGCCGGGGCCCGCGTGGCTCGGCGCGCTCGCCGGGGCCGTCGCCGCGGCGTCGTGCTCCTCTGCCGATGATGCCGATGCTGCTGCTGCTGATGATGATGATGGCCCTGCCGCCGATGTTGCCTCCCTCGAGCGGAGGCGGCGGCGGCGGCGGACGCGGCCGCGGGCGACGATGGCGCCTCGCGACGGCGCGGCGCTGCTGTGGGCGTCCCCGCGCCTGACCGCCGCCGCCGCCGCCGACGCCGCTGACGTCGGCGGGGCGTCGATGCGCGCGCGCGTGTCGCTGCTCGCGGCCCTGTGGGAGGCGACCCGGCCCCTGCTGCCGCGCATGTCGCCCGCAGAGCTGCGGGCGGCGGCGCAGGCGGCCGCCTCGGCGTCGGCGCCGGCGCAGGCGCCGGCGGCGGGGTCGGTTCCTGCTGGTTGGGGGGGCGCCGGCCGGGCGGAGCACGAGACGACGACGGCGGCTGACGCCGCGCCGCCGCGCGAGTGGTTGGCCGCCCTGGCGCGCGCGCTGGCGGCGGCAATCGCGGACCGCCGGGCGGCGGCGGCGGCGTCGGCGCGAGACGGCGGCGGCGGGAGGAGGGGAGGCGGCGGCGGCGGCGGGGGCAATGACGGCGGCGACGGCGACGGTGGCGGCGGGCGGACGATGCGGCGGGCGCTGCGGGGCGCGCACGAGGCGGCGGCGGCGGCCGGCAAAGGCGCCGGAGCAGCACTCGAGGAGGAGGAGCTCGCGACGGCCGACGCGTACGGCCTCGCGTGCCTGGAGGCCGGGCTAGGCGAGGTGGAGGACGAGGAGTGGGAGGGGGGGGCGGAGGGCAGCCGCCGGGCGTTCCCGCGTCGTGCCGACGTTTCTGCGCGGGCGGTCTTTGTGGCGAGAGCGTCCCGTGTCGTCGCGCATGGCGCTGTGATGGCCGGCGCGCGCGCTGCCCCTGCTGTTCGTTGACATGACGTTAGATGAACCATTCATCATCCGATTGAGCCCCCCGCACGCGCGCCGCCCGCGATCCCAAATGGCGGCCACCGCGCCAGAGGAGAAAAAAAAGACGACGACGGGCGTTCCAAAAATACAGATTTGCGTGCGACCTCCGCTCATCCGGATCTCCGCCAACTCAACCGAGCCAAGGGGGACCCTCGCCCCAAGCCCTGCGAGATACCGTGTGTTGTCGTCGCGGTAGGGCGCGCCAGCAGAAAAGACAACAAAAGAAACGAAAACTCCCTCAAGAAAAAAACTCCCCCCCCCCCAACAAATCTTTCTCAAAACTTTTGAACAATCGCGAACGCGGCGACGTGTGCCACCCTAATCCCCGCCAGTGTTTCTCCCGTGGTTGCTCTACAAGAGGAGGTTCGCTTGGTTGCTTCCAAGGGAGCAAAAACATCCCGCCCGCTCCAACGAATGGTGAGCGCCGCGGTAGCCATGTTTTGGCGACCGGCCGACGGGGGGGACGGAAAAGGACAAAACGCGCCGCCGCCGCTCCAAAAACCAAAAAGATCGATCACTCGCACCGCTGCGCGTTTAGATCACCTCTCCGCCAATGGGGCTTGAACCCATGACCTTGAGATCAACTGTACAGTAACAAGGATCGTCGCGTAACAGTCTCACGCTCTGCCAACTGAGCTATAGCGGAAGGTGCACAATTTATTCGGATCAGATCCAATAAGAATGCGTACAAGTTTCGCGATACTTGCATATATGATTTGCTCCGCTCGCAGCCGCCTGACATTATGATGCTCGACAGGCGCCTTCTGCGCGGGTGGTGCCACCACCCGGTGAGAGCGCAGAACGCATGTTCTTGCGGCGAGGGCGGCGGCGGGACGTGACGAGACGGCGAGAAATGAGACTAGGGACTTGGGCGTCCGGCGCACCCTTTTGCTGCTGCCGGGGTGGGGCTCGCGGCCCTTGCGCTGCGGAGGTGTCGCCAAGCATGGCGACGAGATTCGAGCCGAGTCGCGCCGGTGGTGCGCGCGCGAAGACGTTGTCCAGCAGCAGCGACGAGAGCGGCGGCGGCGGCGGCAACAAAAAAAGACGAGAGCGCGAAAAAGATGAGGGAGCGAGAGCGCGACAGAAGAGCGAGCGCAAAAGCAACATTGTCGCCATGGCAGAGAGACGTACATCCCGCGGCGTCGCCACCCCATGAGCACCAGGAACAAGGAGAAGAATTATCAAAAGCGAGAATAAGCGACAGGGAGAGGAGAAACAGCGCCCCTTGCTGTGTGCGCGCGCGCGCAGACGAGACGAAACTCGCACGGCAATGAAATAAATTTCTTCTGACTTGCAACAAGACACAAGCAACCCAGCCAAAAAAACAACAACATCTAGGCCTTGTCCACCGCGATCCTGTCCTCCCGGCTCTTGGCGCGCGCAAACACCGCCCCCGCGCACAGGCCCACCGCCACGGACGCCACGTGGCCCGGCGACGACCACGCCGGCGGCCGCCCGGGCGGCGGCGCGAAAAGCAGCGCGCCAAGCACGGCGAGCGGGACCTTGTTCAGGGAGCCGACGAGCGAGAATGTGGTTGCGGTGGTGCAACGCATGAACCACATGCTCGCGACGCTCAGCAAGAAGCCAGTGGCCGAGGAGCAGAGCGCGGCCGCGACGAAGCGGCGGTCCGAGGCGAGCGCGCGCAGGGCGCCGGGCGGCGCCGACAGCAGGCGCGAGGGCTCGCCGCTCGCCACGGCCAGCAGAGCGAGCATCGGCAGCGCGCCCAGGTTGTTGTAGACGACCATGCCGACGTCGTCCGGCGGGCGCGGCGGGCCGTGGTGCTTGCCGTCCTGTAAATGGTGGTGGTGGCGACCGGCAGCGGCGCCCCCGGCAGCGCCTCCCTTGCCGCCGCCGCCGCCGATGCCGCCGCCGCCGGAACAAGAGGACGGCGGCCGCCGCCGGCCGTCCTCCGCCTCGAGCGCCGCCGCCTCGGCGCCGCCCCCTCCCCCCTCGCTCCCGCCGCCGCCGCCCCCCGCGCCCCCCTCGCCCATCTTGACGATCGCCACCCTCAGCGCCAGCGAGTAGGCCGCCGTCGCCGCGTTGTTCGCCAGCTGCCAACCGTACCCGGGCGCCGAGAACTCGAGGTCGCTGGCCGCCGCGCACAGCGCCGAGACGGTCATCAGTCCCAGCGCAAGCCACACGCCCGCGCCGTAGGTCTTGCCGAACACGACGCGGTCCCCGGCGATCACCAGCAGGCTGGTCAGGTTCTTCAGCACCGTGAGCATGGGCACGCCCATGTGGCGCAGCGCGAGGAACGAGGTGGCAACCATGGCCGCAAAGAGGGCGTTGACGGGCAGCCACAGGCGCAGCTCGCGGGCGCCGAGGCGGCGGGGCGCGCGCCCGAGGCCCAGGGCGCAGGCGGCGTAGGTGAGCAGGAGGGTGCACAGGCACTGGAAGGCCAGGAGCGACACGACGGGCAGGGCGAGGGGGGCAGAGGGGTCGGCAGCGGCAGAGGGCGCTGCCGCTTCTGCCGCCGCCGCCGACGTCGATGCCGCTGGCAGCCGGGGGGAGAGCGCCGCCTTGTTGAGCAGCGTCATGGCGAGCGAGGCGGCGCAAAAGGCGGCGCCCGACGCGAGCTCCTCGCGCTGGCCGGCCGCGCGCGCCGCCTTGCCCGCCGGGCCCGGGGCGCGCGCCCCCAGAGGCCGCTGCTGCTGCTGCGGCGGCGGCGGCGGCGACCGCCTCGCTCGTCCGCCACCCGCCCCGGCTCTTGCGTCGTCCTCGTCCTCGTGGCGCTCGGCTTTGACCACCCCACCGCCGAGCCACCCTGCCGACGCGGTGCGCAGCAGCCGCCCCAGGGCCCGGCGCGTCGCGCCGCCAGACTTGCGGGCCTCGCCGCTGCCGGTGCCGCCGCCGCCGCCGCCGCCGTCCCCGGACGACCTGGGCAGGGAGCCGAGGCGCGAGAGCGGGCCGCCGTTTTGGCCGTCGCGGGACGGCGGGGAGATCGCCGCGGAGGCGTCGTGCGGGCCGGTCGTCGTTGTTGCGGAGTACATGGTTGTTTCCAAGTGTGTGTGAAGGGGCGAGCGAGCGAGCGACGGCGGCGTTGGCCGTTGGGCGTCGCCGTCCCAGCGCGCGCAACCCCCTCCTCCTCCTCCTCCTCGTCTCTCTATCCGACCGTCGCCACGCTGCCACCCGCTGCCTGCGTCGTTTCGTTCACGAGATGAGCTGACCTCGGTGTCAGCGGGAGGAGAGGGGCAGTCGGGAGCTGCTGGGCGGGCGCGAGACAGTGGCGTGTCAACGGTTGTTGTTGTTGCTCGGGGCAATGCGGGCAAGAGTCGCGGTTGAGTTTCTGCGTCGACACAGCGTCAGCACGGCGCGAACGACTCAAGATATGGGTAAGTAGCGCGAGCGAGTTTGAAGAGAAACGGTTGGGGAGCGACACAGGAAAAGACGGGCGACGCTGCTTGGCGGCGCGCCTGTCGCTCTCGACGACGGAGAGCAGGCCGCCGTCTCCTTTTCTTCAACTGCGCGCCTGCCATGGTCAAATCGCCACTCTATCTACTCCTCTCGCATTGGCGCATCGTCATCATCAGCATCCTCCTGAGCCGCAGCCTTGTGTCGTATCGAGGGGGAGGATCACTCATTCGTCCCGCTTCCCCCACCCGCCAAAAGCACTCCCTCGAGCCTCAACTCGATCCCGAATCACGTGCAAACATGGACGAGGAGCTGTTCTTCGAGGCCATAATTGCCGGCGAGCGGGTCGCGCGGTGGATCGGCGAGCTGCGGGCGGGCACGCGCGCGGCGGCGGCCGTTGACGCCGACGCCCGCGCCCACGCCAGTGACGGCGGCGCGACAGCCATAGCAGCGGCGGCGCGCGCGGTCGCTGCCGCGGCCGCGGCCGCACGGGCGCTCGCGCGCGCGGTCGCCGCGGAGAACGCCTGCGGCGGCCCCTACTCGGAGGCCGCCGAAGATCAGGGCGCCCCGCGCTGCCTCACGGCGATGATGGCGCGCCTCTGCGCCGCCGGCGATGCGTCGGACGATGACGACGGCGGCGGCGGCGGCGGCGGCGGCGGCGGCGGCGGCGGCGCGGGGCAAGCGTCGGCGGCAGCAGCAGCGAAGGCAGCAGCAGCATCAACACGAGCACAAGGCGCGGCGACCCCACTCACCACCACCACCACCACCAACACCACCAACGCCGCCGCCGCCGCCGCCGCCCTCCGCGCCGCGCGCCGCGACGCCCTCGCCGCCGCGGGCCGCGCCGTCGCCGCGCTCAGCGGGCCCATGGCGTGCGGCGGGCGCGTCGTCTCGTTCCCGCAGACCGGCCCGCTCGGCCTGCCGCCCGCGCACCGCCCGCTGCGCGCGCGCGAGGGCGCCATCTCGGACGGCCTGGGCGCGCGCGTCTGGGCCCTGGCGCACGTGGCCCTGCGCGAGCTGGCGGCCCACCCGTCGCTGGTCGCCGGGAAGCGGGTGCTCGAGATCGGCGCCGGCACCGGCCTGCTCGGGGCGGCGTCGGCGCGGCTCGGCGCGCTCTCGCCGGTGGTGGTGTCGGACCACGAGCCCGCCGTCCTGCGGATCCTGCGGGCGTGCGCGCACCTGAACGCGGGGGCGATCGCGGAGGCGCGGGCGGGGGCGGGCGGGGGGGAGGCTGAGGGCGAGGGGCGCCCGGCGTCGGCGGTCGACAGCGACGAAGCAGAGACGGTCGAGGGGAGCGACGACGACGACGACGACGAGGAGAGGGAGGCGTGCGAGGCGGCGGCGGGGGAGGGACGAAAGGGCGGAGACGACCACGCTGCCGCCGCCTCGAGGGCCTGGGACGTCGCCGGGGGCGCGCTGCTGGTGCGCGCGTTCGACTGGGCAGACTCGGTCGCCCTGCTTGACGGGGAGGCCGCGGCGGCGCCGCTGAGGGTCTTCCCCCGCGCCGCCGCCGCCGCCTCGGCCGACGGCGGCGACGGGGTCAACGGCGCCGCCGATGCCGCCGCCGACGCAGACAAAGACAAAGACGACGACTTGCCCCCCACTCTAGACAGCGACCAGCTCTTCGACCTCGTCGTCGGCAGCGAGGTCATGTACGAGCCCTCACACGCGCGCCTGGTCGCTGCCGCCCTCGCGCACCGCCTGGCGCCCCGGGGCGGCGCCTCGCGCGCGCTTCTGGCGTGCGCCGGGCGCGACCGCCGCGTGTTCGAGGCGTTCGCCCGGCACTGCCGCGAGCGGGGCCTGCGGTACCGGGCGGCGGCCGTCCGGCCGACGGCCGCGGACTACTCGGACGGCATCCTGGCGCGGCACCGGGCGGCGGTCGCGCCCGGCGCCGGGGCGGGGAGATGGGGCGGCGGCGGCGGCGGCGGCGGCGGCGGCGGCGGCGGCGGCGGCGGCGGCGGCGGCGGCGGCGGCGGCGGCGGCGAGAGCGGCGCCCCGGCCGCCGCTGAAAAGGGCGCGGTCGCCGCCAGCGCCGCGTCCTCGCGCGTCGAGTACGAGGGGGGCTTCCTGCTGATGGCCGTGGACTGGGGCGCGAGCGCCGCCGCGCCCGGCGCGTCCTCGGCGGCGGGACAAGGGGGCGGCGGCGGCGGCGGCGGCGACGGCGGCGGCGGCGGCGGCGGCGAGGGGTGGCACCGCGACGACTTTGCAGAGGGCCTCGTGGACGGATCCGCCGCGCCCCTCGAGACCGCGTGACGACGATCGTGGAAAACTGTTACTGCTGTAGCAGGCGCGAGGTGGTAGAAAGCAAGGGTCGATGGACCACGAAACAAAACCTCCTGTGGAAAAAGCAAAGATACACACATACAAAAAAGGAATACAAATAAAAATCGAGATGGAGAAATCAGCCGAGCGGGGCGCGCGACCAAAACCCGTAGACGCAGCCGTTGCGCCCTCGGAACGCCAAGAGCTCGGCCTGAGCGCGGCGAGCGGCGCGCGCGGCCAGGAGGCGCCGGGCGTGCGCCTCTGCGGCGGCAGCGCGCGCGCCGGCGGCCGTCGGCGTCGCCCCCGTCGCTGCTGTTGCGCCGAGCCGCCACCCGCCCCCGGCCTCTTCGTCGTCGTCGTCCTCGGCCTGCCCCTCGTGCTGCACCCACCCAAAGCCGCCGCCCCCTTCCTCGTCGTCCTCATCGCCCGAGAGGCTCTCGTACGCAGCCGCGACCTCGAGCGCCCACTCGCCCAGCCGCTGCTGCTGCTGCTGCTGCTGCTGCAGCTGGGGGCCGCCGAGCCGGGCGCCGCCGCCGCCCCGCTCGCCCTCCGCCCCCTCCTCCGCCTCGTCCTCCTCGCCGTCGCCACCGCCGCCAAGCACGACCGCGCCCGCCCCGGCGCGCCCGTCAAACACAAAGCGCACGCCGCCACCCACGTCGCGGCGAAAGGTGGGAAGGAGCATGCCGCCGTCCGGGTGGGCGGGCGCAAAGACGCCGGCGGCCGACGAGGAGCCGCGGCGGCGGCCGCCGCCGCCGCCCCCTGCCAAAGACGAGGCGGCGGCGGCGGCGGCAGGGCAAGAGGAGGAGCGAGCCGCCGCAGAGCCGCCGCCCTGTCGCCGCCGCCGCTGCTGCTGCTGCTGCTCGACGCAATCGTTTCCCTCCTCTTCTTCCAATTCCGCACCCTCCCCCCCACCGCCCGGCGCCCGCCGGAACACGATGGCGCTGCCGTCCGGGCCGCGCAGGCCGCCCCGCCCAGCGCGCCGCCGCCAGAGAAAGGCTTGGCGCGCGTCGAGGCGGCCCGAGCGCAGGGCCGCGGCCTCGGACGCGGCGCGCCCGAAGGCGGCGCGCGGGGGCAGGCAGCCCGGCCGGTGCTGGTGCCGCTGCCGCCGCCGCCGCTGCTGCTGCCGCGTTCCGTCGACGCCTCCTCCTCCGTCTTCAAAAAACGACAACGCCCGCGCGTCGTCGTCGTCGTCGTCGTCGTCGTCGTCGTCGTCGTCGTCGTCTCGCGCGTCAGCCCCCTGCTCCTCGTCCGCGGCCTCTGCCGCCGCCGACGCCAGCATGCGCCCCAGGTCGTGGCGCCAGGCGAGGCCGTCGCGCAGGCCGCGGTAGAGGCGGTCGCCACTCCAGACGTCGCCAAACGCGGCGGCGGCCGAATGGCAAGAGGAGGAGGAGGACGCGGCGGCGTCTGCGCGCGCGAAGGCGGCCGACAGCCCCCCGCCGCGCGCCAGGTCGTCCCAGTCGCGCGCGCCGCGGGGCGTCCAGGCGCTGGGGACGTTGCCGGCGAACAGCGAGGGCCTGCGCGTGGTCGGGGAGAGGGGGATCGGGGTGCTGGTGCTGGCGCTGGTGCTGGTGCTGGTGCCCGCCGCTGTTTCAGCGGCGGCGGCGGCGTCCGTCGACGCCGGCGTCGGCGTCGGCACCGATGGCGTCGCCTTGCTGCTGCTGCTGCTGCTGTTGCTGCTGCTGGCGTTGCTGCTCGGGCTGGGGCACGCCGAGGACTCGGGCATGGAGCTCATGGTCCTCAGCGCCGTCGGGGGCCTGTTGGTTGTGTTTGGCGCGGCGTTTCAGTGAGGAGGGGGGATCAAGGAGGAGAGGGGAACGGGGGGAAGAGGTGACGAACGGTCGGGCTCACCTGAGCAAGGCGCGATCCAGGGCGCACCGCGCGCGCAGCTGCAGCAGGCGGGGCAGGAGCGACATGGAAGGGGGGTTTGCAGGTGATGCCGAAACGACAGGGGGGTTGTGGTTTGCTTATTTGTGAGCTGGATCGTTCAGGGGCGGCGGCGGCGCGACGTTGATGTTGGTCGGGACTGCTTTCTTGTGCGTCGAGCGTTTGCGAACGGAATAAGTAGGTTGAAACGGGCGAGCGCGGCGGCGGCGACAGCGGCGCGAACGGCGAAGGACGCCAAGTTTGGCGCGGGAGCGCGCAGCACCCGCTCTCCCATCGCAATTTGAGAGACTCAAACGAGGGGGGAGAAGTCGCGTTACACGGCCATGTCTAGCTGTACGCGGTTGCATAGCAAAGAAATGATTGGACAAAAAACGAGGAAACCGCAAATGAAACACAAAAAACGTCGCGGCGACCCCCAAAAACCGCCGCGGCCGCCGCCGCCGGCCCACCCGCCCGCCCGCCCCGCCCCAGGAGGCCCCTCCTTCACTCCATCTCCTCGGGCACCTTGCACGCCTTGACGTCCCAGATGTCCCGGGCGTACTCCGAGATGGTCCGGTCCGTCGAGAACTTGCCGCTGCCCGCCGTCGACAGGATCGACCGCCGCGCCCACAGCGCCGGCTGCCGGTACGCGGCGTCGGCCGACTCCTGCGCCGCCACGTAGGAATCAAAGTCGTTGGCGACCAGGTAGTAGTCGTTTCCGCCGGCGATGGCGTCGAGCATGGGCGCGAAGTAGTCCTCCCAGCCGAAGGCGCCGGACCGGATCAGGGCGAGGCACCGCGCAAAGTCGGCCGACGGCGCGAACGACGCGCGCTCCGCGCGCAGGCGCCCGACGGCGTCGGCCGAGGCGCCGAAGACAAACATGTTCTCGGCGCCGATCTCCTCGGCGATCTCGACGTTGGCGCCGTCCATTGTGCCGATGATGAGGCAGCCGTTCATTTGGAATTTCTGTGGGGGTTTGAGGGTTGTGATTTTCGGAGGGGGGAGGGAGAAGCGTGAGTTCGACGCCCCGCGGGAGAAATATTATCCGAGGCGACAAACCCTCGAACGAAAACGACCACTCACCATGTTGCTGGTGCCGCTGGCCTCGGTCCCCGCCGTGGAGATGTGCTGCGAGAGCTCGGCCGCCGGGATGAGGGCCTCGGCGATCGAGACGTTGTAGTCGGGGACGAACACGAGCTTGAGCAGCGGGCCGACGTCGCTGTTGTTGTTTGTTGCGTTGTGTTGCGTCGTCGGGCGTTTTTTTGTTGATTGGTTTTTGTCGGTTGTTTGGGTGGTAAGGGAAAGGGGGGGGGGGGGGGGGGGGGGGGGGGGGGGGGTGAGGGTGGGGGGGGGGTGGGGGGGGGGAGAGGGATAAGGGGGGGGGGGGGGAGACTGTGAGCGCGCGAGGGTTAAGGTTGGGAAGCCTTCAGTGGGTGGAAAGCGGGCAGACGAAAAGACGATCTGCGCACGCCAATCAAAAAGAAACAAAAACGGACGCCAATCAAAAAGAAACAAAAACGGACGCCAATCAAAAAGAAACAAAAACGGACGCAAACAAAAACGCCAATCAAAAAGAACCAAAAAAACGGACGCGCGTCCCCCGCCGTGATAAAAAACCCAATAGAAGAAGAAATGCAAAAAACTCAACGGGTCGTTGTTGATCTTGTCCCCGACCGCGCACACCAGCTTGATGATGCGCTTGGCCATCTCGTATCCGGGCGCGGCCTTGCCCCCGATCACGCACACGCGCGGCACCACCTTGGCCTTTTCCGCGCCGTTGGCCATCTGCTTGATCTTGTCGTAGCGGTGAATGATCCCGAGCACGTTCAGCAGCTGCCGCTTGTACTCGTGGATGCGCTTGACCTGCACGTCGAACATGGCGTCCGTGGACACCTCGACGCCCGTCCACCCGAGGATTTTGGCCGCGGCCTTGGCCTTGGCCGTCTGCTTGACCGTGCGCCACTTGGCCTGCAGCTCCGGGTCGTCGGCCAGCGGCCTGAGCGCCGTCAGCAGGTCGAGGTCTGTGATCCAGGCCTCGTCCCCGCCCAGCGCCTCCGTGATCACGCGGCGCAGCGGCGGGTTGCAGAAGGCCAGCCACCGGCGCTGCGTCACCCCGTTGGTCTTGTTCTGGAACTTCCCCGGCCACAGGTCGTAAAAGTCGCGGAAGATGGTCTTTTTGATGATCTCCGAGTGGATAGCCGCCACGCCGTTGACCGTGTGCGAGGCCACGCAGGCCAGGTAGGCCATCCGCACCAGCTTCTCGCCCGACCCGTCCTCCTCGATGATGGACATGCGCCCGATGCGGTCCCAGTCGTCGCCGTAGCGCTGGCGCACCTGCTGCAGGAAGCGCCAGTTGACGTCGTAGACGATCTGCATGTGCCGGGGCAGCAGCCGCTCCATCAGGCTGACGGGCCACCGCTCGAGCGCCTCGGGCAGCACGGTGTGGTTGGTGAAGGCAAAGGTGCGCGTGCACAGGTCCCACGCCTTGGTCCAGCCGAGGCCGTGGTCGTCCATGAGCACGCGCATGAGCTCGGGGACGGCGATGGTCGGGTGCGTGTCGTTGAGCTGGAAGGCGTTCTGTTGTTTTGTAAGTAATTTTTATTTTTGGTTTGTGTTGTTTGTTGGTTTTTGTTGATTGTTGGGTGATTGTTGGTTCGTTGTTGTTGTGTTGTGCGGGCGGAGCAGGAAAGGGAGGTGAGGACAGAGGACGGGGAGGGCGCCACGGAGGAGGAAAACAAACGCCGCCGCCGCTCTCGCGCTCGCTCTCGCTCTCGCTCTCCCGCCCTCTACGCCCCTTTCCGCTGTCGTCTCCACATCGCGGAAAAAAACGCTCTCTCTCTCGCTCATCCGCCCTTTCTCCTCACCTTGTCCGCGAACACGTCCCACGTCTCCGGGTGCGCCTCCCGGTACCGCCGCACCACGTCCTGGATAGTCGCGCTCACGAAAAAGTGCTGCTGCTTCAGCCGCAGCTCCTTGCCCTCGTACGTGCGGTCGTCGGGGTATAGGACGGACGAGAGCGTCTGGTTTTTTTTTTGTTTTTTTTTGTTTTTTTTTCCTCGTCGTGGTTTTTTTTTTTTTTTTTTTTTTTTTTTTTTTTTTGGGTTTTTTTTTTTGTTTTGTTGTTTTT
>Ga0335398_10003610_pt1 | contig 22403 bp, 16 predicted proteins | sample BON03_FD_205742 | JGI IMG/M metagenome (GOLD analysis project Ga0335398, IMG submission 205742) | Freshwater microbial communities from Lake Bonney liftoff mats and glacier meltwater in Antarctica - BON-03 (spades assembly) (version 2) | ecosystem: Environmental > Aquatic > Freshwater > Ice >... | reverse complement strand
TTGTGTGAGGATCATGGCATGCCCCAGTTGTTTGCCCGTCCCCAAACCCCCAATGACAATCCGTTCATCGAATCGGCCTTCAGCACCGTCAAGCGAGCCCCGGAGTATCCCGGTCGCTTCCTAGATGCCGCCCAGGCCCGCGAATACTTCAGTCGCTACTTTACGTGGTACGACACCGAGCACTATCATTCCGGCATCGACTACGTCACCCCGCAACAAGCCCATGACGGCCTGCGGCCAACGATCCTTGAACACCGACGCGTCAAGAAACTTGCCCAGCGAAACCGGCGCCGGGAAGAAAACAAAAAACCGGCGCACCAAAAACAAACCATACCTAACAATGACCGCCTCCTCCGTAGCGTAATTATTCGCCTCCTGAGGTCATTGATTCAAAAACGCGCCGCCCTACGAACACATCCTCCGGCTTCGGCTCAATGCTGCGGAGCGACTTCTCGTCGAATCCAAACTATCAATCGCCGAGATCGCCGACCGTCTCGCGTTCAGTTCCGCAGAACATTTCAGCACTACGTTTAGAAAACGACGAGGGCGGCCTCTGGGGTCGGTCCGAAAATCCCCAGCCATGCGCTGACGATCGGGCCGTGTGTTCGGGTGTCCACGTGCGCCGTTTCGCATTACAGAACCACCAAATTGCAATCATTCGTTGCACAGGCTGAAATGGGCTTCGCTTCGATCTGGACAATGAGTTGCGGTGGCTGCCGTCATCGCCAGACATGTCGTTAGGCGATTGAAATGGATATCCTGCCCTCAACAAGTTGTCATCCCGCGCCAGAACCTGTGGTGGACCACGCATCCGACTTATCCGGAGTTGCGCTGTGGTGGGGCTGTCCTCATTGTTTCGCTCCATGAACCGGAATCTGCTGGTCCTAATCTCATGCCTTGCCCTGTTTTCGTGCGACGTTTTTTCCGCGTCGCGCGCCCGCGATCTCGGGATTCCGTTTGATGGAACGCCCGGATCGTACAATGCCATTACGGACGTATCAGGAGTGCTGGTCGGGCATGCCACGATCATCGAGGGTGAAGGCGATCTCGTTGTTGGGAAAGGCCCGGTGCGGACGGGCGTCACCGCGATCCTGCCGACGGACAAAATGTATCGACCGGTCTACGCGGCGTGGGACAACCTGAACGGAAACGGCGAGATGACGGGCACAACGTGGATCGAAGAATCTGGCTTTCTCGAAGAACCCATTTTGCTGACCAACACTCGCAGCGTCGGAATGGTCCATGATGCGGTCTGGTCGTGGCGTTTGAAGAACAGGTTTCACGACGGCACTTCGCCCCTCGGTTGGGCGGCGCTGCCGGTGGTGGCGGAAACGTGGGATGGACGGCTGAATGATATTCACGGCAATCATGTCACACGCGATCATGTCTTCGCCGCGCTTGACAGTGCATCACCGGGACCGGTCGCGGAAGGCAATGTCGGCGGCGGAACAGGAATGGTTTGTCACCGGTTCAAAGGCGGAATCGGCACGGCCTCGCGGAAGACGGACGCCGGCTTCACGGTGGGCGTCCTTGTTCAGGCGAATTACGGCGGGCGCGAATTGCTGACCATCGCCGGTGTGCCGGTCGGCCGTGAGATCACGGACCTGATGCCGAAAATAAATTCAATCGGGCCGCGCGTCGAGGGCAATTCGATCATCGTCATCGTAGCGACGGATGCGCCGTTGTTGCCGCATCAGCTGAAGCGGCTGGCGCGGCGGGTTTCGCTCGGCGTCGGCAAGGTGGGTGGTATCGGCAGCAATTCTTCCGGTGATCTGTTTCTCGCGTTTTCAACGGCTGAAAGCCGGGCCACTGACGATGCTCACATCCGGCTCGCGCCAACACTCGCAAACGATGAGATCGACCCACTGCTGATCGCCACGGTTCAAGCCACGGAAGAAGCGATTGTCAACGCGTTGATCGCGGCGGAAACCATGACCGGCATCAACGGCAACACGGTTTACGCGATCCCCCACGACCGGTTGCAATCGGTTCTTAAGAAATATAACCGGTTGAATTGAGAAGGGAGTGAATCAGTATTCAGTAGGTCAGTGTTCAGTGAGTCGAATTGCTGCTGTCTGCCACCCCGGTCTCGACATCCGCGTAAGTTTTGTTCCTACTCCCGCCTGATCGATGACAAATCCAGCCGAGCTTCAACCGGATCACCCCAACATTCGCAACGCCCGTTTGTGGGAGGCGCTGATTCCCGTCGGTGCGTTGATCGCGATGATCTACATCAGCGTGGTCAAGCTGGACATCAGCGCGCACCTGGCGCTGGTGCTGGCGATCGGCGTCGCGTCGGCGGTCGGGCTGTTCATCGGGTATCGCTGGGAGACAATCGAAACCGGCATCACCGACGGGATTGGCGTCGGGATGAAGGCGATCCTGATCCTGATGGTGATCGGCATGTTGATCGCCACCTGGATTCTCAGCGGGATCGTGCCGCTCATGATCTATCACGGGTTGAGTCTTTTGCACCCCTCTTACTTCCTGGTCGCAGCCTGCCTCATCTGCAGCGTGATCTCGATCTCAACCGGAAGCTCGTGGACCACCGCCGGGACGGTCGGAGTCGCGCTGATCGGTGTGGGCCAGGGCCTGAATATTCCGCTGCCGATGGTCGCGGGAGCAGTCATTTCCGGCGCTTACTTTGGCGACAAACTTTCACCGCTGTCCGACACTACGAACCTCGCGCCCGCCGTCGCCGGTTCGGAGCTGTTTGATCATGTGCGCTACATGCTGTACACGACGGTTCCCGCGCTCGTGATTTCCCTGATCATCTACTGGGTCATCGGCCGCAGCTTCAGCGGAGAGGTGGATTCCCCGACCGTTCAGGCGATCCGCACAACCATTGCCGGACAGTTCAATCTGAGCCCGATTCTGATCGTTCCACCGTTGCTCGTGATCGCGATGGTCGTGTTCAAGCTGCCCGCGCTTCCGGCACTGCTGGCAGGCGCAATTGTCGGTGGCGGATTTGCGATGTTTTTTCAAGGCAGCTCGATGAAGGAGATTTTCGACGCGGCGTACGGCGGATACGTTTCCAACACGAGCAATGCCGAGCTGAACGAACTGCTTTCACGCGGCGGACTGCAAAGCATGATGGACACGGTCGCACTGATCATCTGCGCCCTCGGATTCGGCGGCGTGATGGAACGCACCGGCCAGCTCGCCGCGCTCGCCCGCGCGGTTCTCTCGGTCGCGCGCGGCACGGGACAGCTCATTACCGCCACCGTCGTCACCTGTTTTGGCATGAACATTCTCGCGCCGGACCAGTACCTGTCGATCGTGGTTCCCGGACGCATGTATCGCGAGGCCTACGACCGCGCCGGATTGCAGCCCAAAGTGCTTTCGCGGACGCTTGAAGACGCGGGCACGCTCAGTTCTCCCCTCGTTCCCTGGAACACCTGCGGCGCGTTCATGAGTTCGACTCTTGGCGTCGCGGCATTCAGTTATGCGCCCTATGCGTTTCTCAATCTGCTGTGCCCGCTGATCGCCATTCTTTTCGGGTTCACCGGCTGGACCATCGCCCGGAAAACAACCGCCTGAACAACCGGTAACGGTGAGGTCCGTTGCGATGAAAAAACCTTGCTCGCAGCGTTTCTTCGCCGGAGAGTAGTCTCTTCATTCACGACAGAACCTTATAGAATTTAAGCAACCGCTATGGGAAACATTTACAACAACATCGTCGAGACCGTGGGCCGCACGCCGCTGGTAAAACTGAACCGCGTCACCAAGGGACTGGACGCGACCATCCTGTTGAAGTGCGAATTCTTCAATCCGCTCGGGAGCGTGAAAGACCGCATTGGCATGGCCATGATCGATGCTGCGGAAAAGGCCGGCACACTCACCAAAGACACCACAATTATCGAGCCGACGTCCGGCAACACCGGCATTGCGTTGGCGTTCGTCGCGGCCGCGCGCGGTTACAAATTGATTTTGACCATGCCGGAAACCATGTCGCTCGAACGGCGCACGTTGCTGGCCATGCTCGGTGCAAAACTGGTCCTGACCGAGGGACCCAAAGGAATGAAGGGCGCCATTGAAAAAGCGGAAGAACTCGCCGCCGAAACCCCCGACTCGTGGATTCCGCAGCAGTTTGAAAACCCGGCGAATCCGGAAATTCACAGGACGACCACCGCCGAAGAATTGTGGAACGACACCGACGGCAAGATCGACATTCTGGTCTCCGCCGTCGGCACCGGCGGCACCATCACCGGTTGTTACGAAGCCATCAAACCGCGCAAGGAAAGCTTTCAGGCGATCGCCGTGGAACCGGTCGATTCCCCCGTCATTTCACAGACGCTCGCGGGCGAACCGCTGAAGCCGGGTCCGCACAAGATTCAGGGAACCGGTGCCGGCTTTATCCCCAAGAATTTGCGTCTGAAAGACTCCACCGGAAACCCCCAGATCGTCGAGGCGGTCAAGGTGGCCAATGATGACGCGTTCGAAATGGCCCGCCGTCTGGCGAAGGAGGAAGGCCTGCTCGTCGGCATCTCGACGGGGGCCAACGTGTGTGCCGCGATCGAAATCGCGAAGCGTCCGGAGAACAAGGGAAAGATGATCGTGACCATCGCCTGTTCGACCGGTGAACGCTACCTAAGCACTGCCCTGGCGGCCGAGGCCCGCGCCGAAGTAGGCGGTTGATATCCAGAATACTACGACGTTCCGATTGATATCATCAGGGCGGCGCAGAAAATAATTGTTGCGCTGCCCTATTTTTGACCGTAGACACAAGGGCACCGAAGGTCTGGCCGTCCAAGATGGTTTTTTTCTGATTCCGACTCGGATGGATTTCCCGAAAATTCAACGTTTTCAAAGTCGTACTTTTCCGGAGCCCTGAAAACCCAGACCCACCCCTATTAATATTATTTGAGCTTCGTAGCTTTATGAGCAAACCGTCCAACGAGAAAAACGGTAAGAACGGAAAGTCGTCCAACGGAACACCTGAAAAAGGAACTGGTTACTTGGAAATTTCCGACAAAGGATTCGGATTCCTGCGGTCTCCCGATCAAAATTTCAGTCCAAAACCGACGGATATTTTTGTCACACCGGACACGATCAAGCGCTGCTTTCTGCGCGAAGGTTCGCAGGTCACCGGCACCCTCCAAGCACCCCATCGCGGCACCAACCCACAGTTGCGCCACGTAGATATGGTCAATGGAATGGAGTTCCAAGAATACACGCAATCACCACGTTTTGAAAACTTGGTGTCGATCAATCCGGACGAGAAAATTAGACTGGAAACTGATCCCGAATTGTTGGATACGCGGATCATCGATCTGGTGACGCCGATCGGCAAAGGCACCCGCGGACTCATCGTCGCCCCTCCCCGGACCGGCAAGACAACGATTCTGAAACAGATCGCCAACGCGGTGACGACAAATCATCCGGACATCGAGACGATCATTCTGCTGATCGACGAACGGCCGGAAGAAGTCACTGATTTTCAACGCTCAGTGACGGCAGAAGTCATCGCGTCGTCGAACGATCAGGACATCGAAACACACGTCCGCCTTTCCAAATTTGTCATTGAACGCTGCCGTCGCCGCGTGGAAGCCGGCAAGGACGTCTTCGTTTTGCTGGATTCCATCACCCGCGTTGCCCGCGCCTACAACAGCGTTCACGGCGGCTCCGGCCGGACGATGACCGGCGGTATCGATGCGCGCGCGCTGGAGATGCCCCGCAAAATGTTCGCGGCAGCCCGCAACATTGAAGGCGGCGGATCGCTGACGATCATCGCCACCGCGCTCGTGGAGACCGGTTCGCGCATGGATGAACTGATCTTTCAGGAGTTCAAGGGCACGGGCAACATGGAGCTCGTTCTTGACCGCAAGCTCTCCGAGCGACGCCTCTATCCCGCGATCGACATTCCGAGAAGCGGAACCCGCAAAGAGGAACAGTTGTTCGATCCGAAGAATGTCGAAGCCATTCACAAGTTGCGGCGCATGATGGTTGATCTGAATCCGATCGAGGCTATGGAGATGCTGAAAACGGCCCTGAAAAAGTATCCAAAGAACGACGACATGCTGGCCAAAATCAACTAATTTTCGAAAGTCATTTTAGTTTGCAAAAAGGACGGCAACTCGCCGTCCTTTTTGTTTTTTGAGGCCTGAAGAACAGACCATCGGTTCCAGGAATCTCCAGGCCTTCCGCATGACTTACTTTGTGCCCCGTTTTCCGAAAGCTCTCGCGGCGAGGTTCCCGGTTGCAGTTTCTGCGGAGGTCCGTTACTACTCGCGCATGCGATTTATAGGCAGCGTCATTGAAAAACTGCAGCGCCACCCGAAGCGCATCGTTTTTCCGGAAGGCACCGAGCCGCGCGTGTTGCAGGCGGCCCGCCAGTTTTTTTCCCTGCGTCTCGGCGTCCCCATTCTTCTGGGCGATCGCACAAAGATCAAGAATGCCGCTGAACGGCTGAACGTTTCGCTGGAGGGCATCCGGATCATCAACCCGGCGGAAAGCGAGGATCTCGGCAATTTCGCCGCACGTTTCGAACGACTGCGCCGGTCAAAAGGCATTCAGTTGGAGGAGGCCCGGGATGCGATGACCAAGGTCAATTACTATGGAGCCATGATGGTGGCCATGCATCAGGCGGACGGTCTGGTCAGCGGCACAAACGAGATCTCTGGTGGCGTCTTGCGTCCGCTGTTTCAAATCATGAAGGTGGCTCCCCGCAGGACCACGGCTTCGAGCGCGATGATCATGGAGGTCGAGGACACGCGTTTCGGCCAGGACGGTGTGATATTCATGGCGGATTGCGGGGTCATTCCGGATCCGGACGTGGAACAGCTTTCTGACATCGCGTTTTCAACGGCCGAACTTGCGCACCATCTTTACGGTCTCCGGCCGCGAGTCGCCCTGCTATCATTCTCTACCCACGGCAGCGCCTCCCATCCGAGCATCGGCAAAGTAAAGGCGGCAACCGCCCTCGCTGAAAAGAAAGCGAAGGACGCCGGCCTGCAAGCGGACTTCGACGGCGAACTCCAGTTGGACGCCGCAATCATCCCCGAAATCGCCAACCGGAAACTTCCCGACAGCAAGGTGGCAGGCAAGGCAAACGTCCTCGTGTTTCCGGATTTGAATTCCGGCAATATCGGCAGCAAGCTGGTCCAGCATTTCGCGCGGGCGAACGCCTACGGCCAGATCATGCTGGGACTTGACCGGCCGGCCGCAGATGTTTCGCGAGGTTCCTCCGCGCACGACATTCTCGGTGTCGCCGCGATCATCGGCGTGCAGTCGATCGCTTACGCCAATCTATATCCCGAAGAGGGACTGCACCTGCCAGGTGACAAGCAGGGGTAACGATCGCCACGCCCGGACCTCGTCATGGCAATCACCGTCAACACCGCCGAGGCGGCCGGCAATTCTTCTTTGAGCGGAACCGATCAACCGTGTTCTGCAGACAATTTCCAGAACGTTCATGAACAGCACGACCCCAAGAGTATTCATCGCCGCCACACGGCAAAACGACGGGAAGACCACCACGTCGTTGGGTTTGATCGCCGCACTACAGCGGATCTATCCGCGCATCGGCTACATCAAGCCGGTGGGGCAACGATTTGTCGAAGTCGCTGAACACAAGATCGACGAGGACACGGTGCTCATGGACAGCGTGTACAACCTGAACTGTCCACTGGTGGACATGAGCCCGATTGCCGTCGAACCCGATTTCACCCGCAAGTATCTTGAGTCCGCGAGCAACGACCTGCTCGTCAAACGCATCCAGTCCGCCTTCGACCGCGTCAGTTGGGAAAAAGATTTCGTCCTGTGTGAAGGCTCGGGCCACGCGGGTGTCGGGTCCGTGTTCGACATCTCCAACGCCAGGGCGGCGAAGATCCTCGGAGCGAAAGTCGTCATCGTCACCCGGGGTGGCATCGGAAAACCGATCGACGAAGTCGCACTGAACCAGGCGTTGTTCGAAAAGGAAGGCGTCGAAATCGCCGGCGTGATTATCAACAAGGTCCTTCCGGCGAAGCTCGAATTCATCGCCGACTTCGCCCGGCGCGGTCTTGAGCGAAAGGGGCTGAAGCTGCTCGGCGTACTGCCGATCCAGCCCATTCTGAGCCGACCGAACATGAACGCTGTTTTCGACGAACTGCATGCTGAACTCCTGAACAATCCAATCCGGTTGAACAACCTGGTCGACGACGTCGTGGTCGGTGCGATGACCGTTCAAAACGCGGGGCAGTTCTTCAAACACGGAGTCCTGCTGATCACACCCGGCGACCGTGAAGACCTCATTCTCGCCGCTGCCACGGCAATGCTTCAGGAAACCGGCGAGTCCCTTGCCGGCATGGTGTTGACCGGCGGATTGCGGCCCGGAAAAACCGTGTTGAAAGTGATCAACGAACTGCCCTACCCGGTTCTGCTCGCGAAGGAAGACAGCTACTTCGTTGCGTCCACAGTGCATGATCTCACCGTCAAGACTCGTCCAGCCGATCTCGACAAGATCATCGTGATCCGCGATCTCGTCGCGAAACATGTCGACATCGACGCCCTTCACAAAGCGATCATCTGAGAATACCCATGTCACTTTCCGTCAAACCCAATCCGCAGCTGGCAAAACTGCCGGTGTATCAACCCGGCCGGCCCACCGAAGAGGTCGCCCGCGAACTCGGCCTCAACGCCAAAGACATCATCAAGCTGGCGTCGAACGAGAATCCGCTCGGCCCCTCGCCCAAGGCGATGACCGCCATGCGCGATGCCATTGACCACCTGCATCTTTACCCCGACGGCAACGCCTTCTATTTGAAACGACGTCTCGCCGACAAACTGGAACTGACGCCCGGCCATCTGGTGCTCGGCAACGGCTCCAACGAGATCATCGAATTTGCCGGACACGCGTTCATGGGACCCGGCGCGGACGTCGTCGTGTCGCAGTATTGCTTTGCGATCTATCCAATCGTCGGCCAGTTGTTCGGCTCGAACATCATCACCGTTCCAGCCAGGGATCTGGCGCATGATCTCGACGCGATGCTGCGCGCAATCACCCCGGCGACGCGCGTGGTGTTTGTGGCGAACCCCAACAATCCAACTGGCACGCTCGCCGCACCTGAAGCGGTTGAAAGATTTATCGAACAAGTTCCCGCAAACGTCCTCGTGGTGATGGACGAAGCCTACTTCGAGTTCCTTGAGAACCCGCTTGATCTGCTGCCACGAATTTGCGCCGGTCGGAACACCAATCTGCTGATCATGCGGACGTTCTCAAAAATCTTCGGGCTTGCGGGATTGCGCCTTGGTTACGGCATCGGCAATCCGGAACTGATCTCGGCGCTGGAAAAGATCCGGCAGCCGTTCAACATCAACTCCATCGTCCAGGCCGGAGCGTTGGCCGCGCTGGATGACGAGGATCATCTGGAAAAAACCAGATCCAACAACTCTGCCGGACTCGATTACTTCAACGGCGAACTCAGCCGGCTCGGTTTGGAATACGTCCCCTCCTCCGCCAACTTCGTGCTCGCGAAGGTCGGCGACGGCGCGCGCGTATTTTCTGAACTCCAGAAACGCGGCGTCATCACGCGACCGATGGCCGGTTATCAATTGCCCGAATGGATCCGTTTCTCCGTTGGCACCGATGCCGAAAACCAACGCTGCATCGCCGCCCTGGAAGACGTGCTGAAGTCGTGACTGTGGATTGAAAAGGAGCCACACGGGTGCCCGAAGGGATTGAGCCCGTTGCCCACGAGCCAATGTCGAGACGTTCCGGTGGATTCATCATGTGCCAAACTCAAGACTTTCCCAGTTTTCGTAAATGCTTAGCTTTCAATACGAGATCACTAGTGTCCGGTTAAAAAAACCGGTAAACAGGGTTGATTATTGATCTCGGTCTCGGTGACGGAGACTGTTGGTTGAGACAAGGCCTGTAAAACGGGTATTTTCTCGAATAGTGTCAGGCTCAAAATCTGTAGAATGGTGTAGAGGCTCATGGACTAATGAAACCGCTTCTTGACGATGGCCCCCAAGAGATAGACCGAGACGCAAATCCATACTTGCGTGCGCACGGCATTTTCCGAAGTGCCGTAAAAGGCTTTGATGGGAAGTGTCCCCTGAGTCGTTAAAAATTTGAGGTGGTGGTTGGTTCAACCACGCGAGAGCGTGGTGGTGACAAAACCAAAAAAACCAACCAACACCAGCAACCACGAAATACTCAAAGCCGCCTTTTTGCAAGGCGGAGAACGGGAAGCCACCGAATTGTTCAACGATCTGATCCGCAGCGCGGTGCGGGAGGCCTTCTGGGAGATGATGGCCCGGGAGGTCGAAGTGCTGTGCGGAGCCAGCAAACACACCTCCTGGTTGAACACCGCAAGATCGCCTTCGCGACCCGTTCACACATTGCGAAGCCATTCGGCGGGATCTGCGGAACAAAACTATCCAAGCCGAAGAAGGACGGGCTTTTCTATGATCCGTTTTCGATTTTCGGAGAGAGGTTTGAGGGCACCAACTGCGGTTGAGAAGGACCGGGCCAATGGACTGTCCGGAGCAAAAGAGGTGTTTAGAACAGTTCTCAAAAAAAGAATGCCGAACACTCCGATCGCGATGTCCTGAACTCTTTTCACGCTCGGGGGCACTGACCCGTTTGAGACTGTCGACGCGCACGCAGGTTTGTTCGGAGAACTCACCCCACCCGCTTACGTCACCACAAATGGTGGGGCGAGCTCTCCGAGCGAGACTCGAGGTCTTGCGGGCAGAGACGCTTCACAACGCGTTCCCAGTGTCGGGACCGTCTCCGCAGTGTCGCCGAATAAAACTGACGTCAGGAATCAGGCGCAAGCGAACGACGCGTCACAAGTAAGTGGTAAGCCCATGGGAATCGGCAGAGACAGGCTGGAAGCCTGTCCTACAATCGGAGCGCGGGACGTCCCGGCCCGCAGCACGCTACGCACAATCCAAGTGGGTTAAGTTCGTCCGGACGCTTCGTATTGCGCGCAAGCAACTCGGGGCTTTCTGCGCCCCCGGAGGTGGCGCGGTCCGGAGGAAGGACGATTACTGGAGGTTGCCCCGACGTTGGGCTGGCTGGTAGCTGGCGGGGCCGCAACGAGACAGGCTGGAAGCCTGTCCTACGAATTACTCGTAGCGCAGGGCGTCGATGGGATCGAGGTTCGCAGCCTTCAACGCCGGGAAGAAACCGAACACCACACCAATCAGGGCGCTGACACTGAATGCCATGATCACCGATGATTCTGAAATGAGCGTCGGGAACCCAGCGACTTTCGTCAGCAACGGAGCGAGCCAGTAACCGGTTGCTATCCCGAGCGCACCGCCAAACGCGCTGAGCAGGACGGCTTCGGTCAGAAACTGCCGCAACACATCGCGGCCGCGAGCACCAACGGCCAGCCGGATGCCGATCTCCCGGGTGCGTTCGGTCACGCTGACGAGCATGATGTTCATGATTCCGATTCCGCCCACCACCAGTGAGATGCCCGCGAACGCATTGATGATGACGGTCATGATCTCGTTGGTTCGATTGGCAAAATCGCCAAACTCCTGTTGCGTGCGCATGGCAAAGTCAGGGTCGGCCCCCTCGGCGATCCGATGCCGCTGCATGAGCAGCTGCGTGATGTTCGTCTGCACATCCGCCATGACGTCCGCGCTTTGCGCCTGAATGTTGAATGACCGGAACATCGTATCGCCGGAAAGCCGCTTCATGGCGCTGGTGTAGGGCACCAGAATCACGTCGTCCTGATCCTGTCCAAACGAATTGGCGCCCTTGGGGGAAAGCAGGCCAACGATCGAGAACGGCGCATTGTTGACGCGAATAACCTGCCCCACGGGATCGGTGCCCTCACCAAACAGCAGATCTGAAGTGGTCTTGCCGATGACGCAAACCTTGGCGGCGTTGCGCACATCCGCTTCTGTGAAGTTGTCCCCGGTTTGAAAATTCCAGGAGCGTATGCCGGCGTACTCCGCGCTGACGCCGTAATAGCCGACGCTCGTGTTCTGATTTCCGGCCACCAGCCGCGCGTTGCCACGCACCTCGGGACTGACCGCCTCCACGCCTTCCACCTCCTGGCGAAGGGCCAGATAATCCCCCATTGTCAGGTTGGGGGAGGAACCAAATCCACTACGCGTCCCGCCACGGCTGCCGCCGCCAGAAAAAAGAATGATCAGATTCTGGCCCATGCTCGCAATCTGCTTTTCCACCGCAGCCCGGGCACCGGTGCCCATGCTGTCGCCCACAATCACGGCGGAGATGCCGACGATGATGCCAAGCATGGTCAGCAATGAGCGCATGACATTTCGGCGCATGGCCCGAAGCGCTATTTTTAATACGGAAAACATAGTGTGGATCAGTCCAGTTGTACAGCTTTCTGCTCGGCCTCAAGTTTCAAAATTTCTTCGGGGGCGCTCAGGCGTCGCTTCACCAGATCATCGCTGCGGATGAGCCCGTCACGCATGACGATGGTTCGCTTGGCATAACTGGCAATATCCAGTTCGTGGGTCACCATTACGATGGTAATCCCCTTCTCGTTGAGCGACTGAAACACACCCATCACCTCGATGCTGGTCCGGGAATCCAGGTTGCCAGTGGGTTCATCGGCGAGGAGGACCTTGGGCTGGTTGACCAGTGCGCGGGCAATCGCGACGCGCTGTTGCTGACCGCCGGAAAGCTGGTTGGGATGATGGTCATGGCGCTCACCGAGGCCGACCAGTTCCAACGCTTCCATGGCACGCTTGTATTGAACGCGCGCAGGAATTGAGGGACGGGCGTAGAGCATCGGCAGCTCGACATTCTCCACCGCCGTGGTGCGGGAAAGCAGATTGAACCCCTGGAAAACGAACCCGAGCTTTTGATTCCGCAGGTCGGCGAGTTGATCGCGGTTGAGCTTGCTGATGTCCACACCGTCGAGCAGGTAGCGTCCGCCAGTTGGCCGGTCGAGGCAGCCGATGGTATTCATCATTGTCGATTTCCCTGAACCGCTCGAACCCATGATCGCGACAAATTCACCCGGTAGAATATCGACGGTGACACCTCGGACCGCGTGAACTTCCATCGCCCCATTGCGGTAGGTCTTGCGGAAGTCTTCCAGTTTGATGACCGGTTCCATGATGTGTTGCTAGGAATGCGCGGCTTACCGGCGCGAACGGTTGCTGAACGGGTTCAATGGATTGCTGGTTTGGGCAACCGGAGCTGTGGAGGTGCCGATCGCGAGAACATCGCCGGGCTTCAAACCCTCAAGAACCTCGGTGATGGAGCCGTCGGTAATCCCAAGTTTAAGGGTGACCGGCGTCAGAACCACGCTTCCATCCTTCAGACCTGAGGTCGCGTCTTCGATCACATAGACGGTGCCCGACTTTGGAGCCTCGGGCTGTGCCTGGCGACGACTCCCGCCACCGCCACCGCCACCGCCCTGACCACTACCCTGTGCCATGCGGGCGCGGAATTCGGCCATCAGCTTTTGATATTTCTCCTTCTGCTCAGTTGTCAGCGAGGCTTCATACGCGGTGCGTTCCTCATCGGTCGGCCGCCGCATCTGGCCACCCTTCAACCATGGTTGAACCGGCAGTCCGGCGAACGGTCCGCTGGTGGCGAGTTCCACCGCAGGTTTCCCGGTGGCGGCTCCGGTGGACGCGGAGGGATCGGCTTTGATGTTCGCGCCTTCGGGTAGTTTAAAGCGCAAGGCACCGTTGGGTACCAACACAACGCCGCGTCGTTCCGCCGTGATGAATTTGGCGTTCGCCGTCATGCCGGGACGCAGTTTCAAGTCCTTGTTGTCCACCGCCACGATCGTTGTATAGCTGATGACGTTCTGGTTGGTGGTCGGCTCGAAACGCACCTGCTGAACGACGCCGGCAAACGGGCGCTCGGGAAATGCGTCCACCAGAAACGTCACTTTCTGCCCCTCTTTCACTCCGCCGACATCCGCTTCCGAAACGGCGGCCTCGATCTGCATGTGGGCGAGATCGTTCGCCATGATGAACAAAGTCGGCGCGTTCATGCTGGCCGCCACCGTCTGTCCGGCCTCCACTTTCCGTGAAATGATGACGCCGTCCATGGTCGCGTAAATGGTTGTGCGGCTCAGGTCGACCCGGGCCCGCTCAACGTTTGAAACGCGCGTCTTCACGTTGGCATCGGCCTGCAGGAGTCCGATGCGTGCCGAGTCATATTCGGACTTTGAAATCAGGCTGTTGGCAAAAAGTTCCTGGGCACGGTCGGCGTTGAGTTTAGCCAGTTCGCGGGCCGCCTCGGCGTTGGCCAGTTCCGCCTCGGTTTGGCCAAGCGCACGTTCGTAGGTGGCCGGATCGATCTGGGCCAGGATATCTCCCGATTTCACCGTCGAATTGAAATCCGCCTTGATATCCGTGATCGTTCCGGAGATCTGGCTGCCGACCTCGACCATCCGCACCGGCGTCAGGGAGCCGTTGGCGATCACCGTCTGCATAACGTCGCCACTGGCAATCGTTGCTGTACGGTAATGCACCGCCGCAGTTTCCGGATGTCGGAAATAACGATAGCCGTAATATCCGCCGACCCCGAGAACGGCGACGATAACGAGCCACTTAACCATGGAAAACCCAGATGTATTGCGCATGTCAGATTCAGTTTTAGGTCGGCTTGTCGCTTTGCTGACAAGCGCCGATGTTGGAGGAGACGCGGATCTGGAAAAGAAGTTACATGACTCCTTTTCACAAGAATAAACGGTGAAGGCCCGGTGGCTGTTGGCCCGGCCAAAGTGCCGGGATGCGCCCCTCCGGCAGAGTGCAACGGCGACGGAGCTTGCGCGCGGACGGGAGGCCCCGGTTGTTTCAGTGCGCTTCGGGCGGACGAAAGCGGTGTCGCCGCTGCGCTCTGCCACCGCACTCCATGTTACTGTCGCGCATCGGCGTTTCCGTCGGTCGGTCCGCTGCCTTCCTGCTCCTCGGTTCCGAACGGACCCGAAACACACTGTCTCCAGAATTCGCCCGCCTGATCGGGGGCAGTGCCACGACGCGCACGGCACGACACACAAAACAAGTTTGTGATTGCATGCTCGGGCGAAGCCTCTAGTTAATTTCCGACCGGTTGACGCTTGTGCGATGGCCGGATCATTTGATCGAAGACTAAATAGTGAAACCTACCGACCTCCGAGGCATCCTGCACTACATCCCGCGTTTTCGGGATCGCACGTTTGTCATCGCCATTGATGGAGCCATCGTCGCCGACGACAACTTCGCCAACATCCTGCTGGACGTTGCGGTGCTGCGTTCGCTGAACATCAACGTAGTGATCGTTCACGGCGCCTCCGCCCAGATCGAGGAACTCGCCCGTCAGGAGAACGTGACCCCCAGCAATCTGGACGGAGCCGGGATCACCGACTCAGCCACGTTGAAGCTGGCGATCAACGTTTCCAACCAGCTGACGCACCGGCTGCTCGAAGGGCTGGCCTCCGGTGATCTGCGGGCGGTGGCGACGAACGGGATCATCGCCTACCCGATGGGCATCATCCAGGGCAGCGACCAGCAGTTCACGGGCAAGGTCGAAAAAGTCGACATCCGCCTCTTTGAAGGTCTGCTCAAACAAGGAATCATTCCGGTCGTGCCGCCGCTGGGATTTGATCGTAACGGACAGACTTACCGGGTCAATTCGGACGGAATCGCCGTGGCGCTGGCGACTGCGCTGGATACCGCGAAGATTATTTTTGTCACCACTTACGACGGCATCGTGATCAACGGAACCATCGTGAGGCAGATCCTCGCGGCCGAGTTGGAGGCGGTTTTAAAGAAGAGCAAGAGCAGTCTGCCGAACACTCAGCGATCCAAGGCTGTCCACGCCGTTCAAGCCTGCCAGTCCGGCGTTTCCCGCGTGCATCTGATCAACGGCATGGTGGATGAAGGGCTGCTGAACGAAGTGTTTTCCAACGAAGGCATCGGCACGTTGATTCATGCGAACGAATACGCCCAGATCCGGCAGGCAAAAAAGAAGGACGTCCGCAACATCATGAAGCTCACGCGGAATTCCGTGCGCAGCAGCGAGCTTATGAAACGAACCCGCACCGAGGTCGAAAGCGGTCTCAATGACTACTACATTTACGAGATCGACCGGAACGTGGTCGGCTGCGTGGCGCTGCATCAATACCCTGACAGCGGAAAGGGCGAACTGGCGTTTCTCTTCGTGAGTCCGTCGCACGAGGATCAGGGGCTCGGCCGGAAGATGATCGAGTTCGTCGAAGCCAAGGCCAAAGCTTCGGGGCTGACCGAACTGCTCGCGCTCAGCACCCAGGCGTTCTCCTATTTTCAGACGAAGGCCGGATTCAGCGAAGGCACTCCCAACGATCTGCCGCCGCAACGACGCGAAAAGTACGACCAAAGCAAACGCAAATCCAAGGTACTGATCAAGAAACTGCAATGAGCCGCGGTTTGAATTCCACCGCCCGCACGCCGAAGACATCGGCAAGCCGAGACACGTTGCCGCGAAGTTTTTTCGACGCCGTCCACCGCACAAACTCCACGTTTCAACCGCACGTTCTGTGGATCCGCGTTGGAGAGCAACGGGTGATTCATTGTCGGAGATTGGCCACCTCGACCAGCGAAGCCCGCACGCGTCGCAATCCAGTTTATGCTCCTGTTCGCGCGCCGTACATTGCTTCCACTTCTCGCTACGGAATTGGTCAGCAGGAGAATTCCAACAAGACACCGCTCGGACTGCATCGCATCGCCGAGAAGATCGGTGCCGAGGCCGAACCTGGAACGATCTTCAAAGGACGCCGCCCGGTCGGCAACACCCGCGACGGTCAGCCCAATGCCCGGATCACCGATCGGATTCTCTGGCTCGACGGGCTTGAACCCGGCAGGAACCGGGGCGGCAATGTCGATTCGTATCGCCGCTACATTTACATCCACGGGACCGGCGATGAATCAACGCTCGGCCAACCGGATACGTGTGGTTGCACCCATCTGGCGGCCACGGACTTGATTCCGCTCTTCGACATTCTGCCCGTCGACACGCTGGTCTGGATTTCCCGTCGTTGAAAACCACCAAGGTGGAGTGAGCCCTCCGGGCGAACTTTTGCGCGTGTCGTTGAGTGCGAGGTCCGTGAGACATCGGAGCGTTCCTGGATGCGCCGAAGGCTGGCTCGGAGAGTTCGCCCCACCTGCGGGAAAGCCTCACCGCGCCGGGCTAAAAAACGTTGCTCACAGAGTCGATGATGCGGATACTTTCCTCATGGAAACCAGTGGCGGACGACGGAGATGCAAAGTAACTCACATTCAAATCCCGCCCCTCACCGTCCCTCCACTCACATCGCTAAAATTTCGAGAGTAGATCATGAAAGCAACCATCCCTAACATTGGCCCAGGCGCTGTCCCTGGCTGGAAGCTGTTGTTCGTAGTGGCCCAGCTCTGTCTTGCTGCCTCGTCGCTTTGGATGCTGCTCACGAGAACAGCTGAGCCGCCTGGTTGGTTGGGGATGGTATGGATTGCTTCATTGTTCTTCCTGCTGTTGATCAGCCCATTCTTCATGCGGTATTTCCCTGGCATCGCGCTTACGGGATGGGGATTGGCTGTCTTGATTCTGATCTATGTTCTTGTGGCGGACCAATGGGGCGGTTGAGAGGGCACCCGATCAGGTCGCGCCAAATAGCGTTGCCTGCGATGGAAGGCTGAATCAAATGAAGAACGCCGTCCTCCTTGTGAAGCCCCCCTTGTCCGCCTTCTCAGGGGAACTTCACGTTCAGGTTTGCCGGACATTTGCCGCGGCAAGGTAGGCCAGGCTTCCAGCCTGTCACGTTGCGGAACCGCCAGCACAGTGTCGCCGAATGAAGCTGACGTGAACAATCAGGCGCAAGCGAAGGACACGTGGCCAGAGCCGGTGTCGCGCGATTGGATTCGCGCCGAGACAGGCTGGAATCCTGTCCTACGATCGGAGCGCGGGACGTCCCGGCCCGCAGCAGGCCCCGGGTGGTTCGTAGGGAAACTATTGACTCATGTGCGTCGACGAACACGAAAGCGTGTCGCGGCTTTCTGCGCCCCCGGAGGTGGCGTGGTCCGGAATCTCGCTGTTCCCTTTTTGGAACGACCCCCAACATGAACGGCGATCAGCGTGAATCAGCGGTTTGCTCCGGCGCGGGCTCCGCCTGAGAACGCCTGAGAACGTTGCGGCCGAACAGGTTTGATGTTATTCACGAAAAACCCTGTAACCAAACCGTCACATTTCGTGTATCAATACCCGTGCTTACAACCATGAAACGCTCTACCCGATTCCTCGCGCTGGGACTGGCGCTCACCGCGGGCGTCAGCCAGATGCCCTCCGCTGCGAACGCCGCCGACCCGCTCACTTACGAAACCATTTTTGCGCCGGACAAACTGGTCGAGGTGAGCATCACCATCGACGGGAAGGACTGGGATGCGTTGCGCGCCGAGACCCGCTCGATGGCCGACGCCATGGCGAAGGACCGGCACCCGGATTCGGCGGAAAGCCCTTACGATTATTACAAGGCGGACGTCGTGATCGACGGAGTTGAAATCAAAAATGTCGGTTTGCGAAAGAAAGGGTTCATCGGTTCCCTTGATCGGGAGCGTCCGTCGCTGAAGGTCCATTTCGGCAAGTTTGAAAAAGGCCGGGAGGTCGCCGGGCTGGAGAAGCTCACGTTGAACAACAACAAGCAGGACCCGTCCGCGATGAACCAGGTGCTCGCCTACAAAACGTTTCGCGACGCGGGTCTGGTCGCGCCCCGGGCGAACCACGCACACGTCACCGTCAACGGGAAAGATCTCGACATTTATTCAAACGTGGAATCCGTGGATGACGAGTTTGTGAAACGGCATTTCAAGGGCAAGCCGGGCACGCTTTACGAAGGGACGGTCACGGACTTCGTCGAAGGCTGGCAGGACAAGTTCGAAACCAAACTCGGGAAGAAAGGTGACTACTCGGATATCGAGGCGGTGATAAAAGCGGCGGCGGCGGATGACGAAAACCTGATCGCGGAACTCGGGAAGGTCATTGATCTGGAGCAATTTTACCGGTTCTGGGCGGTCGAGGTTTTGGTTCAGCATTGGGACGGTTACACGGGTGACCGGAACAACTATTTTGTCCATCGCCCCAAGAACTCCGCGCAGTTCACTTTCATCCCATGGGGGGCGGACTCCATCGGCGCCAAGCATCCGTTCTGGCAGTTCACTCCGCCAAAGTCCGTCTATGCGGCGTCCGTGCTGTCCCGTCGGCTTTACGACCACCCGGAAAGCCGCAAGCAATACCGGCAAACCCTGCGGGAAATTCTGGAGACGGTCTGGAACACCAAGGAAAAGCTCGGTGAAATTGATCGCATCGAAAAATTGATCGGCGAACATATGGCCGGGAAACGGGGATTCGAGTCCGCCGTGGGCCGGTTGAAGGAGTTTGTCGCAGGGCGTCACGAGGCGATCATGGCCGAACTGAATGCTGAGGCACCGGACTGGAAATGGCCGTTGGGCGCCCCAGCCTATATAAAAACGACCGGCACGATTTCGGGAAATTTCAGCACGAAATGGGGAACACTCTTGGGCAGCCCCTTCGCCGTAACAAACGTTGTCGTTGATATGAACGTCGGCGGCAAGACGCTCGAATTTAAGTTGATCGGAGCATCGGCCGGAAAAAGCCAGCAGGCGGAAAACAAGGGGGACCCCTCCATCAGAATCGCGGGACGCTCGGAAGGCGGCCGGAAGATGACGATGATCAATTTTGGAATCCAGCCGCAAGCGTTCAAAACCGGGGAAATTGACATCGACATGACGCAGGTCTTCGGCATGGCCATGGAGATCGACCCGACCAACGGCGGCTTCAAGTTTCTCGGTCTTTTACAAGGCACCATCAATCTGGACGAAGCATCGACAGAAAAAGGTGAGCCGGTTTCCGGTTCCTTCGAGGTCGACCTGCTGACGTTCAGCGGGACGGAATAGGATGGAGGCGTAAACCTTGTCAGTTGAAAGCCGTGAACCCGCTTCGCGCCCGGTCGTCGCTGAAATGGATTGTGAAGCGTGACCCGTTGCGTTTCTCTGTGCGCCGCCCGTGCCACTAATCGAGTCGCAATACAAGTCGCCGTGGTGGCTGCCCGGCGGCCACGCCCAAACGCTGTTCCCGCGTTTGTTTCGCAGGGTTCCGTCAGTGTCGTATCAACGTGAACGCATCACCACCCCCGACGACGATTTCCTCGACTTAGACTGGTCACGAATCGGCGGCAACCGTCTCGCGATCCTACTGCACGGTCTCGAAGGCTGCTCACGCAGTCATTATATCTTGGGCCTCGTTCACGCGCTCACCAATACGGGCTGGGACACACTCTCTCTAAACTTTCGCGGCTGCGGTGGCGAGATGAACCGGCAGGCGCGGTTCTATCACAGCGGTGAAACCACCGACATTCACACCGTCGTTGAGCACGCCGCCAAGCAATTTGGCGTGGACGAAATCGCGCTCGTCGGCATCAGTCTCGGTGGAAATGCAGCGATGAAATATCTGGGCGAACAGGGATCCCATCTTAACCTGCGCGTGCGCAAAGCAGTGGCCATTTCGATTCCGTGCGATTTGGCGTCCAGTTCGAGGAAACTGGCCGCCGTTTCGAACCGCGTTTACATGAAGTATTTCCTCTCCACGTTGACAAAAAAGGCGCGCGCGAAAGCCGAACGGTTTCCCGGCCTGTTCGAAACGGACAGACTGGAATCCATGACGTCTTTCGCGGAATTCGACGAACAGATCACCGCGCCACTACACGGTTTCGATAGTGCTGAGGACTACTGGACCAAAAGCAGTTCACGCCCGTTCATCCCGAAGATCACCATCCCGACGCTGATGCTCGCCGCCCGCAACGATCCGTTTCTGACTCCGGAATGTTTTCCCGAAAAAGAGGCGAGGGAGAGCAACCTCTTCCACCTCGAATCGCCGCAGAACGGTGGGCATGCAGGATTTTTTCCGCCGACAGGAAAACGGCTGTATTGGAGTGAGTCACAAACGGTCAAGTTTCTTGACGAGACCAACCTCTGATCAAGGGATCACCGGCTGCGTCCACGCGCTCTCCACTTCGTCGGTCACGTACGGATTGAATTTCAATTTCGACGACGTGACCTTCGCTCTCACGTATATTTCGTTTCCTTTGAAACTGTAATTCGCCTGCGGGCCACTGACCTCTTTTAATATTTCGCCAACATCACTGCTATAACGGTGGCTCAGTCTCAACTCCACCCCGTCGGATGTAGTCAGCGGCGTGCTTACTCGATCAAAACCCTTGCGAGTCCCGATGAATTGTATCGTGTAGGTGACTCCCGGTTCGGCGCGAACAGTCACGGAAAGCGAGTCTTGGGCAGCGCCAATATCCTCAAGTATGACGCCGCTCGAGGCGTAAAAATCGCCAGCCTCCATCGCACTAATCAGATATTCCGGAGTAAGAAACCGTGACCTGACCATGATCCATCCACGACCCGAATTGCTTTTACCCTCCGCAAACGTGTGGTATTCGTGCGAGTCATCCACTGCGAGGCCAAACATCGGCTCCATTCCCAGAATGGCCAGGCGCCACGTCAAAATAATATCCCACATCCGCTCGGTGCCGGGATGAAATGGGTCGCCCTCGTTTCTCACCGCCGGATGACCGTTATAGACTTCAAAGAAACGTTCACCAGAAACTCGCATCAACTCCTCGGTGGTAATGCCCCAGCCGAAATTTGGATGATTCAAATGCAGCAGCATCGCCTGGCCGGTCCGTTCCCGCTGGGCAATCGCCGCATCCATGTTGTTCTGCATGACATGAAAAACACTGTCGCCGCCCTGCGGTTCAATGATATCTCGACCGTTGGTAAGGTTCATGTGAACTGGAAAGGATAGATATTGATCCGTGACCTCCAATCCCGGGATCAACAAAAACTCTCCGGGGCGCTCAAACAACGATCGGAACTCACTGAGAGGTTTCAATCGAACTTCGCGTTTTCCGTTCGTCGTCCGAAATTCAACCCAGTTGGTTCCGAACTCTTCGACATATTTTTCCACTGCTAGCGCGCCTCCGGCGTTGTTCGTGGCATCAATCCAGCGCTGCCCCTCCTGAAAGACGTTGTGATCGGACAGCGCGAGGAACTGGTATCCGCTTTCCTCGTACCATCGAATGATCTGCTCCGGATAGTCGTTTCCATCGCTCCACAATGAATGCGTATGAAGGTTCCCTTTCCACCAACGCGGTGCGGGCTCATCCGCCGCGCGCAACGCAGCAGGCAAAAGCGAAACCAAAAGGACCAGTGCGGTGAACCTGATCGCACGAAACAAAGGAAGCTGGGTCGAATAATTCATAAGGAGCGGATGAAGATTGCCTTGATCGGCCCGGCAAATCAAACACCAAAACTTGACGCACATATTAATGCGGCCCTTAAATACATTCGAAAGTTAACCGGTGGCGTAGGAGATGTGTCGGCCAAAAAAATAGCGCATCACTCTCCCGGGCTGCTTCTGGATGCTGTGCATGAAGGAGGCGATGTTC
>Ga0335398_10003604_pt1 | contig 22433 bp, 27 predicted proteins | sample BON03_FD_205742 | JGI IMG/M metagenome (GOLD analysis project Ga0335398, IMG submission 205742) | Freshwater microbial communities from Lake Bonney liftoff mats and glacier meltwater in Antarctica - BON-03 (spades assembly) (version 2) | ecosystem: Environmental > Aquatic > Freshwater > Ice >... | reverse complement strand
CACTTCGGAGTCCGCGGTGTGAAGAACAATGTCCTCGCGGATGCCCGGCAGCACGGTTGACGAACGAATCTCTTCCATTAGGTCAGCGTTCCATCAAAAAGTTTCCAGCAATGATTATGAAAATGCCTTCTGGTTTCTACTCCACGGTGAAGGTCCCAGGCAACGGTGTGAACAAGACCTTGCTCAATGTCTATCTGGCACACCGGACATTTCCAGCGCTTACCCTCTTCGGCGTTTGCACCCGAGGACTGCTGAACCTGAAATTCGACGCCGCGTTTAGATTCGGAGTGCGGCAAAGTGTTTCGAATCATGGAAAAATCAAGCTCGCGATGCTCCCTTTTGGCAGCATTTCGGCGAGGTCTGCGACCAACCATCAGTACCAGTTGTGTTCGTCGGAGTGAGCAAGGGCCGCGCATGGCGAACCGTAGCGACCTTCAATGTAGCCAATACCCCACTTAATTTGAGTCTCTGCGTTGGTTCGCCAGTCAGCACCAGCGGATGCCATCTTGGAAGCAGGCAGTGACTGAGGAATACCGTAAGCCCCGGAAGACGGATTGGTGGCAGTTAGTTTCCAATTACTTTCGCGCTCCCATAGCTTGACCAGACAGGAGAACTGCGCGTATTCCCAACCGCGAGCTGTGGTCAGAACCAAGGCCGACGCCTTGGCGCTACCGACATCTGGAATCGGTGCATTTCTGACAATTAGCCTAAGCGCTGTTGCCCCATCGACGAGCTCAAACTCTCCACGACCAAACCCATTACCGGCGATCGGCTGAATGGTCAGCTGTTGATATTGCATATCTTCGACATCGAAATTCTGCATCGTGTCGGCGGAAGCAAATGCACCAGAGTAAGGGTCAACCGCGGTCACCATGACCAAAGCGGAAACGAAAACAAAACCCAGGCTGACACTTGCGCGAGGGTAAGCAGTTTTAGATCGAAGTTTTGCCAATTTGCTCCTATGGGAAAGATAAGCCTATTAGAGCTTTGGCTCTGGGGCAATCAACCAATCGCGAGTTGCCTGTGAGCTGCACTTGCAACTAAGTCGCAAAAAACATTAACTTCCACCCTCGAAAGGCCGGACCTGGCTGTTCCAAGAGCCATGGTTCTAACCTCAAATGGCAACGGGGAAATCAAACTTCCGCGGGCCACTCTGATGGAATTTAGAAGCTCACGAACCTGAGTCTTCGAGTAGCCCTTATTTTGAGAAGAGAATCGCTTCTTGGGTTTCTGGTCCAAAATCTTTGAAATCTCAGACAGCAGCGGGTTTAGCTCGGCAACCAGGGCTGATTTACCAAACCTAACGATGCGTTCGGCGATCTCTCTAGCCTCCAGCGAGTCAGCCAATTTGGCCAGGGTAGTGTCTACCGGGGTTATTTGGTAACCACCCTTCACCAAGTCAAACCGTGCCACGGAAAGTATGGATGCGGTAATCAAGTTCCGACTAGCCGCTTCAAACTGGTTTTTAATGCGGTTCATGAGCACGTCAACTTGATCGGGGTGATACCCCATTAGATCTTTTTGACTCATCGGGAACATGACTAAAACACTAGCTGACTCATGAGATAAGCAACGAAAGACGAGGGAATCAAAGAATCAATCCGGTCCAACACTCCACCGTGCCCAGGCAGCACATTACCCATGTCCTTGACATTCAAATCTCGCTTAATTAGCGACTCAGACAGGTCTCCTAAAACAGAGCTCAACAAAATTGACGCACCGAAAAGCAAACCAAACCAAAATGACGCTGGGATCAACAACACGAGAATCTGCCCGCCTACAAAGGCTCCAACAAAAGAAGCAATAAGACCCTCCCAGGTCTTCTTTGGGCTTATTTCAGGCGAAAGCTTTGTCTTTCCAAAAAATCGACCGATTAGGTAACCGAAGGTGTCAATGATGGCAACCGCTAGCACCAGCCCAAGCACCCACTGCACTCCCAAAGGCTCCGTGACAAGCTGAATTGAAAAACTCAGCAGTAGCGGCAGGTAAACCAAGACGAAAGCAGTTCCACCAAAATCTCGAAGCGTCTGCTTAAAAGACTGCTTATTGGAAGTGACAATCAAAGTGCCGATTCGCCAGGCTACCAAGAGGAAAATAGAGAACAGCAACCCGAGCCACTGGCCCTCGGCGCCTAGAAAATAAGTGCTAATAACGATTCCAGGGGCCAAAAGCGCCACGAGTCTGGGGACGTGCCAGCCAGCCGACCGCATAGCAACACTAATTTCGGCGGCCGCAAATCCGGATGCCACTGCAACCAACACAGTAAAAGCTAAAGGGTGAAGCAATGTCAACAAAAATAAAGCGCCAAGGCCTGATCCGACTAATAATCGTGGCCCCAGGGTTCTAGTCTTAGCTGATTCCATCTAGACCTCTAGCAGCTCTGCTTCCTTGTTCTTCAAGGCTTCATCAATTTTATCCGTGTGGGCCTTGGTTAGCGCCTCTAATTCTTTTTCACCGCGCTCAACTTCGTCTTCGCCGGCTCCACCGTCCTTCTTGACCGCTTCCAGAGCATCCTTCGCGGTTCGTCGAATTCCTCTTACCGAAACTCGGCCGTGTTCTGCCTTGTCGCGAGTTAGCTTTACATACTCTTTACGTCGCTCTTCCGTCAGCTCCGGAAGGTTAATACGAATAATTTCGCCATCGTTATTGGGCTGAGCTCCCAGGTTTGGCATCGCCATCAGGGCCCTCTCAATAGCCGGCAAAGCGGTCTTATCGTAAGGGTTGATGATGATTGAGCGAGCTTCTGGGTTTTGGATGCCACAAAGCTGCGGCAACGGAGTTGGTGTTCCGTAATAGTCAACCATCACTTTCTGAAACATGCCGGGGTTTGCCCTGCCAGTTCGAACCGAGGCAAAGTCATCCTTGGTCGACTCAAGAGCCTTGTCCATCTTGTCTTTGGCTTCTGCCAAAATGTCTACGATCATTTCATTCGCTCCTATTTGCCTATGCTCGAACTCGGGTGCCTACTTCGCCGCCTAACAGCGCAGCCGAAATGTTGTCCATGCCAAAGACTCGCATCGGCATCTTGTTGTCCATGCAGAGCGAGAACGCTGTTGAGTCAACAACCTTCAAACCTTGCACCAGTGCGTCTTGGTAGTTGATTTCCACTAGCTTCTTGGCCTCTGGGTTCTTATGTGGATCGGAAGAATAAACACCATCGACTCCATTCTTAGCCACAAGCACTTCATCTGCATCAATCTCAAGAGCACGCTGCGCAGCAACAGTGTCAGTGGAAAAATAAGGCAAGCCCACCCCAGCGCCAAATACAACTATCCGGCCCTTTTCCAAGTGCCTAATTGCGCGCAATGGCAGGTAAGGTTCCGCCACCTGCGCCATTGTAATTGCAGTCTGAACCCGGACGTCAGCACCGGCTTGTTCGATAAAGTCCTGAAGGGCCAGAGCGTTCATGACGGTCCCGAGCATACCCATGTAGTCCGCTCGTCCTCGGTCCATGCCGCGGTTAGATAGCTCAGCTCCGCGAAAGAAGTTTCCACCACCCACAACAATTGCAATTTCAACATCTTTCGCTGCGTCAGCTATTTTTTTGGCTACTGCGGAAACAACATCTGGGTTGATTCCGAGGCCACCGCCGCCAAAGGCTTCTCCGGAAAGTTTTAGAAGAACTCTTCTTTTCTTGGTCTCCACTTAGTCCTCCGGGAATCACGATACTTTCGTTCTCAATACTAGGGCGCAAACGAGAAACGGGCCCGGTCATTGACCGCGCCCGTCACCCAGTTAGTTAAACTATGCGCCGACGCGCAACCTTAGGAACCCAGTCACAGTCAAACCAGCAGCGGCTGCTACCTGAGCAACGCTCTGCTTGTTGTCCTTGGCGAATGGCTGATCCAGCAAACAGGTCTCCTTGAAAAAGCCTGTTACTCGTCCATCGACGACCTTTGCCAGAGCCGCCTCGGGCTTGCCCTCGTTGCGAGCAGTCTCCTCAGCAATTTCGCGCTCCTTAGCAACAACCTCGGCAGGCACGTCTTCACGTGAAAGGTAGGTTGGGCTAAAAGCTGCGATGTGAACTGCGATGTCGTGAGCAGTGTCTGCATCCGCGCCCTCGAAGCCAAGAACCACTCCCACCTGAGGCGGAAGATCGCGGCTTGTTCGGTGCATGTAAGCATCAAGCCCAGGAGCTGAGATGACCTCAACTTTTCTAAGCTCTACTTTTTCACCCATGATTGCAGCCTTGTCGATGATCGACGCGGAAACAGTGCTATTACCTAGCGGTGCTTCTAGGGCAGCCTCAATCGTGGTTGCACCAGCGGCCGAGATTGCATCCGCAACCTGGTCGGCAAGAGTCACAAAATTCTCCGCCTTAGCGACGAAGTCGGTCTCGCAAGCAAGCTCAATCATTACTGCGGAGCCCGCAGTAATGCGAGAAACGACCAAACCGTTTGAGGTCGTTCGTCCTTCGCGCTTAGAAACTCCCTTTAGGCCCTTGAGTCTCAGAACTTCAAAAGCCTTTTCGATGTCGCCGTCGGCTTCATCCAGGGCACCCTTGCAGTCCATCATTCCGGCGCCTGACTTCTCTCGAAGGGCCTTTACATCAAGTGCTGTGTAGTTCGCCATATTATGCGTCCTTCTTGTCTGCCTCAGGCTCTTCAGCTGGAGTTGCTTCAGGAGCGGCTGGAGTTTCTTCAGTCTTTTCGGAAGCTGGCTTCTTAGCTTCAACTTTAGGTGTCTCAACTACTGGGGCTTCGACTACTGGGGCTTCAGCAACTGGAACCTCAGCAGCGGATTCAGGAGTTTCTGACTTTCCCTCCTCTAGCAATTCGCGCTCCCACTCGGCCAAAGGCTCAGCCTGAGTCTCGTCCTTTGAATGGCGAGCAATCATGCCGTCAGCTGCAGCGTCAGCGATTACCTTGGTCAATATTTCGATCGAGCGGATAGCGTCGTCGTTGCCTGGGATACCGATGGTTACATCGTCAGGGTCACAGTTGCTGTCAAGGATTGCGATAACTGGAATGCCGAGCTTCTTGGCTTCAGTGATTGCAAGGTGCTCCTTGATGGTGTCAACTACCCAGAGTGCGCTTGGGGTCTTGGCCATATTGCGAATTCCACCCAGTGACTTTTCCAGTTTGTCACGCTCGCGACGGAAAATTAGTAGCTCTTTCTTGGTGAAAGACGACTTGCTGGCGTCTTCAAAGTCCATGGTGTCAAGTTCTTTTAGACGCTGAATTCGCTTGTTTACGGTGTTGAAGTTTGTTAGTAGTCCACCCAACCAGCGCTGGTTGATGTAGGGCTGTCCGACACGTAGGGCCTGAGTGGAAATGACTTCCTGGGCCTGCTTCTTGGTGCCAACGAACATAACTGAACCGCCGTTAGCAACTAGATCGCGAACAAAGTTGTAAGCATCATCAATGTGCTTCACCGACTGCTGAAGGTCGATGATATAGATACCGGATCGGTCCGTAAGAATGAACGGCTTCATTTTTGGGTTCCACCGCTTGGTCTGGTGACCGAAGTGGACTCCTGCGTCTAGAAGTTGACGCATTGTGATCGTGGCCAATTGGCCCTCCTTTTGGACACATAAGTGTCCACTCAGTTTCATGATTCGACCGGTCGGCCCAATCCCTGGCATTCCATCTGACAGCACCTATTTCTAGGACCGAGTTGTCAAATTGGTTGGAACGCGCGAATTCTCCCAACATCTGCGAGTCGAGAGTGTTGTAAGCATACCAACGAAAGCCACGGTTTTCCAGTCAAATTATGCAACAAGCACTTAGAAACCGGCTTTTTGGGAGTCTGGTGTCATGTTTAGATTATTAGCAATTGCGACCTTGCTTGCCAGCTTAATAAGTCAAGAGTTTCGGCACCCAGAAATCTGGGCAAAGCCGGTTCCTTTCTTTAAAGTGCAGCGCGAGTTTTTAGCCCCGGTTTCACTTTATGGCCCAGGCCATCGGGGTCTGGACTTTGTCATTGAAGACAACCAAAACCTCACGGCTCCGGCATCCGGTCTCATTACATTTTCAGGAACCGTGGTGAATCGCAACATTGTCACGATAAAAACCAAAAGCGGTTACTTGATCAGCTTTGAACAAGTTTGTTCGCCTCTAAGCCGAGGAGACTCTGTCGAGAAAGGTCAAGTTCTAGGTCGGTTCTGCTCAATCAGCGAAGACTACGAACAGCACTGCGATAGCTGCATCCACTTTTCAGTGCGAGGTAACCAGGGCTACCTGAATCCAGAGCTATTTCTTGGCAGCCTGCTGCCAAGTGTTCTTAAGGCCTAAGCCTTGATCCGCCTGTTGCATTAGAGGGGTTGGCGGCACTTATAAGTCGCCTGTTTGACCAAGGGAAACAGTGCTTACCTAAGAACATCACCTTTGGTTGGGCTATTTGGCCGCTCCATTGGCAGGTCTCACGTGAGTTGTACTGCGACCCAAGCAAGGGTTGCAATTAGCGTCCAAGACAGTAGGGCCACCAAAAGGGCGCGCCATCCAGTGCGCAGTAGCTGGCTAAGCTGAACCGCCGACCCAAGAGCAAACAGTGCCATCGCCAGCAGCACAGTCTGTAAAACATCGGCGCCGTCGGTGAGCGCATCCGGAAGCGGCAAAAGTGTGCGAGCCAACATGGCGACAATGAATCCGGCAACGAAGAGGGGCACTATTGGCGGATGTTTGGTGCCTACCCCTGAGATGCCCTCCCTACGCCGCCTAGCAAAAGATGTGATGGCCACCATTGGAGCAAGCATCAGCACGCGGGTAAGTTTCACGATGATGGCAATTGCGAGCGCTGCCGGACCAGCGACCTGAGCGGTAGCAACAACCTGACCGACGTCGTGAACGCTCGCGCCCACCCAGTACCCAAATTGCATTTCGCTGAAGCCGAGCGGACGCCAGAGTAGCGGCAACACGCCGATCGCCAGAGTTCCGCATAGTGTGACCAGGGCGACAGGGGTGGCAGTGTCCTCATTTTTTGACTTTAAGGTCTGGCTCATCGCACCGATCGCAGAGACACCACAAATCGAGAATCCGGTCGCGATCAGCAGGGGTTGATGACCCGGCAGTTTGAAGAGCAGGCCAAGCCAAAGCGTGACGACAAAGGTGATCGCTAGGACCGCGATTACGGTGAAAAACGAAATCCATCCGAGTTGGGCAATGTCGACCAGACTCAGCTTGAGGCCGAGCAGCACGATTCCTAGGCGCATGAATTTCTTGGCAGCGACAGTCAATCCGGGCGCAAGCACGCCCTTCAGTTCGTTGCGAGCGAACGGCAGCTGGGCGACCAGAATGCCCAGTGCCACGGCAGCAGTAAGTGTCGGAATTGCAGGCACTAAAGAATGGAGAATCCAGGCCAACAGCGCCGCTGCGCCTGCAGCCGCGACCCCGGGCGTCCACGTCGGCATTTCGTTTAGCCTGTTGCTCATGCTTATAGAGAATAGCGTCCATCCGATGAAGGCTGGGCAGTAGAGCCCCTGGGTACTCGCAGTTAAAACGAGCTAAGCCCGAGCTAAGCCCGAGGGTGTGCCTGTTCAAATGAAGAACGCAATCGTTCAACCGAAACGTGAGTATAAATTTGCGTGGTCGCCAAGGAAGCGTGTCCGAGTATTTCCTGGACAGCCCTCAAATCAGCCCCGTGATCTAAAAGATGCGTCGCGGCCGAGTGGCGCAAGGTGTGTGGACCTGCGGATCCTAGGGCTGTTGTCGCCAACTGACGTGCAACCACATCGTAAAGCTGACGAACACCCACCCTTGATCCACGCGAACTCAAAAGCAGGGAATTCGGAGAGGTGGACAATTCAAAAGCTGGCCTGCCAAGTCTCATCCAGCGCTCGATGGCGTCTTGCGCCCGCATGCCATATGGCAGCATCCGCTGCTTATTACCCTTGCCCGTTACTCTCAACAACTGTCGCTCGTGGTCGATGTCAGATAGGTCTAACCTAGCCAGTTCGCTTACTCTCATACCGGTGGCATAGAGGACCTCAAAGGCGCAATGGTTCATTAGACCAACGGGGTTATCCGCGGTTGCCTGAACCAACATTCGATCAAAGACTTCAACCAAAGAAGACTCAGAGGCAACCTTTGGCAATGGTCTGTCGAGCTTTGGTGAGCGCAGTCGCAATGCAGGGTCTTGATCGGCAAGACCAGACTCAGTCCGCCACGCACTAAAGCTTTTTACCGCAGAGGTTTTTCTAGCCAGGGTCGCTTTGGATGCGCCGGCTTCAGACATTCGATAGAGCCAGCTCCTTAGAGCCTCTAGGTTCAAAGGCTGCTTAGTATCAACCAAGAAAGTCAGAAGGTCTTGAAGGTCAGAAGAGTAAGCCTTTTGAGTGTTTGCAGAAACCCCACGAGCAAGAAGCTGCGTGAGGAATTGAGCTAAATCTCGATCTAGGTTCTGCATACTTCCAGACTAAACGCAGATTTCTAATCGCGGGCCTCTTCTTGGGGGTTTCAGAGGTCCCGATAACTCTCTGAGATAGCTAGTAGCTTCAATTTCTCGAGCCTGCAAGCATGATGGCCTTCACGGTGTCTAGGCGCAGACCAGACTCAATAGCTATTTCACTAGGAGTTTTGGCGCCTGCTCTCAGGGCATCTTCCACACGTTTTGTGTTCAAGGACGGTTCTATTTCGATTGGGACATCAAGAACGTATTGCTTGGCTAATCCCTGTTGAATCATTGTGTTACAACCCTGGCTTTGCTCGCTAGACCAAGAACCCGCCAAGGCGTAGACCTCTCGCCCGAGAGCTCTAGCGTGATTCGCGGTGTTCCTAGACCCAGACCTAAATGCCGCTTCAACGATAAACAACTCCGAACACATCGCAGCGATAAGCCGATTGCGTTGCAAAAACCTAAATCTCGTGGGAGCAGTGCCCGGGGGCAGCTCGCTCATCAGCACTCCCCCGGAACGCACTATTTGGTGAAAAAGATCCCAGTGCTCCATCGGATATGCTTTGTCGAGACCTCCGGCCATAATGGCGGCGGTCGGAAGACCAAGGTCAAGAGCGGCTCTATGCGCGGCGCCATCAATTCCCTTGGCGCCGCCTGAAATGATCGGCATGTTCAAATTGGCAACCAGTCGCTGAGCGTTTGACGCGCCTTGCCGGGATGGCATCCTAGTTCCCACTACCCCAGCAAAATCTTGTTCGAGGACCCCTTCGTCGCCGGCCACCCAAAATAAAAGTGGTGCGTGAGGGCCAAGGTCTGCTAACCGACTCGCGACATGTGGCAAAGAGGTAACTGCAACCGGCTTACAGTTCCATCGGATACCCCGCTCAACAAGTTCATGGGGATTAGTTTTTGGAAGGCGCAGGCTGACTCGTTCCTCCATCGCCGGAAGTTGACTCAAGTACTCTGGAAAACATTCAGAAATAAATTCGCGCCAAGCTCTGAAATTATTATTTTTAGCACTTGCGAGAGCCTTGGGGCCAAATTCTTGCCAAATCAAACTCGTAAGCGCATCGCCGGGCTCTGATAGCGAGCACCAGGAAATAAGTGCCAATTCATTTTTGCTTAGATGCATGAGACCCTCCTTTGTCAGGAAGTGTCGCATCGAAAGAGTTTCGGGTTCAGAGAGTCGCCCAAAGCTGTTTATAACTAGGGCTGATCGCCCACTGCTAATTCTTCTGGTAGTTCAAATTCTTGACTGCCAATTTCCTCAACGTTGACATCCTTGAATGTCATGACCTTTACTTGCTTCACAAATCGGTCGGTGCGGTAGATGTCCCAAACCCAAACATCGGTCATTGCAAGTTCAAAATAAAAGTCCGTCGCGGTGTCTACTCGTTTCAGCTCGACATCGTTGGCGAGGTAGAAGCGACGCTCAGTCTCGATGACGTAGCGAAACATTTTCACTACATCTCGGTATTCGCGATACAGAGCTAGTTCAGCTTCCCTGTCGTAGTCCTCAAATTCGTTCTCGTCCATGATGGCTAAATCCTAACCCTCAAAACAGCAAGCTGTCATCCGCAAGGATCTTGGTAAGCCAACTGAGGCGGTGATGAGCACTAGGGCCGACCTGTCTAAGTGCAGCTATGTGAGACGGCGACGAGTATCCCTTATTGCCCTCCCAGCCATAAGCCGGAAACTCGTTCCCGAGTTCAATCATCAAAGCGTCGCGCTTAACTTTGGCGCTAATTGCCCCGCCGGCCACCGAACCGCAGTCCCGGTCAGCCTTCACGATCACTCGCACTTCAATCCCTATATCCCCTAGCCAGTTGTGGCTGCCATCAAGCAGCACGATAGCTCCCGTCAGGTCAAAATTCTCTAAAGCGTTCAACGCTGCTCTTTGCAGGGCAAAATTAATTCCACGTGCTTCGATCACATCAACACCTGCAAAACCTACGCTTGGCTTGCCCCACTTAGAAACCTGAAACGCTAACGGTGCTCGTCTTTTTTCGGTTACTAGTTTTGAGTCACGAAGATCAGTTGGCATTGAGCTAAGACCGGAGGCATCCAGACCGAAAGCACCGACGGCCACTGGTCCGGCAAGTGCCCCTCGACCAACCTCGTCGATACCGATAACCATTTGGAACTTACCGAGTAGTTCCCGCTCTAAATCAAGGCTTGGGTATGACATCGAATGTGCCCGAGTAGTTATCTAGGTAATTCCAGTTTTCGACTGGCCAGCTAACCAACAAGGCTCGACCCACCACAACCTCTAGCGAAACAAAGCCCTTTGAAGGCAAGTCCTGATGAAACCTAGAGTCGGTTGAATTGCCACGGTTGTCACCCATAACCCAAAGGTAGCCATCCGGAACTGTAACTTGGAATTCAACGTCAGAAGGGTTTGATCCGTCACGAATATATGGCTCATCGATTGCGATGCCGTTTACCAAAAGCTTGCCGTCTGCATCGCAGCAAGTGATGACATCTCCGCCAACGCCTATGACGCGCTTGACAAGGTGCTCGGCGGAATCAGGAGCGGTAATCCCGAATGTTCCAAGCACAAAATCGCTCAACTGCTCGATGGTGGGTTTGTCAACCGCGCTAGCAACCCCGAGCCAGCCTCCTGGATCCTGGAAAACAACTATGTCTCCGCGCTGGACAGGTATTACTTCCGGAGTCAAGACGTTGACGATGATTCTGTCGTTGATTTGAAGAGTTTCCAACATTGAGCCAGAGGGTATGAAGAACGACCTAATTAGAAAAGCTTTGATGAGCACAGAAAGAAGAAGCGCTACTCCAACAATCGCAATGAAATCGAGCAGAAACGCTAAGACTGTATTTTTGCGTGCTTTACGAAACCTGCGTCTGAAACTGTTCATCGCACCAGATCTCCGAGGTCGCAATCCCCCACCGAAAATGGGGTTATCTCTATTTGACGTTGTCGCGCTTCTCTCGAACCTTAGCGGCCTTGCCGCGAAGCTTACGCAAGTAATAAAGCTTTGCTCGTCGAACATCTCCGCGAGAGACAAGCTCAATTTTATCAAGAACTGGAGTGTGAACTGGCCAGGTGCGCTCTACGCCAACCTGGAAAGATACCTTACGAACGGTAAAGGTCTCGCGAATACCGTCTCCGGAACGACCGATTACAATTCCTTGGAAAAGCTGAACACGGCTGCGGCTACCCTCAACGATATTTACGTGAACCTTGACGGTGTCGCCGGCTCGAAAATCTGGAATGTCGTGTCTTAGGCTCTTGGCATCTAAGTCATCAAGAATGTTCATTTTTTATTCTTTCCTTTTGCACGCAGGTCAAAATGATTAGTTTCTAATAAGTTTGTTTGTTCCAGCTCCCCAGCGGCAGAGTTGTTTGGAACAGTTAGAAGTCTCTCACAGCGAATGAGTATTGGCAACTACTCAGCTAGCAAATCAGGCCTGTTTCTCCTTGTACGATCAAGAGATTGTTCGTGACGCCATTTCTCGATTTCAGCGTGATGCCCAGAAAGCAATATCTCCGGCACTTCCAGCGAACGCCAACTTGCTGGTTTCGTGTAGCTCGGATACTCCAGCAAGCCAAAATTATGAGACTCTTCACTGAGGGAATCTGCGTTTCCAATAACCCCGGGAATCAAGCGACAAATCGCTTCGATCATCGCAACGGCTGCAACTTCTCCACCATTGAGCACATAGTCACCTATTGAAACCTCTAAAACCTCTGCCTGGCTACCCGCGTATTCCACGACTCGTTGATCAATGCCCTCGTAGCGGCCACAAGCGAAAAGCAAATGTGATTTTGTCGATAGTTCTTTGGCAAGACTTTGCGTGAATGGGACACCGGCCGGAGTGGTGAAAATAATTGTGGGCTTCGTGTCCTTTGGAACAATTTCATCGAAGGCCTCACCCCAAGGCTCGGGCTTCATGACCATACCGGCACCGCCTCCGTAGGGAGAATCGTCAACTGTTCGGTGCTTATCGCTGGTCCATTTGCGCAAATCGTGTGCTTCAAAGCTGATGATCTTTTGTTCTTGGGCCTTGCCTAGCAATGAGAGCCCGAGAACATCAAAAAACTCAGGGAAAATGCTTATCGCATCAATTTTCATTCGCTGGGGTCTCCAACTGTTCGAAAAGGCCTCCAGGTGGAGTAATTTCCACGATACCCGAATCGATATCAACCTTTGGAACAAAAATCTTTAGAAACGGCAACAGAACTTCACCGTTCTCGGTCGTGATTGCAAGCAGATCCTGCGCTGGCTTGTGCTCTACCCTGTCGATAACACCGACCTCAATTGAGTCGCGAAAGACCTTCAAGCCGGTTAGTTGGTGATCGAACCAAGCCTCGGGCTCTTCGGGAAGCTCATCGAGCGACTGGTCTACAAGCAGAATTGCTCTGATCAGTCCTTCGGCATCCTCGCGGCTTTCAATGCCTTCAATAAAAAGAACCGGTGAGCTGTTATACATCCGGAGTTCTTTGACGACGATTGTTTTGCCGAACCAAGAAGAGTCTTCAGGTACCTGGAGTTTTATTTCTGCACCCGGTGTGAATCGCTGTTCGGGGCTGTCGGTGTAAATTTCGAGCTTTATCGCTCCTTTGAGGCCGTGTGCTTTTAGCAGTCGGCCCACTCGGAGCTCAGTGGAACTAGAAATCGGTGTCCACCACGTCTACTCGAACACGCTTGCCTTCTGCGAGAGCATTTACGACTGTTCGAAGCGCTGTGGCAGTCCTGCCGTTTTTCCCAATTACTCGACCCAGATCGTCTGGATGCACGCGCACCTCCAGCAGATCGTTCGGTCCAACCTTCCGCGTTGCGACGGTTGCGTCGTCAGGGTTGCTGACAATCGAACGAACTAAAAACTGGAGAGTCGCCTGCAACATGCTTATTCGGCCTTTGGCTCTGCAGCTTCGGCTACTGGAGCTTCGGCTACTGCAGCTTCTTCGGCCACGGCCTCAGCTGGTGCTTCTGCCACTGGAGCTTCTACTGCAGCTGCTTCGGCAACGGCCTCAACTGGTGCTTCTGCCACTGGAGCTTCTACTGCAGCTTCTTCGGCAACAGGAGCTTCTGACGCTACAGCCTCAGCTGGAGCCTCTACTGGAGTCTTGACTTCAGCTGCAGGGGTCTCAGCTGGAGCTTCGGCAGCAGGAGTTTTTTCTTCCTTGGCTGCAGGCGCATCTTCGGCTGGGGCTTTTTTCTCAACCTTTGGAAGAAGAACGGACTTCTTCTTTGTGTCTGGAACGAAAGGCTCTTTGGCTACCTGCGGCTTGATGGTATTTTTGAATTCGCCCTTTTCATTAGCGATATCACCACTTAGCTTCAGTAAAACAGCTGCCTGCTCGGTTGGTTGCGCACCAACTGACAGCCAGTACTGTGCTCGTTCTGACTGAATCTCGATGATAGATGGGTGGTTAGTTGGAACATAACGACCAATCTCTTCGATGACTCGGCCATTACGGTGAGTTCTAGAGTCGGCTACCACAATGCGGTAGTGAGGGCTGCGCTTTTTACCAATGCGTTGAAGTCTGATCTTTACGGACACAATTCTCCTGTGAGTTTCGGGATTGAGTTTCCAACGTGAGCGTGGGGACACACTCGGAGGTTTCTCTAAGGTTTTTCGATTTCGTCTCGTTAGAGGGTCGAGACGCTCGAACTGTCAAAGTCTGCCAGAAAAGCGGAGGTTTCGCTAGTTTTGGACACCAAAAGCACTGCCGGGTTTAGATTCTTGCGGTTGCGAAACGCTCAAACCCTGATTTTCTGCTGCCCTTTTTGCCGGATTGCCGCTTTTCGAGCCCTTCTTTTTCTTGCCGCTTTTTTTGCCACCGATGTATCCCCCGCCGACCGCTCCGCCCATTGCGACTGGATTGGTGCCAGGAATATTAGGCATGCCACCCTTTGACATTGTCTTCATAACCTTTGCGGCCTGTTCAAATCGGTTTACCAGTTGATTGACCTCGGTGACCGAAGTTCCAGAGCCCTTTGCAATTCGCTGGCGCCTGGAACCATTTAGAACTTTGGGGCCATTTCGCTCCAGCGGCGTCATTGAAAAGATGATGGCTTCGGTTCTAGCAATTTCTGACTCATCGAAATTCTCAAGTTGCTGTTTCATCTTGCCGGCACCCGGCAGCATGCCCAACAGGCTCTTCATGCTTCCCATTTTTCGAAGCTGTTGCATTTGTTCCAGAAAATCCTGAAGCGTGAACTGCTCATTGGCAATCTTGTCCGCGAGTATCTTGGACTCTTCCTCGTCGAAGCTCTTTTGAGCCTGCTCGATAAGGCTGACCACGTCGCCCATGTCAAGAATTCGACTGGCCATACGCTCCGGATAAAAAGGTTCGAATGCGTCGAGTCCCTCGCCCGTGGAACTAAACAGGATGGGAGCACCGGTGATGTTTGCAACTGATAGTGCTGCGCCACCCCTGGAATCACCATCGAGTTTGGTTAGGACTATGCCGGTTACTCCAACTCCATCCTTAAAAGCCTTGGCTACGTTCACAGCATCTTGACCAAGCATCGAGTCGACAACGAACAAAATCTCATCTGGGCTCACGGCATCGCGAATGGCAATTGCCTGCGACATCATCTCTTCGTCGACACCTAGGCGGCCAGCGGTGTCGACGATAACAACAGAAAACTGTGCCTTCTTGGCATGCGCGATGGCGTCTTTGGCGACCTTTATCGGGTTACCGACACCGTTTCCGAGCTCCGGAGCAAAAACCGGAACGCCGACCTTTTCTCCCAGCACCTGTAGCTGTGTGACGGCGTTGGGTCTTTGAAGATCAGCCGCAACTAAAATCGGCGTTTGGTTTTGCTCCTTTAGCCACTTGGCGAGCTTGCCCGCCAAAGTGGTCTTTCCGGATCCCTGTAATCCAGCCAGCATGATCACGGTTGGAGGAGACTTGGCAAACTGAATTCGCTTATTTTCTTTGCCCAGAATCTTGGTCAGCTCGTCATTGACAATCTGAACGACCTGTTGAGCAGGGTTCAAGGCTTTGGAAACTTCGTCACCGAGAGCTCTCTCGCGAATGGAGGCAATGAAGTCCTTTACGACCTCAAGTGCTACGTCGGCCTCGAGAAGTGCTCTGCGGATGTCCCTAAGCGTGGCATCAATGTCACTGGCTGAGAGCCTGCCTTTGCCGCGCAGGTTCTTGAAGGTGTCTGATAATCGATCAGAAAGATTGCCGAACAATGAAACTCCTATTTCTTGGCAACTAAGCCTTTAGCAAACTCCTCCGGGGAGAAAAAGGCGAAATCGTTGATTTGCTCGCCAACACCCACGAGCTTAATTGGCAAATCCAATTCTTTTTGCAATGCGTAAAGGATTCCACCCTTGGCGGTCCCGTCCAGCTTGGTCATCACGATGCCGGTGACCGCTGCAACCTCGGTGAAGGCCCTGGCCTGACTCATGGCGTTCTGGCCATTTGTGGCATCAATAACAAGTAGCACCTCTGAGATCTTCACCTGCTTTTCAACGGCCCGGCGAATCTTCCCCAGTTCATCCATCAAGTCTTTTTTGTTTTGCAACCTACCCGCGGTATCAATAATCGCAATATCTGCCTCGGTGTTTATTGCCATTTCAACGGCTTGGTAGGCAACGGAGGCAGGGTCCGCACCCTCTTTGGCCGGCTTGACGATTAAGCAATCGGCTCGCTTAGCCCAAGTTTCAAGCTGGTCAACCGCGGCTGCTCGATAGGTGTCTGCTGCCCCCAAAACGACTTCCCAGTCCCCGTCTTTCAGCCACCTTGCCAGCTTGCCAATAGTTGTGGTCTTGCCGGCACCGTTAACGCCAACAACCAAAATCACGTACGGCAACTTACCATCGTCTAAGTTCAGTGCTGAATCATTGCGGCCAAGTCTTTTTGAGAGCAAATCTTTCAGTAGTAGGCGCAATTCAGGGTCCGTTGTTGCCCCTTGTTTATTTGCTTCGCGTCGCAATTCGGCAGTAATTTCCGCTGCCGTCTCCACGCCGAAATCAGCCAGTATCAAGACATCCTCTAGCTCATCGATGCTCATTGAATCACTAAACAGCGACCTTATTCCGCTACCCAGCGAACGCTTCGGCAGCTCAACGGCAAGAAGCTTCGGCTCAGAGCCTTCTGTTGTCTGAGAAACCTCAGAGGCATCCAGAATGCCTGCTTTTGTTTCTGTTGGCCCAGAATCTTTGGGAGCTGTGTCGATCTCAGCTACTTCAGATTGCGCATCGGCATCTTTGTCTCTGAGTCGTTTTAGGAATTTGAACATTAGTGCGCCAACTCGATTCGCTGGCCAACTACCTGAGTGATGCCGTCTTGACGCATCGAGACTCCATAAAGAGCGTCAGCGATTTCCATGGTTCGCTTCTGGTGGGTAACCACAATCAGCTGGGAACTGTCGCGAAGAGACTTGATTACATTCAGCAATCGACCGAGGTTTGAATCATCCAACGCTGCCTCAACCTCGTCTAGAACATAAAACGGGCTAGGTCTTGCCTTGAAGATTGCAATTAGCAATGCAACGGCGGCAAGAGATCGCTCACCGCCGGAAAGAAGTGACATTCGCTCAATTCTCTTTCCAACCGGCTTCACGGAAACCTCAAGACCAGTTGCAAGAAGATTGTCCGGCTCAGTCAGGCTCAAAGAACCAGTACCCCCGGGAAACAGCATTGGAAAAATCTTTTCAAACTCTTTTTTTGTGTCTTCGAACGCACTGGCGAAGATGTGTTGCATCTTGCCGTCAAGATCCCCGATGATTCCAGTCAGATCTGCCCTAGCAGCGGTCAAGTCAGCCAGTTGATCGCTTAGATACTTATGGCGCTCTTCAAGAGCGGAGAACTCCTCGAGTGCCAATGGGTTGAAGGCACCCAGTTGGGCCAACTTCGCTTCCGCCTGTCGAAGTAACTTCTGTAACTCTTCAAGCGGTTGATCAACCTCGGAGTTTTCTTCGAGCAACACATCAACGCTCATCGAAAGCTCAGACTCGACGCGGTCCTTGAGGTTTTGCAAGGTCAAGCGGAGTTCATAATTTTGCATCTCAACCTCATGCACAGACGAGTTCAGGTTGCTAAACCGTGCTTCTAACTCCACTGCTTGAGACCTCAGCTGCACCAAACGTTCGTTGCGTTGTGAACGCTTGGCTTCTAGATCCAGAAGTTCAACCCGAAGCTTGGAAGACAATGCTTGAGTAAGTTCCAACACTCGAGGCAGTTTTGCAAGAACATCTTTCGCACTAGCAAGCTGACTCTCGCGAGCGAGCCTTGCGTCATTGGCAACCTGCTGGGCAGAAATAGCCTCAGCCAACCTGCCCTTCAAAACCGCCAGCTGCCTGGAAGTAAAGCCTCTTCGTTCCGAAAGCGTTCCGGCCTGAATCCTTGCCTCAAGCTCTTGCTGCCTAGCTGCATCTAAATCCTTCGAGAGTTCCAAGCGTGCCTCAATCGAAACCTTGAGCGTGGACTCCTCAGGCAGAGCAGAAACATTTTGCGACAGCAATTCAAGCTCTTGGTTGGCAATCACAGCCTGCTGGTCCTGCAGCTGAATTTCAGACTCAAACCTCGCGATTTCAGCTCGGCCAGAATCGACTTGCGCAATCAATCTTCCAGCACGCTGTGCGCTTGCCGCCAGTACGGCATCGTGCTCTTGCAGCTTTGCAAGAGTCTCTTTGACTTTCGTGCTTGCAAGTTCTGATTTGGCCTCAGCGTCATTGAGTTTTTCGGAAAAGGCTTGGATTTGGGATTCAAATTTAGTTAGCGCTTTGGCCGCAAAATCACGCTCCGCGCTCAGCTCTAGCTTGGAGGGCAACTTGGTGCCGCCACCTCGAACCGAATGCTTGGAGACCAAATCGCCGTCCATGGTTATCACGGTTATTTCGGAATCTTCTTCTAAAGCTTGTGCAGCAGCATCTAAGTCGGTTGCCACGTAGAAGTGCTCCAGTAGGCCAAGAATGGCTTTTGGTGCACTAAGCAAGGTGCCGGCATTTCTTAGTCCTGCCCTGTCAGCCAGATTTCCAGTTAGGGCCTCGGAGCCAGCGATAACAAACTCAGCACGACCAAGGTCTTGGCTCTTTAGGTACCTAATTGCTTGGATTGCCTGGTCTCTGGTGTCAACAACTATCGCATCCGAGAGTGCGCCAAGCGCAACCGCTATTGCTTTCTCGTAACCCTTCTCGATGCTGACGCTCTTTGCTAGTAGGCCCTTGATACCCTGAAGCCTGGCCCTGATTGCTTCCCCGCCGCCGTCTGATTGATCAAGAGTTAGGCCGAGTGCGGCATGTCTTGCGGCAAGGCCATCGCGCTCTCGCTCAGCCGAATGCAGCTGCTGGCGCGATTCGTCCACTAGCTTTCGGGCTGCGGATTCATTCAGTTGGGTCTTTTCATAGCCTTGACGAAGTGCGTCATCGGAGGTTGATAAGCTCTCGGTTTTCATTGTCGACTGCTGCTTTGATAGCTCAGCCACCCGAGACTCGGCCTGTTCGATGCTTTCTAGAAGCTTTAGGCGGGCTTGGGATATCGATTCAACCCTTGCGCTCTGAAGCGAAACAGCACCGGTTGCATGATTTCTTATCCGAGCTTGAGACTCTTGTTCACTCCGCTGGCGGATAACGTCTGCGTCAAAGGAGTTCATCGCATCTGCTGCCAGCTGACGAGCGTGCTCTAATTCAGAAAGCCTTGACGCGCTGGATGCGATCTCTAGCTCGATTTCCTGAAGTGCACTCTGGGCTGCGACAAGTTCTGTCTTCAATGCGTCGATTTCTTGGCTGGCAGAACCGTCTTGGTTATCGGTCAGAAGGTTTATGCGTTGATCGGCAAGGTTTTTTATGTTTCTAAGTTTTTGCTCAATGGCATCGAACCGAAATAGCTTTGATCTGGTTCGGTCCAACACATCTGAACTCAGCTCGGTCTCTATCTGGGCAATCGCGGTTCTGGCACTGCCAAGTTGCTGCTGAGCGAAAGACGACTCCGCTTTGCGTTCGTTCTCGGACTTAGAAGTAACCTCCAGCTGTTCTTGATAACTTCTAACCTGAACGCTTAGAAGCTTCGACTTGGCCTGCCTTGCCACCGCAGCTATTTCCCGAGCGCTTCTTGCCACTTCGGCTTGTCGTCCAAGCGGCTTTAGATTTCGTCTAATTTCTGCAATTAGGTCATGCAGTCTGGTGAGGTTTGACTGCATGGCTTCAAGCTTTCGCTCGGTCTTTTCCTTGCGACGACGAAATTTCAAGATGCCAGCGGCTTCTTCGATGAAAGCACGACGCTCAAGTGGCGTGGCCCTAAGCACGGTGTCCAGCTGGCCTTGGCCAACGATGACGTGCATTTCGCGACCCAGCCCAGTGTCGCTAAGAAGTTCCTGAACATCCAGCAGGCGACAAGGTTCTTGGTTTATCGAGTATTCGGATGCCCCGTTTCTAAAAAGCACCCTAGAAATAGTTACCTCGGCATACTCGATTGGTAGAGCGCCATCCGAGTTGTCGATCGTGAGTGAAACCTCTGCTCTTCCAAGCGGTGCTTTGGTTGAAGTTCCAGCAAAAATGACGTCTTCCATCTTGCCGCCACGGAGGGTCTTTGCACCCTGTTCGCCCATTACCCAAGCAAGAGCATCAACAATGTTTGACTTACCGGATCCATTCGGTCCGACAACGCAAGTGATTCCGGGCTCCAGTTCAATAGTGGTTGACTGAGCGAAGGACTTAAAGCCCTTCAGGGTGATGCTTTTTAGATACAAGCTCAAACACCCCTTTCGCTCATCAATAAACCTGTCCGAGCCAGAAGTTTAGCGATTTTCTTCCATTTTGATTTAGTGAGCACCTCAAACGCTGGTGTTCAACCCGCTCCAGCAGGTAATTAGGTTCTAGGCTCAAGGGGTGCAAGCCAAACGAAGAGCTATCGGGCCAAACCTCGCGGCGGTTGTGAAGGCCTTTCTAGTTGTAGTTTTCGGCACCATTCTCCACCAAAGTTCGATGTTCGACCGGTTCCCGATTGGGTCCGTCCTTAGCCTCGGCCTCGTGCTGCTAGTTGCAGTGCAGATTAGAAAAACTTCAAGTTTCAAAAGCCCCAATGTTTCCTACGCTCTTGGGATTCTTGGCCTACTGTTTTTATTCAGTCAGGGATTCTGGCAAGACAAGATGCTCCCCGCAAATCAAGCAGGATTTATCTGGTCCTACGGCGCGAGCGCTCTGGCTTTTGTGGTGGCGATGTGGCCAAGAATTTCTTCAAAACAATGGCAGAACAAAGCTGGAAACTAGGTTACAAGCCGTTGGCAGTTCGGACAGAAATGGCTTCCTCTGTTTGCCCAAGCAAGTCTCTTTATTTCAAGCCTGCACCTCGGGCAGGGTTTTCCGGCCTGACCGTAGGCGTTTAGAGACTGTGAAAAGTAGCCGCTTTCACCATTGACATTCTTGTATTGCTCATCGAAAGAAGTCCCACCCTGAATTACTGCGCGCTCGAGAACTTCGGTTGCAATCGAAATAAGCTCAATCAGCTTTCCTTTTTTGATGCTGTTGGCAGGTTGGTCATAGTGAAGCTGCGCGAGCCAAAGCGATTCATCGGCGTAGATGTTTCCAATGCCGCTAAGTAAGTTTTGATCAAGCAGCACACGCTTGATGCCCGAAGCGCGTTTCGACATTTTAGTTGCCACTTCAATTCTGTCGAAATGTGGATCCAGCAGGTCTCTGGAAATGTGTGCCACCACACTGGGAATGCTATTACCGGCCGGACTCTCAGGGCTGAAGCCCCCTGGGGCCAAGTCTTTTGTCGGCACCAAGTCCTCGATTGCGAGCGAGCCAAAAATTCGCTGATCAACAAACCTAACTTCGAACAGTTGGTTATTTGGCGACTCAACCGTCATCACCACCCGGGTCTGAGGGTCTGGATCGAAGCCCTTGTTCCTGAGTAACATCTGACCGCTCATGCCCAAGTGACCGACAAGTGCTCTGGAATCTGAAAGTGGCAACCAGAGGAACTTCCCCCTTCGAACCACTGCTTCAAAGCTTTGCCCCAATAATTCATCAACGAAATGCTTGGGGCCTAGAAGATGACGCTTTAGAGATCTGGCGTCATTGATTGCAATCTCTTTGACGGTTGCACCGATTATTTTGGAGGCAAGACCCGCGCGGACGGTCTCTACTTCGGGAAGTTCGGGCATCAGGAGGTTTGCAGTGATCTCAGAGCTTGAATCGCCGCTTCAGTTTCGGCGTTGCGCTTAGTCCTGCCTTCGCCAACAGCCAACAGTTTGCCGCCGGAGAAACACTCCGCTCGATAAACCCGCTCGTGTTCCGGTCCAGTCGCGGTTATGTCATAGCTGGCAGGTTCCCTGGAAAGTCGCTGAAGTTTTTCAATCAGCGAAGTCTTTGGATCACTTGCCTCCCTGACCGCATCGGGGTCATCAAGCAGCGGCAGAATAAATTTTTCAACTATCCGGCTTGCGCCCTCGAGCCCATTTGAAAGATAAGCGGCGCCAAGGACGGCTTCGAAGCAATCGGCAAGAATGTTGGTTTTTTGTCTTCCATCGGTCTGTTCTTCGCCCTTACCGAGGTAAATATGGGCTCCGAGGTTCATCCGATTTGCGGCCGTTGCAAGTGCATTAGCGGATACAACTGCATTTTTAAGTTTGGTGAGTTCGCCCTCTTGGAGGTCGGAGTGAGTTTTGAAAACAAAAGATGCGACCAAAAACCCAAGAACTGAATCGCCTAAATACTCAAGCCGTTCATTATCCTTAGATCCGTTTTCGTAAGCGTGAGAAGAATGCGTCAGGGCAAGAGTCAGTAGCTCGGGATCAATCTCGATGCCGAGCGTTTTTGACAGCTCGTCAAGGGGCATTGGTTAAGCGTCTGCTACCTTGCGACCCTTGTATTCCATGTAAAGTGCGGTACCGACGGAGTCGGTTACCACTTTGGCACGGTGAGGCAAGCTGTAGACGGTCTCGCCATTTTCAATGGTCTTTACCAATGTTATTGGCGCAGCCTTCCACTGAGAACGACGTGATCGTGTATTCGAGCGAGACTGTCGACGTTTTGGTACTGGCATCTTTACTCTTCCTTCTTTGCGAAATCTTGCAATGCACTGAAACGCGGATCAACCGGTTTTTCGTGCCCGTGTTCTACATCCTTGGTCAACCTTATTCCGCAATCTGGGCACAAACCAAGACAGGTCTT
>Ga0335398_10003601_pt1 | contig 22441 bp, 21 predicted proteins | sample BON03_FD_205742 | JGI IMG/M metagenome (GOLD analysis project Ga0335398, IMG submission 205742) | Freshwater microbial communities from Lake Bonney liftoff mats and glacier meltwater in Antarctica - BON-03 (spades assembly) (version 2) | ecosystem: Environmental > Aquatic > Freshwater > Ice >... | reverse complement strand
AACCGGGCGCTTGGTGGGATCCCTCTCATGCCGATGCCATCGCCAGCCTTCGTGTCCTCCGCGCCAACGGCCAATGGCTCTCCCTCTGGCGCAACTAATCACCCATCACTTCTAATTACACCCGGTGCGGGTGGTCAAACCAAATCGTCCATCGACCTCGGGGGCGATTGTGCGTATCGAGAAGCTGGGCGACTGGTGCCTGGCAGTGCCGGTGGACTGCGATCCGGCATGGGCGGCGCAGTTGATCGCGTTGTGGCCCAAGGCGTAACCCGATCATGTTTACCTTGGGTGCCTCAACTCGCATTTGGTTGGCCACGGGCGCGACCGATCTGCGTCGCGGTTTTAATGGGCTGCACACGCTGATCGTGCACCAGTTCGGTCAGGATGCGTTGGCGGGCGATTTGTTCGTATTCACCAATCGGCGCCGCGATTTGCTGAAGGTGTTCTACTTCGACGCGGGCGGGATCTGGGTGTGCGCGAGCGGCGGGGTGAAGATCACCTAAAACGGGCGGTTTGAAAACCACGTCGTGATTTCGTAAAAAAACGCCGGTGGGTTTGAGGCCGCCGGCGTGCGGCATGGAACGCGGGTTGGGACCGGTGGTGGCCTTAGTTGGGCGGTTCGATCTGGTCTTTCATGCGGTAACTTTTGCCTTCGATAACGACGGTCTCGGCGTGATGGAGCACGCGGTCCAAAATCGCGCTGGTGATGCCGGCGTCGTGATTAAAAATTTCGGGCCAGTTTTTATACGCTTTGTTGGTCGTAATAATGAGCGTGCCGCGTTCGTAGCGCTGGCTGATGATCTGGAAGAGCAGGTCGGCGCCGGTCTTGTCGAGGGGCAGATAACCGAGTTCGTCCAACACCAGCACCACCGACATGGTCTTTTGTTTTAGAAAGAAGAAGAGATGGCGCGCAGGGCGATTTGGGGTGAGTGCTGGCAGGATTCGAAGACTTGGGGAAGGGGACGGTCGGAACAGTGGTCAGCGCAGATCCGCAGCAGGACGCTGTGCAAAATGGCGAGGTTGGCCAAGGCGTTGACGTTGCGGGTGCGCGTCTGGTCTTCGCGCCAGCACATGTCGCGTCGCCAGTGGTTACGGATCTCGACGCCGCCCCAATGTCCGCGGATCAGTGCGAGCATTTGAGCTGGGCTCTTTTCGTCGGGAGCCAAACTACTGGCGTAGGCGCGCTGTTCGCGACTTTCGGTGCCGTCGCGTTTTCGCACCGTGGTTTTGTCGACCAGCACTAGGCTGCGTAGTCCGGGGTAGTCGGCTTGAAAGGGCGTGGCGACCACCACCGATACTCGCCAGGTGCTCAGGCGACTCCGACTCGTGCCACATATTCAGGGTGCTCAAACTGCCCGGCCAGGCCCATCGAAGCAGAAAGATCGTAGGGGCCGGTAAACACCGCATCTACCCCTCTACTCCGAGGATGTCATCGATATTTTTGACGGACTCGATGTACTCAATTTGCACCGCGATCAGAATATTGTCGTTGGCGGCCCTGAATTCATCATCGATGCGCAGCCCGTAATCATTGGCGCGACAAAAACCCAGTCCCCTGAGCCCTTCCGGCGGATACTTGCAGGCTTGCACCAATTGTTGCGCTTCGGCGCGGGTGCGAACCAGTGGCGCGATCACCCCGCCTGCCCCTGCATCGAGATAACGTTTCACAAAGGAAAAATCCACACCGTGCAATCGCACCAGCGCCGTACATCCCGGGCGCCCCGATTCCATTGCTTGAAACAACGGCTGCACCTGCGGGAGGTCCACTGCCGAATGCTCGGCATCCACGCAGAGAAAATCAAAACCACTTGCGACCATCAGCTCGGCCACGATGGTACTGCCGGTGTTGACCCAACTGCCTATCACGCACTCTCCTGCCCGTAAGCGATGTCGCAGTGACACCGGGGACGACGCCTTACTCATGGACCTTCCTTCCCGTTTAAAAGATGCGGAAACCTGCCCCGGAAAACGCACGGTCCGTTGTCATGAGGTCAAATGATCGTGGAGTAACCCGTAGAAGAACGCGCGATGCAGCTGAAATCGAATACTGACGGCATTTCTGGGTGCTCTGTCCCTCCCCTTCCACCGGATAATCATTCGGGCATATTCACCGGCTACCTCTACACAATCATACAGCGTATAGTCGTCGATTGGGTTCCGATTGGCATCCAGCAATTCCGCCCGCAACACCCCGCCTGTCTTTTGTCTTCACATTCACCGCCAATTGGCGGCCATGAGGATTATCGGGTTTCGTCACGGCTTAACCCATCGTTCGAATTAAAATCAATTATTTCAGGCTTCATATCGCTGGTTGTTGATCGGCTGCGAAACTCGCTTGGCGAACAACCTTGGGTGCGCAGAAACAACCGATTGAAGAACGAAACCTGCGAAAAGCCACTGCCGTAGGCGACATCGATAATCGGCATGCGCGTCGTCGCTAGTTCCCGGCAGGCTGACTGTAATCTCACTTCCTGTAAAAAGCTACTGAGCGATTTCCCGGTGTGGCGCTTGAATTGTCGGCAGAAAGTCGGTTTACTCATATGAGTAATCTTCAGGATGTCACCCAGTCCGATGTGCTCGCGAAAATGAGTGAGGATGAATCGGATCGCCTCGCGCATCCGATCGTGGTGGTCGAAACAATCGTTAAGGCAGAAAGCCCGGGTTGCCAGAAACTCCCGGCACGACACCGGCGCCTCGGCTGTCTCGGCCAGCAACTGGAAGAATACTCCGAGCCGATTTAGTCCGTCGGATCTAAGCAATCTCCGCATCAACAGCGCAATTTGACTGGCGATAACGCCAGTATATTGAATGCCCCGCACGGCTGAGGCCAAGTGCTTTGCCAAACAACCAGATTCGGCCAACCCCCAAAAAGGATGGGTGGGTTCAAAATACCATTGCACGGAAACTCCGGAAGAGGGTCCGTTCGTCTTCCAATAATGAGGCAAGCTTTCCCCCAACAACACTATGTCGCCCGCAGCGAAAGACTCGATCCGGTCACCGACAAACCGGGTTCCACTGCCCTCCTCAAAAAGGGTGAGTTCCAAGTGGCGGTGGTAATGCCAGTGCGAGCCTTCACCCGCGATCAAACGTTGGTCTTTTGGCGACACCACCAGGGAAACCGCATCAAGATCATTTTCCCATCGCAGAACACGAAAGGAACAATCGGAAGGAAACTGTACTCGCTCTTTTACTACTATGGAGGGATCCGCTGTGCCTTCCGGCCAGGAACCACTCCCGGTAGACCTGGGGCGCAGATCTCTGCTGCTGCCACTCTTGTGCCGACCAGTAGCTGCGGCTCCGGAAGTCAACGTATCAATTTGGGGCATGGGATGATGGTTTTTTTGGGAGCTATTCTACCAAAATCGGAGCAAGACGCCGGTAGCAGTCACGCACCGTGGCCACTGGATCATAGCTAGGAACGCTGAATATCTGGCGACTTACCTCAACCACCACCGGACCCCGGTAATGGAAATGCCGCAGGGCGGCGAACAATTCCCGGTAATTCGTGCTGCCGACTCCAGGCAGGAGGAATTCATGGTCGGGAGCTTTGCCCCTGGCATCTTTCAAATGCACAAACCGGGTCAGGGCCGCCAAGGGAGGTAAACTCTCGCTCACCGGGAGCCCCGCCAAAGCGTAATGACTCTGGTCAAAATCCACCGCGATATGAGTGGTTTCAGCCTTCCGCAGCAGGGTCAGCAACTCACCCGGCGTTCGGATAGAAGTCCCAACGTGTGCCTTAACCGCCACGGTGACGGCCTTTTCTGCCGCCACCTTATCCCATTCCCGCAGTCGCTTAACCATATCGGGGTAATGGGAGCTTCGGTCCTCCGGCTTACCTCCGAAGACCGTCTGGATAACCGGCGGCTCAACCTGTCCCAGTTCGCCAGCTACCCGTGCCGCCAAACGCAATATCTCCATGCTCTGTTCATGACGTTCCTCCGAGCCAACTAAGCTCATACTCACCAGCAGACTGGAGACCCGCAAATGGGAGGTAGCCAGAGCACGCTGAACGTTGGCCATTACTCTGGAGGTCAATAATTCGGGCGCAGTCGGAAATCCCGGCAACAAGGCAAGTTCCACATTGGTGTAACCCGTTTCAGCACAGGTTCCAATAGCTAGCTCGATGCCGATGCCCGGCATCCCGTAAAGACTGAAACCCAATTCCAGCGAATTGGGCGGGCGACGGGGTGGAGTCGCGGCCACCGCGAAAGGAGACAAGGCACCGATTGTAGCCGCCCCCAGCATGAATTTTCGCCGGGTGAAATATTGGGGTTGCATATCGAAATCAACTCGGGGTTTCGCTCACCTCCATGCCTGCAGCCACTTCTTGATCAAGCAACTTCATCCATGCGCCCATATAGTGCCCGTGATCATGAAACGTTCGACCGCTCACCATGTTACCGTCGATCACACAAGGAGCATCCACATACGTAGCTCCGCAAACTTCCACATCAAAGCGGCACTTCGCCACCGTCGCGATGCGCCGACCCTTCAATCGATCGGCCCGAGCCGGTATCTCGCAGCCATGGCAGACGCAGCCGATCGGCTTTTGGTTATCAAAAAACCATTGGGTCACACGAATCAGATCCGGATCATCCCGCAGGTATTCAGGGGCACGACCACCACTAAAAAATATACCCACGTATTCCGTAGGATCGATCTCTGCAAAAGTGATGTCTGATTTGATCGTGTAACCTTCCCACTCCTTGGTGATGGTCCAGCCCGGCTTCACCTCATGCATTACCATTTGGTAAAGGCGCTTCTCAGGGGTGGCAACCACCGGCTGGAATCCGCCTTCCTGCAGGCGATAATAAGGATAGAGCGTATCGACGGTTTCGGTGGCATCACCGACAATGATAAGCACGAGATTATTCATGGAGATAATAGGAGTAAGGGCAAGACGAAGCTCTAAAGTTGAGGATCGGATGAGCGGGGATCGGCGCATCGCCAACAGCAGGATCGTCCGAAAAAGGAAACGTCAACAACAAATAGATAGATCTGATCGATCATATCATTTGACAGCAATAAAGTAGACGTTTCAAGTGCCCTTCTTTCGCATCTATTTCAGCGAAGGCCCCCGCCCCGAACCGCACCCTATCTATCTGTGCGTTTTATACATACATCATGGATTATTCGCATCAGCTCTCTTTGCATCCCCGGTGCAGTGACTACCATTGGGGTGGCTCGCTGTCCGATCAGCCAATCAACCACCGCCCGGCCCGCGCGCCTTACCTATCATGAAAACTGCGAACGTTTCGAAGCGTGGTGATCGGCGTATGCTGGTTCTGGTGGCGGCATTCTTGGGCTGGATGTTTGACGGTTTCGAAATGGGAATCTTTCCCCTCATCGCCCGGCCTGCACTAATGGAAATGCAGCCCGCTGGTGGGGTTAGTGATACTTACGTCGGCCAATGGATGGGCATTATTACGGCTATGTTCCTAGTTGGGGCCGCCTGTGGAGGTTTAGTATTCGGCTGGCTCGGTGACCGGATTGGCAGGGTGCGCGCCATGAGTATGGCAATTCTATGTTACTCTCTCTTCACCGGCTTGGCGTACTTTGCCCAGACACCGTGGCACCTTGGAATATTGAGATTTATCGCTGCCCTCGGTATGGGCGGGGAGTGGTCCCTTGGGGTGGCGCTAGTCATGGAGGTGTGGCCGGAAAAAAACCGTCCGTTACTCGCTGGGATCATTGGCGCCGCCGCCAACGTTGGCTTTGCACTTGTGGGATTACTTGGATTATTCTTCCCCGTGACTTCGGAATCATGGCGCTGGGTCATGGTGGTAGGTGCTGCGCCAGCCTTACTCACTTTTTTTATCCGTCTTTTTGTCCCCGAATCTGAACGCTGGCTGGAAGCGCAAAAGCAGCAACCCAGTGAACCTCTCCACGAAGTACTCAAGTCGCCTTGGCTGGGACGCACCTTGCTCGCCTCAGTTCTAGCCAGCGTCGCATTGATTGGTTCTTGGGGTTCGGTACAATGGCTGCCCTTGTGGGCCGATCAGATGGTGGGCGCAGCAGATCCGGGCGCCAAGGCGATGACCCAGCTACTCACTGCCGTAGGATCGATTCTTGGCTGCCTGATGGGGTCTATGATGGGTCAATGGCTCAACCGTCGCAGCGCCTACTTCTTGCTTTGTCTGGGTTCACTCATCGTTTGCGCTTGGTTGTTCCGTTTCGTCGACACCTATGGCCTGCAATTCTTGGTCCTGACTTTTTCCGTCGGGACTCTCACCGCTGCATTCTATGGTTGGCTGCCACTCTATCTTCCTGAGCTCTTCCCCACCCGCATGCGTGCGACCGCACAGGGCATCGCTTTCAACACCGGCCGCATCCTCGCCGCCGCCGCCGCCATTCAAATGGGTACTCTGATGCGAATCTTCGACGGAAGCTATGCCCGCGCTGGAGCGATCATCACCTTGGTATATATTGTTGGCATGGTCATGATTCGTTTCGTCCCGGAGACCAAGGGCAAACCCTTGCCCGAATAGGACTCGATGGTGCTCTGCCACCCTCATCGTAGAGGGTGGCGCGGTTGGGCGGAAGCGCTATCAAGCGGGAGAATACCCTCCCCTTACTGTAGGAGATTCCCCGCAGTGAATTTATGATACCTTTAGCGGTCATTATCGAGACGAGAGTCGTAGATGATATGACTGTTATCTGCGAAGATCGGGGCTTCCCTCAGCTTCAACCATCAAAAACCTTTATTTCACCCGTGCCGTCCCCTACTGACTACCAATTTTCATTCGGCCCTTGGAATATTAGCGAAGGCACCGATCCATTCGGTCCGCCGGTTCGCGATTTCTTCCCCCATGAGGAGAAATTCGCCCTCTTCAAACCCATGGGATTCGATGGAGTGCAGTTTCACGACGACGACGTCGTGCCCAACATCGACGCACTTTCCCCCGAACAAATCATGACCAAGGCCGGGCAGGTGGCCAGCATGCTGAAGAATCAGGGTCTGCGAGCGGAGTTTGTCGCCCCCCGTCTCTGGTTCGCCCCGGAAACCATTGATGGTGGCTATACCTCCAATTCGGCGGCGGATCGAAACTATGCCTGGGAGCGAACCAAGCGGACTGTGGATATCGCCCGAGCAGTGGGTGCCAAAGCCGTGGTCCTTTGGTTGGCTCGCGAGGGCACGTATATCCGCGAAGCCAAGAATGCCCGGGTGGCCTACCAACGTATTTTGGAACTCATCAACCGAGTGTTGGAATATGATTCAACCATTGAAGTTTGGATAGAGCCCAAACCCAATGAACCGACCGATGTGGCCTACGTGCCGACCACAGGTCATGCGGTCGCACTCTCCTGGGCGTCCTGTGATCATGCGCGGGTCAAGGTCATCATTGAGAGTGCCCATGCGATTCTGGCGGGGCTGGATCCCAGCGACGAAATGGCGTTCGCCTTGGCCCATGAAAAGTTGGGCAGCGTTCACCTGAACGACCAGAACGGACTCAAGTTTGATCAGGACAAAAATTTCGCTAGCGCCAACCTTCGCTCCGCTTTTGATCAGGTTTTGGTCCTCGAAGAAGGTGGATACGGTCGCTCCGGCGAATTTATTGGCCTCGACGTCAAGGCGATGCGCACCCAACCAGGCCTCCCCGTTCTCGACCATCTGCGGAACACCCGTGAATTCTTTCAACTGATCCTCGAAAAAGTTCGTTCCTACGACCTCCAACGGGTCGAGACCTTCCGCAGCGATCGCGATTACGAAGGACTCGAGCGCTACACCATCCGACATCTTCTGGGCTATGAATGAGGCCTGACCGGCTCCCCCAATCGTGCGTCCATCAATGCTGCGCCGAGATCACGAAACACCCAGTTAACATCCCCCGTTCCATCCATGCGTCCCGTCACCTTGTTCACCGGCCAATGGGCCGACCTCCCACTCGAAAAGCTCGCTCCTCTCGCCAGGGTCATGGGTTACGACGGCCTTGAACTCGCCTGTTGGGGCGACCACTTCGATGTCGATGCGGTCGACCCAAAATATATCAAGGAGAAATGGGAACTGCTCGCAGACCACGGTCTCACCTGTTTCTCGATTTCCAACCACCTCGTTGGTCAGGCTATCTGCGACAACATCGACGAGCGCCACAAAGCCATCCTCTCTCCCGCCGTCTGGGGTGACGGCAAACCCGAGAACGTGCGCAAGCGCGCTGCCAAGCAACTGATCAAAACCGCCAAAGCAGGCCGCAAATTCTTCGACGCCAAACCGGGCGCGAAAAAAGGCGCAGCCTTCACCGTCAATGGCTTCACGGGTTCTTCCATTTGGCACTCTCTCTATGCCTTCCCGCCCACGTCCATGGCATACTGGCAGGCCGGCTTCGATGACTTCGCCACACGCTTCGGTCCAATCATGGATGCCTTCGATGACGTGAATGCCAACTTCGGTCTAGAGGTTCATCCCACCGAGATCGCCTTCGACATTGCTTCCGCGGCCACCGCCCTCAAGGCTATCAAAAATCACCAGCGTTTTGGCTTCAATTACGATCCCTCCCATCTGGCATACCAAGGAGTCGACTACGTGAAATTTATCCGCGAGTTTGGTAGCCGTATCTTCAACGTTCACATGAAGGATGTTTGGTGGGATCACGGAAACGGCGACGTGGGCGTCTTCGGTGGGCACACCGGTTTTGGTGACGCTCGACGCTTCTGGGATTTCCGTTCCGTGGGTCGCGGTGACATCAACTTCGAAGAGATAATCGTTGCCTTGAACGACGTGGATTATTCCGGACCGCTTTCCGTCGAATGGGAAGACATTCGCATGGATCGCGTGCAAGGTGGCATCGAGTCCGCGGCTTACTGCCACGCCATCAACTTCGGTAAGAGCGACGTCGCCTTCGACGCCGCCTTCAACAAAGAAAATCAATAACCGCGGCTCTGCCACGGAAGTAACAATCTTCCTGTATCATTCATGATGATACATCTGAGACCAAGACTTCACCGTCCCTAAATAACATCCTAACCAACTCACTCAGCATATCACTCTCACGTCATGACGATTTCGGCTCTCATTGGTTTTTCGGGGAGCACTTCAGAAGTCTGACGATCCCTGTGTTCTCCATGTTTTGCTTGGGTCAATCCCCTCTTCCCCATGTCTCGTAAACTTCGATTCGGAATGATCGGCGGTGGCCGTGGTGCCTTCATCGGCTCGGTGCACCGCATCGCCGCCATCATGGACGGCCAAGCCGAACTTGTGGCCGGCGCGTTTTCGTCTGACGCCCAGCGCTCCAAAGACTCCGGCAAAGACTTCCTGCTCGCCCCAGAGCGAGTCTACGGTTCCTATCAGGAAATGGCCACCGCCGAGGCCGCTATGTCCAAGCAACAGCGCCTTGACTTTATCGTCATCGTCACGCCCAACCATGAACACTTCCCGCCCGCCAAGCTCTTCCTCAAGGCCGGCTTCAACGTCATTTGTGATAAACCTGTGACCTTCGACGTCAGGCAGGCGAGAGCTCTGCAGCAGGTGGTGGAAAAGTCAGGCAAGGTCTTCGTACTCACTCATAACTACACCGGCAACGTGATGGTGAAGCAAGCACGCGAGTTGGTGCGAAAGGGCAAGCTGGGCGACATCCGCAAAGTGCTGGTCGAGTATCCGCAAGGTTGGTTAGCGACGCAGTTGGAAGCAGATGGCCAGAAACAGGCCTCCTGGCGCACCGATCCGAAGCGCTCCGGTGCGGCCGGATGCATGAGCGACTTGGGTTCCCACGCCGAGAACCTTGCACGTTATGTCACCGGCTTGGAAATTTCTGAACTATGCGCGGATCTTACCTCCTTTGTGCCCGGCCGCACCTTGGACGACGACGGCAACGTGCTGCTACGTTTCAAGGGAGGGGCCAAGGGAGTGCTGCATTCGTCGCAGATTAGTATCGGTGACGAAAATAACCTCAATCTCCGCGTCTATGGCTCCAAGGCCTCCCTCGAATGGAACCAGGAGCATCCCAACGAACTGTCGGTCAAATTTGGCGATCAGCCGCGGCAAATCTGGCGACGCGGCAATAGCTATGTGACCGTGCCCGGACACTTTACCCGCGTTCCTTTCGGTCATCCCGAGGGCTACCTTGAAGCCTTTGCCAATATTTACCAAGAAGCCTTCCGCGCCATCCGAGCTGAAGTGGCCGGCCGGAAGATACCCAAAGACGTCGACTACCCCACCGTAACTGACGGCCTGAAAGGCATGCTTTTCATCGCCGCCGTGGTTAAAAGTGCCACTAAAGGCTCCCGGTGGGTACGCCTGCCCCAGCGTTAGTTCCAACCAGCATCGACTTCCCTGACGCCTTCTCAATTTCCATGAAAAAAGCCCGTCTCAACCGATTATTTAATCCGATCTCCGGCCGTTGTTTCGACGTTGCCGTCGACCACGGTTTCTTCAACGAACCCGCGTTTCTGCAAGGCATCGAGGACATGTCCCGGGTCATTCCGGTGCTGGCTGCCGCCGCACCCGACGCGATTCAACTCACTATTGGTCAAGCTCACCACCTGCAGGGACTGCCCGTGCGCCACAAGCCAGCCTTGGTGTTGCGCACGGATGTGGCCAACGTCTACGGGCGGGAACTGCCTCGCCGCGTCTTCAGTCGCATGATCGAAGATCCTGTCATCCAGGCCCTGCGCCTCGACGCTGCGTGCGTGGTGGTCAACCTGTTCAGCATCCCCGGCGAACCCGAACTCACCGAGCAGTGCATCGAAAATATTCTGCGCCTGAAGCCGGCCTGCGATGCTTACGGCATGCCCTTGATGATCGAGCCCTTGGTCTTCCGCCCCAACGCTGAAGCGGGCGGCTACATGGTTGATGGCGACCCAGAAAAGATCATACCCCTTGTCCGCCAAGGCGTAGAACTCGGTGCCGATATCATCAAAGCGGATCCCACGGCCGACGTGAGCATCTACCACCGCGTGATCGAAACCTCTTCCGGCATTCCGGTGCTCGTGCGCGGCGGCAGCAAGGCTTCGGACGAGGAAATCCTGACTCGCACCGAGCAACTTCTACAACAAGGCGCGGCGGGCATTGTCTACGGTCGCAACATCATCCAGCACAAGAACCCAGCCGGCATGACCCGGGCGCTGATGGCCGTGGTGCACGACGGTGCCACCGCCAAACAAGCGCGGGAATTCCTAGCATGAGCACGCCCTATTCCGGCCCGGTCCGCATCGGCATCATCGGCGGCGGGCTCATGGGCCGTGAGGCCGCCTCCGCCTTCGGCCGCTGGTTCGCCCTCGAAGCACCGCCCGTCCCCGTCCGACTCACCGCTGTCTGCGACCTCAACCCGGCCGCTCTCAACTGGTTCGAGCGCATCGAAACCATCGCTTGCTTCACGTCAGACCACCGTGAGCTGCTCGCCCGTGACGACGTCGACGTCGTCTATGTCGCCCTCCCCCACAATCTCCACGAGCGGATCTACCTCGACGTGCTCGAGGCCGGCAAGGACCTGCTCGCCGAAAAGCCTTTCGGCATCGACCTCGACGCCGCTCGCAATGTCGCAGCCGCCGCCGAGCGTCTGGGCCGCTTCGTGCGCATTTCCTCCGAGTTTCCCTTCCTTCCCGGTGCCCAACGCGTCCGCCAACTCGCCGAGTCCGGCGAACTCGGTCGGATCCTCCAAGCGCGCGCCGGCTTCCTGCACTCCAGCGATCTCGATCCCGAAAAACCAATCAATTGGAAGCGGCGCAACGCCACCTGCGGCGAGATCGGAGTCATGGGTGACTTAGGCATGCACGTCGCCCATCTGCCGCTGCGCCTCGGTTGGAAACTGCAGAGCGTATATGCCCAGCTGCAGCGCCCCTACTCCACCCGTCCCGATGGAAAGGGAGGTCAGGCCTCTTGCGAGACCTGGGACAACGCCACCCTGCATTGCCAAACGGAAATTCGCGGACAGGTCGTGCCCCTCGATCTCGAAATGAAGCGACTCGCTCCCGGCGAAACCAACACTTGGTTCATCGAAATCACCGGCACCGAAGGAGGTGCCCGTTTCTCCACCAAAGAGCCCAAAACCCTGTGGCAATTTGAACGCGGTCGGGAGCAATGGTGGCGACGCACCGACCTCGGGTTTAGCACCCCGTTCCGCACCATCACCGGCGGCATTTTTGAACCAGGGTTCCCCGATATTCTCATGCAAATGTGGGCGGCTTTCCTTGCTGAGCGCGCCGGGCTCCTTGACGGCCGTTTCGGCTGCGTCACGCCGGTCGAGGCCGTGGCCTCCCATAAAATCTGGGCGGCGGCCCTCCAGTCGCAGCACCACAACCAGGTCGTTTCCCTTGAATGAGTCCGCCTCATCATCCACGCTTCCGACCGACCGAACCGGCGTGCTGGCTGGCGGCAACTGGATCGTTGACCACCTCAAGGTAATCGATGCCTGGCCCGCGCAGGACTCCCTCGCCTCCATTCGCGAGGAAATGTTCGGCAATGGCGGCTCACCTTACAATATTCTAAAGAATCTCGCCATGCTTCGCGCGCCGTTTCCACTCGCTGGCGTAGGATTGATTGGCAACGATGAGAAGGGTCTCTTCATCCGTGAAGACTGCGCGGCGCATGGCATCAACACCAATGGGCTTGATGCCCGTTCGAGCCTTGCCACCAGTTACACCGATGTCATGACCGTGCGCAATACCGGTCGGCGGACCTTCTTCCACCGACGCGGGGCCAACGCCGAACTCAGTCCCGCCGACTTCGACTTCACGTCTACCCGAGCACGACACTTCCACCTCGGATACCTAATGCTCCTCGACCGGCTCGACCTCGTCGACTCCACTTCCTCCGCTGCTGGCGAGGTGCTACGCCGCGCCACCGAGGCCGGCCTCACCACCTCGGTCGATTGCGTCAGTGAAGACAGTGACCGGTTTCGCGAGGTGGTGCTGCCGGCCCTTCCCCACGTCGACCTCTTTTTCGCCAACGATTTTGAAACGGAACGTCTCACCGGCATCTCCTTGCTCCGGGACCACCGCGTGGACCCGGCCGCCGCGCGCTCAGCCGCCCAGCACCTGCTCGACGCTGGCGTGCGGGCATGGGTGATCATTCACCTGCCTGAAGGGGTTTTCGCCGCAGGTGCCAATGGTGAGTGGCACATCCAACCAAGCGTCCGGGTGCCGGAGGCCAGCATCGTTGGTGCCGCGGGCGCGGGCGACGCGCTGGCCGCCGGCGTGCTGCTCGGTTGGCACGAAGGCCGCCCGATGTCCGATTGCCTGCTCCTTGGCGTGGCGGCGGCGGCCAGTTCCCTCCACCATGCGAGTTGCTCCGAAAGTATTCCTTCCGCTGAAGAATGCCTCCATCAGGCTGAATCATACGGCTTCAACCTGCTTTCAGCCCACTCCCCCTGATCCGATGGTTCCCGACCTTACCTCCTCTCCCGCTCCCATCATCGCCGAACTGTGCAAGGCGTTGGGAGAGGCGCAGGTCGCCACCACCCCGGAAGATCTTGTTGTCTTCGCGTTCGACGGAACCGTCGCCCTCAAGCATCTCCCGCTGGCGATTGTTTTTCCGCGAACCACTGCGGAAGTCGCGGCAGTGATGCTGCTTTGCAACCAACACGAGGTGCCGATTGTGACTCGGGGATCGGGCACCGGACTGAGCGGGGGCAGCGTGCCCGTACCAGGTTGCCTCGTGCTCTGCCTCACCCAACTCAATCGACTGATCGAACTTGACCGTCGCAACCTCACCCTCCTAGTGGAAGCGGGCGTCGTCACCCAACGAATTTTCGAAGCCGCCGACGAAGTCGGACTGTTTTATCCGCCCGATCCGGGCTCCATGAAAACATCCACCATCGGCGGCAATGCCGCCGAAAACTCCGGTGGTTTGCGTGGCCTGAAATACGGAGTGACCCGCGACTATGTCATCGGCCTGGAGGTCGTCATGGCCGACGGCTCGGTCTGCTGGTTGGACAACAAATGCGTGAAAGACGTCGCCGGCTACAACCTGCGCGACTTGTTCATTGGCAGCGAAGGCACCCTCGGCGTTGTCACGCGTGTGCTGCTCAAGCTCCTGCCCAAGCCCGCCGCCCGCCGCACCCTCTTGGCGACTTTCGACCGGATGGATGCGGCCGCCGCTACGGTCTCATCCATCATCGCGCAACGCATTCTGCCCTGCACCCTCGAGTTTCTCGACCGCAAGACGATCCGATGCGTCGAGTCTCATGCGAAGGTTGGCCTCGCCACCGATGTAGCGGCACTGCTTCTAATCGAGACCGATGGCCATCCGGCGGCCGTCGCCGACGAGGCAGCGCAGATCGCAACGCTCGTGCGTGAACAGGGCGCTCTCGAAGTGCGAGAGGCGGCTGACGCCGCCGAAGCGGGCCGTCTGGCTACCGCTCGCCGCAGCGCCTTCCGCGCCCTCGCCCGGCTGCGGCCCACCACAATTCTGGAGGACGTCACCGTGCCCCGCAGCGAGCTGGCGGAAATGATCCGTTGTGTGGAGGAGGTCGCCAACCGCCACTGCGTCCAGGTGGCCACCTTCGGCCATTTCGGCCATTTCGGCGACGGCAACCTTCACCCCACCTTCCTGACCGATGAACGCGACCACGCCGAGATGGAGCGCGTGGAGGCTGCGCTGGAGGAGATCGTCGATCACGCCCTGCGCCTCGGCGGCACCATCACCGGCGAACACGGCGTCGGCCTGGCCAAGAAACGTTTTCTCAAACGCCAACTCGGCGAACCCTCCTTCGCCCTCATGCGGGCGGTGAAAAAGGCGTTCGATCCCGCCGGCCGACTCAACCCGGGCAAGATTTTCGATTGATCCGTCCATGGCCGACACCCTGCAAACCCTCGACTACTCCGTGCTGCAGCAATGCATGCACTGCGGGATGTGCCTACCCACTTGTCCGACCTATGCCGAGTCGGGCCGCGAACGTAGCTCGCCGCGCGGCCGCATCGCGCTACTGCGCGCCATCGCCAACGCCGAACTCGACACCACCCGCGGCGTCGCGGCTGAGATGGACTACTGCCTCGGTTGCCTAGCTTGTGCGACCGCCTGCCCGGCCGGCGTCGACTATGCGCATATTTTCGAAACAGCCCGCACCCATGTCGAGGAAAGCGGGGTGAAGGCCTCCCCGAGTCGATCGATCCTCCGAGCGCTTACCCTACGCGGACTGTTCGTCCATCCCCGGCTGTTGCGCGCGGTCGGCCGCCTGCTGTGGATCTGGCAGGCTAGCGGCTTGCAAGCCGCCGCCCGCCGCAGGCGGTTCACCCGTTTCTTGCCGCGCCGGTTGCGCGAACTCGAAAAGTCCACCCCGGTAATTCAGCAACATTTTTCCGATGCCCTCATTGCTCCCGTTGAGGTCCCGATCGGCCCGCCTCGGTACCGCGTCGTCCTTCTGACCGGCTGCATGCAGGATCTGATGTTTTCCGACGTCAACCGGCCGACCGCCGACGTCCTGCGCGCAAACGGCTGCGAAGTCCTCACCCCACGCACGCAGCCTTGTTGCGGATCATTGCACGCACACAACGGCAACCTCGCAACGGCCCGCACCCTTGCCCGCCGCCAGCTCGACCTCATCGATCCCACCGCCGTCGACGCGATTATCAGCAACGCCGGTGGCTGTGGCTCACATCTGCGCCACTACGACCGACTGCTGTCTGACGATTCGGCCTATGCGCCACGCGCCGCCGCTTGGTCACGTAAACTGCGTGACGTGTGCGAATGGCTGGTCGAGATCGGAGTACGTCGCCCCACCACCGCCCCGCTTCATCCCCTCACCGTGACTTACCACGAGTCCTGCCATCTCTGCCACGGCCAGCACGTTAGCGGACAACCGCGCACGGTCCTGCAAAGCATCCCCGGCCTCGAACTGCGCGAGGCGGCCGAGGCCAACTGGTGCTGCGGCAGTGCTGGCATCTACAACCTGACCCCAGCCGCAGACCGCCGCTTGGCTGCAGGAACGCAAGCTCGCCCACCTGCGCGAAACCGGCGCTGCGGTGGTCGCCACCGGCAACCCCGGTTGCCTGCTCCAAATACAAAATGGACTCACCCCGGATGAAGCGACAAGCATCCGGGTCACCCACCCTGTAGTGCTTCTCGCCGAAGCCTACGCCCGCGAAAAACCCGCCTGAATCCCACCGACCTGAGTTACCCCTGACAAACGATTGCCCATGCCAACCATCACTCCTTCAAACATTCAATCTGACTATGACGTTGTCATCGTCGGCTCCGGAGCCGGCGGCGGCCAGATGGCCTACACCCTAACCATGGCGGGAGCGAAGGTGCTTCTGCTCGAAGCCGGCCGCATGTATGATCCCAGTCGGGAAGTCGCGATGTTTCAGACCCCCGGCCAGGCACCGTTGCGGGCCGTTCGCACCCCCGACAAGCAATACGGATTCTACGACGGCTCGATCGAGTCTGGCTGGGAAATTCCCGGCGAACCCTACACCAACGCCGCAAAGGAAGACGCCCGCCAGTTCCGCTGGTGGCGACAGCGCATGCTCGGGGGACGCACCAACCACTGGGGACGGATTTCACTGCGCAACGGTCCCTACGACTTCAAGACCTACTCCCGTCAAGGGGTCGGCTTCGACTGGCCCATTGGCTACGAGGACATCGCCCCTTACTATGATAAGGCCGAGATGTTGATCGGCGTCTTTGGCGCCAGCGACGGATTGGAAAACACACCCGATTCTCCTCCCGGTGTGCTCCTGCCCGCACCGCCCCTCCGGGCCGGCGAACGCTTCGCCCAGGCCCGTGCCAAGCGGATCGGTATCAACGTGGTTTCCATCCACCGCGCTGTGCTCACCACGCGCCAGGATGCTGACAATATCCCCGCGAAGCTCCATCCCGGCAACCTCAAGGCACAGCGCATTCTCGCCAAGAACATGCAAAGCCGCGCCGCCTGCTTCTGGGCGACTGACTGCCATCGGGGGTGCTCGATCAAGGCCGCCTACGATTCCGTCTCCGTGCACCTCGCGCCTGCATTGGCTACGGGTAATCTTGATATTCTGCCCAATGCCATGGCCCGCGAGGTCACGGTTGACGACGCTGGGCGGGCCACCGGGGTTATCTTCATCGACAAATCCACCCGGATTGAACACCGCGCGACCGGCCGGGCCGTCGTGCTCGCCGCCGGGTCGCAGGAATCAGTTCGCCTGCTACTCAACTCCAAGTCCGCCCGCTTTCCTGACGGCCTCGCCAACTCCAGCGGAAAAGTCGGTAAATACATCACCGATTCGGTTTCCAGCAGCTACCGCGGACAGATCCCCGCCTTCGAGAATCTACCACTGGCCAACGAAGACGGTGCCGGCGGCCCCCATGCCTACGTTCCTTGGTGGATGTATCGCGAACAACAGTCCGGTCAGCTCGACTTCCCCGGCGGCTACCACTTCGAATTCGGCACCGGTCGCCAGATGCCGGGTATGGGTGCAGCCACTGGTTTCGATTGGCTCTCCGATCGTGAAGGCCTCGCCTTCGGCCCCGACCTCAAGGCCGACGCCCGCCGCTACTATGGCTCCCTGCAGGGCTTCGGCGCTCAAGGTGCCATGGTCCCCAATGACGACTGCTTCAGTGAACTCGATCCGGTGATGAAGGACCAATGGGGCATCCCGGTCCTGCGTTTTCATTGGAAGTGGGGCGAATACGAACTCAAGCAAATCGCCCACCAGCAACAGACCATCGCAGCGTTGCTCGACGCCATGGGAGCCCGTTTCCAACGCCCGCCCGAAGACGATCCTCTTAAGGCGGTTCGACCCGGCGGTGCCATCATCCACGAGGTCGGCGGCGCGATCATGGGCGCGGATCCGTCCAATTCGGTGACCGACCGCTGGAATCGATCTTGGGATGTACCCAACCTTATCATGGCCGACGGTGCCCCGTTCGCCAACACGGCCAATAAAAACCCCACCCTCACCATCATGGCCCTCGCCTGGCGGGCGGCCGACCATCTGCTCGAGGAGCTCCAGCAAGGAAACCTTTGACATGAATTTCCCTGACGAATTGCCCCGCATGGACCGCCGCCGCGCCATTAAATGGATGCTCACTGCCACCGCCTCGCTCACCGTCATGGGAACCTCCACCCACGGTGCCGGAGCCAAGTCCGCCCACCCGGCCGCTTCAGTCGGTTACGGCCCTGACCCCGACCTGCTCAAAAACTACGCCCCGGGGGATATCTGGCCGCTCACCCTCACGCCGGAGCAACGCCGGACCGTGGCCGCTCTGAGCGATATCATCATCCCTTCCGACCCCCAGTCCCCCTCCGCCTCCGCAGTGGGTATCACAGATTTTATCGACGAATGGGTCAGCTCGCCCTATCCAGACCAAGCTCCGGACCGGGAAATCCTCTTGGCCGGATTGGCTTGGATCGACGCGAAGGCCAAAACCACCGGAGGCGAACTCTTCTTCGATTCCCAGCCCCAGCTCCAACAAAAGCTCTGCCGAGAGTTGGCGGTCGCCGCCAAGGCCGACGACCCTGCCCAGCCCGCCCAGTTCTTCCGGCGCTTCCGAGACCTCGTGGCAGGCGGCTACTACACGAGCCCGGCCGGCATGAAGGACATCGGCTACGTCGGCAACAAACCACTGCTCACTTATCCCGAGCCCACCCCGGATGCCCTCCGGCACTTGGGACTAGCCTGAATCCCCGCCAGACAGATCACCTCCTCCCGAAACCGTCAACTGCCGTCACCGATTGAGACTATCGGTTCAATTCCCTGAGCCCATGCACGGAGATTCCGACGGAACGCGTCTGTTATAATTCCGCCCCCTTCAGTCTCCGTTTGAAATCGGATCGACCAGATCCATCCACTCTCCCCGCCTCTATTCCCCGACCGCTTTCCCACCTCGTTTTGAAGCCCAAAGCCTCTTCCATCTTTCGCTCCCTTTCTATCCACCGCGGCACAAATCGGCACTGTCCGACGATAGTGCTCGTCCTGCTGCTCGCCGCCCTGACCGCCAGTTCACCCGCACTCGCGGACGATTACGAACCGATCAACACTCAGGCCGTGCATGAGCATCCACTGCCTCCCTCCGAGGCCGTACGACATATCCAAGTGCCCAACGGTTTTCAGGTCACCCTCTCCGCCGCCGAACCCGATGTCCGCCAACCCGTGGCCATCGATTTCGATGATCGAGGTCGGCTCTGGGTCGCGGAAATCTATTCTTATGCCGGTTCCGATTTCAACGACGAGAAACACGACCGTATTCTGATTTTCGAGGACATAGACGGCGACGGCGTGTTCGACTCGCGCAAGGTTTTCGCCGACGGCCTCAACCGCCTGCTCGGGCTGGTGGTCGGAAGCCATGGCGTCTGGGTCGCCACCGCTCCCACCGTCGCATTCATTGCCGATACCGATGGCGATGATCGCGCGGATGGTCCGCCCATCGTGCATCTCGACGGCTTCAGCCTAAAGGCCGAACACAACACCTTGAATGGCCTCACCTGGGGTCCCGACGGCTGGCTCTACGGCCGTCATGGCATCAAGAGCCCCTCCCACGTCGGCGTCCCCGGCACGCCCGACTCCCAGCGGGTCGAGCTGAGTTGCGCCATCTGGCGTTACCATCCGGTGCGACACACCTTCGAGGTGGTGGCCGACGGCACGATCAACCCCTGGGGTCTCGACTTCAACGACACCGGCGACGCCTTTATCTCCACCAGCGTGATTGATCACTACTGGCACATCGTCCCGGGGGCTCGTTTAGAGCGCTGGAATGACCGGCCGCCCCCCGACCCACAGGTCTACGAACTGATGTCGTCCACCAACGACCACCTGCACTGGGCTGGGGGGGGCTGGAATGAAGCAGGTCGCGAAAGCGCCGACAACGATGCCCTTGGCGGCGGCCACTCTCACTGCGACGCCATGATCTACCTCGGCGATCGCTGGCCGGACGAATACCGCGGCTCGGTGCTTATGAGTAACATCCACGGACGCCGTCTCAACCGCGATGTGATTCACCGTCAAAACGGCGACGGACGCTACCTGGCCAGCCACGCCCCTGATTTCCTGCGGGTCGACGACCCTTGGTTCCGCGCTGTGGCCATGAAGTATGGCCCCGACGGCGACATGTTCATGACCGACTGGTCCGACAACGGCGAATGCCATGACCGCGACGGAATCCACCGCACCAGCGGTCGCATTTACAAAATCAGCTACGGCGCTCCTCGTCATGTCGAAGTCGACCTCGGCGCATTGGACAACCTCGCGCTCGTTGAATTGCAATTGCACGCCAACGACTGGTTCGTTCGCCATGCCCGCCGGCTGCTGCAGGACCGGACCACCGCCGGCGAAGACATGAGCCCCGCCCGCGATGCCCTGCATCGAATGTTCAACGTGCAAACGGACGTGACCCGCCGGCTCCGCGCGCTGTGGGCCCTCTATGCGTGCGACGACGCCGACGCGAACTGGCTCACCCGACTGCTTGATGATCCGGATGAGCATATGCGTTCGTGGGCTGTCCGTTTACTCACGGATCACGGAGCCCCCTCGGCCGCCGCCCAGCAAAAATTCTCTGCCATGGCTAAGGCGGAACCGTCTTGGCTGGTTCGCATGCATCTAGCCGCCGCGGTCCGAAAGCTGCCGGCAGCTCAACGCTGGCCCATCCTCCACTGCCTCGCCCACAATGCTTGGTCGGAACAGGACCAAAACATCACCCGCATGCTCTGGTATGCGATCGAAGAGTCCTCCCTCGAATCTCCGGATCAGGCCGTGCAACTCGCCACCCACGCCGCCTCCCCCCGGATGCGCACCTTTGTCGCCCGCCGTTTAATCGGAGCCATGGACGACCATCCCGAAGCTGCCCTCGCGGTGCTCGACGCCATGGCCCAAACGAACGATCCCGAAGACCTGCTCAGTTGGCTCGACGGCCTGAATGCCGCCCTTCGCGAAAGCCGTCCCCGACACGTCCCTCCTGTCGCCGCCGCCATGCTGCGCCAGTGGGTGGAGCACCCGGACCCGCAGGTCCGCCGCGCATCGCTCACGGCCGGCGCCATCCTCGGCGACCAGCCCACCATCGACGCGGTCGCGGCCCTGCTGCACCGAGACGACGTGAACGTGGCCACCAAACAGGCCGTGCTTGACGGCCTCGCGATTCGACGACCCGATCGTCTGAGCAACGACCTGCAATTGCTCATCGGACCGACTCCCCTTTCTGCCGCCGCGTTGCAGATCGCCGGTCAGCTCGCCGACCCCGCCCTCGCCCAAGTCATCCTCACCCGCTACGACACCCTGCCCGAGCCGGAGCAGTCCCTAGCCATCAACGCCTTGGTCGCAAGACCCGAATCGGCCGCCCTCCTGCTCACAACCATCGCCGAAGGCCGGATTCCAGCCCGGACCCTGTCCGCAGAACAAGCCCGCCAGATTGCCGCGCTGGGTGATGACGCCCTCACCACCCAACTCGAAAGTCTGTGGGGATCCCTGCACACCTCATCCGAGGAAAACCGCAAACTGATCTCCGCTTGGCGGGCACGCCTGACTCCCGCCGAATTGGGTCGAGCCGACCTGAGCAATGGTCGCGAAATGTTCCTGCATACCTGCGCCAGTTGTCACACCCTGTATGGCAACGGCGGCAAGCTCGGTCCCGACCTGACTGGCTCCGGCCGTCATGAGGTCGAATACCTTCTCGAAAACTTGCTCGACCCGGGTGCCGTGGTCCCCGCCGACTTCCGCTTGACCATCGTCACCCTGACCGATGGCCGGGTCCTCTCCGGTATGATTACCGGCCGCACGGCGGACACCCTGACCATCCAATCCTCCGCCGACCAAACCGTGGTTGAAACCGCGCAAATCGTCTCAACACAGACCCTCAATACCTCCCTCATGCCCGAGGGATTGGTCCACACGATGAGCACCGACGATTTTCGTGATCTGCTGCTCTACCTCATGTCGGATATCGAATAACCCCCGCCGCTTTGCCTGCGCCCCGCTCCGTGCTTTACCGTCGAATCACCTGTCTGCTGTTCCTTGCCGCTACAACTGTGGTCGCGACAGTCGGAGCAGAGACCCAAAGACCTATCAACGTGCTATTGATCTGCGTCGACGATCTGCGCCCGGAATTGGGGTGTTACGGTTCTCATCAAGTCCACACTCCGAATATTGACCGATTGGCAGCAAACGGCATGCGCTTCGACCGATCCTTCGTTCAGGTCCCCCAGTGCGGTCCTTCGCGGATCAATTTGATGACCGGTCTGCGGCCGGATACCACGCGGATATATTGTCTCGACGATCCGCCATTTGATCGAAGCAACTTTCCCGGCATCGTCACCCTCGGAGAGCATTTCAAAAATCATGGTTATCGCACCCAGGCCATTGGCAAAGTATTCCACAACGGCCGGGATGATCCGCCATCGTGGACCGAACCGACCTTCGAAAACGACGGACGTAACTTCATGTTCCTTTACGCCGACGAGGCGGAACTAGCCCCAGACATCCTGACCTGAGGAGTGAAACAGGGGTTGTGCGGGAAATGAGATGAACCGGAGCTGGCGTTAAAATCACGCAAATGTCAGTGAGGGATATGCCCCAAGTCCAACTCCCCATTTTCCCGAAA
>Ga0335398_10003587_pt1 | contig 22509 bp, 16 predicted proteins | sample BON03_FD_205742 | JGI IMG/M metagenome (GOLD analysis project Ga0335398, IMG submission 205742) | Freshwater microbial communities from Lake Bonney liftoff mats and glacier meltwater in Antarctica - BON-03 (spades assembly) (version 2) | ecosystem: Environmental > Aquatic > Freshwater > Ice >... | reverse complement strand
TAACTTCCTTCATATTAGTTGTTTGGTAACACTAATATCACCTTTTTGGTGCTATAAAACAAGGGCATAATTACTTATATATCAAAGTATTATGCCCTTTTTTATAGGTAGCCTGCGACTTTTGGGTCTATCTGGATGTCATCGTGCTTTTGCCAAGTCCAGAAGATCTTCAAGAGTTCCAAGATGATCCCAATCCACAAAAAAGGCAACTTATTGGTCAGCAGCTATTAGATCAAAAAGAGGACTATACGCAGCATTGGATGACCTTTTGGAATGATATCTTGAGAAATGATTACACCGGAACGGGATATATCACCAAGGGTCGTTTTGCGATTACGGATTGGCTCTATACATCCATCAGAGATAACAAGGCCTACGACCTATTTGTAAAAGAACTCCTCAACCCGACTGAAAAATCAAAAGGCTTTATTGAAGGAATCCGCTGGAGAGGAACTGTCAATGCAAGCCAGCGAATCGAAATGCAAGCGGCTCAAAATGTGGGTCAGGTGATTTTAGGACTTAATCTCAAATGTGCTTCCTGTCATGACAGCTTTATAAGTGACTGGAAATTGGAAGAGGCCTATGCCTTTGCAAATGTTTTTGCGGACTCCACTTTGGAAATCAGTCGATGCGAAATTCCAACAGGGAAGTTTGCTAAAACAGAGATTCTTTGGGAAGAGCTAGGCAACATTGATAGTACCGCTTCCAAAGCAGAAAAGCTTCTCCAATTAGCCGATAAACTGGTACAGCCTTCCAATGGAAGAATGTACCGCATCATCGTAAATCGAGTTTGGAAGCAAATGATGGGTCGGGGAATCGTGGAACCTGTAGATGAAATTGATAATCTTCCTTGGAGTCAGGATTTATTGGATTGGCTAGCAGTGGATTTTGTGGAAAATGGTTACGATATCAAGCGATTAATCTATCAAAACACTTCGTCTAAAATCTACCAGAGTGAATCTATTCCAATTGCTTCTCCCGATTTGCTTTTGGCCAGCGAGTTCAAATTTCAAGGGCTAATCCGAAGGCGAATGACTGCAGAGCAATTTTCCGATGCAGTGAGTCATTTGGCATCTCCACTTTTTGATTCAGCAGAGGTTAGATTTAGACCATGTGAATTGATTCCTGAGTTTGGGAATAAAGCCGAATTTGCCCGCGCTTCTCTTGTTGCTAACAATCCCTTTCTGACCTCGTTTGGAAGACCAAACCGTGAAATAGTTTCCACCAGTAGGGACTCTCAAGCGAGTTTGCTTCAAGCTTTGGAACTGACAAATGGGATAAAGCTGAATACTGCTTTAGAAAAAGGTGGAGCGCGATGGGTTTTGAATTATTCAGACCCTAAGGAGCTCACATTAAAATTATTCGCTCAAGCGCTATTGAGAGCGCCTACCCTGGAAGAATTAGAAGTAGCCAAGCGTGTTTATGGTGCAAAGACCAAAGCAACGAAAACTCAAGACTTACTTTGGTCTATCTTCCTACTACCTGAATTCCAAATGATCTATTAAGCTGTGAATACATCCAACATTCGTAGAGATTTTCTTAAAAAAACCAGTGCTTCTACATTAGCCACTTTGGGTATGGGCAGCCCGTTAGCAGGGTTACTTTCCTCTTGTGAAAGCAGAATTCCAAGTACTGCTGATTCGGTGATTTTACTTTTCATGGCTGGAGGCATGGCTCATACGGAGACTTTTGATCCCAAAAAATATACCCCTTTCCGAAAAGGAATGGAGGCAAAGGAAGTATTGAGCACGTTCCCAACTATCCCGACCAAATTGGATGATATCTTTTTTTCCGAAGGTTTGGAAAATATCGCCTCTGTGATAGATAAAGGCACTTTGATTCGATCGTATCAAGCGGCAGATTTAGGGCATATTTTGCATACTCGTCATCAATACCATTTCCACACCTGCTATGAACCTCCCCAGTCAGTTGTAGTACCACATCTGGGAAGCTGGATTGCAAAAGAAAAAGGTGCTCTAAATTCGGTAATCCCCCCCTTCATCAATATCGGTCAGCGATTCTCGGTAGGTGAAGGAGAAGAATTGAAAGCCTTTCACAGTGCTGGATTTTTAGGATCGGAATTTGGCCCCTTTCTAATTCCCGATCCTACTGCTGGATTGGATGCTGTAAGACCTCCTGTGGGAATGGATACCAAGCGATTTGAAAGCAGAAACAAACTCTACGAAGAATTAATGGCCGCTGGTACCATGAATGATTTTGGTTCGGATTATCAAAGAGAATCACTTAAGCGCTCCATGGAACAGGCATATATTCTGCTTAACTCTCCCGAGGCAAAAGCATTTGATCTCAGCCAAGAACCAAAAGAAAGCTACGATAAGTATAACAACGGGAAGTTTGGTTTGGGATGCCTATTAGCCAAAAGACTGGTCGATCAAGGCGCCCGATACATCACTGTGACCACGGAATATGAACCATTCTTTGGTTGGGATACGCATGATAATGGCCATACCCGACTTAAGGATATGAAAAAAATGATTGATGGGCCTGTTGCTCAATTGATCAAGGACCTAGATCAAAGTGGTAAACTTGATCGGACGATGGTAATTTTGGCAAGTGAATTCAGCCGGGATATGATGACAGAAGGACGCCCAGGCCTAAAAGTTAAAGATCAAGTAGAAGTTCCTGATATAATAGATGATATGAAAAACTACGGGATGCACCGTCATTTTACTGATGGTTGCTCAATCCTGATGTTTGGCGGTGGGATCAAGCGTGGATATGTATTTGGAAAAACTGCTGACGAGCGTCCCTGTAAGACCATCGAAAATCCGATCAAAATTGATAGTATTCACCAGACCATTTACCATGCACTGGGAATTCCGCCTGACAAGAATTATGAAATCGAACAACGTCCATTCTATACAACTCCCGACGGACATGGGAAGGTAGAATTTGGATTGTTAGCCAAAAGTTGAGTTTTGATAAAATTAAATCGAAGAGATTTTAACCCACTTTTTTGCGACTAACCGAAGTCTGAGAGATTTTTTTCTGGTTCTTTTGAAAGAAAGTGTTCAACATTCCAGGAATTCTTATGGAAAAATTTTAGATCCTGATTAGACTTAAACCCTAGATTTTATTCCGTCTAATTAAGAGAATTGTTGTTTGTTGTTTTAATTTTTTAAAACTCAAATCTTAATAAAGATTTTTTTTGTTTAATCAATCAAAATTCTGCTTCTAAATTATAAAGACAGTTGTGATAAAGTATAGAGAAAGCCTGACCCGTGAAGAACTCTCGGCCATAATCAGCAATGGTTCCCACTCAGCCCGACAATGCCACAATTCCTACATTTAATTGATTTTGAGGGATTTTACAGTACTGTGCAGGATAGTCTGTGAAAAGTTAATCTGCTAATTGGTAGAGCTAATTTACTTTTAACACAAACCCAATCTTATGAAAAAACATTTTCAAACTATGGTAAAGACCCGGTTAATTGGGTTAATGCTGCTCATGCTATTTACTACCTTGACTGCACTGGCCCAATCGGCCAATGTATCAGGTACTGTAAAAGATGAAACAGGAGAATCCGTCCCGGGTGCCACTGTAGTAGTCAAAGGAACTCAGACGGGAACTGTAACCGATCTAGATGGTAATTTTTCGATTCAGGCTGCTTCCGGAGATATTCTGGTGGTGAGCTTTATCGGGTATACATCCCGAGAGATTACTGTCCAAAGCGGTCAGACGATCTATGCTATAGCTATGGAGGTCTCCATGTCTGACCTCTCGGAGGTGGTAGTAGTCGGATATGGTAGTCAGATCAAGAAAGAGGTTTCGGGATCTATTCAATCCATCGGTAGCGAAGAACTTAAAGATATGCCAGTCTCCACGATCGCTCAAAAGCTGCAAGGTAGGTTAGCTGGCGTGCAAATTAATCAGACTACCGGTCAACCTGGACAAGGTATGAACGTTCGGATTCGTGGTCAGTTGTCAGTTTCTGGCGGTAGTGCACCTCTTTATGTGGTGGATGGATTTCCGATCACTGGGGATATCAATTCTATCAATCCCGATGAAATAGACGAAATCACTGTATTGAAAGATGCAGCATCAACCTCACTTTATGGTTCTCGAGCTGCTAATGGAGTAATCCTAATTACAACCAAAAAAGGCACGAAAGGTGAAACCAATGTCAACTTGAATGTTTTCACAGGTTTTCAGAAAACGCCTCAGAGGGGAAGACTTGAAATGATGAATGCGGAGGAATTTTCCCAGTTTAAAAAGGAATACTATGAAGATGCGGATCGTCCGGTACCGAGTATTTTCCAAGATCCCTCAATCTATCGGGACGATACCAATGATTGGTATGATGCATTGCTCCAGACTGCGCCGATATCCAGCTACAATCTGACTATTACCTCCAATAAAGAGCGTGTCAATACCACTGTAGTGGCAGGTATCTTTAATCAAGATGGCGTAGTGGTCAATTCCGATTTCCAGAGATTCTCGCTTCGATTAAATACGGACTATCAATTGTCCGATAAAGTCAGCATCGGGGTAAATGTGGCTCCAAACTACGTCAAAGATAACACCCCGCGAACAGACGGGTCTCGGGGTACAGGGATTATTTTCAATGCGCTACATACCTGGCCGGTGATGCCTATCCGTGATGAAGCTGGGGAACTTACTCTTTTCAACAGGTTTCCAGCTGAGACTGGAAATATCTTTGCGTATCCTAACTGGGTAAGGTCGGCGCAGGAACTTACAAATGAAACTACCAGATTAAATTTGTTGGCAACAACCTATATAGAATGGAAGCCGATCAAGGGACTTTCCCTCAAGTCCACTTTTAACGTGGAACTGAATAACTCTAGATTTTTCTTTTCTAATCCTTCCACCGCTACTTCCGCCATCAATCAGGCCATTCCAACCATTGCCTCTTCTATTCGGGAGACCTCTAATAGTATGTCATGGTTGAATGAAAATATCGCAACCTATCGCACCTCAATCAACGATCACAATTTTGAACTACTGGCAGGACTTTCCAATCAACGATTCAGGCTTGATCAATATCGAGTGGCAGCAGATACCTATGCTGATGACCGGATTCTTACTACTCAGGCGGCTATCAATATCAACCGTGGTGGAACCTTCAATAACGTGCAGGAGTGGGGTCTTACGTCTATTTTCTCCAGATTCACTTATAATTATAAAAGCAAATATTTATTCACTGCATCTGCAAGAGCAGACGGTTCATCACGCTTTGGTGCCAATAATAGATGGGGACTGTTTCCATCAACTTCTGTAGGATGGGTACTTTCGGATGAAGGATTTTTGCAAGGTAATGAGACCATTTCGTTTCTAAAACTCCGCTCCAGTTATGGCATTACCGGTAATAATAACATCGGTAATTACACGCAGTATGCTTTGGTCAACAACACGGTAAACGTGGCTTTTGGCAATACCATCACTCCAGGAGCAGCAGTTACCTCTTTGGATAATTCAAACTTGGGATGGGAGACTACCGCGCAGTTTGATGTTGGATTTGATATGGCATTTTTGGATGATAGAATTTCATTTACTTATGATTATTACCTAAAAAATACGACCAATCTGCTTTTTGCTGTGCAGATTCCTCAAGAATCAGGATTTACCAATTTCAATGACAACGTTGGAGAAATCAAGTTTTGGGGCCACGAGTTTTCGATCAATGCCACCCCGACTAAAGGTGCATTTAGATGGAATATTAATGCAAATCTTTCTATCAACCGCAACGAGGTTATTTCTCTTGCCGATGGAATTGACCGGGTATATGGCCAAGTTCACATCACTCAGGTAGGACAGCAGTTTGGTCAATTCTATGGATTGCAGAAGCTAGGCAACTATGCCAATGCAGAAGATTTGGCAAATTCACCACAGGTCCCGGGAAGATCTACTGTAGGCAGTATCAAGCTCCAGGATATCAACGGCGATGGGATAATTACTTTTGGAGGAGATAATGATGACAGGACTATAATCGGAAATCCTTTTCCAGAATTTACTTATGGAATTACTAATAATTTCAACTACAAAAGCTGGGATATGAGTATAATGGGATCAGGCTCGCAGGGACAAGATATATATATGAGACACCTTTTTTCTACAGCCAATTTGGATGGAGTATTCAATATGGTACGAAGAGCAGGTGATCGCTTTAGATCACCGGAGAACCCAGGAGAAGGAATTTTTGGTACTACCGTAGGTGGTGGAAATGTAACAGGGGTAGAGCGAGATTGGACTAACAGTAATTTTGTGTGGGATGCTTCCTTTTTCACCATCCGAAATATCACCATGGGTTACACATTCACCAAGCTTCCTAAGGCCATCAAATCTCTCCGTCTATATGCATCGGCGCAGAATGTGTTCGTCTTTACCAACTATTGGGGAGGACAAAATCCTGAGGTTAGTATGCAAAACAATGGTCAGGGAGACGGTGGAAATCTTAGTCCAGGCTTAGACTTGGGACCATTTCCTGTCCCTCGTACTATCACCTTTGGTGCAAATATAAATTTTTAACACAGATCTCAGTAGTTGATCAATTCCTAAACTGAAAAAAATGAAAAAATATAGCGTTTTACTTCTTTTCCTAGTCATGGCTTTCTCAAGCTGCGATGACTTTCTGACAATAGCGCCTGAGACCCAGCTTAGTTCTGTAACGTTTTTCCAAACTGAAGGTGACTTTGCTCAGGCAGTCAATGCTGCCTACGCCCCTCTGCGTGGTTATTATAATGGACAAGCGTGGCTTTTAGGTGAGCTGCACTCGGACAACGCATATTATATGCGAAATGTACTCTTTGGTGCAGTGGAGAATCAAGAGGACCTGGCAGACTTCTCGGTGCCGGTGAGTAACGGAACTACCCCAAATGGAAATGTCCTTGGTGCTTGGCGTACGCTGTATTTGATTGTAGCTCGTACCAATCAGGTGCTCGGTACAATTGATGCAGTAGAGTTCAACGAAGCCTCTAAAAATAATATCAAAGGTCAGGCTCTTTTCCTACGGTCGCTAGCATATTTCCACTTAGTTCGCTATTTCGGAGCTGTTCCGCTTCATCTTACTCCAGTATCAGATCGGGAAGGTTCCGCACTTCCATTGGCAGATGAGTCAGCAGTGCTTGATCAAATTGTTCGAGACTTGGTGGAGGCTGTGCCATATCTACCACAGAAGTCACAGCAGCAGTTAGGTAGAGTCACTCAAGGCGCGGCTCGAACATTACTGGCGGACGTATATGTCTACCTCAAGCTATGGCCGGATGCTGAGCAGATCCTTGCTCCGGTCATTTCTTCAGCTGAATATTCTCTAATGCCATCCTATGCTATGGCTTTCGCCGGCAATACAGGCAATAAAAACAATGCGGAATCAGTGTTTGAGGTGCAATATCGAGAAGGGCCAGAAGGACTTCAGGGTTCTTTCTTATATGGTTTTACCCCACGACCTATGACTGTGAATGAAGTACGATCGCTGTTTGGTACAGGCAATCCACAACCAATTGATGGTCAAGGTAATAATATTCCTACACCTGATATCATTGCAGCCTATGAGAATGGAGATCTACGTAAAGAAGCCTCAATAACTTTTCTGGAAATATCGGGAAGACCGGGAACTGTCAAGCGTACCCCGTATATCAAGAAGTTTTTGAGTACACATGCGCAGCACAACAATCACGGAGTAAACTTTCCGGTGTATCGCTATTCAGAAGTATTGCTCTTGATGGCCGAAGCACTCAACGAACAAGGGAAATCCGGTGATGCGACAGGTCTTCTGAATCAGGTAAGATCACGGGCGGGCTTGGCTTCCTCTAGTGCAGCGGGTCAGGCGCTAATGCGAGAAGCGATCTTCAAGGAGCGAAGAGTGGAGCTTGCATTCGAAAACAAGAGATGGTTTGATATCATGAGAACTGACAGAATACAAGAGATAATTGTTCCTTATGGTCAACGTATTGTAGCAAATCCACTTGATTACTATTATCCGCCAATTCCAGGTGCTGTACCGAGAAACAATGTCTTCACTAACTTTAGTAAATTCTATCCTTACCCGGCAGCTGAATCGGATTTGAGTCCTTTCTTTTAATTCTTTTTCATAAACTAAGTACAGCCCAGCTTTTTCAAGATGTTTTCTCCTGAAAAAGTTGGGCTGATTTTTTTTTGACCATGAGATGGCAGGACAGTTTTTTAAATCACAAAAAGTAAATAGCTTAATGAATTATTTCATTGAGGTAGTTCTCAGCGCTTCAACACAATACCCGTTTCAGAAATCCAATAACCCCTAAAGTATATGAACTTTAAAACCTTTCTCAAAACTCTTTTTGTGAGTGCCATGGTATCCGCTGTGGTTGTTTCTTGTGCCAAAAAAGAAGAAGAAGCGCCATTAGATCCAAAGGTCGCCAAACTCAAGCTCCCTGACGGATTCAAGGCCGAGCACATATACAGCCCCGGCGACTTGGATCAGGGAAGCTGGGTAGCCATGACTTTTGACGACAAAAATCGCCTGATCACTGCCGATCAATATGGCTTTTTGTATCGATTGGAGATCCCAGCTATTGGATCAGACTCTTTGGCTCCCAAAATAGAAAAGCTGATAATCGGGAATGTCGAAACACCACAAGTGGGGATGGGCTATGCACAAGGGCTACTTTATGCTTTCAATAGTATTTATGTGATGGTTAATCACAATGGAAATGAGACTTTCAAAGAAAGCACTGGGCTCTACCGAATCCAGGATCTGGACGGTGATGATCAATATGAAACAGTGACAACAGTCAAACTTTTTACTGGGCAGCCGGGCGAGCATGGACCACATAGTATTAAACTTTCCCCTGATGGAAAATCCTTATATATGGTCGCAGGTAATCATGTGGATGTACCGGAAATGGATGCCTATCGATTGCCTAGGGTTTGGAATGAAGATAATTTATTTCCTGAAATCAAAGATCCTCGTGGTCATGCGAACAGCAGAATGGCCCCGGGTGGTTGGGTGGCTAATTTTTCTCCGGATGGTTCTTACTTCGAATTGATCTCTGCCGGCTACCGAAATCCATTTGATATTGCTTTCAACGAAGCCGGAGATCTATTCACCTACGATTCGGATATGGAGTGGGATTTTGGAATGCCCTGGTACAGACCGACCCGAATCTGTCATGTGACCAGTGGATCAGAATATGGCTGGAGAACAGGAAACCAAAAATGGTCACCTCTTTATCCTGACAATCTTCCTGCAACCATCAATATCGGTCAAGGTTCTCCGACTAACGTCATGTTTGGTACCGGTGCGAATTTCCCTGAGAAATATCAAAAAGCACTTTATGCCTTCGATTGGAGCTTTGGAATTATTTATGCCTTTGAGTTAAAGCCAAATGGAGCGACCTATGAAGCTACTGCAGAAGAATTTATTTCTGGTTCACCACTTGCATTGACAGATGGAACCATCGGTCCTGATGGCGCAATGTATTTCATGACGGGTGGTCGAAGATTGGAATCGGATCTATATCGCGTGTATTACGATGGGGAAACAGAGAAAGGTATAACGCCACTTCAAGCTGCTGACCTGCCTGCTGAAAACAAGTTGAGACGGGAGTTGGAAGAATTTCATAAGCCTGGGGCTTCCGCAGCTGGAATAGAGAAAGCTTGGGCTAACTTGGATCATGCAGACCGATTTGTGCAATATGCCGCTCGAATAGCCTTGGAGCATCAGCCAATTGACTCTTGGAAAGTAAAAGCCCTTGAAGAACAAAATCCTGCCAAACTTACTCAAGCCATGATTGCTTTGGCAAGACATAGCGAAAAAGGAGCAGGTACGCCAATGCTTCAAGTGCTTATGGGAGTTGATTATTCCAAATTGAATGAAAAAGAAAAGCAGGATTTACTAAGAGCTTTTGAACTGATCCTGTACCGTCAAGGTGAGCCAACTACAAATGTTAAAAGTCAGTTAGCAGCTTATTTGGATGGTAATTTCCCTGCAAACAATAATAATTTAGATCGAGAGCTGAGTAAACTTCTAGTATACTTAGATGCTCCTGGTGCAGTAGAAAAAACTCTTGCACTGCTGGATAAGGCAAAAGATGATCCTGACTATCAGAAGACATTTACATCTTCTTCGGATCTAATTATGCGAAACCCACAGTATGGATTGGATATTGCCAACATGCTTGCCAATGTACCACCGGCGCAACAGACCTATTTGGCCACCGTTTTGGGTGGAGCTGAAGCTGGCTGGACGCCTGAGCTCCATGAGCGGTACTTTACTTGGGTTCAGGATGCCTTCAAATACAAAGGCGGTCGAAGTTATGTAGGATTCATAGATCGAGCTCGGAAAATGGCTTTAACGCACGTCGCAGAAGCAGATTTTGATAAATACAACGAACTCTCAGGCGCAGCGATGCTGACCAGCAATGGAAATGACTTGGCGGAAACTAACGTTCAACCAGAAGGACCGGGAAAAAGATGGACTGTGGAGGAAGCATTACCAGTAGTGGAGGTTCTCAGTGGACGAGACTTGGCTAGAGGAAAAGCCATGTACGTAGCCACACTTTGTCAGTCTTGCCATATGATGCAGGGCGAAGGCGGGGCTATCGGTCCTGATCTGAGTCAGTTAGGAACAAGATTCTCTTCTAAAGATATCTTGAATGCCACGATTAATCCAAGCGATGAGATCTCCGAGCAATATGAGGCCACAATCCTGGAATTAAAAGCGGGGGGATCTGTCGTAGGGCGATTAACCAATGAGGATGACACCAATTACTACGTGTCTCAAAATCCATTTGCACCACAGGTAATTCGGACAGTTGCAAAAGATGAAGTGAAAGGTACCAAAGTATCTGAAGTCTCCACAATGCTCCCGGGCATGATAAACCGACTCAATGATGAAGAATTGAAGGATTTGATGGCGTATTTGATCTCCGGTGGAAATCCGAATCATGAAGTGTATCAGAACAAAGCAACCGCATTGAAATGACACTCACAATCTTAAAGAAATACTTACTTCTGGAAGCAGCCGCAACGGTGATGGTTCTGGGTTATTTCGGAATCAAGTCAGCTTTTCCTGCTTATAAAAATAGCGATCATCCGATTGTATCCACTCAGTTGGAATCCTTGCAAAAGGGTTTCAAGTCCATATTTGACGGTAAATCTCTGGATGGATGGGAAGGAGATCCTACCTATTGGACAGTGAATGATGGTTCTATTGTAGGAACTATTACTCCAGAGACTTTATTGAAAGCCAATACTTTCTTGATCTGGACAGGTGGGGAAGTGGCAGATTTTGAGTTGAAAGGAGAATTCCGAATCTCAGAATCAGGTAATTCGGGAATCAATTATCGTAGCGATCGAGTGGCTGAAGTCCCTTTTGCACTTCGGGGTTACCAAGCAGATATCGACGGTAAAAATACCTATACCGGTCAAAATTATGAGGAGCGAAAACGAGCCACGTTAGCGTATCGAGGTCAGCAAACACGAATTACTTCTCAGCCAGAGGATATGCCGAATCTCCGTGATTTTGTAGAACGTAATGCCTGGAATGGTTTGAATCTGGAAAAGGAACTGGGTGACCGAGCTGAATTGGGATCTAAGATCAAAAAAGAAGACTGGAATACCGTTCACCTGATCGTAAAAGGAAATGTGATGCAGCACTATGTCAATGGAATCCTGATGAGTGAAGTACACGATGAGGATGCAAAAAACAGAATGAAGTCAGGTTTACTTGGCGTCCAGGTTCATGTTGGCCCACCGATGAAAGTGGAGTTTCGAGGCTTGATGTTGAAGCAGATTTAATTAATTTAGTCCAAGATTGAGGTCTTGAACTAGGAATATGATTGGTTCAAGTCTCCCGACTTGGACCTTTTTTTATTCGAATGATTCAGCCTGCGATGAGGCTTGCAGTTCTAAATTGGTTCAAGTCTTCGGACTTGGACCAGTCCAACTCAAATTCCTTATTACAGCCTTCAAACTTGGCCCAGCTTACAAAAGCATTCAATGTTGGTAGACATCATTTAGCTTTCCGATTAATTTATTTAAATGTTGCAAGCAACAGTCTGAAGACTGCAAAGGATAGAGCCCAAGACTGAAGTCTTAAACTAGTCCACTAATGGTTCAAGACTTCAGTCTTGGACCTTTTTTCTAAAAGATTACTCAATCAAAATCACCTCAATCAACCTATCTATTTCACCGGCGTAATTGGCAGCGCTGCTATACAGGTATTCCTCAGGAGAGAGGACAATCCCCGCCAAAACTGGATTTTGATGAATATAATTTATGTATCTGACTATTTTTTCATTTGTATTGAGTTCAATTGGACGGCTATGTTGTTGCCAGATTTGGAAGTGTTGATTATTCGGATTTAGCCTGCCTGCTTTTCCAAAATGACTTAGTAGGAATTCCTTTCTACTTTCATCAGAACTCATTTTTATCTCCTCCAAAAATTTAAACGAAGTGAATTTTTTAATATCTCTTATGATTCCCTCGATAGGTTCTTCTGAATTTCTCGCAATAATTAAATGAATATGGTTTGACATAATACAATAGGCGCATAAGTCTAGTCCCTAATGGGTTTGACAATATTTTAATGAGTCTAAAAAAATGTCTTTATAAATCCTCCGTGTAAAAAGATCAATCCATTCAACAATAGTAAAGGTCACGAAGTAAAGTTTTTCCTGATCTCTGATCTTGTATTTTCCGCTCATAAAAAGATAAGTTTTATATGAAAATAAAAAAATTATTTCTTGGTCCAAGTCTTCAGACTTGGACCCTATTAATAAAAGCGTTCAGACTTTAAATTAAATATATGTATCCGTTTTGTTGCACGTAGCCAAATTTATTTCTGATTTGATATGATAAATCCCTCCCGATATTCGGGACAGGCTCTAGCCCCATTTGAAAAAGGGGGAATTTGATCCGATTCCAATCAAGATTTTGTTTTAGATCGTGACGTGCACTTATAAGAATACACATAAAATTAAAAGTTGACTTTTCTATTGCAATTCGTTTCGAAGATATAATATCTACAAATGTTTTGCAGTCTGAAGACTGCTTGATCAAAAGTCTAGGACTGAAGTCTTGAACTAGGTATCGAACTGGTTCAAGTTTTCAGTCTTGGACCTTTTTTATTTCCATTTTTTTTTGACCAGTGGCAGTTTTTCCTCCACCATTTTTATTAAACTTATAATCAAATCTCTAGCCTACCTTATACCGCAGGATAGTGTCAGGATGCCTTCTTTTTAGATTGAAGGCCTACTAAAACCCAAAATGAATCCAAAAGACAGCCAAAGCTGGAAATATAAACTGTCCAATGCTCATCAACTCGGTGGGATCGAAACATCTATCCTTGATAATGGTGGTGGAAAAGGAACCCGAATTGCCTGGATTAATACAGGAACCGGGCTTCGCTACAAAGTAGTGTTGGATCGTGGAATGGATATTCTTGATGCCTTATTCAATGAAAATAGTCTGGCTTGGATCTCTCATGTGGGAGGCCTTGCACCCCAACCTTTCTCCAATCAGGGAATCGACTGGTTGCGCACGTTCGGTGGTGGATTATTGACTACCTGCGGCTTATCCAATGCTGGTCCGCCGAATTCGGATGAAAGTGGTTCCAGAGGGCTTCATGGTAATTATTCAAATACTCCGGCAGAGTTGATCTCGATCAAGCAGCCTGATATTTTTTCGGGTGATTTAAGTTTTGAGATTATAGGCAAAGTTAGGGAAACTACCACTTTTGGGCCTAGTCTCGAGCTTACACGAAGTATCTCGGGAAGCTTGGGTTCAGCAGAAATCCATATCAAAGACTGCGTCATCAATCTGGGAAATACACTTGCGCCACACATGCTTTTGTATCATATCAATTGCGGTTGGCCGCTGATCGATGAAGGAACCCGCATCATCTGGAAAGGAGAGAAAAAGCCAAAAGCCACCGATACGAATAACACAGATTTCAATCTCAAACATGAGTTTACCCGCTGTGCTGCTCCGATGGATGAACATGCAGGATCTGGTGAAGATGTAGCATTTATCGACCCTAAAGCTGATTCTAGTGATGTGGTGACCTGCGGCTATGCAAATGATGCCTTGGGATTGGGATTGAAAATTGAGTTTCAAAAATCTCAACTCCCTTGGTTGATCAACTGGCAGCACTGGGGAAAAAATGAATACGTGACAGCTCTTGAACCGGCAACTCATCCGCCGATTGGTCAGGCAAATGCCCGAGCCGATGGCAGCTTAATCTTATTAGAACCTGGAGAAAAGCGAGCGTATGAGTTGAAGCTTTCGGTTCTGATTGGCGACAAAGTGAAGGGATTTACGAATTGAGATTTACGAATTACGAGATTTATCTGAACCTCGATTATCTCCTCTAGAAATTATCTTTTAAGAACTTATTAACTGTATTATGGCCTTAAATATCCCGAAATCTTACAACATTTTCACTTTTCAACCTTACAACTTCATTAAATCATACATCTGAAATCATAAATCGTAAATACCAATGAGCCTAGCAAAAAAAGCCCTCGAACAAGGGGAAGGAATTTTTAGATTAACACCTACTTGGGTGCCAAGGTCATTTTGTGTGCCCGGTCGCCGAATCAAACTCCATCCGGATGATTATTACAGCCTGGGTGGAAATCGTGGAGGAATCGACGAGCGCTGGTTTTCTTCGACCACCCCCGCTGGAAACGGGCCATTGACTTCCAAAAATGAAGGCCTAAGCCATGTCGCTTTTGAAGATGGGGGCAAAACCGAACTCTTTTTACTGAAAGATGCGATTGATGAACTAGGTGCTCAGATCATTGGTGACCGACTCTGGAATGATCATAAATCCTGGCCGATGTATTCTAAGTTTTTTGATAACATGGGACCGCTACCACATCATATTCATCCAAGTGATGAATTTGGAAAATTGACTGGTCAAAACGGAAAACCAGAGGCCTATTATTTCCCCCCTCAAGTCAATAATCATGGAGGAGATTTCCCTTACACCTTCTTTGGAATCGCTCCCGGAACCAGCAAAGAAACTATTCTGGATTGTCTGAAAAACTTTAACAAAGGCGATAACAAAATCACAAACTATTCACAAGCCTTCCGACTTCAGCCCGGAACAGGTTGGAATGTTCCTCCGGGAATGCTCCATGCGCCGGGGTCACTTTGTACTTACGAGCCTCAAAAAGCATCAGATATTTTCGCCATGTATCAATCACTGGTGAATGAGGCGATTATTCCGGATGAATTGCTCTGGAATGCTACTCCGAAAGATCGATGGGGAGATTATGAGCTTTTGGTGGAAATGATCGATTGGGATCTGAATGTCAACCCAAACCTGATGGATAATCATTACATGGAGCCAAACCCAGTGGAGGCTGTAGAAAAGATGCATGCTGCAGGCTATCACGATGCTTGGATTTGCTATCGCTCTCATGACTATTCTGCAAAGGAATTAACAGTATTCCCTGGTCAGACTGTCACCATCACTGATAATGCGGCCTACGGAATGATTATGATGCAAGGACATGGCAGGATGGGAAATTGGGATATCGAAACACCTTCGTTGATTCGCTTTGGACAACTCACACATGATGAGTACTTTGTATCTGAATCGACTGCCAAAGATGGTGTGAAGATTACCAATCTTTCGAAAACCGATCCTATCGTGATGCTGAAGCATTTTGGCCCGAAAAACCCGGACTTGAAAGTTTGGGAGTGATCAGCATTCAGTGGGCAATGAACAGTGTGCACTAGAAAAGAATGAATGTAGAATGATGAAAATCGAATAATGAAGTTGGATCAATCGAACTTCCAACCTATAACTAACCATTAACCCATAATATCATGAGTCAAAATAACTTCCCAAAACTACACAATGCGACTTGGCCGGGATTGGTCGGTAAAGGACCGGATTCCGAACCTATAATTCCTTTTGATTCCTTGCTTGAAATGACCGCTGCTGCTGAGGTAAACGGAGTGAAATTTGATGGAATCGATTTAGGCTTGCTAGAGCCTCATTTTGATTTGAATAATCCAGACGAAGCTAAAAAACTCGCTGATAAACTCTCAAAATACAATTTAAAAGTAGGGTCACTGGTTGCGCCGATTTGGGCAGGTTCTGCCATGGGAACTGCGGATCAGCGAAAGACTTTTGTGGAGATGGTTCGTAAATCTTGCGAATTTGGGCAAAAACTCAAAGAGCTCGGTGTTCGTGATTATGGAGTGGTGCGGATTGACTCTGCCGCTGGTGTATCGGATTGGGCTAAAGATCCAGTTGGCAACACCAAGCAAATTGTGGAAACCTTCCAGCTAGCCTGTGATGTCGCATCTGATTTTGGAGAAAAACTAGCTGCCGAGGGGGAAATATGCTGGGGAGCAATGCATAGTTGGAAGCACATGGTAGAGACTTTGGAAATGGTCGATCGACCGAATATTGGTTTCCAGGCGGACATGTCTCATACTTTTTTGTACACCTTGGGTTACAATGCGCCTGAGCATAGAATACTTCCCAAGGATGCAGATTTGAATGATCGGGAAGCTATAAAAGCAGCATTGAAAATAGTAACAGATGCACTGCGACCTTGGACAATTGACTTTCATGTCGCACAGAATGACGGCTCCGTTTTCGGTTCGGGCTCACACGACAAAACTGGTCGACATTGTCAAGCCACCGATCCAAATGGAGTTTTGGATATTGCGCATGATGCCGGTTATTGGTTGCGAGATGAAAATGGAAACTTAACCAAAGCTATGAGGCACATCTGTTGGGATGGTTGCATGTTCCCAAATGAGGTCATGAACAATCAGCAAACCTGGAATGATGTTCTAGCAGCGCTGATCAACGTGCGGGATGCGCATGGATGGAAGGGGTAATTTCTTCGTCACTGCGAGCGTAGGTACGGAGCGAAGCAGTCTGTAAATTGAGATTGCTTCGCCCTTTTGGGGCTCGCAATGACGCTAAACTCAACTCTTCACAGATCGAATAATGAATTCAGAAGTGAATTAGAATTGTAAATAATTGAAAATATGAACGATAAGAAAAAAATACGAATCGGACTAATCGGCACTGGGCTGATGGGCCGAATACACACCAATGGCTACAAGCGTATGGCAGACTTTTTCCCAGAATACGAATATCAACCTGTTCTGCAAGCTTGCTGCTCACGAAAAGCACACCGAGCTGAAGCGTTTATGAAGCAGTGGGACTATGCTTCCTTCGAAACTGACTGGAAAATAATGATAGCCAGAGACGATATAGATGCAGTCGATATTTGTACGCCAAACGATATGCATGCTGAAATCGCTATTGCTGCAGCTGAAGCGGGGAAGATGATTCTCTGCGAAAAACCACTTTCCAGAACTGTAGCAGAAGCGAAAACGATGCTCGATGCAGTAGAAAAGGCTGGAGTTAAAAATACCGTTTGGTACAACTATCGAAGAGTTCCTGCGGTGACTCTGGCCAAGAATATTGTGGCTTCAGGGAAACTGGGTAAGATTTTTCATTACCGAGCGAATTTCCTTCAGGACTGGACAATCAGTCCAGATTTGCCTCAGGGAGGAGATGGCCTGTGGAGATTGGATGTGGAAACTGCTGGCTCAGGCGTGACAGGAGATTTGCTGGCTCATTGCATCGATACAGCGATGTGGATTAACGGAGGAATCAAAGATGTGTCTGCAATGACCGAAACCTTTATTAAGGAGCGAGTTCACACAGACACTGGACAAAAGCAAAAAGTAGGGATTGATGATGCCTGTATTTTTCATTGCCATTTTGACAACGGTTCACTTGGGCTTTTTGAAGCTACCCGATACGCACGAGGACACAAGGCACTTTATACATTTGAGATTAACGGCGAGAATGCATCAATTCGTTGGGATTTACATGATTTAACTCGGTTGGAATATTTTGATCATAGCGACGAGGGAATTGTCAGAGGCTGGCGCTCCATTCACGTCACAGATGGGGATCATCCGTATATGAGTCGCTGGTGGATTCCCGGAACTTCCATCGGATATGAGCATTCATTTATCCATCAGGTAGCAGACTTCTTCCATAGCTTGCAGACTGGAGAGGCCTGTCACCCAACTTTCAGAGATGCTTTTGAGACTCAGAAAGTCTGTGAAGCAGTCATCAATTCTGCCAATGATCGGGCTTGGAAAGATACCGGTGTCGATTGGCTAGAGAAAGTTTAATTTTTTATTAGATTGGTTGGAAGCCCAAGTTGAGAGACTTGGGCTTTTTGTTTTCCAGAGGGTTTGAAATTATTGATTCAAACCGTTTCTCATTTCTGAGATTGAAAAACAATTTCCTTTCCCTAATTTCAGACATATCTAATCCATTCCCCATGAAAAATCTTTTACTTCTCTTCACCTTAATCCTAGTATTACTTTTTTCCTGTCAAAGTAAAACGGACTCTGTTCAAATCGATGAAGATCCCTCACAAGTACAACTAGAGGAAGGGGTTCAGATGATACCAATCAAAACTCCCAGTGGTGAATTCAATGTATTTACCCAGCGAGTCGGTGATAATCCCAGCATCAAAGTATTGCTTCTCCATGGCGGACCGGGGATGACTTACGAGCAGTATGCTAACTTCAAAGACTACCTTCCACAGGAAGGAATTGAGTTTATTTGGTACGATCAATTGGGCTCTTTTCATTCCGATCAGCCTAGTGATTCTACACTTTGGACAATCGACCGTTTTGTAGATGAGGTGGAGCAAGTGCGAGTTGCTCTCGGACTCAACAAGGATAATTTCTATCTATATGGACAATCTTGGGGAGGAATGCTAGGGATCGAATATGCACTCCAGCATCAGGATAAATTGAAAGGACTGATCATTTCTAATATGATGTCAAGTCTGGATGAGTATGAGAAATACGCCAAAGAAGTCCTAGGACCTCAAATGCCTAAAGAAGTTTTTGCTGAAGTGATGGAAATCGAGCGTACCGGAGATTTTGAGAACCCGAGATATATGGAGCTTTTGGGCGAGCATCATTATCCGTTTCATGTGCTCCGCAAGCCAGCTGACGAATGGCCAGAGGCGGTTGGCCGAGCGATGGAGCAAATTAATCCTGAGGTTTATATCTATATGCAAGGCTACAGTGAGTTTGGCATTACTCCGGGTGCTACGCTAGCAGGTTGGGACCGAAAAGCTGACTTAAAGAAAATCACTGTTCCTACTCTGGTAATTGGAGGTACTCATGACACCATGGATCCAGCACATATGGAATGGATGTCCAAAGAGTTTCCCAATGGGCAATTCTTACTTTGCCCCAATGGAAGTCATCTCAGTCAATACGATGATCCTGAGCATTTCTTCCCGGGATTAATTAGCTTTTTGAAAGATGTGGATCAATCTCGCTAAGACGTTAGTCGTTGGATGATAGAAGCGAGATTTGAGAACCGGGAATTGAGAGTCGAGAAACAAGGGTCAAAAAGATAGAATTGGCATCGAGATTTTGGAACCAATAGCCGAGTGAAGTATCAAGAAGCTAGATGTTAGTATCAAGACTTGCAGAACCAAGATTTTAGAGACAAGAATCAAGAGGAAATATCAAGTAGTTAAATATCAGTATCAAGACCTACAGAATCAAGATTCGAGAAATATGAAATAAAAGAATAGCACCAGCGGTGCGATTTGATTGTAGAATGGGATTAGAAGATTTGGTTAAAACAGCACCAGAGGTGCGTTTTGATATTGGAGTTAAAGAGCCGAATCATTCTTTTTCTATTATTTTTCTTTGTGTCCTCAGTTTCAATAGTGGCTCAAAGGCTTCAAAGAAAATAGGTCTATCAAGATGTTTTCAATATCAGCATCACTGCAATAAAGTGTGAAATCGTTCCGAAAAGCACAAATAAATGCCATATCGCATGATAATAAAGGCGATTACTATTTACATAAAAAAAGACTCCAACCGTATAGCTCAGACCTCCAACAGCGATCCAAGTCAGGACTTCTCCACTTAGATTTTCCCACATGCCTTTAAGTAGGAAAATAGAAATCCAGCCCATCGCCAAGTAAAGTCCCACGGAGACAAATTTATATTTGCCGGCAAAAAAGAATTTGAAAATAGACCCTGCCAGCACAAAAGTCCAGAGGATAGTTAAAAAGAGAACTGCTTTTTCTCTTGGCAAAACCGTTAAAATCATCGGAGTATATGAGCCTGCAATCAGGAAATAAATAGAAATATGGTCTGCCTTTTGAAAATAATCCTTTCTGTGGCCGGGCTTGGCAAGATGATATAAAGTCGAACTCGAATAGACCATCAAAATCCCAATTGAAAAGGCCAAACAGGCCAGTAGTAAGCCAGGCGCTATAAATCCATTTGCGCGAATTAATAAAAATGGAATTCCAATCAGGCCCAATAAAAAACCGATGCCATGCGACCAGGCATTGTAAAATTCTTCTTTATCAGTTTGGAGTCTTTTCAGCATTACATCTACAATATCTGGTCAAAGGTAAATTCATTTAAAAGAAAATACCCAAATCTCACGACTTGGGTATTTTGGGATTTAAAGATTTTAGCTTTAAGATTTACTGAAACTTGCATTGATTAAAGAAATGTCCAAACGTTACTGGATCCACATCCCACAGCTGTCATCTGACATCGGTCATGTTTTTCAGCTTTCTCACTTCAGCTTTCTAATTTTCAGAAAACTCCCTTGAAGCCTTCCATTTTCTGATCTACCTGAGTATCGACCATAAATGAGACCATCACTTTCTCCCAAGCCATAGTCACTTTAGCGACTTTATTGTCTTCGGCAGAGATGTGGAATTGAAGACGCTCAGTGTTTCCAGCAGCAGGAGCCACTTTGAAAGAAACTGCATCATCCTTCGCCATAGCCTCTTCATCGATTTTGCCATCTTTCATATAAGTAAAAACTGACGCCGCTTTCCCATTTAAGTGAACTGTCCAATCGCCTGATTCCATCGGAGTCATGAAGATCGAATACTTTCCAGCACGAATATTTTTACCGCCTATGCTTACTGGAGTCGAGAATTCGATAATGGTCTGACCATTTGCACCAGTTCTCCAAGGGGTGCCATACTTTTCGATTGCTCCAAAGATTTCTCGACCTTTTACGGCAGGAGAGGAGTAATCAACAGTGATTTTGGTAAAGCCGACTACTTGAGATACAAAAGCTGCTGGGCTTGGAGCCGGGGCTTGTATTTGGGCTAAAACAGAAAATGTTGCAGCCATAAAAAAGGCTAAAGCAAAGAATAGGGTTTTGATGTTCGTCATATGAGTTTTGATTAATCAGTAGGAAAGTTAATCAAAATATCTCAACGGCTATTCAGAAAAACTAAGGATATGGCCCTGATCATCTTCTTGTAATTGGTTATTTCCCAAATTTTTGTACTAAGGATTTCTCTGTGAAATAGATCAGTAAACTGCAAGAAATAATTAGCCAAGCCAATCCCAAGTAAAAATCCCATTGATCTGCCAAAGGGATAAACAGGCTTACAATACCTACGGCTATCCCAATTTTTCCAAAACGAATCATTTGTATTCCTCCTTCAACTTGAGCAAAGTCCCATGATTGTTGATCTTTCATCGACCGAGACGTACGGTATCCATATAGTCCATTGATATCCGCAGGAGGAAAGTTTTTTATCAATTTTCCGATAAGCAAGAATACTATTCCAACCACAAATGGGATCCAAAAAAGTTGACTTTCAAAGAAAATGAATCTTTCTTCCATTATTACTTTCGCAATACCATCACCACTCTTCTGTTTTTGCTTTTACCCTCTTCTGTAGCATTGGTGGCGACAGGACTGAACAGTCCGACTCCCTCCGCGGTCACTTGGGAGGTAGGTGTCCCATGGTTTTTGCTGAGTTCGTTCACCACCGCATTGGCTCTAGCTGTTGATAGGGTGAGATTGTGCTCGGCGGTGCCCGTGTTATCTGTATGGCTTACGTGATAGGTTTTCATAGTTGGATTGGACTTTAGGTAGGCTACTATTTCTTTGATCAGATCGGCAGATTCTTCTTTGAAAGATACTGCAAGATCCTTGGCCAATGCTTCTTCTTCAATTTTACCATCTTTCATGTATGAAAAGATAGATGCAGCTTTGCTGATTAGGTGAATTGTCCAGTCGCCAGTAGCCATTGGAGTCATGAAGATTGAGTACTTGCCAGCACGTAGGTTTTTGGCGCTTATTCTTACTGGAGTCGAAAATTCGATAATACTCTGACCATTTGCGCCAGCTCTCCAAGGAGTGCCAAATTTTTCAATTTCTCCGAAGATTTTTCTGCCTTTTACAGCTGGGGAAGAGTAGTCAATGCCGATTTTAGTAAAGCCAACCACTTGTTACACTGTTGCCGCTAGACTTGGTGCTGGAGTTTGCAATTGTGCAAACGCAGAGAATGTTGCAGCCATAATGAAGGCTAAAGAAAAGAATAGGGTTTTGATGTTTTTCATTTTTTAACCCAACTTGAAAATCGAATTAGACAACATTATGTAATACAACAATTTACGCTGATTATTTTTACAATTGGGTCACAACTTTTGACTTCCTCACATAGGGTCTGTCCTTAAATTTGAGCGCA
>Ga0335398_10003586_pt1 | contig 22520 bp, 22 predicted proteins | sample BON03_FD_205742 | JGI IMG/M metagenome (GOLD analysis project Ga0335398, IMG submission 205742) | Freshwater microbial communities from Lake Bonney liftoff mats and glacier meltwater in Antarctica - BON-03 (spades assembly) (version 2) | ecosystem: Environmental > Aquatic > Freshwater > Ice >... | reverse complement strand
CCCTCTGGCCAACGATGTTCCGCCAGATAATGCGAGCACGCTTCCTCATTGGAAAACCGGGCGTCGAACGCCGGGCGGGACACAGGTTTGTCGTTTTTCCATCTGGCTGGCATGGGTAGAACAATACAAGAACATTTCATGTTGGCAAGCCGCGTCGCACCACATCATGTGCAGCCGGATCAAAGGGGATAAGCCTTGTCCGTGAGATCAATGAATACATTGTAGAACGATGTCACGACGTTGGCTCTCACTCTGACAAATTATTACGTTCGCTTTTGGGTGAACAAAACCCGTAGGGCGCTTTTAAACCCCACCATCCCCCATCTCAACCGTTGCAATGGCGGGGTGAACCCCGCCCTACGCATCCCGATGCACACTCGACCACGCCCAATCCGATGGATGCGCCACCAACCCATGCTTCACCGGGTTGATCCAACAATACTCCACATGCGCCGCGCCGTAGGATGCGTGATGTCACGCATCGCCCCCCACCGGAACGGTGCGTGAGATCACGCACCCTACTTCCCACCACACGGAGCGGGCAAGCGTGCCCGCCCGTCTGTGCCTGAAAACGCTCCACTGGAGCGTTTTCTCCCCGCGCAAGCGCGCGGGGCCGCTTCTCGATTGCAAAATCCCTTATTTCAATATGCATTCCATTACACATCACAGGACACATCCACCATGACCCACCTCCTCACCCCCCATATCGCCACCATGACCGAACTGCGCGAACCGCACAAAGTGCTGACGAGGGCCAAGGGGCAGCCGACAGCTATCCTGAAAAGCTCGGAGGTCGTGGCCTACCTGATCCCCGCTGAACTCGCCCACCCCGAATGGGCCGATCCCACGCATCCCGGCTACAAAGCCTTCGACGCACTCTTTGCGGCGCTGAATGCACGGACGGGCGGTTCGCTGTAGCGCACCCTACCCTGCGCGCCCTGTCGCCCTACCTCCCCCCAAAGGAGCCCACCCATGCAACCCTTCATCCTCTACCTCACCACCGCCGCCACCTTCCTCATCCTCGACGCCATCATGCTGACGCTGCTAATGAAGCCCCTCTTTTCCCGCCACATCGGCCCCCTGATGGCCGACCCCATCCGCCTCGCCCCCGCCGCCCTCTTTTACCTCGCCTATGTCGCGGGTCTCATCTACCTCGTCTCCCTCCCCGCGCTGCGCACCGACGCCCCCCTGATCCTCCCCGCCCTCATCATCGGCCTCATGGCCTACGGCACCTATGAGTTCACCTCCTACGCCATCATGCGCGATTGGCACTGGACCATGGTCGCCACCGATACGCTCTGGGGCGGCATCCTCACCGCCTTCTCCGCCTGGGCAGGGGTGACGATAACACGCCTGATCTATCCCTAAACTCAGCGGGGTCCTTTGCGTCCCCCGCCAAAAGTGCTAACAAAGCGTTAAAACGCCCGCCCTAACCCCTTGAATTCCCTGAAATCACGATAGCGTCCCGACTCGGGACACCCCGCAAAGGCCCCAAAATGATCCTCTACGGCATCTCCACCTGCGACACCTGCAAACGCGCCATCAAAACCCTCGAATCCGCAGGCAAAACAGTCACCTTCCGCGACATCCGGGCAAACCCCCTCAGCGAAGCGGAAATAGCAGAGATCGTCATGGAATTCGGCTCCCGCGCCGTGAACACCCAGTCCACAACCTACCGCGCCTTCAGCGATTTCCTCAAAGCCTCCGACCCCGAGGATCAGATCAAAGCCCAACCCACCGTGATGAAGCGCCCCGTCATCAAAGCAGACCGCTGGTATCTGGGCTGGGACGAGGCAACCGAAGCCGCCCTGACGGCCTAAAGCAGCCGCAACTCCCCCGCCGACGCCCGCCCATCGCGGCCAGACAACAGCTCATACTCGATCTTCTGATTATCATTCAGCCCCTGCAGCCCGGCGCGTTCCACCGCCGAGATATGCACGAACACATCCTGCCCGCCGCCATCCGGCGCAATAAACCCGAAACCCTTGGTGCTATTGAACCATTTTACGGTGCCTGTCGGCATGCCGCTTCTCCTTTTCCGAACCGCCCCCGGGCACCATTGCCGCAAAAGGCTGAGCCGTCAGAACCCTGACGTCACGCCCCGATGATGCCACCAAGCGTCCGAAAATCAAGCTGCAACGCGCATTGCGGCAGCAGGTCGCAAAAACCTGCCCAAGATTTGGTCGACCGACAAGGCCCCAGCCCCCTTCACCACCAGCACGGCCAAAAGCAAAACCCACAACGCGCGCTGATCGGCAATCACGGCGTCAGAGCCACGGTCAAACCACGCCCCGAAGCCCGCTCCATGGCCCACAACATCCGTCACACTTTGCACCACGACAAATCCGATCATCCCCAAGGCCGCAAATCGCGTTAACGCGCCCAAAACGATCATCAGCGGCAAAACGAACTCTGCCCAAGTCCCCACCAGAACAACCAAAGTTCGCAACGCGCCCATCTGCGACGGGTCATAACCCACCGCCTCCATCGCGCGTGGAAAGATCTGCGCATAGGCCCCGACCGAGGGGCTAAAGACCCCGTCGCCCAGCTTCGTCAGCGCCGATGACCAGAAATAGCCCAGTAAAACAGCGGTGAATACCAACCGCGCCAGCAGGGGCAAAAGCCAGTCTTGCCGCACCATTCCATCCACAATTCTTTGATAGACAACGATCATTCCAAAACCTCCACAACCGCACCCTGCGCCAAAAGCAGACCCAAACCCGCCCCAGCATCAAACCCGTCTCCGGCCAGATCAATGGCCTCTGCCAGCGTCCGGCCCTGCCCCAACGCGGTCACGAAAGCCCCGCCCCCAACCGTCAGCAGATGCGGCACCGGATCAAACCCGGGCCGCAGCACCAGCACATCCTGTGCCCCGGCCAGCGGGGCCGGGCCGCCCTGCATATTGGCTGCCCAGATCGCATGCACCGGCCAACGCGACCGGATCAACCGAGCCGCGGGCGCAAGCCGCAGCCGCCGCCCCATCAAAACCTCGGGCGTCAACCCCGCCAGATCGGCGGGCATATGATCGGCGGCGTGATAGCTTTCGCGAATGGCCTGCTCCAGCCGCGCCACATCGGGCAGATAACCCAAGTGCGCCACCGGCGGAAACCCAGTCAAAAACGCCGGAAAATCAGCGCCATACAGCATCAACACGCGATCTTTGGGCGGATGCGACCGCAAGAACACTCTGGCCATGGCGGCAAAGAACGCGTCACCAACCAGCTTGCGCACTGCCGGAAACCCGGCTTCCAAAGCCGATGTCAGCCCGCCCGCCACGTTGTTGCGGTAAACATCAAACCGCTTTCCCGCAGGCCTGCCCGCCGGATTCACCAGCCCCTGAGGCACTGGCAAAGCAGGATCCAACAATGCCGCGACAAAAGCAGATTGGCTCATGCCACCGACTCCAGCACCCACGCCGCAAGGGCCGCTTCGGCCTCCAGCACGGGCCAGTCGGGCACTTCATCATCCCATTCAATCAGTGTCGGCTTGGCCCCGGCGCGGGCCAGACAGCGCGCATAAATCGCCCAGACAGGATCCGCCACCGCCGCCGCGTGGCTGTCAATCAACAGGCGCGCGCCATCCTCTAGCGCGTCCTCATGATGCCCGCCCAGATGAATTTCCCCAACCAGATCAAGGGGAAAAGCGTCGATATACGCCTCCGCGCTCATCTGCTGGTTCACCGCCGAGATATGCACATTGTTCACATCCAGCAGCAGGCCACAGCCCGTCCGCTGCGCCACATCGCGCAAAAACTCTATCTCACCCATCTCGGACTCAGCAAAGGCCAGATAGCTGGAGGGGTTTTCAAGAAGCATCCGCCGCCCCAAGACCTCTTGAAGCCTGTCGATATGATCCGACACCCGTGCCACAGTGACGGGCGTATAGGGCAAAGGCAGCAAATCGTTAAAGAACGCGCCGTCATGCGTGGACCAGGCCAGATGTTCGGAAAAGCTCGCCGGGTTCAGCCAATCACACAAATGCTTCAACCGCGCCAGATGCGCCTCATCCAACGCCCCCTCGCCACCGATCGACAGACCCACCCCATGCACCGAGATCGCAAACCTCTCGGCCAACGCGCGCAGTTGCGCCAAAGGCCGCCCCCCGGCGCCCATGTAATTCTCGGCATGAATCTCCAGCCAACCCACGGCACCCGCATCGGCCATCACGGCGGCAAAATGCTGCGGCTTGTAGCCAACTCCGGGTCGGGCGGGCAAAGCCCCTTCAATCAGATCAAACACCGCTCTGCCCCTTCCTCTGTGCAAAAATATCCCGCCGGGGGTCCGGGGGGCGCGAAGCCCCCCGGCGCCAGCGGCAAGAGATTACATCGCCATGTCGCGGTCGACAGCCTCAAGGCTGCCCATGCGGGCCATGCCGTCGTCGCCAGCAGGCAGTTCCACGGTGGCACAGGTGCCCGCTGGAACCAGCTTGAAAGCGTCGCCCTGATAATCCACTTTCGAGGTGCCTGCGCAGGTCGTGCCTTCGCCAGCCTTGCAATCGTTCTGGCCGGCCAAAGCCACGCCAAAGCAATGCTCCATACCGGCTGCATGCGCAACGCCGCCAACGGAGAAGGTCATTGCGCAAGCCAGTGCGCCGGCAACAGCAAGGGTCTTGGTCTGAATGGTCATTTGGTGGCTCCCTGAATGATTGATGCACCGCTTTTGCGACACATCAGACATTACGCAAGGCGGGCTACAGTCGTTACTTCACGCTTGCGTGAAGCGTGCGGCTGGCTGCGAGAATAGCAAAAAAGCCGCCCCGAAACGGGACGGCTTTCCTTTATTATCAAAGGGTTGATCTTAAGCCAGATCGGGCGCCAAGGCCAATTTGCCAAATTCGGCCACGGCCTCTTCCAGCGTCATCGTGCTGGTCTGCGTCTCGCCCAAGCGGCGCACAGAGACCGTCCGGTCTTCCACTTCCTTCATGCCAATCGCCAGCAGAGCCGGCACTTTGCCCAAGGAATGCTCGCGCACCTTATAGTTGATCTTTTCGTTGCGCATGTCGGCTTCGACCCGCACGCCCGCCAGCGTCAGGGCGGTCACCACCTCTTCCACAAAGGGATCGGCGTCTGACACAATAGACGCCACCACCACCTGACGCGGCGCCAGCCAGAACGGCAGTTTCCCGGCAAAGTTCTCAATCAGAATGCCGATAAAGCGTTCAAACGACCCAAGACAAGCGCGGTGCAGCATATAGGGCGTGTGCTTGGCGCCATCTTCGCCGATATAGCTGGCACCCAGACGTTCGGGGATGTTCGGATCCAGCTGCAAGGTGCCGCATTGCCAATCGCGGCCAATTGCATCGGTCAAAACAAACTCCAGCTTGGGCGCATAAAACGCGCCCTCGCCGGGGAAAAGTTCATAAGCGCAGCCCGCCGCCGTGCAGGCATTGGCCAAAGCCGTCTCCATCAGATCCCAAGAGGCATCCGTGCCAACCCGCTTTTCGGGCCGGGTCGACAGCTTTACCCGCCATTTGTCAAAGCCCAGATCGGCGTAAACACGGGCAAGGAATTCGATGAATTTCTTAGACTCCGACTCGATCTGATCCTCACGGCAAAAGATATGCCCGTCATCTTGGGTAAACCCGCGCACCCGCATGATGCCATGCAAAGCCCCCGACGGCTCATAGCGGTTACAGCTGCCAAACTCTGCCATCCGCAGCGGCAAGTCGCGATAGCTTTTCAGCCCGACGTTGAAAATCTGCACATGGCAGGGGCAATTCATCGGCTTTAGCGCGTTGACGGTTTTCTCCCGCGCGTGATCCTCGTCCACCTCAACGATGAACATGTTTTCCTGATAGCTTTCCCAGTGGCCCGACGCCTCCCACAGCTTGCGCGAAACGACCTGCGGCGTGTTCACCTCCACATAGCCATCGGCGCGCTGACGGCGGCGCATGTAATCCTGCAACTGTGTATAGATCGTCCAGCCATTCGGGTGCCAGAAGATCTGGCCGGGGGCCTCTTCCTGCATGTGGAACAGGCCCATCTCGCGGCCCAGCTTGCGGTGGTCGCGTTTTGCGGCCTCTTCCAGCATGGTCATATGGGCTTTCAGATCGTCGCGGTTCTTGAACGCTAGCCCGTAAATTCGCTGCAACATCGGCCGTGTCGCATCGCCCAGCCAATAGGCGCCCGCCACATGCGTCAGCTTGAACGCATCGGCCGGCACTTGGCCGGTATGCGCCAGATGCGGGCCACGGCACAGATCCTGCCAAGTCCCGTGCCAATACATCCGAATATCCTGATCGGCTGGAATTCGGTCAAGTAGTTCGATTTTGTAAGGCTCGCCTTGCGATTCATAGAATTTCCGCGCCTTTTCCCGACCCCAAAGTTCAGTTTTCACCGGGTCGCGGGCATTCATGATCTGCTTCATCTTGGCTTCGATCTGGCCAAGGTCTTCGGGCGTGAACGGCTCTGCGCGGTCAAAGTCATAGAACCAACCGCAATCGCGCACCGGGCCGATGGTCACTTTCACATCCGGCCAGATCTCTTGCACCGCCCGCGCCATGATATGGGCGCAGTCATGCCGGATCAGCTCCAGTGCCGGGCCATCATCCTTCATCGTGTTGATCGAGACGGTCGCATCGCCCGTAATCGGCCACTGCAGATCGAAATGCGCGCCATTCACCTGCGCCGAAATCGCGGCCTTGGCCAGACTGGGCGCAATCGATTGCGCCACTTCGCCCGCCGTGACGCCAACGTCATAAACGCGCGTATTGCCATCGGGGAAGGTGAGTGAGATTTGTGCCATATCGGCCTCCTCGTCGTTTTGGCGCCCACGAAGCGCCCGGTTGCGGGTTATGTCGGCGGTGTTTTGCCGCCGCACAGAAGTAAAGTCAACGCCCCGCAGCATTGCACCCCGCAAGGGGATGGCCCGCGCCCGCCCGCCTGCTATAACGGCCCGGATGACCGAATTCCTGACCACGCCGCAGGGCCGCAAATTGGCCTATAACCGCTCCGATGGCACTGGCCCCGGCGTGGTGTTTCTGGGCGGCTTCAAATCCGACATGCAAGGCTCCAAGGCTTTGTTCTTGCACGATTGGGCGCAATCGCAGGGCCGTGCTTTCCTGCGATTTGATTATACCGGCCACGGCCAATCCTCGGGCGATTTTGACGATGGCTGCATTGGCGATTGGGCCGCCGATGCCACCGCCGCGATTGAGGCGCTGACCACCGGGCCGCAAATCCTTGTCGGCTCGTCGATGGGCGGCTGGATTGCGCTGCTGCTTGCTCGCGCCATGCCCGCCCGCATCGCCGGGCTGGTTGGCATCGCTGCCGCCCCAGATTTCACCACCATCACCTGGAACGAAGAGTTGACCGAGGCGCAGCGCGCCGAGGTCACCGCCACGGGCCGCGTGGAAATCCCGTCGGATTACGCCGACAACCCCTATATCTTTACCGCAAAACTGTTTGACGATGGCGCAAAGAACCGCGTGCTGGATCGGCCGCTGGCTCTGCCCGTCCCCAGCCGCTTTCTGCAAGGCACCGCCGATACCGATGTGCTGCCAGAGGTCGCCCTGCGCCTTTTGGATCACGCCACCGGCCCCGATATCCGCCTGACGCTGGTCAAAGGGGCCGATCACCGCTTTTCCAGCCCCACCTGCCTTGCGCTGATTGCCCAAGCCTTGGCCGAAGTGACCGCGCCATGACCGAACCCTTGGTCATCCTACCGGGTTTTTTGCACGACGCCCGGGCGTTTATGCCGCAACTGGTGCATCTGGGCTTGCATCGCCAGATCACCGTGATCCCGCCCATTGGCGACACGGTGGAACAGATGAGCCTGAACGCCATCCGCGACCTGCCCCGCCGATTTTCCCTTTTGGGTCATGGGCTTGGCGGAGATGTGGCGATTGATATGCTGCGCCGCCTGCCCGATGCCGTGACCCGCATCGCGCTGATCTCGACCGATCCTTTGGCCGAAGCCCCGGCCATTGCCGCTGCCCGCGAAGCGCGCATCGTCGCCGCCCGCGCCGGCCGCTTTGCCGAGGCCGTGGCGGGCGAATACCCCGCCGGCACTTTGGCCCAAAACGGGTGGCAAGACGATGTGATGGCGCTGGTGCAAGACATGGCTGCGGGCTTGGGGGTTGAGGCCTATATCCGCCAGACCCGCGCCTTGCAGCGCCGCCCCGATCAGCAAAAGACCCTGCGCAAGGTCAAGATTCCGGCGCTGATTCTGGCCGGAGAATCCGACACCTTAGTGCCCATGCGGCGACAAGAGTTTCTGGCCGGGCTGATGCCCTTTGGTCGGCTGACGGTGATTGAAAACGCAGGCCACCTGCCGCAACTGGAACAGCCCGAAGTTGTCAGCGATGCCCTGATTGCGTTCCTAGCCGGGCCGATGCTTCTGCGCTAACCCGCCCCCGTTGCCGAGGGCGGGCGGCTATCACTTTGACGCGGCCAGACGAACCGGGCCCTTGGCCGCAGGTTTGGCAGTTTCCGCAAGCGCGCCCGAATTGGCATCAATAAACGCCAGCACCAGCGGGCGAATGTTCAACCGCCAGCTTTTGCCCGCGAAGATCCCGTAATGCCCGGCGCCCGGCTCCAGATGGCTGGCTTTCTTGCTGTCGGGCAGGCCGGTCAGCAGATCCAGCGCCGCAACGCATTGGCCCGGTGCGGAAATGTCATCATTCGCCCCTTCAACCGTTTTCACGGCCACACGGGTAATCGCGCCAATATCCACCCGCTTACCGGCCACCACGAATTCATTCTTCGCAATCTCGCGGTTCTTGAAGATCCGCTCGACCGTAGAGAGATAGAATTCCGCCGTCATATCCATCACCGCCAGATATTCATCGTAAAAACGGTTATGCGCGTCGTGATCGCCATCTTCGCCGCGTGCGACCCGCATGATCTGGTCGGAAAACGCCTTTGAATGGCGTTCGGCGTTCATGGTGATAAAGCTTTGCAGCTGCAAAAGGCCCGGATAAACCATCCGCCCCGCGCCCTTGTGCTGAAAGCCAACCCGTTGAATTGCCGTGTGTTCCAGCTGCCCCATCGTCACCCGACGACCAAAATCGGTCACCTCGGTGGCGGCGGCATCCGGGTCAATCGGCCCGCCGATCAGCGTCAGACTGCGCGGCTGCGCGTCGGGGTCTTCGCCCGCCAGATAGGCGGTGGCGGCCAGCGTCAAAGGCGCAGGCTGGCAGATCGCGATCACATGGGTATCGGGGCCCATGAACCGCATGAAATCAACCAGATACAGCGTGTAGTCTTCAACATCGAACTTGCCCGCGCTGACGGGAATATCGCGCGCATTGTGCCAGTCGGTCACAAACACGTCGGCATCCATCAAAAGGCTGTTCACGGTTGACCGCAGCAGTGTGGCATAATGGCCAGACATTGGCGCCACCAGCAGCACCTTGCGCGCCATCGGCGCGCGACGGCGCACCGAAAACTGCACCAGATCGCCGAAAGCCTTGGTCACCACCGGCGTCACATCAACCAGATGGTCCTGCCCGTTTGGCCCCACAATACTGCGAATCCCCCAATCAGGCTTTTCCACCATGCGGTTGAAGGTACGCTCTGTCACCTCACCCCAGGCCGCCATCAGCGGCAGCATCGGGTTCATCGACATAGAAAAGGCCGGATAACTGGCAAAAGCCTTGGCAGTGGCGCCCATCCACGCATTCGTGTTGCGCGCGCTTTCCATAAGGTCGTAGGTGGCCATATACTTCATACTGTCTCCTGCCGCTGGCGGGTTCCGGCATCTCTGCCGAACACCCACGGGGGCAAACGACACAATGCTGCACAGCAGCGTCGATACCGGGGAAAGATTAACATGGCAACAGAATCCAACGCATCCCAAGACGAGTCGACGCAACGGCAGGAAAGGTTGACCGCAAACCTTGCCCGCGTGGAAGAATTATCCAAACGTCTTGCCACCGCGTTAACGCAGCGCAAACAGGCTGATCCGGCGCTGTCTGGCCCCTCGTCCGAGGTTTATATGAAGGCCGCCGCCGCGTATTTTGCAGAAATGATGCAAAACCCGGCCAAGGTGCTGGAGCATCAGGTGGGCTATTGGGGCAAAACCCTAAAGCATTATGTTGAGGCGCAGCAGACCCTGACCAAGGGCGATTTCAAGGCCCCCGTTGATGCGGGCCCGAAAGATCGCCGCTTTGCCAACCCCTTGTGGGAAACGCATCCCTTCTTCAATTACCTCAAACAGCAGTATCAGCTGAACTCTGACGCCGTGGCGACCGCCGTCGGCGATATGGAAAGCCTGCCCCCCGAAGAACGCCGCCGGGTCGAATACTTTACCCGCCAGATCGTCGATATGTTCAGCCCGACCAATTTCCTTGGCACCAACCCGGATGCGTTAGAGCGCGCCGTGGCCACCGATGGCGAAAGCCTGGTCAAAGGCCTGGAAAACCTGGTGCATGATATTGAAAGCAACCAAGGCGATCTGGTCGTGACCTTGGCCGATAAAGACGCCTTCCACATCGGCCAGAATATCGCCACCACCCCCGGCTCCGTCGTCTACCGCAACCGGATGCTAGAGCTGATCCAATATGCCCCCACCACCGAAAAGGTGCATGAAAAACCCTTGCTGATCTTTCCACCATGGATCAACAAATTCTACATCATGGACCTTAAGCCACAGAATTCCTTGATAAAATGGATCGTCGATCAGGGCTATACGCTGTTTGTGGTGTCTTGGGTCAACCCGGATGCCAGCTATGCAGATGTCGGCATGGATGACTATATCCGCGACGGATTCTTGCGCGCGATGGCCGAGGTGCGCCGCATTACCGATCAGCCGCAGATCAACGCCGTCGGCTATTGCATCGCCGGCACCACGCTTGGCCTGACGCTGGCGCATCTGCAACGCGCCGGGGATACCACCGTCAACGCCGCCACCTTCTTTACCACGATGACCGACTTTTCCGACCCCGGCGAAGTGGGCGTGTTTCTGGATGATGATTTCGTCGACGGCATTGAACGCCAGACCGCCGAAGACGGAATCTTGGACAAATCCTATATGTCGCGCACGTTCTCCTTCCTGCGCTCCAACGACCTGATCTACACCCCCGCCATCAAATCCTACATGATGGGAGAGGCCCCGCCCGCCTTTGATCTCCTGTACTGGAACGGCGATGGCACCAATCTGCCCGCCAAGATGGCCATCGAATACCTGCGCGGGCTGTGCCAGAAAGACCGCTTTGCCACTGGCGAGTTCCCGGTTTTCGGCAAACCCGTCTCTTTGCAGGGCATCCAAGTGCCGCTTTGCGCTATCGCCTGTGAGACCGATCACATCGCCCATTGGCGCGGCAGCTTTAACGGCATCAAGCAGATGGGATCGGCAGACAAGACCTTTATCCTGTCGCAGTCGGGCCATATCGCGGGCATCATCAACCCGCCCTCAAAGGGCAAATACGGCCATTACACCAGCCCCACCGCCATCACCGGCGCGCCCGAAGACTGGCTGGCCGGTGCCACCTTTAACGCGGGCAGCTGGTGGCCGCGTTGGGGCGACTGGTTGGCTGAACGGTCCGGCCCGATGGTCAAGGCGCGGGTGCCCGGCGACAGGGCGGAAGTTCTGGCCCCCGCCCCCGGCACCTATGTCTTGCCCAAAGCCTCGGCCTGACGCCCGCGATTCGCGGATGCAGCAAGACTTATGGCAAATTTCTCTGGCAGCCCCCGGCCGCCAGACGCTCCTCCCACGCCCAAAATTCCCTTTCCCCGCAGAGTTAATCACGCGTTCTCATAGGCTTGTGCACCACTTCCCCGCCCCTGATCGCCGCCTAAGCCATGCGCTCCCTGAAATGCTGCATTGCAGCAAAAGACTTGAAATGCTGCGCCGCAGCATGTATATCATCTCTCAGGAAACGGGCCGCCGCCCGCTCATTCAGGAGAATTCAAATGACCAAGACCCCAGATTTCGCCAAGACCATGCAAGACATGATGGCGTCCATGCCAGTTGACACCGCTGCGTTCCAGAACGCGTTCAAAACCCAAGCCGCTTTCAGCGAAAAGTTCGCCAAAGTCGCTTTGGAAGCTGCTGAAAAGTCGACCGAGATCACCTCGAAGTGGGCTAAAGAAGCCATCATCAAGATGAACGACGTTTCCAAAGCCAAGGCAGAGCCAACCGACTACTCCAAGTCGTTCTCCGACTACGCTTCGGCCGCCGCTGAAATGGCATCCGAGAACATGGTTGCTTTCGCTGAAGTTGCGAAAAAAGTGCAGATGGAAACCGTTGAGCTGATGCTGGCTGCTGGCAAAGAAGCTTCGGAAGAAGCAACCACCGCCGTCAAAAAAGCCACCGCTGACGTGTCGGCAGTCGCCAAGAAAGCTGCCAACGCAGCTAAGTAATCCTTCGGGATCAAGTCGCTAACCTCTTTTCTCAAGGGGAATGGCGCCATAGGGCGGGCTCATCAGAGCCCGCCCTTGCTTTTTGTGCCGCACCGCCCGTATCCTGTTGCTGCACCCGCACAACCCTGGGAGGGTCCGGCCATGGCCACCACCGACAAGCCGCTGTTGATCAAGCGCTATGCCAGCCGCCGTCTCTACAACACCGAGACCTCGGATTACGTGACGCTGGAGGACATCGCCGGCTTCGTCCGCGCCGGGCGCGAGGTGCAGATTATTGATCTGAAATCGGGTGATGACCTGACCCGGCAATACCTGTTGCAGATCGTGGCCGAGCATGAATCCAAGGGCGAAAACGTCCTGCCCGTTGATGTGCTGACCGATCTGGTCCGCAGCTATGCCTCGGGCGTTCAATCGGTGGTGCCGCAGTTTCTGGCCTCCAGCTTTGAGATGTTGCGCAATAACCAGTCCAAGATGGTGGAAAACCTGACACATTTGCCAAATCCAATGGCATCAGTGCCGGGGTTTGAGGCTTTGCGCAAACAGCAAGAGGCGTTCTTGAAATCCATGATGGGCGGCATGCCCGGCTGGACTGGGTCCGAGCCCGCCAGCGCACCGGAAAAGCCCGAAGAGAAAGCCGACGATCTGGCCGAGATCAAGCGGCAGCTGGCAGAGTTGCAGTCGAAACTCTCCAAGCTCTGACCCATGGCCGATTCTGAGGGCCGCGTCACACTCTGGGGGATCGAGGTTTTCTTGGCCGCCGCCGACGAGGGCGCGATCTCCGCTGCAGCGCGGCGCTTAGGCGTCAGCCCCTCAGCCGTCAGCCAGCAGTTGACGGGGCTGGAAGCCGCCCTTGGCACCGCCCTTTTAGACCGCAGCGCCCGCCCCTTGCGCATCACGCCGTCAGGCACGCTGTTTCGCCGCCACGCCCAGACCATCCTGAATGCCGCCGAAGAGGCCAAGGCCGAATTGGCCCTGTCTGATCTGGCCGGTCTGACCACCCTACGCCTTGGAATGATTGAGGATTTTGAGGCTGACGTGACACCACGCCTGCTATCGGCGCTGTCCGCCGATCTGAAGGATTGCCGGTTTCAGTTGGAAACTGGGCCATCGCACCGCCTGCTGGATCTGTTGGAAACACGCGCGTTGGACATTGTTGTCGCCGCTGACACCGGCGCGCCCCCCCCCTTCGACAGCGCGTGGCGAGAGGTTCACCCGATCCTGCGCGAACCCTTTCTGGCCGTTTGCGCGCGCGGCAAAACCCCCGCCGATCTACCGCTGATCCAATACACCGCGCGCCACCTGATGGGCCGCCAGATCGCCGCGCATCTGGCAAAACTGGGCCTCACCCCCGCTTCGCGGTTTGAGTTGGACAGCTATCACGCCATCCTTGCCATGGTCGCCGCAGGGGCCGGTTGGGCCATCCTTACGCCCTTGGCCCTGCATCAGGCGCGGCGCTTTCGGCCAGAGGTTGACGTGCATGCGCTGCCCTTCGCGCCCTTGGATCGCACCTTGTCCCTATCAGCCCGCGCTGGTCTTCTGAAAGACGTGCCAGGCCAGATTTCCCAACGGCTAAAAGGGCTTATCGAGGCCGAGGTGGTGCAACCCATGCGCGCCACCCTGCCCTTTCTGGGCGATACGCTGCGGGTGCTTTAGCCCTTTACGTCCACCGCAGCGGCGACCATCGCCCGGGCGATAAAGTCCAACTCCTCTACCGTCAACCGCGTTGGCAAGCGCACATCGCAAGCCCGCATCAGCATCGCACGGGTCTGCGGCATCTCGGCGACTTCGCCCAGAAACTCCCAATTCCAGAACGCCCGCGCATTTCCCGCACTTAGGCCAAAGACCTGCACCGAAATTCCGCGCTTTTTGGCCGCAACCTGAAAAGCCCGCGCTTCGTCATCAGACCAATCACCTGTCAGGTTGAACTGAATCGAATCCGGCGCGCGCTGTTCCGGGCCCAAAGGCGCAGGAACGGTCAACCACGGGCAGGCGTTCAGCTGGTCGGCGACATGGTCATGGTTGGCGCGGCCCTTGCTGACCCGTTCGCCCACCAAGGGCAATTGCGGGCGGATTACCGCCGCCGACAGGTTCTGCATCCGCAAATTATACAAGGGCAGTTTGTTCTGCCAATGCGCGCAGGAATTGCCAAGCCCCGGATGTTTCTTCCAATTTTCCTCATAGGCGCCCGACATGATGATGGCACGGGCGGCAATTTCCGGGTCATCCGTCACCAGGATGCCGCCTTCGCCCGCGTTCACCATCTTGTAGGATTGGAACGAAAAACACCCTACTTTGCCAATGGTGCCAATGTTGCGGCCATCCCAAACCGTGCCCAAGGAATGCGCCGCGTCTTCGACAACCGGCACGCCAGCCGCGTCACACAGCGCCATGATCGCATCCATATCTGAGGTATGGCCGCGCATGTGGCTGATCAGAACCGCATCCGCCTCGGGCAGTTTGGTGGCGAAATCGGCCATATCCACACGGTAATTATCGCCCACCTCAACCAGAATCGGTACGCATTCGGCATGCACCACGGAAGACGGCACCGCCGCAAAGGTAAAGGCCGGGATCAGCACTTTCGCGCCTTTGGGCAGGTCTAACGCCTTGAGAGACAAGAACAAGGCGGCTGAGCAGCTGGAAACAGCCAGCGCATAGCGCGCGCCCTGCAGGGCGGCAAATTCGGTTTCCAGCAGGGCCACGGGCGAATCCGAAGGCGCGGTATAGCGAAATAAATCACCCGACCTCAGCAACCGATCAATCTCGGCCCGCGCGGCCTCTGGGATGGATTCGGCGTCATATACGTTCGGCGCGATGATCTGTCCGTCGGGTGCCATGTTCAGCTTTCCTGAATGTATGTTTCAGAAAGTGTTTAAACGCCTCATCGTCTCCATGCCAGCAACAATTCCTGCCCCGGCCACTTTTCGCCGGGCCCTGCTCAGGTGTTCAGGGCGACCCGGGCCGCCAGATGATCCAACACCTCGGCCAACTCATGCCACGCCGTGCGCGCCATCGAACGGAACACAAACAGTTCAAACGCCGCATCGCCGCTGCGCAGCAAGATCATCGACATATGGTTCAACCCCACCCGCGCCACCCGGCCCACAGGAAAGGCAGACGCCCGCAGATCAATCGCCACCAGCCGCGCCAAAGCGTCCTCCGCCTGCGGGCCGGACAGCGACAATCCCGCCCAGCCGTCAGACTGATCGGTCACCGCAGCCCCGTCCAACGCGGGCACAGCCACCCCCATCAAAAAGGCCTGATCCCGGCCTGTCCAGACAATCCGTGCGGCCCCTTTTGCGGCCCATGTGTTCGGCTCTGGAAACGCCAAACCCAGCGTTTTCAATCCCTTGGCAAGCGCCTTGTCGCCACCGGGCAGCAGGGCCACCGACCAGATCGGCCCGGCCTCCATCAGCGCCAAAGTCACCCCGGCTTTCGTCAAAGGCGCCTGATCCAGCGCCGGTTTTGCAATCAATTCAGGCACGGAGTTTCCCCCCCTCTGGGTCATGAAAGACCGGGTTGCAGACTTCGCACAGGATGTCGATGTCGCGCAGATGATCGACCAGACGGATACGCTCGCCCATCCGCGCCCGGCCGTTTTGCAAGAAGCCAAGGCCCAGATAGGCCCCCATCACCGGCGAATAACACACGCTCGTAACATAGCCCTGATCATTCACCCGCTCGACGGTATCGCCCGGCGTGAACAGATGCGCGCCCGCGCTGATCGGCCCTGCGGCCTTCAGCCCCACCAACTGCTCTCGGTCCGGCCCCAAAAGACCCGGCCGCGTCGCCGCCGCCTTGCCGATACAATTTTTTTTCGCGCTGATCATCTTTTCCATGCCGATATCAAAGGCCGTCACCCGGCCGTGAATCTCGGCATGGGTGATAAAGCCCTTTTCAATCCGCAGGACGTTCAGCGCCTCCATCCCATAAGGCCCGCCGCCCATCGTCTCGGCCCGCGCAAGCAGATCTCGGAACAGCGCCTCGCCATAGCGGGTGGGAACGGCAATCTCGTAACCTTCCTCGCCCGAGAAAGAGATGCGGAACAGCCGGGCCTTCACAGCGCCCAGCATCACTTCCGTCACCCCCATAAAGGGCAGGTCCACCGGGCTTTCCAAAAGCGAATTCAACAGCATACGCGCCTTTGGCCCGGCCACGGCAAACTGCGCCCAAGCCTCGGTGGCCGAGATAAACCGCACCTTCCAATCGGCACAAAACGCCTGATGGATGAAATCCAGATGCCGCATCACCAGACCCGCCGCTGCCGTGGTGGTGGTCATCACATAGTGCTGATCCCCCAGCCGCGCGGTGGTGCCATCATCCAAGACATGGCCGTCTTCGCGCAGCATCAACCCATAGCGCACGCGGCCAACCGGCAGAGTCGAAAACATGTTGGTATAGACAAAATCCAGAAACTTCGCGGCATCGCGGCCCTGAATGTCGATCTTGCCCAAGGTCGATACATCGGCGACACCAACAGCCTCGCGCACCATCCTCACTTCGCGGTCACAGGCCTCGCGCCAAGTGGTCTCGCCCAGTTTGGGGAAATAGCTGGGGCGATACCACAGCCCCGCCTCGATCATCGGCGCGCCGCGGTCGCGGCTGGCCTGATCGCTGGTCAAAAACCGCTGCGGCGCAAAGCCCGCGCCCCGGCCCCCGGCCCCCATCGCCGCAATAGACACCGGCACATAGGGCGGGCGAAAGGTCGTTGTCCCGGTTTCGGGGATCGATCGCCCGGTGGCATCCGCCAGCACAGCCAGCGCGCCGACGTTGGAGTTTTTGCCCTGATCCGGCGCCATCCCTTGGGTGGTATACCGCTTCATATGCTCAACGCTGGCGAAATTTTCCTGCGCCGCCAGACGCACATCCTTGGTCGTCACATCATTGGCAAAATCCAGCCAGGCCCGGCCCTTGCCCTCCACCGACCACAAGGGCGTGATGCGGTAAGGCGCATCTTCGGCAATGGGCAAAGCCGATTTCGCGGGCTTCAGGCCCAACGCCTTCACCGCCGCCTCTGCCGCCGCCTGCCCGGTCGCCAAAGCACCGTGGGTGGACATTGATCCATTCGCCGCCCCCACCGCGACCAGCCCTGGCACAGCGCCCTCCATCGGCACGAAAGCCGCCAAGTCTTCAGACCAGCGCGGCCGCCCGTTCATATGGCAAGTCAGGTGCAGGCTGGGGTTCCAACCACCTGACATCGCAAGACAATCACTCTCAATGCGGAACTCGTCGCTGCCCTTTCGAACGGTGATGCTGCGCAGCCCATGTCGCCCAGAGGTGCCCACAACCTCGGCGCCCACATGCACCGGGCAATCCTCAAGGCTAGAGGCATCTGGGCGGGAATCGATGATCGCGGCCACCTGCACCCCCGCCGCCATCAGATCGCGCGCCGTGGCGCGGGCAGCGTCGTTATTGGCAAACAGCGTCACCCGTTTGCCCGCCGCCACGCCATAGCGGTTCAGATAGGTTCGAACTGCGCTGGCCATCATGATGCCGGGCCGGTCGTTCATCGGAAAGGCAATCGGGCGTTCCATCGCGCCCGACGCCAAGATGCTGCGCCCCGCAACGATCCGCCAGAAACATTCGCGCGGCAGGTTGGGGCGGGCAGATTTGTGCAGGCCCACCCGCTCCAACGCGCCAAAAGTGCCGCCGTCATAGGCGCCGGTTATCGACGTGCGCGTCATGATCCGCACGTTGGGCATTGCGCGCAATTCAGCCTCAACCCCTGCGGCCCAGATCGCCGCAGGCTCGCCCCCGATCGTGCCACCATCCGAGATCAGACGCCCCCCCAAGATCGGGTTTTCATCGGCCAAAATCACATCCGCACCCGCGCGGGCTGCCGCCCGCGCCGCGATCAGACCCGCAGGCCCCGCGCCAATCACCAGCACATCGCAAAAGGCAAAGGCCTTTTCATAGGCCCCCTCATCATGCTTGCCCGACAGACTGCCAAGCCCCGCCGCGCGGCGGATGATCGGCTCATAGATCTTTTCCCAAAAGGCGCGCGGCCACATGAAGGTCTTGTAATAAAACCCCGCCGAGAGGAACGGCGAGACCAGATCATTCACCGCCAGCATATCAAAGCGCAGCGTGCCCATCCGGTTCTGGCTGCGCGTGGCCAGACCGTTGAACACCTCTTGCACGGTGGCGCGCACGTTGGGGGTCTGGTTGGTCTTGCCGAAAACTTCGATCAAGGCATTCGGCTCTTCCGACCCGGCCGTCAAAATCCCGCGCGGACGGTGGTATTTGAAACTGCGGCCCACCAGATTGACCCCATTGGCCAACAGGGCCGAGGCGACGGTATCGCCGCGAAACGCCGGAAACTCTCGCCCGTCAAAGCGAAAATGCAGCGGTTTGGAGCGGTCAATGATGCCCTTGCCGTCAATCCTCATTTTGTAGCCCCCGATTTTCCGTTCCCTGCTGCCACCAACTCCACCGCAGAAATCTCATGCGTGATGGTGTTGCGGGTCACGGCCAACCATTGGGCGCAGCCCTGTTCGTGATACCAAAGATCGCGCGTCATCCCAGCGGGGTTGGTGCGGTTGTGCAAATGGTCATCCCACGCGGACAAGGGCGCATCCGGGCCGGGACGGTTCAGATAGTCGTCCGTGCCAGAGTAATAAAACTCTCGCCGATCCCGGTCGCCGCACAGGGGGCAGTTCAAACGCATCGGGTCATCTCCTTACGGCGTGCTGCGAACAGGGGCGCTGCCCCTCGGCCTTCGGCCTCACCCCGGAGTATTTGGACCAAGATGAAGGATCTCGCCGTTTCATCTTGGCAAAAAATACTCCCGCCGGAGGCATCCGACGGCAGGGCAAGGTATTTGGGGGCAAGACCGGACATGGCGGTCAATGCAGATTATGCTGGCTGCCGGTGCCTTCTTCGTCCAGCAGATGGCCAGTGGCAAAGCGGTCCAGTCGGAAGCGGCGGGCGACGTCATGCGGCGTGTCGGTGGCCATCAGATGCGCCATGCACCAGCCCGATGCAGGCACAGCTTTGAAGCCGCCATAGTTCCAGCCGCAATCCAGATAAAGGCCATCGACATGGGTTTTGTCGATGATGGGCGAGCCATCGGGCGTCATATCCATGATGCCGCCCCAAGACCGCAGCACTTTCGCCCGGCCAATCATCGGCATCAACGTCATGCCCGCTTCCATCACATGTTCCACCATCGGCAGGTTGCCGCGCGAGGCATAGGAAGAATAGAAATCAAGATCGCCGCCAAACACCAAGCCGCCCTTGTCGGATTGGCTGATATAGAAGTGCCCCATGCCGAAAGAAACGACATGGTTGATGACAGGCTTCAGCCCTTCGGTCACAAAGGCCTGCAAAATATGTGATTCAATCGGCAACCGCATCCCGGCCATCGCAGCCACCTGTGACGACCGCCCCGCCACCACAACGCCCACCTTTTTCGCCTTGATCGCCCCGCGCGTGGTCTGCACACCCACAACCTTGCCATCCACCACATCAATCCCGGTGACTTCGCAATTCTGGATCAGATCAACCCCGCGCTGATCAGCGCCGCGCGCATAGCCCCAGGCCACCGCATCATGCCGGGCCGATCCACCGCGCGGATGCAGCAAGCCGCCATAGATCGGAAAGCGGGTCTGCTCAAAATCCAAGTAGGGCAAATGCTCGCGCACGCCCTCACGGTCCAACAAGATCGCATCATCGCCTTGATTGATCATCGCATTGCCGCGCCGCACAAAGGCATCGCGCTGGCCGTCAGAATGGAACAGATTGATCAGCCCACGCTGGCTGTGCATGACGTTATAGTTAAGGTCGGCCTCCAACCCCTCCCACAGCTTCAACGAATGCGAATAAAATTCGCTATTCCCCGGCAGGAAGTAGTTCGCCCGCACGATGGTGGTGTTGCGGCCGATATTGCCAGAGCCAAGATAGCCCTTCTCCAGCACCGCTATATTGGTGAGCCCGTGGTTTTTCGCCAGATAATAGGCAGTCGAAAGGCCATGCCCGCCGCCGCCAATAACAATGGCATCATATTCGGCCTTGGGCGCAGGGGTGCGCCAGGCTGGTTTCCAGCCCTTGTTGCCAAACAATCCCTCGGTGATGACTTTAAAGCCGGAATAGCGCATGGATGACCCTCTTTCGTCCCTGCCATCAAACTGGGACAAGCGCGGTTATTCAAGACCGCGCAGGAAATTCCTGCCACATTCGCGGCAAAATTTGTCGTTTAGAGCGGATCCCCCGCAATCTACGTAAGATTGAGGGGGATCCAAGACAGCCAAGCTTTGGGGATATCGCGCCCCGCCGTTACAGCCCCTTTGAGCGGTAGGTCTGCGCCACCCGGCCGATCGACACCAGATAGGCCGCCATCCGCAGATCTTCCACATCATCACGCTTATGCCAGACCTTGCGCATCGCCTGATAGGCCGAGCGCATGGTGTCTTCCAACCCCGAGCGCACCAGCGCCAACTCATCCGATCCGGTCAGAAAGCGGTCCTTGAAATCATCGGTCAGCGTCCAACCCAGATGCTGATCCGCACTCAGCCGCTCCAACTCTTCGACCAAGAGGCGAGAGCGGCTTTCTTCGGCCCGCCGCTGCATCCGGCCAAAGCGGATATGGCTAAGGTTCTTGACCCATTCAAAGTAGCTGACCGTCACGCCGCCGGCATTGGCATACATGTCGGGAATGATCACCACATCCTTCTTGCGCAGGATCTCATCGGCGCCAAAGGTGATCGGGCCATTCGCCGCCTCGACAATCAACCGCGTCTTGATGCGGTCGGCGTTGCTCAGGTTGATCACGCCTTCCAAAGCGGCCGGGATCAGGATGTCGCACTCCTGCTCCAACGCGGCGCCCCCGTTCGCGTCATACGTGCCACCGGGGAATTTCGCGATCAAACCATCATGCGCATTCATCCATTGGCGCAGCTCTTCGATGTTCAGACCGGTGTCACTGGCAATCACCCCGTCCCGTTCGATAACTGCAATAATCTTGCAGCCATCTTCTTCGGAAAGGAACTTGGCTGCATGATAACCAACATTCCCCAAGCCCTGCACGATCACGCGCTTGCCCTTTAGGCTGCCGGTCAGCCCGGTCTTCGCCACATCTTCGGGATGGCGGAAGAATTCCTGCATGGCGTATTGCACGCCGCGCCCCGTCGCCTCGACCCGGCCCTGAATGCCGCCCGCATGGGGGGGCTTGCCGGTGACGCAGGCCTTGGCGTTGATATCGGTGGTGTTCATGCGCGCGTATTGATCGGCGATCCAGGCCATCTCACGCTCTCCCGTGCCCATATCCGGCGCAGGCACGTTCTGGGCTGGATGGATCAGGTCGCGCTTGATCAACTCATAGGCAAAGCGCCGGGTGATCTGCTCCAGCTCATGCTCGTCCCAAGCGCGCGGGTCGATGCATAAGCCCCCCTTTGCCCCCCCAAACGGCGTTTCGACCAAAGCGCATTTATAGGTCATCAGCGCAGCCAACGCCTCGACCTCGTCTTGGTTCACACCCAGCGAATAGCGGATGCCCCCCTTGACCGGCTCCATATGCTCGGAATGAACCGAGCGGTAGCCGGTGAACGTCTCGATCTTGCCGCGCAACCGCACACCGAACCGCACAGTATAGGTAGAGTTGCAAACGCGGATCTTGTTCTCCAGCCCCGGACTCAGGTCCATCAACTTGACCGCACGGCTGAACATCAGGTCCACTGACTCGCGGAAGCTTGGCTCACCTTTAACACTCATTCTTTTCTCCCTGGAATGGCCACTCTTGCGTATCTGTCCCGGCGGCCCTGACTCCAGCTTACCCCGAAGCGCTGGACAAAGCACCCGCTGAAAACACAGATTGCTGCGGGAGTCTTAAGAGTCTCTTTACGTTTTCGCGAAAGGCTGGGCAGATGATTAGCGTGGCTCTTTGTCGCCGCGATTTATTTTCCAGCGCCCCATTCACCCTGTGGTTGCGGGCTGCGTTTGCGGATACGCAACAATGCCGCCAGATCGGCAAGACAGTTTCCAAGTGGCCCGAATGCCCGTCGAATGCCCAGTGATCGCCACATTTCCGCCCGATCTTGCAGGCTATCTGGGGAAGAGAAATCCTGACCTCTGGCGGTCGGGGTATGGTTTTAATGAATAGGGCAACAGACATGTTGATGGTATCCGTCCGGTCTGACTGGTGTTGACTTATTCGGCTGTCCAGTTCCACGGCATGAGCTCCTCGAGGCGGGTCATTTTGTGGTCTGCGACGCGGGCGAGAACC
>Ga0335398_10003583_pt1 | contig 22532 bp, 12 predicted proteins | sample BON03_FD_205742 | JGI IMG/M metagenome (GOLD analysis project Ga0335398, IMG submission 205742) | Freshwater microbial communities from Lake Bonney liftoff mats and glacier meltwater in Antarctica - BON-03 (spades assembly) (version 2) | ecosystem: Environmental > Aquatic > Freshwater > Ice >... | reverse complement strand
CCGCTGAACGCGTCGCCCCCCCGCCCCGCCCCGCCCCGCCCCGCCCCGCCCCGCCCAACCCGAGAAAATAAAGACGGTCTCCCCTTTGCGATTTGGGGCGGAGGAGCATAAACGGGCTGGGGCCGAATGTGGCGCCCCCTTCCGTCCTCCTCCTCCCCCTCCCCACCGTCCGTCGCCCAACCTGCTCATCTTTGTGTGTTATTTCCCTGCTTACAACGAACGGCGCGCGTCTCTGACACGTGCTATCAGTACCGTACAGTCTCTCCGTCACGAGGGGTCGAGCTCGGCCGCCACCTCCGCGCCGCGATCCAGCTGCCTGGGGATCCAAGTGTCCACGTCGACGACGGGCGCGAGCGGCGGCCCCCCGGGCGGCGCGCGCCAGAGCGGGGCCGGCGGGTCGGCGGCGTCGTCCGCGTCTGCCCAGCATCCGAACGACTCCCAGACGCACTGCGCGTCCAGCAGCGCCCGCGCGCCGCGCCACGCGACCAGGGCCGCGCAGGCCAGGGGCAGGTCGCCGCCGCGCGCCTGGACGGCGGGGGACGCCGCGCGGGAGATCTGCACCCGCGAGTTTGACGAGTCGGGCCACGGCCGCGCGTTGTCGTGCGTCGCGGGGCAGCGCACGCAGCGAGGAGGCGCGTGAGGCGGCATCGCTGGGGCGTGCTCGAGAGGGTCGGGGAGCGGGAGGGGCGGCGGCGCGAGCTGATCGGACCGGCCCACAAGGACGGTGCGCACGCGCGCCAGCAGCCCGCCGTCCCGCCGCATCTGCGCCTCGGCGTAGGCGTCCTCGTTCGGCTCCAAGAAGAACCCGTCGTCGTCCGCGGCCGCCGGTGCGCGCCCGACGCCGCGGTCGCCGCGGTCGCCGGGGCCCTCCTCGCCATCCTCGCCATCCCCGTCATCGTCGTCGTCGTCGTCGGCGGCGGCGGCGCGGCCAGCAGAGGCGAGGGCGGACGCTCGGGCCTCCTGGATGGCCAGAGCGACGGGCCCGCCCGGGCGGCAGGCCGCCGACAGCACGCTACCCGCGGGAAAGGGGCGCTCCGAGGGCAGGAGCCACCCGCCCGGCGGACCGCCGCAGGCCGCCAGCTGCTCGAGGTCGTAGCACGAGTCCTCGAGCTCAGCGACCGGGTACTGCGGCGTAGTCGCCGGCCAGCGCAACTGGCAGTGGCGCGCGAGGAGCAGGCCGACGTCCAAGCCGAGCGACGGCGACGGCGACTCGCCCGCCCGCTCGAGGCGCGCGATCGCGTCGAGCGCCCGCGGCGAGCCGTCCGCGAGGAGGGCCGCGACCAGGGCGAGCCTCGTTGCCCCAAAGGTCGGGTCCTCCCCGCCTGGGCACAGCGCGCGGACGGCATAGGGGAAGTATTGGGCGAGCCGACGCGGTAGGAGCGCGCCGTCGCTCTCTCCTTCTCCTGCGTCGCCGCTGCTGCCGCTGCTGATGCTGCTGCCGCTGCTGCTCGCGTTGACGCCGCTCCACCCCTTGCCGAGAGCAATGGCGAGGAGGGCGGCGAACGCGTCGGCCACCTCGAGCCTTCGGGTCGCCTCGATCACAAGCAAGCGGAGCACGCGCATGTGGGGGCGGGGCAGGCCGCCGCCGTCTTCTTCGTCCTCGCTATGTTCGTCCTCCCGCTCACGCGCCGCCATGGTCGCCGCGTTGGCGATCATCTCGGCCAGCAGCGGGGACCACCAAGCGCTGCGCGCGACGATCTGCACGTCGCGCAGCGCGTCGCGCGCCTCGTCGGCCCTGCCCCGCCGCGCGGCGGCGTACACCCGGCCGCGCGCCTCGGCCTGCCGCGCGCCCGCACCAAAGCCGTCGGAGACGCGCGGGGCGTCGAGGATCCTCTGCGCCAGCTTGTCGTGCCCGCGCTCGAACGCCAGGAGGACGGGGTAGGCGCGCGCCTTGAACGCGGCCGTCGGGGCGTTCTTGACGATCCACTCGACGCGCTCGGCGTCCCCCCGCGCGGCCAGGAGGGCCAGGATGCTGCGGGGCTCGCCGCGCCCCTCGACCGCGCCCGACCCGCGGCCCGATGTCGGCGCCAGGCGCTGCCCCGTGCGCGACGCCAGGTTCTCGGCAGCGACGGGGACCGAGGTCAGGGCGGCCCAGACGCGGCGCAGCGTACGCTCGCGGTCGGCCGGGCGCCGCGAGAGGCAGATCGATAGCGCGGGCGCGAGCGCTTCGGCCGCCTCCTCGCGGAACCGCTGCCCCGTCAGCGCGCCGAGCAGCAGGTCGAGCGTCCGCCCGGGCCACTCGCGCGACGAGGGCGGCGACAGCGCGGGCGAGAGCGTCGCGCCCGCCGGGTGCCACGCCTCGGGCGTCGCGGGCGGGTGCGGGATGCGGTAGGCCGCGCCGCCGCACGCGCGGGCCAGCGCCCCGGACAGCGCGTTGAAGGTGAGGCGGGGGCTCGCGACCAGCAGGCGCATGGCGCGCTCGCTGCCGGCCTCGCCGGCGGCGCATAGCGCGTCCTTGAAGCTCGGCTCGACGTGCGCGGGGGAGGGGTGGAAGGCGCCGGCCATCGCGCGGCGGAAGAGGCCGGCTTCGGCGTCGTCGGCGCTGTCGCCCTTACCGCCGCCGCCGCCGCCGCCGCCGCCGCCACCGTAAGCGAGCGCCGCAAGAAGGTGGGCGCGCTCGCACGAGCGCGCAAAGAGCGCCGCGCCGCGCGCGCCGCCGGCCTCGGCCCACGCGTCGCGCAGCGCCGTCGCCCCGCCTGCGCAGGCCGCCATCTCTACGAGCGCCGGCAGCGCCAGGGGATCGTCCGGCGGCCCGAAATGCGCGCCGACGGGGTCGGCGGTGGGGTGGCGGACGTGCCACGAGGAGTTGCCGTGCCAGGCGCTCGGGTCGAGCAGGTAGACGGACGCGAGCGACGGCCGCCTTGCTGCTGCTGCTGCCGTTGCTGATGCTGCTGCCGCTGCTTCTGCTGCTTGCGTCGCCCGGCTCACGTCCGCCACGATCGATGCCCAGGGGAGCAGCGGCGGCGGCGGCGGCGCGCCCGTGCCCGAGCCCCCGCCGTCCGCGGCCGACTCGCCGCCCTCCTCGCTGCTGGACGCAGACGCCGGAAAATCCTCGCGGCGCTCCGGCGGGCGGGGAGGCGCCGCCGCCCCGGCTCCGTCGGCCGTCTCGACGCATGCGCCGGCGTCCCCCGGCCCGTCTCCGCTGCCGTCCAAAAAGGCGAGCCGGCCGCGCAGGCGCCACGCCCGGCGCCGCTGCGCCCGGGTCTCGGGGTCGATCGACTGCCCCCCAAACGCGGCGAACCTCGGGTTTCCGCGCGCGGCGCCCAGGCCCTCGTCGTCGCCGGCGACAGCCTTCTCGCCCTGCGCCTCGTCCGCCGCCTCGGCCGCGCCGAGCGGCTCCTCCGGCTCGTCAACCGGGCCCGTTCCCGGAAGGTAGAGCGGCGACCAGCGCCACCAGGGGCCCGAGGCGTGGTGCCGGAAGACGCGCGCAAACATCGTCGCCTCGGTGAGCGCCCAGAGCAGGCGCCGCGAGGAGGCGCAGAGCGGGGAGGAGGACGAGGGGGAGGAGGGGGAGGGCGGCGGCCGGCCGCGCCCGCCGGCGTCCGCCGCGACCACCCGGACGGTCGCGGCCAGCGCCATGGCGAGCGGGGCGACGGCCGCGCGGCGGCTGCCCCCGCCCGCGCAGGGGGGCATCCCGCGCGGCGGCCGGTCGCCGAGCCTCACGGGCTCCCAGAGCGCCCACCGCAAGCAGCGCAGGCCGCTGACCTCGAGGCCGCGCAGCAGCCCGGCCTCCTCCTCGGGCGAGCGCGCCGGCTCGCCGCCGCCGCCGCCGCCGACGCCGCGCGGCAGCCACCACCACCACCACTCGTCCTCGCCCTCGCGCAGGCCCAGCCGGTCGGCGCGGGCGGCCGCCCGCAGGCGCGGCAGCAGCGGGTGGTCGGCCGCGAGCAGGGCGCCCGGCCCCGCCCCGCCGCCGAGGTCGAGGTCGAAGCGCCCGCCCAGGCAGCCGGGTTGGTCCAGGCACCCCTCGGCGTCGAGCAGGCGCAGACACGCGGCGGCGTGCCCGCCCGCGGCGAGGAACGGCAGAAGCATCGGCTGCAGCACGGGCGGCAGCGCCGAGGCCAGCGCGACGAGCGCGTGGATCGGGCGGCGGCGGCGGCAGTGCGCCAGCGCCGCGTGCAGGAAGGGGCGCGCGTGCGGCGCGTCGCACCCCATGCGCGCGACGCCCGCTCGCGGGACGGGCGGGCCGCGTGAGCCGCCCTCCGACACGGCGCGCCCGCCGAGCGGCGCGCGCCGGTCCTGCCGGCGCGCGCCCCGGCGGGCCACGAGGTCGCGCCGCCCGCCGACGGGCGTCAGCGCGTCGACCAGCGCGCAGCAAAACTCGGCCAGGGCCTGCGGTTCGGCGCGCAAGGGCCTCGTCGCGCGCCACTTGATGGCGGCGAGCAGCGGGGGCACCGAGCGGAGGGCAACGGCGGCGGTGCTGGTGCCGGCGTTGCCGTCGCGGCCGTTGCCGGCGCTGGCCTCGTCGGCCGCGCGCACGGCCGCCGCCAGAAAGCCGATCAGGACCGGGGCGCTGGCGCACGCGTCGCGCAGGCGCCGGCAGGTCGAGGCCACCGGTTGCAGGTCGCCCGGCACGCGCGCGAGGATCAGGCCGAGCGCATCGTCGGGCAGGCCGGTGAGATGCGAGTCCATCTCGTTACGGCTTTTTGTTCAGGGGCCGGAAAGCAGCAGCAACGAGCAGCGGGCGCGCGTTCTGCCGTCCCCGCCGACGACGCCACGCTTGTCTCGCCTGTTCCGAGAGGCGAGGAGCCCTCTCGACCCCCACGACGCCCACGCGACGGGCGGTGGTCGTGCGCGTGATTCCCGCGACCTGGGGATTCGCTTCCTTGAGATGGCGGGAGGGGGAGGATGGCGGATCGAGAGGAGCCGATAAAGAGGAGATGCACGCGCGCTTCGCGCCCCTGCCGACGCCTGGGGATGACAATCGGTGCGCGGGGTGGTAGTGACGAGCGAGTCATATGCGGGCCGTCGTGCGTTTTATTTGAAAGGGGGCCGCTGTGTGCGCCCTAAAGTGATCAGAAACACAGCAGCGACGGACAACCCCGGCGTGCGACGACGACGGCGAGCGAGCGGAGTTTCGGGCGCACAAGTAGACAAAAAACACAAAACAGAAACCCTCTCTAGTTTCCTTCTCCTCTCTCTCAAACAAAATACAAAATCTGAAACATAACAACTCACTCCCATGAAGGCCTTTGCTCGCAAGCTCGTCCCGCCCGCGGGCGCCGCAAAGCTGCAAGGCACGCCCGCCGACGGCGACAATGACGAAATCAAAAAAATTGTCATGGCGTCGCAGCTGCAGCTCCCGCAGCCGACCGGCGGCCGTCTTCCTCCGCCCCCCTCTGCCGCGGGAGCGTCGTCCCCTTCCTCCTCTCCCGTCGGGCTCGCCCAGTCGCACCAGATTGTGGCCTCGCCCTCCCCGCCTGGCGACCTGACAACCTCCCCGGCGGCGGCGGCGACGATCGCGACGGCCGCCGCCGCCGCCGCAGCCGCTCCTAGCTCCTCCTCGTCGCCGGCCGACCCCCAATCTTGCCCCGCGACCCCTCCCAAGGCCGCGCCCACCCCGTCCGGCCGCGCGCGTGTCGCCGAGGCGGCCGTCGCCATCTTCGGCGCCGACACCATCGGCCGCATGCTCTCCCTGGCGGGGCCCGCCCTGTCGGCGCGCGCCATCGAGACCCTAGGTGTCGGCGCGGCGGCCGAGACCGCGTCCGACCTCGGCGCGCTCAAGATGGGCCGCATCGTCGAGTCCGGCCTCCCGCCGCAAGCGACGGCCGACCTGGCCGCCGAGATGAAGCCCGAGGCCATCGGGCAGATCGTCAACGAGGTGCCCAACGGGACGCTGGCCGAGTTCCTCCGCCGCCAGGGCCCCCGGTGGACTGCCGATGTCGCGCTGCGCATGGGCGCACGCGAGGTCGCGGGCGTCGTGCGCGAGGCCGGGGACGAGGGCGTTGGCGCGCTGGTGCGCGAGCTGGGCGCGGGCTACACGGCCGACCTGTCCAAGTCGATGGGCGCGGGCGTCACGGCCGACGTCGCGCGCGCCCTGGGCCCCGGGAGTGTGGCGGCACTGCTGCGCGGCGCGGGCGGCGCCCGGTTCCTGGGCGACCTGATCGTCGCCCTGGGGCCCGAGAAGTTTGTTGGCGGGCAGCTGGTGCCGGCGCTCGGCGGCGACTGGTGCGCGCGGACGATCCGGGCGGCCGGCACGCCCATGATCGCGGCCGCCGTGCGGCGCGCGGGCGCGACTGCCGCCGCCCGCATCGTGCGCGGGTGCGGCGGCGCCGTCGTCGGGCGCGGCCTGCTGGCGCGGGGGTTGGGCGCCGGCGACAGCGCCGAGCTGGTGCTCGACCTGGGCGTCGGGTTCAACGCGCTGGTCGTGGCGTCGCTGCTGGCCATGAGCCCGCGCGGCCTGGCGGCGATCGTCGGCGCGCTGCTGCCCGACGCGTTTCTGTTTGCGCTCGGCGGCGAGGTACTGGCGCGCGCGGTGGAGAGGGGCGGGCGGCGGTGGGGGGCGGGGGGCGCCGGCGACTAGAGGAGAAGGCGGGGGGGGAGCTGCCACTACTGCTGAATTACGATATCGGCTTGACTAGGACAAGAGAGAGAGAGCGCACGTTGGATGAAGTAGACATGTTTTAGGGCGCAGACGGCATTGGTTTTTTGAAGGCGAGGGCCGACGGCTCCCTCCCTGCTGAATGCGCGCGCCGACCGACGGCGCGTCGTTTGAAGCGATCCGACTTCGTTTCGTTTCGGGGATCTTGGGCGCTCATGGAATGCGTACTCGCGACGGATTATGGCGCGGCACGATGGTACCTTCCATCGGCCACGTGCGCGCCGCGCAGTGTTTCGGCGCGCTCACGTTTTGGACGCCCCTGCTCCCTCAACTTTCTGCCGTCCTGCTGCCGATGTCGCCGATGCCTGGTCCCCCGCCCCAGCCCCCACGGGCAGCGTCTGTGCGGTGGTGGTCAAAGGGGCGAGCGTGACGCGAGAGGGTGAGCGGCGACTCGAGACAAGTGAGGAGAGAGGCGATTGCAAGCGACCCGCTCTCACTCATCACTCACCAAATCGGGCTTGTAGAACGCGTGCACGAGGGCCGCGCCCGACAGCAGGCTGCCGAGCGCCACAGCGTAGGCGCGCATCATCGACATGATCGATGATGGTGTTGTTGTTTGTGTGCGCCTGTGAGAGAGTGAGACGCAGGTAAAACGGGAGGGATGTCGAATCGACGAGAGCCGCGCCGTCGTCGCCGCCGCCGCCGCTATCTCGCTCGCCAACGGAAAACAAACGCAGCCGTCTCGTCGATCGCTCAAAAGTCTGGGATGGCCGCGGCCGCGTCGGCCGCGCTCCCCTCGCGCACGTGCAAGAACAGGCTGCCCTTGGATCCGCGCGTGACGCGCACGTCGCGGTCGAGGTAGAGCCAATCCACGTAGCCGTCGGCGCTGCCCTTGACCGGCAGAGGCACGCGCAGGCCGCCCCCGCCCCCGCCGGCGGGCCCCGGCGCAAACACGACCTCGCCGCCCTCGATGCGCACGCCGGTCCGCTCGTCCGACTGCCCGAGCTCGCAACGCGCGAACGCTCGCACCTCGGCAAACGGCCTGAGGTCGACCACGTTCATGGCCAGCCCGCCCTCGACGGCGTCGATCACCTGGTAGGACTTGGCCTGCGACGCGCCCCACCTTTGCAGCGCGGACGCCGAGGCCGACTGCCGAGTCCAGACCAGCCGCCACACGCCGCTGACCGCCTCGGCATTCCTTGCCGGCCGCCGCACGACCCCGGTGCCTCGGCGGCCCGCGGCGGACGGGGCGGCCGCGACCAGGCGGTCGACGAGCGCGAGGGCCTCGGCGGCCTTGGCGGCGTCCGAGGGGGCGGCGGCCGAGGCGCGCGCGGCGGCGAGCACGTCGGCGACGGCCGGGGGGGCGGCGGCCGCGCGCGACGACGTCGACGCCCCGCCCGCCTGCGGCGAGAATAGCCGAGCGAAGAACGCCCCGGGGCCGCCGTCGCCGCCGCCGATCGCGCCCGCCCCTTGCTCCGCCTCGCCCTTGCCGCCGCCGCCGCCCCCCGCCCCGCTCGGTCCGTCCCCCTCCTCCCCCTCCTCCTCCCGCCGCAGCACGAAGAGCGTCCCCTTGTTCCCGCGCGACAGCCGGAAGGCGCCGTCGCGCGACAGGTACGTCACGTCCAGCCACCCCTTGCGCTCGTCGCCCAGCAGCCTGAACGGCACGGGATAGGGCACCTGCACCTTTCCGCCGAACAGGTAGAATGCGGCGCGGTCAAAGGCAAAGTCGACGCGCGCGCCCGGGCCCGCAGCTGGCCGCGTGTTAAACGACTGGCCAAAGAGCGGCAGGCCCGCGCCGGAGCGGGGGGTGAAGCCGGCGAGCGGGCGGCGCTCGGTGGACGCCTCGGCCTCGACGCGCAGGTAGCCCCAGGCGTCGGCGCCCCTGCCGAAGCGCACGACGTTGTCGACGCGCGGCCCTTGCCGTTGTTGCCGCCGTTGCTGCTGCTTGTCGTCGTCGTCGTCCTCCTCAGCGCCATCCTCCTCGCCGTCCTCGTCGCCGCTCGCCCCGAGGCCCGAGACCCACTGCTGCACGCTGAACGCGTCCACTCCGACAAACGTGCGCTGGATGGGCGACGCGCTGCCCGGGCGCGAGGTGAAGACGAGGCGCCAGGTGCCGTCCAGCAGCGGCGACGAGGCGGCGTCGGGCACGCCCTTGCCCGAGCCCTCGAGCGTCGTGACGGCCGCGTCGAGCGCGTCCAATTGTTCGACGGACAGGCCGTCCCGCCCGCGCCCGACAGCACCCGTGAGAGCCTCGAGGATTTGGGCCTGGGCGCGCGCGCACTCGGGCGGCACCACTCGGCTCAGTAGTTGCTGCTGGCTCTTCTGCTGCTGCTGCTGCTTGGGCTGAAACAAAGAGAGCAAGGCGCGCGCGCGCACACACGGCAGGCGGGAGCGATTGGCGATTGGCGATTGGCGATAAGCTCCTGCTCTTTTGTGGTGCTGTTGGAGCGCCATGATCGTTTGTTGCAAAGGGATGCTGTTCTCTGAGGGATGATGATCGGGACTGTGAAGATGCCGTCGCGGCGATTGACGAAAGCGGTTGATGAGGACCGGAGGGGATGTGCAGCGGAGCGAGGACCGTGAAGAGACGTCGGCCACCGGCGTCGGCGTCGGCATCATCGGCGTCGGCATCGGCGAACGAGCGGGCGGTGCGCGCGTCGACACGGTGGGAAGAGAACAATCGCTGCATCGCCAGCACGACGGAGCCATGGCTCGCAGCAAACAAACGTACGCCACACAAACTCATCCTCCCAACGCTCCAGACGAACACGCTCTCGCCCACAGAGAGAGAGAGAACCGGCGTTCGACAACCAGGGCTCTTCCTCCCCCTTCTCTGGAGCATCCCGCGCGCGAGAGACAGGCCGCGCCCTGTGTGGTGCCCCCTCCCCTGTCGATCCCTCGGCGGCGCGGACGGCCATGTTTGGGTGGGAGCAGCTGTACTTCAACATCAAGGATGGCTTCCTGGGTGCGTTTGTTCGCGTCTCGCGGTGCTTGGTCCCCCTCGCGCGCGCGCCCCTCTCTCTCGCCCTCGCCCCGCCTCTCTGTGGGGCCGAGGGTCGGGCGTGGCAACAGGCACCCGATGGTCCTAGTGCTTGCGCTCGCGCAGTGCGCGCTCGCGCCTCACGAACCCAGGAAACGGGAGAAACCCTTTCGCGCCCCGCGTCTCACTGACGCCGCCGTCCCTCGACCGCCCCCCCCAAAAAACCAAAACCAAAAACAGAGGCGATCGTGCGCGGCCACAAGGTCGGCGGCATGCTCACGGCGGTCGACTACAACAACCTGACGCAGTGCGAGACCTTGGACGACATCAAGCTCAACCTGGTGCGTTTTTTTGGTTCGATCTCGATGCGATTGGCGCTCGCCCGGCCGCCGGCGCGCTTTCTTCCGCGGCGCCTCCGTCTGTGCCCGCTCAAAAACACAAAAAAAACGTCGCGGCCCGCACCACCCTCCACCCCCTTGAAACAACCCCCCGCCAAAACAAAAACAAAAACACAGACCGCCTCCGACTACGGCTCGTACCTGGCCAACGAGCCCTCCCCCATGCCCACCTCGGCCCTCGTCGCCCGCTGCACCCAGCGCCTGGTCGACGACTGGCGGCGCATGCGCGCGCAAGCCGACAGCGCCCTCGGCCGCTTCCTCGACCTCTGCACCTATGGCCACATGATCGACAACGTCGTCTTGATCGTCACGGGCACGCTGCACGAGCGCGACGTGCAGGAGCTCCTAGACAAGTGCCACCCGCTTGGCACGTTTGACGCCATGGCCACGCTCGCCGTGGCGCAGAACATGCGCGAGCTCTACCGTTTAGTTTTAGTGGATACCCCTTTGGCGCCTTATTTCTCCGAGCACCTGACGCACGAGGATCTCGACGAGATGAACATCGAGATCATGCGCAACACGCTGTACAAGGCCTACCTGGAAGACTTTGCGGCCTACTGCGCCGAATTGGGCGGCGCGACGGCCGAGGTCATGGGCGAGCTCCTGGCGTTCGAGGCGGACCGGCGCGCGCTCAACATCACGCTGAATTCGCTCGGCACGGAACTCACGCGCGACGATCGCCGGCGCCTCTACTCGTCGTTCGGGCTGCTGCACCCCTACGGGCACGCCGAGCTGTCCGCGGCCGAGGACTTTGACCAGATCCGCGCGGCCATGGAGCGCGTGCCCCAGTACGCGCCCCTGTTCGGGCGCCTGGGGTACGGCGAGACGGGCATGCTCGACAAGCTGCTGTACGAAGAGGAGGCGCGCCGCTGCGGCATGGTGTTTGAGCGCCAGTTCCACTACGGCGTGTTTTACGCCTACCTCAAGCTGCGGGAGCAGGAGGTGCGCAACCTCATGTGGATCGCCGAGTGCATCAGCCAGGACCAGCGGGCGCGCATCGCGGACGGGGTCGTGTACTTGTAAGGAGTGTAGAGGGAGGAGAGATAAGAGGGGGACGGACAAGAAAGGGCGCGTCGCCGTTTCTTTCATGTGTCGGCGTCTCTCTCGGCGGCGCGGTGTTTTTTCGTCCTTGGCTTTGTAAGAACCCATTCCCTTTCCTGTCCGTTTTCAGTGTCGCGACGGCGTGTTACACGAGAGGACGCAACTGGGCCTTCACCAGGCGTCGAGCGCGCTCGGCGCCGCGCGCTTTTTGTTCGGGGGAGGCGCTGCGGCCGCGGCAGCCGCGGCAGCAGCAGCAGCAGCAGCAGCAGGCGCGGGCGCCTCGGCCGCCCTCTTCACGCCCCCTCGTCCGCCTCCGCCTTCCTTGGCCGCCGCCGCCGCCTCCCGCCTCTCGTCCCACTCCATTGCCAGCGCCAAAAAGGGGTTGACGAACACCTCGGCCCCGACGATCGCCACGCGCTCCCGTGGCCGCTCCGCCGCCGCCCCCCCGCCGCCCCCCGCCGCGGCCCCCGCGCCGTCCTGGCTCAGCCGCTCGATCCTCGTCAGCGTCTCCATCCCGCCGACCACGCGCCCGAAGACCGTGTGCTTGCCGTCGAGGTGGCGCGCCGACTTGAGCGCCACGTAAAACTGCGACCCGTTGGAGTTCTTCCCCCCGTTGGCCATCGCGAGCACCCCCCGGCCGTCGTGCCGCAGGCGCCCGTCAATTTCGTCTGGGAAGACCGCAGGCCCTCCCGCGCCCGGGCGGCCCTCGGGCACGGCGAAGATCGAATCGCCGCCCCGGCCCGTCTCGGTCGGGTCCCCGCCCTGCAGGCACAGGTGCCGGACGAGGCGGTGGAAGCCGACGCCGTCGTAGTAGCCCATCGCGCAGAGGGACAGGAAATTCTCGCAGGCCAGCGGGCACAGATCGGCGTGCAGCTCGAGATTCAGGTCGCCGTGCGTGGTCTTGAGACGGGCGTAGGCCTTGGTGCCGGGCACAGGCTTCCAGGCCACGCGCCGGCGCGCGAGCGCGTTGGCCGGCGCCGCGGGCGCGACGGTCGACGTGAGGCCGCGCGCGGCGGCGCCGGTGGTCTCGACGCCCGTCTCGAAGCGGGCGCTGGTGCCGCCGGCGCGGCCGCGCGCGTACCAGCGGCGCGGGACGGGGCGCGGCGAGCCGTCGGGCCGCGTGCCCGCCGACGCCGCTGCCGCTGCGTCGCCGCCCCCCGCGCCGCCTCCTCCTCCCCCCCCCACGGCCACGGCGCCGCCAGGGTCGTCCAGGATCGCCAGAACCTCCCTCTGTCGCTCGGCGCGCCGCAGCGCCGCGGCGTCGCCGTAGTACTGGCTGGTGTCCCAAGTGCCCGCCCCGGGCTTGAAGACGGCCAACTCGCCGCGCGCGCGGGGCGCCTCGCCGCGCAGGCGCCAGTCCCCCTCGGGCGGGGGCGGGGCGTCGTCCTCCTCCTCTCCTCCTCCTTTGGCGCCCCGCTCGGGCGGCTGCTGCTGCGGCCGCTGCTGCACGTGCGCCTGGGCCGCCAGCCGCGCATCGCCCATCGCCGCGCCCCCGCCGCCGCGCGCGAGGGCGGCCGACGCCTCGGCCGTCCCCAGCGCCGCCAGCGCGCGCTTGACGTCCTCGGACGCGCCCGACCGGACGCCGCCGCCGCCGCTGCCCGCGCCCGCCCCCAACGCCGCCGCCGCCGCTGCTACTGATGCTGCTCCCGCTGCTTTTCCGGCTCCTCCTGCTCCTCCCGCCGCTGCTCCCGCTGCTTCCGCTGCTCCTGCTCGTGCTGCTGCGCCAGCTGCTCCTGCCGCCGCTGCCGCCGCCGGCCGCAGCTCGATCAGGTCGGACCGCCCTGCGAACGGCTCGTCGGTCAGCAGGTCGCGCCAGTTGCGCGTCGCCGCGCACAGCTCCTCCACCGCCTCGGCCGCGAACACGTTGCCCGTCGTGCGCACGGCCACCAGACGCGAGCTCGTCGTGAACACGCGGCCCGTCACGGGGCACGCCAGGGCGCCGCCGCCCCTGCCCTCGCCGCCGCCGCCCTCGTGGTGAAAGTTGAGCGGCGTCAGGTCCGCCAGCGTCAGCGGCGCGCCCGTCACAGGGTGCTTTCCGTGCTTGCGGACGTACGGCATGGCCGCGGTCACGTCGAACACGGCGCCGTCGGGCGCGCACACGGGGTCGCGCCAAGGCTGCAGCGTCAGCGCGCAGTGGGTGAGCGGCAGCAAGGCGCGCCCCGCCTGCTGGGTGCGGGGCAGCGCGCCGGGCGCGGCGCCGCCCCCGATGGAGGGGCCCTTGTAGCCGCGGGGGCCCTCGGCGTGCTCCTTGGCCGTTAGGTAGAGCTTGTCGCTGTTGCGGCCCATGTTTCTTTGGGGTCGAGGGAGAGGGCGTAGAGGCGTCGGTCGGCGTCGGCGGCGGCGCGAGAGCGCGAGCACGCACGCGCGCGCGTCGGCGGCGGCGGCGCCGGCGTCGCCGCCGGTTGGTCTGTGCGCCTTGCGAGCGAGTCGCTGGCTCTCGCCGCGGTTGAGGATGGAGGTGGTCGTCGCGGTCGCCTAGGTGGTGATGTTTGTGGATTTGATTGATTCAGCGTCTCTCAATGAGGCAACTCGAGGAGAGAGGGGGGGGAGAAGAGGAGGAGGAGGAGGGAGGCGGGGCAGGGGCAGGCAGGGGCAGGCAGGGGCAGGTGTCGCTGTCGTGTCTCTCACAGCCTCTTTTGACACGAGGGACCAGCACCGCGACGATCGGATCGACATCAAAGAAACGCGTTGCAAACCACAACAACACACGGCGCGCGCCGCCTCGCGTGACAAAAACACACCCGCCACTCCCAACCGCCTGTCTCCCTCACAAAAGGCAATCTGAAACCATCAAGAATCACACATCGTCACACACCCGGCACACACATATGTCGTCGTCCCTCGGCGTCGCCTGCCAGCAGGCCGGCCGGATGATGCGCCGCGCGGCCGCCGCCGGCGGCCGCCGCCGGCCGCCGCTCGCGACCGCGGCCCCTGCCCGGCGCGCCCTTGCCGCCGCCGCCGCGCCCCGCGCGCGCGCCGTCCTTGTGGCCCCCGCGGCCGCCGCCGCCTCCGCCCCCACCACCCCCACCACCGCCGCCCTCATCGACGGCAAGAAGATCGCCGCCGACATCCGCCAGGAGATCGCCGCCGAGGTCGCCCGCCTCAAGGCCGCGACGGGAGGGCGCGCCCCCGGCCTGGCCGTGGTCTTGGTCGGCGAGCGCAAGGACTCCCAGGCCTACGTCCGCAGCAAGAAAAAAGCCTGCGCCGAGGTCGGGTTCGACTCGTACGGCGCCGACCTGCCCGAGAGCGCCACGGAGGCCGAGGTGCTCGCCGCCGTGGCCGGGTTCAACGCGGACCCGCGCGTCCACGGCGTGCTGGTGCAGCTGCCGCTGCCCGCCCGTATTGACGAGCGGCGCGTGCTGGACGCGGTATCCGTTAAAAAGGACGTCGACGGCTTCCACCCGTCCAACATCGGCGCTCTGGCCATGCGCGGGCGCGAGCCCCTGTTCGTGCCGTGCACCCCCAAGGGCTGTATCGAGCTGCTCGAGCGCTCGGGCGTGGCCATCAAGGGCCGCACCGCCGTGGTCGTTGGCCGGAGCAACATCGTCGGCCTGCCCGCGGCGCTGCTGCTGCAGAACCGCGACGCCACCGTCACCGTGGTGCACTCTCGGACGCCGGACGCCGCCGCCGTGTGCCGCGGCGCCGACATCGTGGTCGCCGCGTGCGGGCGGGCCGAGATGGTCACGGGCGACTGGATCAAGCCCGGCGCGGTGGTGATTGACGTGGGCATCAACGCCGTCGACGACAGCACGAAAAAGGCGGGGCACCGCCTGGTCGGCGACGTCGAGTTTGCGAGCGCGGCCGCGAAGGCGTCGATGATCACGCCTGTGCCGGGAGGGGTGGGGCCGATGACGATCGCGATGCTGCTGCGCAACACGCTCGAGGGGGCCAAGCGGGAGTTTTCGGAGGAGGGGCTCAAGCTGGAGTAGTGACCGCCATGTTTAACCGAAGGTGTCTGGACAAAAAAGAAAGGGGGGGGAACGGAGACACACGGCGACGCCTTTTTTTTCCGCTTTTGTTTCTCGATTTGTCTTTGCGACGACGGATGGCACAAAAGTACTTGGCTACTTGCGCGGGCGCCCTTTCGCGCGCGGCGGCAGGTTGGGCCGCGCCGCCGCCGCCGCCGGCTCCTCGGGCGCCGCCGGCAAGCCTGCCTTGCCCGTCCGGTCGAGCGCCTCGTCCACCCTTCCCGCGCCCTGCGACCCGACCACCCGGTCGCGCGCGTCGCGGTTGCGGCGGCGCTGCTGCTTCTTGAAGTTGGCGCGTTGCCACTTTGGCAGCCAGCGCTCGGGGTCGGGGGCGGGCAGGCCGCCTCCCGGTCCCCGGGCCGGGTCGTAGGCGGCGGGGAGGCGGGGCTTGCGCTTGCGCTTGGGGCGCTTGCGGGCGGCGGCGGCGTCGAGGCCGGCGGCGGCGCCCTCGCCCTCGCCCTCGCCGGCAGCGGCCGCAGCCACGTTCGCCGCCTCGTCCTTGGGGGCGCGGCGCGCGCGCGCGCCCAGCACGCGCGTCACGTCTTCGAGCGCGTCCGTGTCGACGCCGGCGCCCGCGGCATCGGTGGACCCGGCCGGCAGCTGCCGCGCGAGCGTGGCGACCGAGGCGCCGTCGCCAGAGGCGGCGGCGGCGCGCGCGAGGCGGGCGACGACAGAGGCGCCGGCCGCGCCCGAGGCGACGGCGGCGGCCGCCGCACTCTTCTTGCCTCCTCCGGCGCCGCCGCCAGAAGCGGCCAGCTTGGCGGCCGCCCCCCCCTGGCTCCCGGCCATCAGCTGCTGGTACAAGCGCATCGCCTCGGGTGTCTTGCCCGCGGCCAGCTTGAGCGCCACCAGCCGCTGCAGGCACCACCCAACGCCGCCGGCAGCCGCCGACGCCTCTTGCGCCGCCGCCGCCGCCGCGCCCCTGCCGCCGCCCGCCGCCGCCGCCGCCGCCGCCCGCTGCTGCCAGTGGTCGAGCCCCTGCTCGAGCAGCGCCTCGGCCGCGGCGCCCTGGCCCGCGCGCTCGAGCAAGGCGACGCGCGTGGCCAGCACGCCGGGCGCCAGGCCGGCACCGGCGCCGCCGGGGAGGCCCGCCAGCAGCGCCGCCGCGCGCCCGGCGTCGCCGGCCTCGGCCGCCAGCTGCGCGCGCAGCAGCGCGGGCGCGCAGGGGTCGACGGCGTCGGCGTCGTCCTCTGCTTCCTCGGCGTGCCCCATGGGGTGGTCGCCGCCGCCGCCCGCGAGCCCGGCGAGGGCCGTCTCGGCGTCGGCGGCCTTGCCGGCGCGCGCGAGGAGCGCGGCCAGCAGCAGCGACACGCGCGGGTCCGCGGCGAGCGGCGGCGGCTGCTGAGACTGCTGCTGGGACTGCTGCTGCTGCTGCTGCTGCTTTGCGAGCGCCGCGGCCACCTCGCGCGCCTGGTCGACGCGCCCGGCCATGCCCATCAGCAGCGCGCGGCTCAGGTGCACCGCCCGCTGCTGCGCGGGGCTCAGGCGCGACGCGAGCTCGGGCCGGAGCGCCAGCACCGACGGCGCCGGCGCCCCCGCGCTCGCCCCCCCGCCTGCCGCCGACGACGACGAGGCGCGGTCCGAGATGGCGTGCTCGAGCCGCTTGAGCGCCTTGGCCGCCGCCGACTTGGCCGCCGCCGGGTCGACAGAGGCGCCGCCGGACGCGCCCGCCCCGCCGGCGCCGCCGCCCAGCGCCGCCAGCGCGCACGCGGCGTGGTTGACGGCGGCGACGGCCGCCGTGGCGCCGTCGCTCAGCTCTCCCTGCACGAGCGGCTCCAGGCGCGCGAGCGCCTCGCCCGTGCGGCCCAGGCGCGCGCACACGTAGGCCAGTTGCGCGGAGACGGGCGCGAGCTCGTCGAGGACCTCGGCCTCGGCCAGGTCCTCCGCGTACAGGGCCTCCTCGCCCGCGCGGAGCGCGTGGCGCAGCGCGGCCTCGGCGCCGGGCAGGTCGCCGGCGGCCACCAGCGCGCAGGCGCGGTTATACTCGGCCTCGAAGCCCTGCGCCGCGCGGCCCGTCGGCAGCTTGAGCGCCGCCACCAGCTGGGGCACCTGCGCGCCCAGGCCCGCGGCCACGTGCGCCGCCACCGCGTTGGTCTTGATCTCGAGCAGCTGCGCCTGCGTGTCGCCGTGCCGCGAGAGCGCGAGCGCCGCCGCCGCCGCCGCCGCCGCCGCCGCCTTGCCGCCCTTGTTTGCGTCCGGCAGCAGCAGCAGGGCGCCGTAGTCCCGCACGCACGCGGCCGCGTCGCCCAGGCGGTAGTGCAGCTGCGCGCGCAGCTGCACGCCCGCGGACGCCCGGTCCTCGGGCAGGGCGGAGGGGAGGTCGATGCCGCCAGCGACGCCGCCAGCGCCGTTGCTCGCGCCGCCGCCGCTAGTGCCGCTCAGCGCCGCCAGCGCCTCGCGCAGCAGGCCGCGCCGGTAGAGGCAGTAGGCGCGCTCGAGCTGCCAGCCGGGGTCCTCCGCCAGCGTGGGGGCGGAGAGGGCGGCGTGGGCGGCGTCGAACTCGCCGAGCTCGAGGTGGGCGACGGCCTTGGCGGCGAGGGCGTCGGCGTCGTCGGGGCTCAGGGCGAGGACTGTTTGTTTGTTTGGGAGAGGGGGCGGTTTTTTAGTTTGAGCGGCGGGTGAGGTGGCGGTTCGGCGGTCGGCGCTCGGCGCGCAAGACAGTGCCGTTTGTGACCGCCGGCCTCTTTTGCTCCCCTCTGCGCCACCTCCACCCGAGGGCTTGCGCGTCGTCGTGATGATGATGGAGACGACCACCACCGCTTGGCACGCGCGCGCGTGAACACCAACCGCTGGGGGACTCAACTCGCGTCTGCCGCTTTGGGCACCTTGGCGTGCTGCTGCCCCTGGATCAGCGCGCGCAGCCGGTCGAACCCGTGCTCAATCTCGTCCTGCTTGGTCATCGCCGGCTTGGCGGCGGCCGACGGGCCGCCGCCCTTGCCCTTGGGGGGCATCACAGGAGGGGCTTTTGCGGGTGGAAGAGTCGGTTTTACCGAGGGGGGGGGAAGAGGAGGTGATGGGCGCTTCCTTGTCCTCGCTGTGTGGCTGATTTGCGCAATGCGTTGGGAGTGATCGGTAGCGATGATCTGGGGTCGTGCGAAGCTGTGACCGGCGGTCACGCTGGCCTTTTGATCCGTCGGCGACGGACCGTCGCCAATTGCCGTCGAACGCCGACGGACCTCCGCATGACCCCCTTTGACGCCGACGCCGACGCCCGACGCCACTGACGCAGCAAAAGATCTTCGTGGGCCATGCACGCTCGTCAGACTCAATCGGAGCGTGTGACCGCAGGCACCGTCACTCTGAGCCCGGGCCCCGACAGCGCCGCTCTCTCTCTGCCTCTTCTAACAAGAGTCTTCTTGCCGGCGATTGGGCAGCCCATTGGCCTGCTGCCTCTCTCCCCGCCTCTTTCCACCTCCTCGGACACGCCCCCACCAATCGACCAGATGGCAATGCGCGGCACCCTCCCGGTCTCCGACCTGCTCTCCTACGAGCGCCAGGGGTTTCTGGTGCTCAGGGACCTGCTGCCGGCGCCGGCCGTCGAGCGCGCGGCGGCCGCGCTCGCCGGCGTCGCGCGCCGCCGCCGCCTCGCGGCGTTGAGGCAAAGAGTGCGGGTGCTCGTGGGGCCCGCCCCCGCCGCGCGCGTGCGGACCCAGCAGGAGGCCGAGCGCCTGCTCCGGCGATCGGATACGAGCGTGGGCTTTTTCCAGCATTTCAACCTGCACCGGCAGCGGCGGCGGCGAGCCGGGGACCGCGTCGACGCCGACGCCGACGCCGACGCCGACGCCGACGACGAAGAGGACCTTGCGGCCGCGCGGGAGGCCGTGCGCGCCATCGCCTTTTCGCCCGTGCTGACGCGCGCGGCCGCCTCGTTGCTGGGCGTCGACGGCGGAGGGGATGCGCCCGCAAGTGACGATCGCAACGGCAGCGGCAACAGCAGCGGAGGCAGGGCGACCAGAGCGCCGGTCGGCAGCAGCAGCGGCAGCAGCGGCAGAAACACCCGCGCCGGCCGCGTGCGCCTCTACCAGACGTGCGCGTTCGTCAAAGAGCCCGGGCACGGCCAGACCAACTGGCACTCGGACCTCCGCATGACCCCCTTTGACGCCAACGACTTTGTGACGGCGTGGGTGCCGCTGCGCGCCATCGGAGGAGGCGGCCCAGGCGGCGGCAGCGCGCCCGGCGGCGGCGGCGGCGGCGGCAGCGGCGGCGCCGCAGGGGGCGACAGCGGCCTCATCTTCGCGGCCGGCTCCCACCGCGACTTTGCGCTCCCCTACTGGCGCACGCGCGCGGCCCTCGAGGCCGAGGACCTGTCGTCCCGCGGCTACGCCCTCCGCCCGCAGGGGCCCATGGACGTCGGCGACGTTAGCTTCCACCACGGGTGGCTGCTGCACGCGGCGGGAGGCCAGCCGCGCGGCACGCCCGGGCGCACGGCGCTGGCGGTGAGCTACTTTGCCGACGGCGCGCGCGTGCGGGCCGCCGCTGTCGGCTCTGCAGGCGGCGCGGGGGCGGCGGCGATGGGCAGGGGGGAGGACGAGGACGCCGAGAGCGTGGCGGAATGGATCCGCGAGGTCAGGCCGGGCGCCGCGGCGCGGCACCCCTTGCTGCCCGTCGTGTGGGACGGGGCGGCGGCGGCGGCGGGGGCGGCGGCGGCGGCAGGAATAGGGGCGGCGGGAGGCGAGAGGGGCGGTGGCGGTCTGGGGGCGCGAGGGAGGGCGGCGGCGCGGCGAGGCACGGCGTCGTCGTCGTCGTCGTCGCCGCCGCAGAGAGCCAACGGCGGCGGACGGTAGCGTTGTTTGGGGGGTCGCCGTTTGGCTCTGGTTGGTTGTCCAAGTGCTGCTGCCGATTACATAAAGGAAGGGCTCCGAACAACACGAAGAAAGGTCCTATCGCATCCGAGACGAAGGAATAGCGAGGGGATGGGGGGGAAAAGAGAGGAGGAGGACGATACGAGAGGAAGAGACAGAGAGGAGAGGGCAAGCGCGCGGGCGAGCGGAAAACGCAAAAGGAAGCGAAAAGCAGCGTGCGGCGCGTGCGGCGCGTGTGTTCTCTTTCTTCCCGTCCCCCTCTCGTCTCGTCTCCCGTACCTCCTGGAAGCCTGCCGGCAAGGCGTCCTCCTCAGATCTGCTGCTGCCGCAGGTAGTCCTTGAGGCGCTGCTTGACGCCGTGGGCGACCGTGGGCGAGTCGGGGCTCGCGCTGCCGCCGCCGCCCGCCGCTGCCGCCCCTGCCCCTGCCCCCGCCCCCGTCCCCCCTGCCTCTTGCTGCTGGTGCTGGTGCAGCATGCCCGACTCGAGCGGCCCCTTGGTCTGCTGCTGCTGCGCCGTTGGCGAAGTGACCGCCGCGACCGCCGCCGCCGCCGCCGCCGCCGCCGCGGAGGACGCCGCGGCGCCCAGGCGGCTCGAGGCGAGGGCCGCTGTCCGCAACAGCGTGGCCGCCGCGCCGCCGCCGCCGCCGCCGCCGCCGCCGCCCGCTGCGCTCGCTCCGGTCGGGCCGCCGCCCTCCCGCTGCTGCGGCTGCTGCGGCTGCTGCGGCTGCTGCTGAGGCTGCTGCTCCCCCGCGCCCGGCGACCCGAGCCCGACCCCGCCCAGCGCCATCATCATGCGCGTGTCGACCACCGCCGAGAAAGACGGCGGGCGGCCGTCGTCGCTGCCGCCTGCGTTCCAAACCGGCTTGCGGCCGAGCCCCACGGGCGGCCCGTAGGGGCCGGGCGTCTGCGCGCCGCCAGAGGCGTGCGGCGCCAGCCGCTGCAGCGCTGAGGCGGGCAGGCGGGGCGGCGGGGAGTCGGCGGCCAGGCGTGCGAGGTCGCACGCCGAGGCGCTGGCGTGCATCAGGGCCGGGGGCTGCGGGCTGTAGAAGACGGGCGGGGGCGGGTGGCCCTCCCCGCCGAGCGCGCGGCCGCCGTGGTGGCGGTCGAGAAAGACGGCGGCGGCGGATTGCTGGTGCTGCGGCGCCTGCTTCTGCTGCTGCTGCTGCTGCTGCTGCTGCATGGACCACATGCCCCCGGGTGCGCCGATGCGGCCGTCGTGCTGCTGCTGCTGCTGCTGCGACGGCGACGCGGCGGGCTTGGAGCCGCCGATGCCGATGCCGCCGCCGCCGCCGCCGCCGCCCGCCGCCGCCGCCGCCGCCGCCGCCGACACGCCCTGGAACGGCGAAGGCAGCTGGCCCGGCGCCGCGCCCGACCCTCCCCAGTCCACCAACATCGTCTGCTGCTGCTGCTGATGCTTGTGCGAGGCTGCCGTCGTCGTCTGCGCCTGTGCTGCTGCTGTCGCCGCCGCCGCCGCCGCCGCCGCCTCCTGCTGCTGCTGCAGCTGCTGCTCGCGCGCCGCCACCGCCGCGCGCGCCTCGGCGTAGGGCGCCAGCCACCGGTGCCCCATCAGGTCGCGCGCGCTCGGCCGCAGGGGCGCCGCCTTGGCCAGCGCCGCCCGGATGAAGTCGGCCGCCGGCCCGCTCACGTGCCCCGGGAAGCGCAGCGCCGGGTCGCCGACGATGCGCCGCCGCGTCTCCTGCTCGTCCTCCACCTCGAACGGCGGCCGCCCGACCAGCAGCTCGTACGCCAGCACGCCGACGGCCCACACGTCCACCCGGTCGTCGTACGCCTGCGCCTCGGGCACGGACTGCCCGGACGCCTCGAGTCGCCGCCGCTCGTCCGCCGTCGGCAGCGACACCACCTCGGGCGCCATGTAGTCGAGCGTGCCGACGCGGCTGCGCGCGCGCTCGAGCCGGGCGTCGATGGCGAGGCCAAAGTCGCCGAGGCGCACGCCGCCGTCGCGCATGAAGAAGATGTTCTCGGGCTTGATGTCGCGGTGGTACACCTTGGACGCGTGCAGGTGCGCCAGCGTGCCCAGGAGCGGCAGCACCACCTCGGACGCCACGTAGCGCTCGTCCAGCGACCCGCCGTTGCGGATGAGCTTTTTGAACAGGTCGCCGCGCGCGCAGATCTCCTGAACGAGGTAGACGGCGGTCTCGTCCTCGAAGGTGCCGTAGAGCTTAACGGTGCCGGCGTGGCTGCGGGGTTTCGATTCGGATGGGAGTGGGGTAGGGAAGGCAGGGGGGGGAACTGGGCGTGAGCAAACAAAGACAAAGGCGGCGTTTTCGCGTTTTTTCCGTCGTCTCCGGGGCGGCGGCGAGCGAGCCGAGCGAAAGTGGCGCGCCGGGCCTGGTCTCCCCCCCGTCCCCCCGGTCCTCCAAGCACCCTCGCAAACCACCATCACAAACTCACTTGATCATGCGCATAAGGCGGATCTCCCGCCGGACCTGGTGGTGGTTGCGCTCTGTCATGCGCGCCTTGACGTAACCCTTGAGGATGAGCGGCGCTTTGGTCCGCGCGCAAGTGCACGTCCACACCACGGAGTGGCGGCCGCGGTAGATCTCGACGCGCCCGCACAGGTCGTCCAGGCGGGCGTAGACGGGCATTGTCGGCGGCAATTGCTGGGGCTTGGGCTGCTGCTGCTGCTGCTGGTGGGCCTGGGGCTGCTGCTGGGGCTGCTGGGCCTGCATTGCGACGACGGCCGGGCTGTGGGCTCTGTTTTTTTTGCGAGGGGGGGGGGGGGGGGGGGGGGGGGGGGGGGGGGAGGAGAGGGGGGGGGGGGGGGGGGGGCGCGCCACACAC
>Ga0335398_10003573_pt1 | contig 22599 bp, 22 predicted proteins | sample BON03_FD_205742 | JGI IMG/M metagenome (GOLD analysis project Ga0335398, IMG submission 205742) | Freshwater microbial communities from Lake Bonney liftoff mats and glacier meltwater in Antarctica - BON-03 (spades assembly) (version 2) | ecosystem: Environmental > Aquatic > Freshwater > Ice >... | reverse complement strand
ACAACAACGACGTAGCGTCAGTCATAACTCGTGATCTCCTCTGCTGGATGTTTCAACACCAGTCAGTCTGGGGAGATCACGAGCCTTTAACCCTAAACGGCGCGCCCACCCTTAAAAATGAAGACCCGACAAACTCCTAATCAAGCCAAGACCAGTGGGCCAGGTCGGTGTCGGCAACGCAAGGAACACGTCAAATGGAAGACACACCCCAGAAAATGGGTGGTCAGTATTCTCGAGAGTCACCTCACGCTGCCAACACCAACCCTGCCGAACTCAACCCTCACCGGGCCTGTTTAAGACTCACAGTGTTCTCGTTCGTCGGCCGCTGCCAGGGCGAGTGCGGGTCCGCGAAGAACACCTTCGTGCCGGTCTCGAGCGCGAACTGGGCATGAGCGGAGAGCTCCTTGCCGCGATCCCAGGTGAGCGTCTTTCGGAGTTGCTCGGGCAGCTTCGTCATCGACGCGATAAGCGCCGCGTTCATCGTGACGGCGCCGTAGCCGCCGAGCGCGGGACCATTCTTCGTTGGCGGTGTTTCTCCATAGCCTTCCTGTCGGGGAAGGTGCACCAACAGGGTGGAGCGGCTCTTGCGTTCAACGATCGTGCCGATCGCGGAACGGCCGGTGCCGATGATCAAGTCGCCCTCCCAATGCCCGGGAACCGCGCGATCCGCAGCCTCCGCTGGCCGCTCGGAGAACACGACATCCGCGGTAACGTGCCCCTGTGGCCGGTTCCGCCCTCGAGCACGCGGCTGCCGGAGGGCACGGCCCGTTCGCAGACAGGTGACGAGTTCGCGTTTGAGCGCACCGCGGCCCTGGACGAACAGCGACTGGTAGATCGCCTCGTGGCTGATGCGCATGGACTCATCATCATGGAAGTCAACGTGCAGCCGGTGCGAGATCTGCTCCGGGCTCCACGCGATCGCCCACCTCCGGTCCTGCCGGTGCGGCTTGTTCAACCCCTTCCAAGACGGCGGCCGCGGCCCGGCGACGATGCTGCCATCCGGTCGGCGCACGTTCCCGGCAAGCCGCTCCTGGACATACTCCCGCAGCCTGTCGTTGGTTGCGAGTTTCGCCTTCTTCGGCCGCTTCGCCGCCTGTTGAGCCTTCCACTGCGCCACCAGCGGGCGATACTCCAGCTTCCCGCTGCGCGTGGCCGCGTTGCGGCGCAGCTCACGAGAGATCGTGCCCGGGTCGCGTCCGATCCCGCGCGCGATCTCACGGACTCCCACGTCCTTCGCGCGCAAGAGCGCGATCTCCTCACGCTCTTCGAAGGACAGATAGCGGCTGCTGGGCTCGGCAAGTGAGATCGGTGGCATGCCGCCAGCGTGGCGAAACCAACGCGATCCGACCGGCACGGACACGCCCACCTGCAGCGCCGCCTCGGCTGAGGTGATGCCCGTCGCGATCAGATGCCAGAACTGCCGCTGCACCACCCGTGACGGGTCAGGCCGGCCGGGCGAGCGCATCGGCGGTCGCAACGCCCGATCCGCACGCCACTGCCGACGCACACCCTCCGGGACATCGCTGGTCTTCCTGCTCCAGTCCGCCGTCGCCATCGTTGAACACCTCCGTAATCGAGGTGTTGCGACGATCGGTTGAATCCGCCCTGGGTTCCGTGGTCGCTGTGGATGATCGTTTGTGGCCCCGGTTGTCGTGAGTTGATCGCCATTCCCAAGGCACTCGTTGTCAACGCTGCGTCTTGGACGCTGTTGATCGACCAGCCGACAACGCGCCGAGAGTACGCATCCAACACGACACAGCAGTAGATCTTGCCTTCCCTTGTGCGGTGTTCGGTGATGTCGGTGACCCATAGCTGATCAGGTGCCGTGCGAGCGAACAACCGATCGACGAGGTCGACAGCCGTGGCAGGACCAGGCGCTTTGAATCGGGTCCGGCGGTTGGGGACACCTGAGAGGCCAGCGCGGGCCATCAGCATCGTCACTTGGTGATAGCCGACTACCAGCCCCTGACCTTTGACGAGTTCGGCGTGAATCCGCCGAGAGCCGTAGGTTCCACGCGAGTCGGCGTGAGCGGCGCTGATCACGTCAGTGAGCCACGCGTGCCGGATTGCCCGCTGCGAGGGTGCCCGCTTGCGCCAGTTGTAGTAGCCAGCGGCGGACACCTTCAGCACACGGCACGACGCATTGACAGGGATTCCTTCTGCGGCGAGGTCAGCGACCAGGCCGCAGCGGTCTTTTGGGGGCACCACGTCCTTGAAACGGTCCGTGGCCCGATTGAGTATCTCGACCTCGGTTTCAAGCTCCCGAATCCTGCGGCGAGCGGCAACTAACTCCGCCGAGGCAAGAGTTGAGGTCCCAGGCTTGAGGCCAGTGTCGATGAGTTCTTGCTCGCGCCATCGGTACAGGGCAGCAGCAGAAATCCCTAAATCGGAGGCAACAACGGACACCGGTTTACCGGCTTTGACGAGCGCGAGTGCACGGACCCGGAACTCTGATGGATATGACTTCGGCATGTGAATCCTCCTACAGGATTGAACACGCGAATTCTCGCAAGAAAGATCCGTAAAACCGGGGGAATATCAGAGTGTCAACCAAACCGGGGGCAGTCCCCTGCAGCGCGAACCCGCGACTTCCCCCCATATGATCGATGACGTTGGCTATTTCTGACGACAACTAGGAAGGAACTCAAATTGCTCTTTCCAAAGCGCGGCCGTGTTTCCGCTAATTCCGGTGGTGACCAATCCGCCCAAGCATCGTCGGCAATGCCGAATAGGCGAGATGTATTGCGTGCCGCTGGGCTCGTTGGCGTATCTGCTGTGGCTGCCACAACTCTTGCTGGTTGCGCTGATTCCAAAGGTGCTGGCGCCGATTCGCAGCTGGCCAACGACTCCGCGCTGGCGCGACAGTTTCCAAACGGATTCACCTGGGGAGTTGGGACCTCGGCGTACCAAATTGAGGGCGCCTACAACGTTGGAGGTCGCAAGCCCAGTATTTGGGATACCTATTGCAGAATCTCTGGCAAGATCGTGGGCAATGCCAATGGCGATGTTGCTTGCGATCACTACAACTTGTATCCGCGCGACGTCGAACTCATGGCGGAGTTAGGGGTTAAGGACTATCGACTGTCAATCGCTTGGCCGCGGATCATCCCGGACGGACGCGGTCAGGTAAATGAACAAGGTGTCGACTTCTACAAACGACTGCTCGACGACTTGGCGTCACACGGCATAACTGCCCACGCAACACTGTTTCACTGGGACACACCGCAGGCGCTGCAGGACAAGTACCGGGGTTGGGAAAGTCGAGAGATCGCGGCTGACTTCGCAGACTACTGCACGGCTACCGTCCAACGGCTCGGTGATCGCGTGCAGCATTGGTACACCACCAACGAGATTCGCTCGTTCATCCACACGGCGTATACCTATCCAGGTGGGCCATTCGAGGGTGCTCCGCCCTTTGCACCAAGTATCGAACTGCCGTCAGAAAAAGTCTTCTGGCAGACCTCGCACAACGCTCTACTGGCTCACGGCATGGGAGTCCAAGCAATTCGCGCGGTGGCGCCGAGCGGATCCACGGTCACTTTGGTAGAGGATTCGGTGACGTACGTTCCGCTCACCGAGACCACCGAGGACATCGAAGCTACTGCGAGAGCTTTCCGCAGCATGTCGCCCAATGGCGGCATCATCGTTCCCATTCTGACAGGGGAGTATGACCCGATCTTCCTGGAGAACCTTGGCGCCAATGGCCCAAATATCCGAGAAGGTGACATGGCGACAATCTCTACTCCGATTGACGGATTCGGATTCAATACCTACTCCGCTTCCTACGTAAGGGCAGCGGACAACAGTGTTGGTGCCGAAGAGTTGCCCTTCCCTGACGGCTACCCCACCTATCAATCATCGTGGTTGAAGTTCGTCCCTGAGACGGTCTATTGGGGCGTGCGAATGTTCTCGCAGTCGCTTAATCGATCAGATTTGCAGATAGTGGTGACCGAAAGCGGGGCGTCCCAGCCCGACGTGATCGACGCCAACGGCGAGGTAATGGACACCGGCCGGATCATGTACTTGCGCGAGACATTGAACAGCGCCTACCGTGCGATTTCCGAAGGGTATCCACTTGACGGCTTCTTCGTGTGGAGCTACATGGACAACTTTGAGTGGGCCAGCGGCTACTCACAACGTTTCGGGATCACTTACGTTGACTTCGACACGCAGGTACGCACACCTAAGCAGAGCTATCGCTGGTACTCCGATGTGATCAAGCAGAATCGGGTTATGTGAGGAGGTTGCGTTCGCGGGAATTCACTTCAAGCCAGGCCTGAAGCCAGGTTTGGTTTTGTGCGCTGCCAACTATAGTGGGGACTACGATCAGATTTTTGGTACTAATAATGGTGACCTCCAGTCAAAATGACGCAGATGAAGTAGCCGTCGACGAGGCTGGTGATATCGCCCGGCTGACATTCTTCAGTGACGCTGCAGTGGCCGGTCGTGCCAGGGCCTCCAGACGCATTCCCGAGTTTTTAAGCCGCTCGGGTGCGCTGCCATGGACTTTCCATCGGGTGTAGTGGGGTCGCGTTTCGCTTAGGCATTCGGGGCTGCCGGGGGCGGCCAGTTGGGGTCCTGGAAAGCCCTGATGGGATTCACATATGCTCCGCCCCCCATTCGTCCCAGCTCGTCTTTATTGCGCCACCCTTGGATCGGCTCTGTCGTAGATGTACGGAGAGTTTGCATAAACAAGTTGCTGTTGTAGATGTCTATTTCGCCTTGAGTGTGACCTGATCCCATTTTTCTGATCCACGAGTTGTGGGAGTCTTGTCGCCGCTGATGCGGCAGATTGGATTCCTATGAAGAACCGTCGACACACCCCCGAACAGATCATCCGTAAGTTGCGTGAAGCCGACCAGTTACTTGCCGGTGGCGCGGCCGTGGCCGATGTGGCCCGCCAACTCGGGGTGTCCGAGCAGACATATCACCGGTGGCGCAACCAGTACCGCGGGATGAAAGCCGACGACGCCAAACGCCTACGGGAGTTGGAGAAAGAGAACGCCCGGCTGAAGAAGATCGTGGGCGATCAAGCGCTAGATATCGACATGTTGAAAGAGATTTCGTCGGGAAACTTCTAAGCCCGGGCCGTCGACGCGCAGCAGTCACGTTGTTGTGTGAGCGGTTCCGGGTGTCCCAACGGCGGGCGTGCCGAGTTGTTGGCCAGCCCCGATCCACCCAACGCCTCGCCCCGTCGGTGCCCTCGGAGCTCGAGGAACGACTGCGGGCATGGCTGCGTACGTTCGCCAGAGACCGGCCACGCTGGGGATGGCGACGGGCCTACGTGGAACTACGCAAACAAGGCTGGCGGGTCAACCGAAAGCGTGTCCGACGCCTGTGGCGCGACGAAGGACTACGCGTGCCCGCGCGCAAACGCAAGAAAGCCGCAACAGGTCTCGGGGCCGTGGGCGCGTTCTGTCCGATCCGGCCGAACGTGTTGTGGGCGATGGATTTCCAGTTCGACCAAACCGCCGATGGGCGCAACCTGAAACTGCTGAACATCATCGACGAGTTCACCCGCGAAGCCTTAGCCACCGATGTGGAACGCTCTATCACCGCTGACATGCTCGTGGCCACGTTGGAACGGCTCATCAACCTGAAAGGGGCACCCCAATATTTGCGCTTCGATAACGGCCCGGAGTTCGTCGCTGGAGTCGTTGCTGACTGGGCGAAAGACCGCCACATCACGTTGGTGTTCGCCGAGCCGGGATGCCCGTGGCAAAACGGCTGGGTCGAATCGTTTAACGGCAGGCTGCGCGACGAGCTACTCAACGGCGAACAATTCGCGACCCTTCTCGAAGCGAAAGTAGTCATCGACGATTGGAGGCATGACTACAACATCAACCGGCCGCATTCAGCTCTTGGTAACCTCATCCCAGCGGCCTACACCGCGCAATGGCGAACCCGCCACCACACCCTAGAAAACTCTCACTCCTAGTGGCACAGGAAATGGGACCCGGTCAATGGCTCACTACATCAACAACAAGCCCGAGAAATTCCACCACTCCAGGGGACGTCACCGAGTTTGGTTGACACCTTGATATTCCCCCGGTTTTGTGGAGTCAGTTTCCGAGAATTCACGCGACGTGGAATGGGGACTGGTCTAGCTTCTCAAATTCGATAGGTGTGAGCATTGAAGGTCCCCCCGTTTGCCGGACACCTCAATAAGGAGGTAGAGGTAGTCCATGTCGAAAGTGATAGAGCCAGGCGGGGCCAAGAGGTCGCGTTATACGGCTGAGTTCAAATCAGATGCAGTGGCCATGGTGATCGATGGTCAGCGCACGATCACCGATGTCGCCGGTGCGTTGGGCGTCGTCGAGCAGACTCTTGGTAACTGGGTGCGCCAGGCCAGGATCGATGCTGGTGAGCGTGGCGGGTTGAGCACCGATGAGCGTGCCGAGTTGGCTCGGCTGCGTCGTGAGAACGCGCAGCTGGCGATGGAGCGTGATTTGCTCAAACGAGCGACGGCTTTTTGGGTTCAGGAGTCAGCACGATGACCCGAGCAGTGTGGGTTGACTCCCGAAGGGCCGAAGGATTCCCCGTGACTGCCGCGTGCTCGGCCGCTGGGATCGCCACGACCACGTTCTATGCGTGGGAGGCCAGATACAAGGCAGCGCCGGGTGAATGTGATCTAGCTGAGGCGTATCTGGTCAACGAGATCGTTCGGATTCACCGGGCCTCGAACAGGGCCTATGGTTCGCCGATGGTTCATGCGCAACTGCAGCGACTCGGGTGGGTGGTGAACCACAAGAAAGTTGAACGCCTCATGCGGGTCAACGCGATTGTGGGCGTTTTCAAACCTGCGAAAGTGCGCACCACCATCCCCGCTGATGACACGTTTGAGATCCCGGATCTGCTGAAACGCCGGTTCGCGCCCGGCTGCCCCGACATTGCCTGGATTGGAGATATCACCTACGTCGCTACTGATGAGGGCTGGCTATATGTGGCCAGCGTCATCGATCTTGGATCCAGGCGTCTGATCGGATACTCGATGGCTGATCACATGCGAACGGAACTGGTCGCTGACGCCTTGACCATGGCCGCACACGCCCGTGGTGACACCACCGGGGTGATCTTCCACGGGGACCGAGGAGCCCAATACATGTCCGGGGACTACCGTGAACAGATCGCACAGCTAGGTATGCGTCAGTCGGTTGGCCGCACCGGGGTGTGCTGGGACAATTCCGTAGCGGAATCATTCTGGTCCAGCCTGAAACGTGAACTGGTCCACCGCTACCGGTTCGCTACCAGAGCCCAGGCCCGACAAGCGATCTTCACCTGGACCAACTGGTACAACCGCGACCGGCTGCACTCGACGCTTGGGTATTTGAGCCCGATCGAGTGGGAACAGCAGTACAGTCAGACCATCACCCTCAAGCAAGATCAAGCCGCATAATCAAGTGTCCGGCAGATGGGGGGACCCTCAGAGTTCGGCCGCACCCGGGTTGGGTGCGTAGGTTCGGCTGCAGGCGCAGCAGAACCACAGACTTCTAGCCCGAGCTGGGCTGAAATCCGTCATTTTTTGAAGAGGTCTAGAAGTGGAGCTGAGGGTGTTGCTATTGAGTTGTCAAAGAACACGCATCGGGTGTCGACCTGTCCGAGGACAGACGTCACCACTGCGATTCATTAGCAACCCACGATGGGTATTTCACTACTGATTCCTCCCTACCTCCACGAGCCAATTCGCACTATTTGCGGACAGAGTTCTTCCGCAAATAGTCGTCGGCTAGGTAGGTGTGCGCTTACGAGCGCTGAACTAACACAAGAGAGAACATTACACCCTTGTTGATCAAAGGACAAGTGATCATTTGGATGGATTCTCTTCGTCTTGCATACAACAACCGTCGCACGCGTGAACGTACTGATCATGGCCTGGCGCAGGGTGACCAAAGCCGTGTTCGCACACGACTTCAGTCGGCCATTGCCCGGCGACTTCAGCGCGTTCCTCGTCTGCCACTCTCCAAGCTTGCCACTAGTTGCGAATGGCAGCGGCCTGCGCAGAAACTGGAGCGTCACCTGTCGCTACGACCGACTATAGTGAAAGTTGATCAGTATGGACGCCGACACATTCGAAGAGTCCAGCCACGGCCAGGAGAGGAGAGGAGAGGAGAGGAGAGGACACCCGATGAGCGCGCGACGAGCCTCGGCCACTGAGCCCAGCGTCCAAACATGCTGTCGGCGTGACACAACTTGCTGGCTTCGAGCCCGACAATAAGTTCCTCAACCTCCTGCGCGAGGTTGACGCAGGCAGCATCACAATCGATCAGGCGATCCAACGGGTCCTCGACGAGTACACCCATGACTAGTCCCCACGGTGCCAGCCTCGGGACGACGCGCATTGGGACGACGCGCCTCGGGATTGCGGGCGACTGGCATGGCAACACCACGTGGGCGAAGGCCGCGATCGAGGTGCTGCCCGACGACATTGACCTGCTCATCCACCTAGGTGACTTCGGTTTCATGGGGTCGAACTTCGTCGCCAGCTACCTGCACAAAGTAAACAAGTGGGCCCAGCAGCGAGGCCTGACGATCTGGGTCGTTCCCGGTAACCACGAGAACTACGACTGGCTCGCCACACAACCCGTCGACGCGCAGGGTCGCACGATCGCGGCACCCAACGTTCTTGCACTTCCGCGCGGCCACCGGTTCATGGTCGGCGATCTGTCGGCGTGCGCGGTGGGTGGCGCTGTGAGCATCGATCAAGGCCGCCGAACCATCCGCAAAACCTGGTGGCCCCAAGAAGCGATCACGGATGAAGAGGCCGCAGCAACGATCGAGGGCGGACACGCGGATCTGCTGTTCACCCACGATATGCCGCTGGATTCCGGATGCCCGGGACTGTCGCAACGAGACCTCATCCAGTGGGCCGGCGTCATCGTCGCCAACGACGCCTACGTACATCACCGCAGAGTCCGCGACATCGTCGAAGCACTGACGCCGAGCAACCTCATCCACGGGCATATGCACGAGCGCTATACGAACCCCGTGGCCTGGAAGTCGACCGACGGTGAGCCGTGCGACTGTGTGATCGACGGGCTGGGGTGCGACGGAATGCGCGGGAACCTTGGCATACTCACGGTCGATGGCAGCGCGGTTACCATCACAGATCTTCTAGTCAGACAAGGATGAGTGGACGGTTCATGGAATACGCCGACGTATCGGACTACCTGCGCGACCTCGGCGAAGGCGCCCGCCAGATAGCGAAGCGACACCGCAACCCGTCAGCAGAACTCATCCACCTGGCCGAAGCGATCGTCCGCCTGACCGAACGCGACCCGCAGCCGCTGCTCGCCGACATGCGCCCGAAGATCGACGCCGAGCTCGCCACGTTGCCGTGGAGCGGCCCGACGGCTGAACCTGACCTGTCCGAGGATCTGCAGAACTTCATCATGTTCGCGTTGATGGCGCGTGACATCACCGAACTGCCGCAGATCGCCGAGCAGGTTCGGCGCACGCTGGTATTCACCAATGACGTGCCGATTCAAGCGTTTGCCGGAACTGACGCATTGCCCTTTGATGGGCACGCGGCGATCCGCGATCTCAACGCTGAAGTACTCGGCCAAGATGCCGCCGTCGAGCTTGTCGTTAACCGCCTCATGATGACGCGGCGCGGGATGGATGAGCAGCCCAGCCGACCAGACGGAGTGTTCCTGTTTGCGGGTCCGACCGGAACCGGCAAGACTCAGCTGGCCAAGGCAGTTTCGCGATCACTGTTCGGTCACGAGAAGCTCATCCGCTACGACATGAGCGAGATGAGTGAGGCCCACACCGTCGCTCGCATGCTCGGCTCACCGCCGGGCTACATGGGCTCGGATAGTCGCGACAACTGGATCACCACGCGCCTGGAAGCCGCACCCCATTCGGTACTGCTCCTCGACGAGATCGAGAAGGCCCATCCAAGTGTCTGGACTACCTTTCTACCGGCCTTCGACGAGGGCCACATCTCCGACAGCCAAGGCACGCGCGCATCGCCAAGCAACACCGTCATCATCATGACGTCGAATGCCGGAGCTCGCGCCTACAGCGACTCCCTACCCGACGGCCAAGCCCCCGATCCCAACGCCCAGATGGCGAAGGCTCAGCAGACGCTGCGCGAACTCATGCCCCCGGAGTTCCTCAATCGCATCGACGAACTCGTCTTCTTCCAGCCCCTGTCCCAAGAGGTCATCCGGTCCATCGCCGAACACCGACTCGACGACGCGATAGACGATCTGGCGAAGCACGACCTGGAGATCTACCGCGATCAAAGCATCGTCGACTTCCTGGTAGACGAGGGCTTCAGTCAGGAATGCGGGGCGCGGGAACTACTGCGCACCCTCGAACGCAACGTCCGCGGGAAGGCCGCCTGGCTCGAGCCGGGCCGCTACAAACTCGTCGCCCGCAACGACTCGTTGGAGTATGAGCCACTCTGAGGATCGTCGACTTTCTACGTGCGTCACGAACCGAAGGATCCGAATGGCGTAGGTTTTGATCTAGACAATCGTCCGACACCTACCCAACGAATTGAGCGTAGTGACGACCAACGGGGACTCCCAAGACCTACTGGACGCGATGCGAGATGCCGACGTTGCTAGGCAGACCGTCGAGTATCTGAAAGCCGGTCACGCACTGCCCGTGGTCTAGTCATCAATGATGTGTGCTCCCGACGAGCGCGAGTAGGGCAGATTCGGGGCGGCCCTGCGCACCTACTCCGGAACCGATGCCGTCATTCCTGGTTCCGCATTCGTCGCCTTCGGGTCGCCACTATTCATGATCGGCTCTATGGCCGCATCCGCGGCATTCAACTCCTCCAGAAAGAAGAAAGCACTCGCCGCCGCTGCACCGCAATGGCGACTCGACAACACCGGGGAACTGCACGTCACCGACCAGCGACTGGCGCTTCAAGGCGTCCACGGCTGGTACGACTTCTGGTACTACCACATGCGAGCAATCGAGGTGACGCGTCTTGGATTGATCCTGCACTACGCCGATCACCCCATGGTGCGCATCGAATGCGCATCGCCAATCTGGGTGTGGGCAATCGTCAAGTACTTCGCTTCCGGGGAGTACGTCGATATCCCAGCACTCGGCCCGGGACCACAAGGATCTATCACCCACGAGTAGTCGTCCGCAACGACTCGTTGGAGTACAAGGCCCTCTAGGCGGCGCCTAAGACTCGGTCCCGGTCGCGTCTGGCCCAGTACTTCCTTAGAGTCTTGCTTAGTATTTTAGTCGAGTTAGCGCTAGTACTTTGATAGAGTTAGCCTATGAGTTACCGAAGTCGCGTTGCCGATTCTGAACTGAGTGCCCGCCTCGCAAGTGCAGGTGCTGTCCTCATCGACGGACCTAAAGCCTGCGGCAAGACAACAACGGCTATTCAGCACGCCAAGACGCTGTTCCGGCTTGATGAGGACAGAGCAGCACGCGCAACCCTCGCGACAGCACCCAACCTACTCTTCGAGAGACCCACCCCAATCCTCTTTGACGAATGGCAGGTCGCGCCCGAGTTATGGAACAAGATCAGACGCCAGGTCGACGACCGTCAACAACGCGGCCTATACATCCTCACCGGGTCCGCTACACCGCGCGACGACAGCAACCGACACTCAGGGGCTGGACGATTCTCCTCGATGCGCATGCGACCGATGAGTCTCTTCGAATCTGGACATTCCACCGGCGCAGTTTCACTATCCGCGCTAGTGAGCGGCGAGCCGCAAACCGCCACTACCGCGCCGTTGGGTGTGCCTGAACTCATGGAAAGAATCGTGGTCGGTGGCTGGCCAGCACTGCTCGATTCGGACGTCCCGAGCGCGCAGCGATGGGTCCGCGATTACCTCGCGCAAATCGTCGAGATAGATATCCCCGCGCTGGGGCACCGTCGCAGCCCCTGGCGACTAAATCGACTCCTGCAATCACTCGCGCGAAATGTCGGTCAGGCACCGAAGCTCACGAACCTAGAACGCGATGTTGGCGGCGACGCGCGGCCCATCGCTTTCGAAACCCTGAGCGCGTACCTCGATGCCTTGGATCGCCTCATGCTGACCGACAATTCGCCCGCTTGGGCCGCACACATGCGTTCGAACACTCGCTTGCGAGCATCACCCACTCGCTACTTCGTGGATCCCTCACTCGCGACAGCCGCGCTCAACGTTGGCCCCCAGCACCTACTGAATGACCTCAATGCAGCCGGGTTACACTTCGAGGCGCTAGCTATCCGCGACCTGCGAATCTACGGCCAACCGTTAGACGCTCTGGTCTCTTCGTGGCGGGACGTCAACGGCCATGAAGTCGACGCAGTCCTTTCGCTAAGCGACGGCACGTGGGCTGCATTCGAGGTGAAACTCAACCCTTCAGAAATCGACCGCGCCGCCGGATCTCTCCTACGATTCGCCAACAAGGTAGACAACAGCGCCGTCGGAAAGGCCCGGGTTCTCGGGGTCATCACGAGCACGGGGATGGCCTATCGCCGCGAAGACGGAGTGCAGGTCATCCCGCTCAGCACCCTTGGTCCGTAGTGTGAAGTTCTTTGTCCGTCATACCTATCTGTAGGCGAAAAACCGAGGATGGGATGACGATATGACGGACAACCACAACAACAACGAGACCAGCAACTCAGCGACCGCGACCGACACCACCGAAATGCCCGAGTGGGAGTTCGACCTCTTACACAACCAAGTCGACAACGAGAACACCCGCCCGCCGAGAAGAGTCAGCGCTCGCGTCATCATCAACACACCGGAAGAAGCTGCAGCAATCGAGGTCCAGCGAGCTCGTGACCTCGTGACGGAATGGATGGCCGAGCGCGAGAAACAACTCGCCAGAGTGCGCCGCCACCAGCAAATCACCGACGACGAGCTCCGGGACTTCACGACGCTGCTCGTGCTGTTCGTTCAACAGCGCACCGAACTTGGACAGCTACGCCCGGACGATATCCGCACGGTGACATACGGCCTCAGCATGGCGATTCAGGCAGTTGCCCGGAGCCAGGATGCGGTGGACGCCTCGGGTGACGTCTCATCCGATTCGCTGCTTTATGCGCTACTCGACAAGGCGGAGCACTACCGGGAGCTATCCCAGCCACAGCTACGAACCGCCGCCGACATTGCCGTCGACGACACGGACGCCTCGCGCATCATGTGGCTCGGTGTCGCGGCGATCACTCGTTCGCCAGAGGCGCCGAAGACGAACGACTCAAGCTCGCAGTACTTCACCGCGCAGGAGATGTTCGTCCCCATGACACCTGTTCCGACCGGGACCTACGACGAGCTGATGGGCCAGCTCAAAGCGCTCACCGGGCTGGGTGGTGTGAAGGAATCGGTCGAGGCCGAGGGTGCCACATTGCGCTGTTCACAGGCCCGAGCGAAGCTTGGCCTCAAGGTCAGCACCCGAAGTCGTCACATGATCTTTCGCGGGAACCCCGGTACTGGCAAGACGACAGTCGCGCGGTTGATCGCGGGAATCTACCGGTCGATGGGAATCCTCGAGAACACCGAGATGGTCGAGGTCGATCGTTCGGGACTTGTCGCCCAATGGATCGGCAAGACTGCGCTACGAGTCAACGATGTTGTCGACAATGCGCTCGGCGGAGTGCTGTTCATCGACGAGGCACATGCCCTGGCCGGGAATGGTCACGACCACGCCGACCGGTTCGCTCAAGAGGCCGTCGATGTCCTCGTCAAGAGGATGGAGGATGACCGTGATGACGTCGTGATTATCCTCGCCGGCTACCCGAAGGAGATGGATCGCCTCGTCGCGATGAATCCGGGCCTGGAATCGCGGATCGGCATCACTATCGACTTCGAGGACTACAGCGACGAGGAACTGCTCGCGATCCTGCGGGACATGTTCGCCGACAATGACTACGACCTTGCGGTGTCGGGCGAGGCCATCATCAAGGACCACGTTGCCTGGGCGATTCGGGGACCGTCGTTTGGCAACGCCCGCGCGATGCGCAACGTTTTTGATGCCACCACTCGCGCCCAGTCTCGGCGGCTAAGTCCGGAGCTCGACACAGCGTCAGTGGCCGATCTGCGGGCGATCTGCGACGGCGATGTCACCGCGGCCGTGGCTGCCACCCTCCCCCAGGCACGCCCGGTTATGAACACCGAGCTTGGGGGTTACGCGTAAGCCAACGCCGTTCGTGGCGTGGCGAACCAGCCACCCGGCCCGCGACGCCGCGCCACGAACGGCACTCTCCGTGAGAATCGACGAATCGATCACCGCCAGACTCCTCAGCGGTAGCGCTTCACCCACTTCTTCTTTGCGGCTTTGCGTGCCGCCTTCTTGCCCTTCTTCTGATCCTTCTTTGTCCAGGGCCCTTTGTGGCAGACCCGAACGGATGCACGGGCAGTTTTGCGCTTGTGCTTGTACGTGGCCTTGATCTTCTTGCAAACCCTTTTGGGTTTTGGCGAATTCTTCAACATCGTCAGCGACCCCAGGTCCGCGAACTCCCCCGGCGCTAAGGTGACGGCGGTAGCCGAAGAGAACGACGCACCACCAATCCAGGTATCTGGGTACCCCCTGCACCTCATTTTGGCCTTGTAGGTTCCGTGCATCGCCAGGGTGTACATAGGCCCGTCATCAGGATGGATCCCGGATAATCCATCCTTGTAGTAGTCAGCTCGAAACGCCTGCTCACCATCAAGTTGATAGAAGTCCCACCCGCCATTGGGGCACTGGCGGTTCTCGATGAGTTTGCCCTCGGGGATATACACGCGCGAACGAAACTGGACGAAATAAGGGACGCGAATCGTTCGATCCGCAATTCCACCAGCGGCCACCGATCCGTAGACCCCAGCCCCCGCGAGGAGGTCGAACGGCAACGGGGGCTCCGTTCCCGATATGAGTCCCCAAAGGTTGGACCCGTGACCCGCTCTAATCCCGTAGCTAGCCGTCGCGGGAGCTTGCGGCCGACTCTGTGCATCCGCCCCTACGGGTTGGAACTGGAAACGGCCAGCCGAGTCAGTAATGACGACCTCCTGGCACCTCGTGTACTCGTAAAACACGGACGAAGGGCTGGTGTTTTTGCATCTCCCCGCCGAAAGCTTGACAGAAAAATTCGGAACTGGCTTCCCCGTGAAATCGTCAAGAACCGTCCCTCGAATCGTTGACAATGCCGACCCAGCAGGTGATACCAACCGCTCTGCACCCTGCGGCTCAGCAGCTAAGGGCGAGGCAGCTATCGCTCCTGCGATGAGTGCTACAACGAGCACCGAACTGAAACGCACTCGGTTGGCCTTCTTCACATTGACTCCAATGCAGTTAATTTTGATCTAGGAGGGAAGTTGAACACACGAATCGCACAGCCGCTGCTCGTTCGAAAAGATCTAGACCGAACGGATGATCATTTAGGTGATGTCCACGAGCGTTAGGTGGTGGCGCCGACGGTGACGTTGGCCGTCCCGATCTCAACCACCGACGAGTCAGGCAGTTGGCCAGCGTCGCGGATCATGCCGCTGAGCTCTTGCAATCCCAGCGCTGCGGCCGCAGACACCCAAGTGCGGGCCGAGCACGACAGCAATCGTTACCCCGGCAGCTGAGTCAGTCCAACTCTTGCGACCAACATCGCCCCGATAACGAACGCGGCGGAGCTCATGATGAGCCTCAGCGTCGACCGACAGCATCAGCAGGATCGCGTATCCGCGCAGCCCCCGCCGAGAACGACTGAACGAGCCGCTCGATTGAGGCCTCCGGCTCCTCCCCCGAGGTCGAGTCTTCAGCCGGAATGACGGTGACGGTGACAGAAAGAGACCCTGCACCCGGCTCTCCTCAGCTCGTGGTTAGTCCGAGCTCCGCTAGAGCTCGGTCAAGTGCAGGAGATTACGCGGAACGTAGATCTCTTCAAATAGCCACCGGTCTAGCACTGAGCGGGCCTCGCGGAGCACGTCGTGTGTCACGCAGAAGCTGGCTTCCTCGCATTTGAATCCTCCGAGCTCGACACGGATCGTCACGTGCAAATCGGCGACGGAATCCCGCGACTCCACTAGCTCGAGCCCATAGTCGGCGGTAGCCGAGTCCGCGTACACAGACGGGCTAGCTTCCGAACGGGTCTCCAACGCTGCGTCGACGAAATCGCGGAACTCGATGAGGTCGCGACCACCAACCTCCCGGTTGAAGAAGTGAAATGCACGTTCCGGCGTGACCAACGTCAGCGTGAACTGGTCTCGCGTGGTGACGGGCCCGTCGATCTCCCCGAGATGCTGGGCTCGTGAAATGTAGAAGGCGTTGCAGTCACAGCCCAGAAAGATCCGGTCTGGGCCGACAAAGACTGGGCCGCTTTGGTCAAGAGAATCTGTTGCCATTTCAGGCACCTTCCGATCGGGCATTGCGCCCACTAGGTCTTGCCGCGCGACGGCTGTCGCCACGGCCAGCTCTGCTCCTGGAGCACCCCGCACCTGTGTGAGGGTTGCTGAGTGACCAGCCAGGCCTGACGGTCACTTCTCTTGAGCCCGTACTTGAGTTGCTACTTGCGAGTTACCAGCAAAGAGTCACCGGTCAACAGTTGCCAGTGAAGATGTAGCAACAAATCACACGCTACAACAGGGTCCGCACATACAGGTACCTGCTTTTCCTCCAGCCAGTAGCTGCTACAGCCCGATCCGAGAGGCCGCGTCAAGCAGCGGCTGGAACGTGACGGACACCCCGCCCCCAAACGGGTCGTTGAGCGCAAGCACAACTGTGAGACCCAGAGCTGAGATAAGCGCCCATCCGACGATCAAGCGGGGTCGCTCAACTCCCGCCGCAACGATGCCAACGGTGACAGCGGACAGCACTCCGGTGAGAAAGAGCAGCTGCAACACGATCGGGGGTACGTCCCGCCGAGCCACCGCATTGAGGTCAGCCTGGGCACGCGCAAGATTGGAGACACTCGATTGCAACGTGCTGGCGGTGTCGGACTTCGTGGTCGACCCGCTGACAGACAGCTTCCGTACATCCTCTTGAAGAGTCTCAAGATCAACGAAGGATGGCATCTCAACGAACTGACCTGCCTCCAGCGAGGTCCGGTCATCTTCAGCGATAGTCGTGAGATAGGCGGTGAGGCTCGCGTTAATCTTCTCGGCTTCGCTGGTGTTTTCTAAACTGTCAGCCACCAAAGCCAGCTGCTGCGCCTCGATCGCCACCTTCTCGACTGCTTGCTGCGCAGCAGTAATCGTTCCAACAGAGAGCGTGACGGCGAATCCCACGAGGAAAGCCAGCGAGGCGGCCGTCGGTCCGTTCATCGACTTTGCCAAGTCAATCGTTTCCGCTTGGTGCTCAGTCGAATAGCGACGCACGATATGGCGCGCCCCAAACATGACGGAGAGGAAGATACTGGTGCAGACGAAAAGAATGATCCACACCGGCAGATTGACAAATGAGTGGAACACACCTAGAGGTTAGCGGAGCGGTGGCCTGACGGGCGTCTATACAGGGCGATCTTGACCGGCCGCGGCGATGCTCGGTGCGGTCCGTTCGTTCGTTTAGTCGTATCGCTAATGGGAATAGTGTAAGGATGAATCCGACAAACATGACGAGAGAGCGTGACGTAACTTTCCGCAGCGGCGAGGTCACCGTGCACGCCACATTACGAGTTCCGGAGGCCACCACCAGCTCCGTCCCGGCAGCACTGATCATCGCGGGTAGCGGACCGACCGACCGAGACGGCAACTCCGCAGTCTTGCCCGGCGTCCCGGTCGACACCGGGCGATACCTGGCCGATCAACTCGATGCCGCGGGCTATGCCTCACTGCGTTACGACAAGTTCACCTCCGGTGCCACCGGACTCGGGCCGTACCAGCCCGCCGACATCGCTAGCCTCACGTTTCACGAGATCTTCCTCCAGGAAGCGCAAGACGCGCTCGCCTACCTTGGCGCGCAATCAGGCGTGGACCCCAAGCGACTGACGGTGATGGGCCACAGTGAAGGCGGAATGATCGCCCTCGCCGTAGCTAATGACCAGGGCCCTGCGCCAACCCCGGCTCGGCTGGCCCTGATCGAGCCGCAGTACGCACCCATCATTGACATCCTGGACTCGCAGATCTCCGACCAGATCACTGGCGCTGTCACCGCGGCCCTCATCACCAAGAAGCAAGGTCAGGCGTTGACCGCTTGGTTGCGATCGGGGCTGGCGGCGACGCGTAACGGGGCGCCCTTCCCGGATCCGTTGACGCCGCCGTTCCCCGACGCGACCGGCGTGGTGGCGCAGTTTCAGAATGCCATCAGTCCCCTTGCCTACAGCACGATCAACCGCAGGATGCTGCAGACCGAGAACCAGTTCGACCCCAAAGCGCTCGCAGCCCGTGTCACCACGCCGGACAGCGTCTTCATCACGTGCGGGACAAAAGACATCAACACCCCCTGTGATCAGGTGCGCCCGCTAGCCCAAGCGTTTGCGCGGGGAGTCGCCCGTTTCACGATCCTGCCTAACACGATCCACGAGCTGCGCGATATCGGTTCGGTCGAAGCAGCGGACGTCCCACCAGCGGACTACCCGAACTATCCGTTCTCTGCGGAACTGACCAGAACCTTGGGCCAGTTCCTCGCACAAGGCTGAGCAAACCTCGCGGTAATAGGCGGGTTGCGGTAGCCGAGGTCAGACGTGCCCGTGGTGTGAGGTCTCGATTTCTCTGTCCGCAATCAGGGCCTTCTCAACACCTCGCCGTGGCAGGAGAATCGCTGGAACTAGCGCTAGCAAACCAACTCCGACGACGACCCAAAACGCTGCCCCGATTCCGCCAGCGATTGACCCCTCGCTGGGTGCTAGCGCACTAGCAGTGACGGCGATTACTGCCGCGCCAAGTGCCCCACCGAAATTGCGCGCTAGCACGGGCAGGCTCGTTGCCGAGCCGACATCGCCCGCGGGTGCCACATGCTGACAGAGCAGCAGCATGGGAATCATCGTCATCGCGAGCGCCACACCCATCACCAACGCAGCAGCGAACAGCGCGGGAATCGCACCCGAAAGTGCCACAACAACGGAAGCGACAACAGTCCCCACGGCAGCCGATATCGCCAAGACTCGAGACCCAAATCGCAATGCCAAAAAGCCACTGGCGGCACCGAGCAACACGTAGGGCAACATCAGTGGAACGACAGCCAAGCCAGAGTTAAGCGAGCTGTCGAAACCTTGCGCCAGAGCGGGGAGATACGTGAGAAATCCGAACTGCACGAAGCCGATGAGCAGCATCATGGACGAGGCCATCACGATCGTTCGACTACGCAGCAGTGATTGCGCGATCAAACCGTCCTTGGCTCCGAGCAAGTGACGAACGAGGACGGGTAACGTCACCGCAGCAACCGCGAATGCAACCCAGGGCAGCCAACCCCCAATAGATAGGCGCTCGACGCCCACGAGGATTGCAACGAGCGTGATCGTCGTCAGGGCACTCCCACGAACGTCAAAGGGGCGAACGGCCTTCTTCCCCGAGGTCTCACCCTCGACCCCGGAAGCAGCACTCGCCGCCCCCCTCAACTGCCCCGCGAGCAGGAGCCCGGTGGCAAGACAAAACGGCAGGACGAGAACGAATGCCCGGCGCCACGATGTCTGCGCAAGGGAGGCCCCGGCGATTGGTCCGGCAAGGGCCGCGATGCCGTAGGCAACTTGGTAGTACACCTGCATCTTTGCGCGCTGCTCCTTGGTGCAGCGCGAAGCCAGCACGGCCTGCCCGACTGGAACGACCCCACCGACCCCGATGCCCTGGATGATTCGAGCCAGGATGAGCAACGAGAGGTTCGGTGCGAATACGGCCGCCACGGTCCCGAGAGTGAAGATCCCCAGCGCTCCGAACATCGCAAGTCGTTCGCCACGAATATCCATCACCCGACCCCAAATCGGGATCGACACGGTCGAAGCGACGAGGTAGGCAGCGATGAGCCACGACAGTGCAGTGCCCCCGCCAAGATCCTGGCCGATCTGAGTGAGGATCGGCACGACGATCGTCAGGTCGAGGATCGACAGGGTTCCAGAGAGGACCGCGCCCGCGACTGTTGAGCGACTCTCTGGGTGACCGGGTTGAGCGTGGTTGGCGTCGCTGGGGGTGACCATGCCGCTGAGTGGGTTGGGCTGATTCTGCTTTTTGTTGGTGCGTCAGAATTGTGATGACGTAAGCAAGAAGCGCGACGGCCCTCCCGATCTTTGGCAAGAAGGAGGGCCGTCACTAGGTGCATTGGAGGCACCTGTTGTTGATGGTAGACACAGATTCGGTTGAAGTTGAACGTTTACTCACCGGTGACCAGTTGGGGTGCCCGGTTTGCTCGGGGGTTCTTGCTCCGTGGGGTCATGGGCGTGCGCGCCAGATTCGAGGGCCGGGCGGGTTGACATCGTGGTTACAGCCGCGGCGTTCGCGTTGCGGGGATTGTCGGGCCACGCATGTGTTGTTGCCGATGTCGGTCCTGGTTCGCCGCGCAGATTGTGTGGATGTGATCGGGGCAGCTTTGGGGTTGATGGCTACTGGTGCCGGTCACCGAAAGATCGGCACGGTTCTAGATGTGGCGGTTGGTACGGTGCGCGGCTGGCTGCGCCGGTTCGCGTCTCGGGCGGCGTCGTGGCGGGTGGTGTTCACGGATCTGGTTGTGTCGTTGGATCCGATGTCGGCCCCGATCCGGGTGCATCAGTCGTTAGTAGCTGATGTGGTTGAGGTGATCGGTTTGGCTGCTGCGGCGGCGGCGCGCCGGTTCGGGAGGAAACCACCGTGGCAGTTCGTTTCCGGAGTCAGTGGCGGACTACTACTTGGCCCGGTGCCGGCGGGTTAATGACCAACACGAGTTGCCCCTTATGCGCGGGCCAATTCTCATAGAACCTTCATCCAGTGGCCACAAGCGTGGCTGCCAGAATCGATGGAGGCACCAATGACAGGCAAAGACCGCCGGAGTCGCGGCAGGGTTGATCGGGCCCAAGAGATCGGGTTGTTTCGTTATGCCCTGATCCGTGAGGCCGCGGATACCGCCCTGAGTCAACGTCAGCGTGGGGTGCTGGTTCGGGCGATCGCCGAGACCGAGCACACAGGTCCGTTCGGAGCGCGAGTGATGGTTTCCCGGGTCACGCTGGACAGGTGGATTCGTACGTGGCGTGTCGGCGGGTTCGATGCGCTGGTTCCGCGGCCTCGCGGTGCCACGCCGCGCACCGACGTGGCGGTCTTGGAGTTAGCGGCCGCGTTGAAACGAGAGATTCCCGGGCGCACCGCGGCTCAAGTCGCCGCGATCCTGGCGGTTCATGGGAGCCCGGCGCCCTCGGTGCGCACTCTGCAACGTCACTTCGTCCGACTGGAGTTGAACACCCGCCCGAACGGTGACCCACCGAAAGCGTTCGGCCGGTTCCAAGCCGACGCCGTCAACGACCGGTGGACCGGGGACGCCCTGCACGGACCGATGGTGGGTGGACGCAAAACGTATTTGTTCGCGTTCATCGATGACTATTCCCGGGCACTGGTCGGTTACCGGTGGGCTCACAGCGAAGACACCGTCCGGTTGGAAGCCGCGCTGCGCGCAGCGTTGGGTGCCCGCGGTGTCCCGAAAGTGGTTTACGTTGATAACGGTTCAGCGTTTGTGTCCAAGCAGTTGATGCGGGCCCTGGCTGTCATGGGTATCCGGCTGGTCCATTCCCGCCCAGGGGAACCCGCTGGAAGAGGAAAAATTGAGCGTTTCTTCCGCACAGTGCGCGACCAGTTCCTCGTGGAGTTGTCCACCCCGGAGGCGCTGGCCGATGTCAAAGACATCACCGCGCTCAACGAATTGTTCACCGCCTGGGTGGAAACGATCTACCACCACCGCGAACATTCCGAAACCGGTGAACAGCCCCTGGCCCGGTTCATGGCCGCCGGTCCGATTGAGCTACCGACCCCGGCTTTGTTGGCTGAAGCGTTTCTGTGGTCCCACACCCGGACCGTGACCAAAACCGCCACGATCAGCGTTGAGGGCAACATTTACGAAGTTGATGCCGCTCTTGTCCGGCGCAAAGTGGAGGTCGTGTTCGACCCGTTCGATATGACCGTCATGGCGGTGCGTTACCAAGGCCGGGCTATGGGGGCGGCAGTCCCACACATCATCGGTCGCCACGTCCACTCCGGTGCTAAACCCGACACCGAAGCACTGCCAGCACCTGTGACCGGAATCGACTACCTGAACCTGATCGCCGAACGGCACCAGCAAAGCCTCGCTGAGCGGATCAACTACACCAACCTGCCAAAGGGAATGCCCGATGTCCTCAGCGCTACTGACGCCCTCGATGTCATCGACCTGACCGACACCGCGGCCAGCCGCGAAGAGCAGATCCCCAGCCAACCGGACCTGGCCACGGCCGCCACCGATGCAACTAACAGTGGTGGACTGTCGTGACGATTCAGAACCTGCCCGCCTACTACGGGTTCACCAAAATGCCGTTCGGTAAATCCCTGCCACCATCAGATCTGTACCGCCACCGCTCCCATTGGAGAGCGTCAGAAACCGTGGGAGGCAACCCCGACGGAGCGTTCCGGCCCGGAGTCGACGTTGATTAGTAGTCGATGGTGAGGGCGTCGACGGCGGCTTGGCGGTCGGCGCTTGTGGGCAGGCTGTATCGGCGCAGTGTTTCTAGCCGGGTGTGGCCGGCGAGTTCAGCGACGAGGATCAGGTCGTTATGTTGGCGAACTAGGTTGGTGCAGAAGG
>Ga0335398_10003565_pt1 | contig 22616 bp, 22 predicted proteins | sample BON03_FD_205742 | JGI IMG/M metagenome (GOLD analysis project Ga0335398, IMG submission 205742) | Freshwater microbial communities from Lake Bonney liftoff mats and glacier meltwater in Antarctica - BON-03 (spades assembly) (version 2) | ecosystem: Environmental > Aquatic > Freshwater > Ice >... | reverse complement strand
AACTTTTCGAAGCTCCCCATAGTTGAAAAATGCCGACAGTCATTCGCATCGGGCCCTATCGATTCCTTTTTTACGCTTCAGACGGCGATGAGCCGATTCATATCCACGTCCTTCGGGATGACAATATGGCGAAATTTTGGATTCAGCCGGTGCGTTTGGCAGTCAATATTGGCTTTCCACCAAAGGAGTTGCGTGAAAAGTTGGTAGAGTTATACAAAACTGAAATTGAAAGGAAATGGAATGAATTCTTTAGCCGTAGTTGAGCGTGAAGCAGTTGCTTCAGGGGTAGTCGTAACAGAGGACGAATTGACGATTTCGCTGCTTGATGGGCGCCGAATCTCTGTTCCATTGGTCTGGTATCCGCGCCTTTCCCATGCGACCCAAATGGAAAGAGAAAAATATGAATTGATAGGTAGAGGCACCGGTATCCATTGGCCTTTAATCGATGAAGATTTGTCGGTCTCTGGAATCCTCAAGGGAAACCCTTCTTTTGAATCGGAAAAATCATTAACAGCCTGGCTGGACGAAAGGGAGTCCATCAAGACGACGTAGTCAACGAGTGTGCTGCGCCCACTCGCGACTAGTCTCCAGTCGTTGTGCCGTGAAAGAAGAAGAACATGCCCCAACCATTTCAGCGAATGAATCATACCGATTACCGTTCCGTTCATTCGCCCCATTTCTACTGATCTCGTTCGGCTTGGCTTGGGGCATACTTGGTTTGTACATATTTCTCCCGGAACCTATGGGGGCGATGTTTGGGCAACTTACCGGCAACCACCCGCTCTTCTTCCTGGCCGTGTACGCGCCTGCAATCGCGGCGTTCACTCTTATTGCCCGTAACGGTGGCCTCGCAGGCCTGCGCCGTTTTCTCGGGAGGGCGTTGCTCTGGCGTTGCGGCGCGGCCTGGTATGCCTTTCTGATCATTGGTATTCCGTTGATCTTCATTGGCGGTTCCGCGATTAGGGGTAACCTGTTCACGGAACCGTTTCCATTTGCGTCCTTTCAGGCTCTGCTTGTGGCGTTGGTCCTTGCCGCCATAAAGGGCCCGGTCGAGGAATTCGGCTGGCGGGGTCTGGCACTTCCACTTTTGCAAAGGAAGTTCGCTCCGATCTGGGCGGGGCTGATCCTTGGAGTCATATGGGGGCTGTGGCATCTGCCAGCCTTTCTCTTGAGCGGAACCCAGCAGAGCGAATGGTCATTCACGGCGTTCTTTGTTGGGTGTTTGGCGATAAGTGTCATCGCAACTGCATTGTTCAATAGGTCGCGTGGCAGCATTCTGCTGTCGGGGTTCTTCCACTTCTCGCTCATGAACCCGATTTTTCCGGACGCGCAGCCCTACGACACGTACCTGCTGATCGTCGTTGCAGCCCTAGTCGTTTGCTGGAACCTCAAGGAGATGTTCACGATGGAAAGTTCTGTCAAAGAAGTCATTCCGCACGGAAATGTCACTGATGGCTAACAATGCGCTACAGCCATGCTCGTTTCTGAGCTTTAACGTTCACGGAAATCCCAATACCCTGCCTATATCCTAGCATATTCGTATTGGATGACTCGAATGCACCTGAAGCAAAAAGGATAATCGAAGAATACTTAAATCAGGACGTTAAAGACCTCCCAGAATGGGAATGCCCCGTATGCAAAAGTAAATAGTCGCTTTGCAACTGATCGTTGTTTTGACCATGGCCGTTTCCTGGGCCGTGATCTCTAAGCATTGAGGTTCAACACGCTGGAAGCGTGAACTACTTTTCTCCGGGTTAAATTATATCTGCGGGGTAAGCTGTACGAAGATAATTCAGTCGTAGCCGAAGCGGTAACGCTTTGGATAGCTCGACACACGCGGCTCGGACCGTCCAAAAGCTTACGCTTTCGGCTACCTGATCACATCCCGTAGAACTTACCAAAAGCTTACGCTTTCGGCTACTTGATCATATCCCGTAGCCAATTCGGTAGCGATTTGGCCGTGGACCGCTAGGCTCTAGCGGTCTTCCAGCGGCACGTAGTCGCGTTTCGTCGCACCAGTGTAGATCTGGCGTGGGCGGTGGATACGGCTCTTGGGATTCTCGGCGATTTCTTTCCAGTTGGCGATCCAACCAGGCATACGGCCAATGGCAAACATCACGGTGTACATCTCCACGGGGATGCCGATCGCCTTCAAAATGAGACCGCTGTAGAAGTCGACATTTGGATAGAGCTTGCGAGCGATGAAATATTCGTCCTCCAGCGCGGCTTGTTCCAGCCTGCGGGCGATATCGAGGAGCGGATCTTGAATGCCCATGCTTTCGAGCATTTTTTCCGAACTCTCGCCGAGGATTTTAGCGCGCGGGTCGTAGTTTTTATAAACGCGATGGCCAAAGCCCATCAGCTTAGCTTCGCCCTTCTTGGCCGCTTCGATAAATTTAGAGCCATCATCACCCGCGGCATGAATCTCATCGAGCATTTTGATCACGGCCATATTAGCACCACCATGCGAGGGTCCCCAAAGCGCGCAAACGCCGGCTGAGACCGAAGCAAACAAGTTGGCACCACCGGAAGCGACCATGCGCACCGTAGAGGTAGAGCAGTTTTGCTCATGGTCGGCGTGGAGCGTCAGAAAGAGATCGAGGGCTTTGCCTGCGCCGTGGTCGTCATGATACTCGAAGTATGGCTCGGAAAACATCATGTGGAGGAAGTTACCCGTGTAGCGCTTATCGGCAGGATGAACGAAAGGCAGCCCCATCTTCATGCGGTAGGTCATCGCGGCGATGGTGCGGACTTTGGAAATAAGGAGCGCGGCCGTCTCATCGAAGTACGCTAAATCTTGCTCGCGGTCGTTAGACGACATTTCGGGATAGTAAGCACCGAGTGAGTTCAGCATCGAGGAAAGGATCGCCATCGGGTGGGCGTTACTGGGAAAGCCGTCGAAGTGGCTGTGCATGCCGGTGTGGATCGAAGCGTTCTTGCGAACTTCTTGCCGGAAGGCATGGAGGCAAGACTTATGCGGCAACGAACCGTAGATAACGAGCATGGCGGTTTCCAAGAATGAAGAATGCTCCGCGAGTTGCTCGATCGGATAGCCGCGGTGGCGGAGAATGCCGTTTTCACCATCGATGAAGGTGATCTTGCTCATACAGGAGCCCGTATTGCCGTAGCCTTCGTCGAAGGTGATACAACCGCTCTTGGCGCGTAAGGTCCGCGTATCCAGAGCTTTTTCGCCCTCGGTCCCCTCAATCATAGGAAACTCAAAATTTTCGTCTCCAAGTCGGATAGTGCCTGTGTTTTCCATGGTAGTAATCGTTGTGCTGCGTTGGTAAAGAGGGCTCAGAGTGTCGAACAATGTTCTCTGAGTGCCTGTGCTCTTGGAGTACTAGAGCGATCTCAAAAAATTTCGGTATAGATGCAATCCTTTTGCCTGACTTTTTTCTGGGTGAAACTGAGTAGCGTAGCAATTTCCGGAGCGAATGCCAGAGACGAATTGCCCACCGTAGTCGGTATGAAAGAGCGCCAGAGTGGGGTCTTTCAGCTCAATATGATAGGTGTGGACGAAGTAAAATTGATCCTGACCAGAGACGAGGCCATCGGTGAGCGGAGCACCCGCCTCAAAGGTCACCGCATTCCAGCCCATATGAGGGATCTTGAGTGAGGGATCGATGACAAAGCGTTTGACCGAGCCTTTAAAAATACCGAGCGCAGCCGTATCGCCCTCCTCCGAATGCTCAAAGAGTGCTTGAAGCCCGAGGCAAATGCCAAAAAATGGTCGGTCGGCGGCGATCCAGTCGTGGATGGTGTTGTCGAACCCGGTGGACTTGAGCAGACGCATGGTATCGACGATAGCTCCCTGCCCGGGAAAGACGAGGGCATCGGCCGCGCCGATCTGACTGGGCTCGGAGACGAGATAAGCATTCGCTCCGACGTGCTCCCACGCCCGCACGACACTACGCAAGTTACCCATGCCGTAATCGATGACGGCAAGTCGTGGTTTGGTAGTCGAAACATCTTCAGTCATAGCGTAGCATATGAAGATGTCGAAGTCTTAGCAAGTTGCAAGCCGACAAGATTTCCGATTGATAACTAGACTAGCTTTTTGAAAAGTAGGGTCGCGTTGTGGCCGCCGAAACCGAGATTATTACAGATGGCTACGTTGACTTTGGCCTCGCGCATTGTGTTGGGCACGTAGTCGAGGTCGCAATCGGGGTCGGGTTCGTTATAGTTGATCGTCGCAGGGATTTTACCGTCGCGGATCGCGAGCGCACAAACTGCAGACTCGACACCACCAGCGGCTCCTAGGAGGTGACCAGTCATGCCCTTAGTCGAAGACACGGGGATTTTGTAAGCATAATCACCAAACGCCTTCTTAATCGCACCGGTCTCAAACTTATCATTATAAGGAGTCGAGGTGCCGTGCGCATTAATGTAGCTGACATCTTCGGATTGGATGCCGGCCTCTTTGATCACGTTTCGCATAGCCGCTCCGAGCGCCTTGCCTTCGGGGTCGGGTGAGGTGATGTGGTAGGCGTCGCATGTCGCGCTGTAGCCAGCGACTTCGCAGTAAATTGTGGCTCCACGAGCTTTGGCGTGTTCGAGTGTTTCCAGCACAAGCACACCGGCACCTTCACCCATAATAAAGCCGTCGCGGCCTTTATCGAAGGGGCGACTGGCCGTGGTGGGATTGTCGTTATAGCTAGTACTCATGGCCTTCATGGAGCAGAAACCGGCGTAGCCGAGTTCGGTGATGGCGGCTTCACTGCCGCCGGCCAACATGATGTCGGTCTCGCCGTCGCGAAGCTTATGGAAAGCCTCACCGATACTGTGGGTGCCAGAGGCGCAGGCACTGACGATACCGAAGTTCGGCCCACGGGCACCGACCTCGATCGCGACGACGCCACTGGCGATATTCGCGATGAGCGAGGGAATCATGAAAGGAGACACTCGACGGGGCCCCCCTTCGTACAGGCGACGGCTCTGCGTCTGGATCGTGAGCATGCCGCCGATACCGGAACCGATGAGGACGCCAAAGCGGTCGGCGTCGAGCTTGGAGGTGTCCTCGATGCCCGCGTCCTTCAAAGCGAGGCGGGAGGCGGCCACGGCAAACTGAGTGTAGCGGTCGTTACGACGCGCTTCCTTCGGATCCATGTATTCCCCGGGATTAAAGTCCAGGCACTCAGCGCCCACTTTGGACGAATATTCAGTCACATCGAACGATTTCACTGAATCGATGCCGCTTTTGCCAGCGAGGATATTATCCCAGAAGGTTTCGACGCCGTTACCGTAACTAGTCACAGTGCCGATGCCTGTTATGACGACGCGTTGTCTCTCAATTGATTCACTCATGATGTCTGTATAAAAATTAAGCCGCATTTAAGCGGCTTAATCGTAAGTTTGAAAGTAGAATTTTACTATCCTGCCTTTTCAGTGATGTATTTGATCACATCACCGACGTTTTGGAGCTTTTCAGCATCGGATTCAGGGATTTCGCCGTCGATTTCATCGCTGAATTCTTCTTCGAAAGCCATGATAAGCTCAACTGTGTCGAGAGAATCAGCACCCAGATCGTCCAAAAAGGACGCTTCTGATGTGACTTGCTCTTCATTTACGTTGAGCTGATCGACGATGATTGTCTTTACGCGTTGTTCGATTGTTTGGTCTGACATAATTTTCTGTGTTTAGGTTAAATAAAAATAACTGCTCAATGTGGCATCACATGACCATACCACCGTCAACTGTAAAAACTTGCCCAGTGATGTATCCTGCTTCTTCGGAAGCGAGGAATGCGGTGGTTGCTGCAATATCCTTCGCTTCGCCCATACGTTTCATAGGAATGATGCCGACAATGGCTTCTCTTTGTTTCTCGTTCAGCTCGGCGGTCATGTCGGTGGCGATAAAGCCAGGTGCGACTGCATTGACAGTGACATTGCGGGCGGCAAATTCCTTAGCGAGGCTCTTGGTCAGACCGATCATACCGGCCTTGGCAGCGGCGTAGTTGGCTTGACCGGCGTTACCCGTGAGGCCGATAACGGAGGCCATATTGATAATGCGCCCCCAGCGCTTGCGAGTCATCGGGCGCGCCAAATACTTTATAAAGCTGAAACAACTGGAAAGATTGGTCTCGATCACAGAATCCCAATCGTCGTCGCTCATACGAAAAAGTAGGCCATCGCGGGTGATGCCGGCGTTGTTGACGAGAATGTCGATATTGCCGTGTTTTTCGAGCAGCGCTTCGCAGGCTTCCTTCACCGCCGCCTTATCAGCCACGTCGAGGGCGCGCGATTCGGCGGAGCCGCCGCCCGCATTGATGGCGTCGGCCACCGCACCGCAGGAGCTCGCCGAGCGGCTGATGCAAATTACGTGATGCCCTTTGCTCGCGAGCAGTTCCGCGATGCTTTTACCAATGCCGCGTCCGGCACCAGTTACGAGGGCGATTCTTTTCTCAGTGGTTTCACTCATGTAAAGCGAAGTTTCCGACAATTCGTCAGTTTGGCGCAAGCCCAATGTTACCTTCAAATCATAATGTAGCCGAAATCGTAAGATTTTGGACGACTCGACTTTCAAGTGAAGCACTGACCAAAGCGTTACCGCTTAGACTACAAGCAACATTGACAGCAGCGCCTGTTAAAGACTCTAGTTAGCCCAATGTCAGAACAAGAACCACAGCGCATCCAAAAGCTCATCGCCAATGCGGGGCTTTGCTCACGCCGCGAGGCCGAACGCTTCATCGAAGAAGGCAATGTTCGCGTGAACGGAAAAATCGCCCAACTCGGCGACAAAGCCACGCTCGATGATGCCATTTTCGTAAACAACAAGCCGATCCTGCGTAAAGAGGAGCGCCCCATCACGCTCATTATGAACAAGCCAAAGGGTGTGCTCTGCACTAACTCGGATCCTCATGCCGAGCGCACCGTCTTCGACCTACTGCCACCCAATCTCCAGCGCCAGCGCCTCTTCTGTGCGGGGCGTCTGGATAAAGACAGCGAAGGCCTGCTCGTCATCACCAACGACGGCGACCTCGCGCACCGCCTCACCCACCCCAGCACCCAGGTAGTGAAACGCTACCGCGTCGTGCTCCACCGCGACTTTAATAAGGCCGACATCCCAAAACTGCTCGCAGGCACCGAATACGAGGGCGACTTTCTCAAAGCCGAAAAAGTCATCCCTGCCCCGCAGATGGGCGAAGGCCACCAGCGCCGACTTGAAGTACACCTCCACCACGGCAAAAAGCGTGAAGTGCGCCGCCTCTTCGAGGCCAATCGTTACTTCGTCAAGAAGCTCGTCCGCGTACAAATCGGCGGCATCATTTTGAAAAACATCCCTTACGGCGGCATTAAAATCCTGGGCAAAAAAGACATCGAGCGCCTCTTCGCTTAATCCTCTGTTCTCTGATTTCCTCACACCATGCAACGAACGCTCTTCTGTTTCATCCTCAGCTGCCTCAGCTTTTGCAGCACTAGCCACGCGGCGAAGGAAATCCTCCTGCGCCTCCAGCCGCAGCCTGACGCGCCCGTCATAGCGAAGATCACTGCCAGCGAGAAAGTGATTCTCGATGCCGCGCCCGCGCCCACCAATGCCGAACTCGGCTGGCGGCAGCTCGCCCTGCCCACCCCTTTCGAGGGCTACGTGCCAGTAGCGACACTGGGTAAAAACTTCGATATCCTCGAAGGCACCCCAGTTCACTACCTGCCGACCGCCGAGTCCGCAGCGATCACCCGCGTCGAGGAAAACGACCGCTACGAAGTCGTCCGCGTGAAAGAAGAATGGGCGACCATCCGTTTTCAGAAAAAAATTACTGGCTACTTCGTCGACGATGCCACTGAGGAGGTCGCGATCAACTTCGATGCGATCCAGGTGCCGCTCGTCACAACCGAGCCTGCACCCGCACCCAAGCCCATCGCGATCCCCACGCCTACACCCGTAACGATCCCCGCTCCCCGCGCACGCGTCAACCCCGACGAGCCCATCGCCCAGCTCGACCCCAAGGCGATGCCCAAAGAAAACGTCGTCTGGAAACCTGCCCGCGTTCGCGGGAGTGAAGGTGAGAGTGATCGTTTGACTCGCATCCCGGATCCCGAATCTCGCATCCGGAATCACGCCGTAGTCCCGCAGGGCGAAGGAGGAATCATGGTCGCCCCCGCGCAAACCCAAGCGCGTGAAGCCGCGCCCGATCTCGGCCCCGCCAAAGCACCCCGCCTCCTCACAGGCACTCTTGTGCGCGAGATCAACGTCGGCGGCCCCGGCTACCCGATCCGCCTACAATCCCCCGAAGGTCGCCTCATTGCCTACGTCGATTTTTCCGGTATCTACATCAGCGACCTCGCCCCTTACATCGGCCAAAAGGTCTACATCCGCGGCCAGATTTATCCGCTACCCGACACCTCCGCACAACTGGTGATTCTTGCCGAAAGCCTGCGACTCGCTCCACAGTGAACGTAGGGGCTTCACTTGTGACGCCCCTACATTAAAATCCGATGCAACCGATCAAAACCATCACTTTCGCGGTCAACACGACCAAGCCCGGCGCCGAAGAGGCTGCTCGCTATCTCGCGGGATTAGCCGACTGCGAAGGCGTCAAAACGACCATCAGCAGCGACTATCCGCTCAAGCCTGATGCCCTCAAAGGGCAAGATCTTTGCTGCGCGATCGGGGGCGACGGCACGCTCCTCGGCGTGCTCGACGCCGCCCTCGAATCCAGCTCCGCCGTTCTTGGCGTCAATATGGGCAAGCTCGGCTTTCTCGCCACTTTCACCGCCGAAGAAGCGGCCAAAGACCTGCCCCGGTTGATCCAAGGTCACTACGAGATCACCGAACGCTCCGTGCTCCGCTGCACCACACGCGGCGGCGAATCCGTTTACGGCCTCAACGACGTGGTGCTGAAAGAAACCGACGGCATCGGCCTCATCCGCCTGCAAGTTTCCTCCAATGGCAACCCCGTCTCCGAATACCATTGTGACGGCCTTATCTTTTCAACCCCCACCGGCTCGACCGCTTACAATCTCTCCGCCGGCGGCCCCATCATTGGCCCCAAAGTCAGCGCCATCGCCATGACCCCGATCTGCCCGCACACCCTAGGTAACCGCTCGGTCATCTTCGACAATTCCTCAAAGATCAGCGTCGTCCACCGCGAGCCCGGCCCTTGCCCTCGCATCACTATCGACGGCCGCGTGCGCTTCAAATCCGAGGACAATTTCCCGATCGAAATCGTAGTGGCCGACCGCAATTTCCGTCTCATGCAAAACTCCGACCACTCCCACTTCGCCATCGTCCGCGATAAGCTACGCTGGGGCGATCCGACGATTCGGTAGGAGTCGGCTTTGCCGACAGTGAGAAGTAAAGAGTGGGAAGTGGGGAGTTTTTGATATGAGTGTTCAGAATTATCGTGATTTAATCGTCTGGCAGGGGGCGGCTTTGCCGACAGTGAGAAGTAGAGAGTGGGAAGTGGGGAGTTTTTGATATGAGTGTTCAGAATTATCGTGATTTAATCGTCTGGCAGGGGGCGGCTTTGCCGACAGTGAGAAGTAGAGAGTGGGAAGCGGGGAGTTTTTGATATGAGTGTTCAGAATTATCGTGATTTAATCGTCTGGCAGGGGGCGGCTTTGCCGACAGTGAGAAGTAGAGAGTGGGAAGCGGGGAGTTTTTGATATGAGTGTTCAGAATTATCGTGATTTAATCGTCTGGTAGGAGTCGGCTTTGCCGACAGTGAGAAGTAGAGAGTGGGAAGTGGGGAGTTTTTGATATGAGTGTTCAGAATTATCGTGATTTAATCGTCTGGCAGGAGTCGGCTTTGCCGACAGTGAGAAGTAGAGAGTGGGAAGTGGGGAGTTTTTGATATGAGTGTTCAGAATTATCGTGATTTAATCGTCTGGCAGGGGGCGGCTTTGCCGACAGTGAGAAGTAGAGAGTGGGAAGCGGGGAGTTTTTGATATGAGTGTTCAGAATTATCGTGATTTAATCGTCTGGCAGGGGGCGGCTTTGCCGACAGTGAGAAGTAAAGAGTGGGAAGTGGGGAGTTTTTGATATGAGTGTTCAGAATTATCGTGATTTAATCGTCTGGCAAAAGTCGATGGAGCTTGTCGAATTAGTTTACGCGGCGACAAAAAGCTTCCCAAAAGAGGAGCAATACGGATTGACCAATCAGGTTCGCAGAGCGGTTGTATCGATTCCTTCCAACATCGCTGAAGGGCAAGCCCGCAAAGGAAGCGCAGAATTCAAAAACTTCCTTTCCATCGCATCTGGCTCCAGAGCCGAAGTCGAAACACAACTCCTCATCGCAAACAAACTCGGTTACATCACAAAATCCGATCTAGACGAAGCCCTAGCCTTATCCAACGAGATCAAAAGAATGACACATTCCCTGATGTCTAAACTATAGTATCCCACTCTCCACTTCCCACTCCGAACTTCCCACTTTCCACTTCCCACTTCCCACTCCCCACTTCCTTTGACCATCCTCGATAACATTTCCGAAAAGCAACGTGCCGCCTGCCTACAAGTCGCCGAGATACTCAAATCCTCAGGCGGCCGAGCATTGCTCGTCGGCGGTTGCGTGCGCGACGGGCTAATAGGCATCCCCGCCAAAGACATTGACATCGAAGTCTACGGCCTCGATGCCGACGCAGTCGAAGCTGCGCTCAAGCCTCACTTCCGCCTCGATACAGTCGGGCGCGCCTTCGGCGTTTTCATCCTCAAAGGTCTCGAAATCGACATCGCCTTGCCCCGCCGTGAATCACGCATCGGCCCCAAGCACACCGATTTCAAAGTCGAAGGCGACCCCACCATGTCGCCCCGCGAAGCCGCCTCCCGGCGCGACTTTACGATCAACGCCATCAGCTGCGATCCACTCACCGGGGAGCAGCTAGACCCTTACGACGGCGTCGCCGACCTCGAAGCCCGCTGCCTGCGCCACGTCTCCGATGCCTTCAGCGAAGACCCGCTCCGCGTGTTGCGCGGCATGCAGTTCATCGCCCGTTTCAACCTTGAAGCCGCGCCCGAAACTGTCGCCCTCTGCCGCGAGCTCTCCCCCGAGCACCTCCCGATGGAGCGCCTCTGGGAGGAGTGGAAAAAGCTCCTGCTCAAAGGCAAGCAAATCCGCAACGGACTCAATTTCCTCAAAGACTGCGGCTGGCTCCAATACTTTCCCGAGCTCCAAGCCCTCGACGGCTGCGCTCAAGATCCCAAATGGCACCCCGAAGGCGACGTCTGGAAGCACACTTGTCACTGTCTCGACGCCTACGCCACCCACCGCACTGGCGACCAGTGGGAAGATCTCATCGTCGGCCTGGCAGTGCTTTGTCACGATTTCGGGAAGCCCGACACCACCTACACCGGCGAGGACGGGCGCATCCGCAGCCCCCGCCACGACGCACTTGGCGTGCCGGTCGCTCAACGTTTCCTAGAGCGTCTCACCCGCCAGAAGAAAATCTTCGAAGAAGTGCTCCCCCTCGTCGAGCAGCACATGCGTCCCCTCGCCCTCTACCGCGACGGCGCAGGCGACTCCGCCATCCGCCGCTTGGCCGCCCGCGTCAAACGCATCGACCGCCTAGTCCGCGTCTCCCACGCCGACAAAAACGGCCGCCCCCCGCTAGGCCTACCGCCAGCCCCGGGATCGCCAATCTCCGCATTGGCAGCGTCCGAGTCAGCCCACGTCATCCCCAACGTGGACTACCCCGAAGGCCAGTGGCTACTCGACAAGACAGCCGAGCTCGCCATCCAGGACAACGCGCCCAAGCCCATTCTACTCGGACGTCACCTGCTCGAACTCGGCATCAAACCAGGCCCCCACTTTGGCAAAATCCTCGACCGAGCCTACGAAGCCCAACTCGACGGCGCCTTCACTGACGAACCCACCGGCCGCGAGTATCTAAAAAGGCTAGTTACCGAAATTTTGTAGCGACCTCCCGTGGCGTGCGAGCTTGTTTAATACCCTGCGTATTTATTTAGCATCTGCTCTTTAATTTTGTTGATTAAAACTGCAACTTTGATTTAACAAATTAAATGATACCGCGTCAAATCGAATCACACCTACTCAAATGCTTCGAGAAATATCCTGTCGTCACACTGACTGGGCCACGTCAATCAGGCAAAACCACGCTCGTGCGGGCACTTTTCAAAGACAAACCCTATACGAATCTAGAGCATCCCGGCGTCCGTGAATTTGCCCAGAACGACCCAGAGGCCTTTCTGGCTCAATTTCCAGAGGGAGCCGTCATTGATGAAATACAGAGAGTTCCTGAGCTAACCTCCTATCTCCAAGTCATCGTCGACGAAAAGCAACAGAACGGACTTTTTGTCATCACAGGCAGTCACCAATTTTCTCTGCGCGAAGCCGTCAATCAGTCACTAGCGGGGCGCACGGCCATCCTGCGCCTGCTTCCCTTGAGCATGATCGAACTCGCGGCGCATCACCCCATCGACGATCTCGACACACTCCTCTGGCAAGGTCTCTACCCTAGAGTGCACCAGCAAGCCATCGCACCCGATCAAGCCTACAGCGACTACTTCGAGACCTACATCGAACGCGATCTCAGACAAATCTTACAAATCAAAGACCTCAGCCTCTTTCAACGCTTTGTCCGGCTTTGCGCAGGACGCGTCGGCCAACTCGTCAACCTAAACAGCCTAGCCGCCGATACGGGAATCACACAGCCAACCGCCCGCGAGTGGCTCTCCGTATTGGAAAGTAGTTTCATCCTCTATCGGCTGGCGCCCTGGCACAGCAACCTCCCCAAGCGTTATATCAAGAGTCCGAAATTGTATTTCCACGACACAGGACTGGCCGTCTGGCTATCAGGCATTACAGAGGCGTCTCAACTCAACAACCATCCGCTACGTGGGGCTTTCTATGAAAACCTAGTCATCTCCGAAGCACTCAAGCATTTCGAGAACCACGGCATCCACGCACCGCTCATGTTTTTTCGAGATCAAACAGGCAACGAAATCGACCTCCTCGTCCCACGCGGCGCACAACACCAAGCCGTCGAAATCAAATCCGGCCAGACGCTCAGTCCGTCTTGGCTCGACCGCATCAAATGGTTTCAAAAGACCTTCGCCGACCAAAGCTTCGCCCCGTCACTACTGATCCACCCTCGTGCTGACGAGCAAACGCGCACAGACTGCATCGTCACCAATCACACCACATTCACGCCACATCTGCCCCGTCCATAGCTGGAGAGCTAACAGTGTTTTAGCTCAGCGCTGACCACGCCCTTTGACAACTATTTTATACGTAGGACGAAGCCCTACAAGTCACCAGGACAAAGTGTTTCATCGATGCCAATGTGCTCTTTTCCGGAGCCAACGAAGCCAGCCAAATGCACCGCTTTCTAATCAAGGCGTTACCATTGTGACGCCACTCATGTTCGCTCAAGAAAAACTACAATCAAAAGCAGCCCCCGTAGCGATGCCGCGCTAGTCAAAGAGCCTGAGCTTGTCGAATGGGCGGCGTCCCCGGCCTGCTACAAAAGACGCGACTAGCGGCGCATCGCTACAATCAAACCAGTTACCTCGCCACCGAAAAAATTACATTCAAAGTTGGACGTTCAACGTTCAATGTTCGACGTTCCTCTCCATCCATCATTTCCTAATTCTTAATTCTTAATTCTTAATTCTTAATTCCTAATTCTTAATTCCTAATTCCTAATTCCTAATTCCTAATTCCTAATTCTCCATGAAATCTCTCTACCTCCTCGACGGCATGGCGCTGGCCTATCGCGCGCACTTCGCTCTCATCCGTAGCCCTATCTACACCAGCAAGGGTTTCAACACCTCGGCCATCTTCGGCTTCACCGCGACCCTGATCGAGCTGATCACCAAGCAGAAGCCGACGCATCTGGCGGTCGTCTTCGACACCTCCGCGCCGACAGAGCGCCACATTCTACACCCTGAGTATAAGGCCCACCGCGAGGACATGCCCGAGGATCTCTCCGCTGCTCTGCCGCACCTCGACCGCGTGGCTAAAGCCTTCGGCATCCCCGTGCTCAAGCTGGACGGCTACGAAGCCGACGACATCATCGGCACCCTCGCCCACCGCGCTGAGGCCGACGGCTTTGACGAGATCTACATGGTCACCCCCGATAAAGACTTCGGCCAGCTCGTCACTGAAAAGATCAAAATGTATCGTCCCTCCCGCCAGGGCGACGGTGCCGAAATCTGGGGCGTCGATGAGATCAAGGCCAAATGGGGCATCGCCCGCGTCGATCAAGTCATCGATATGCTCGGGCTCTGCGGCGACGTCTCCGACAACATTCCCGGCGTGCCCGGCATCGGCCCCAAGACCGCCGAAAAGCTCTTGGCCAAATACGACACCGTCGAAGGCCTGCTTGAACACGTCGATGAGCTCAAAGGCAAACAACAGGAAAAAGTCCGCGATAACGCCGACCAAGCCCGCCTCTCCAAAAAACTCGCCACCATTCAACTCGATGTGCCCATCGATTCCGACTGGGATGCCATCGTGCTGGAAGCGCCTGATCAAGAAAAGCTCGTCCCCATCTTCGCAGAGTTCGAATTCCGCACCCTCGGCAAACGCATCTTCAGAGCGGAGTTCTCTGTGCAAGAAGCCTCTAGCGAGCTCGTCCTCATGAGTGAGGACGACGAAAAGGCCGCCAAAGTGGGCACGCCGAGCTCCAGCTCGGCATCGTCTACATCCAGCCCCCAGCTAGACCTACTGCCCAACATCGCTTTCAAGAAGCTAGCCGACATCAAAACGGACTACCGTATCGTCAAAACGGATACAGAGCTGACCGAGCTAGTAGCCACCCTGACAGCCGCCCAGACCTTCGCCTTCGACACCGAGACCACCGGGCTCAATCCCCGCGCCGCCCGGCTCGTCGGCATCTCTTTTACCACCAAGCCGCACTCGGGCTACTGGGTGCCCGCCAACGAAAGCGCCCTCACCGCGCTGCGCCCCGTCTTCGCCGATGCCGCGCTGACCAAGATCGGGCACAACCTCAAGTTTGACCTTTCCATCCTCGCCGAGCAAAAAGTCACCGTCGCTGGCAAGTGCTACGACACCATGCTGGCGCACGCCCTGATCGATCCCGAACAACGCCACAACCTCGACACGCTTTCCGAGGACTTCCTGCAATACGCCCCCATCCGTTTCAGCGAGCTACTGCCCAACGCCAAAAAGAGCGAGCCCATTGACTACTCCGGCGTGGCCGAGAGCGACCTCGCCAACTACGCAATCGAAGATGCCGACATCGCGCTACAACTCTGGCAGACCTTTGCGCCCAAGCTCGAAGAGAGCGGCCAAGCCAAAGTCTTTTACGAGATTGAGACGCCCCTCCTCCCCGTCCTCGTGGCGATGGAGCGCGAAGGCATCCGCCTGTGCGAGACGACGCTCGCCGCCACCGGCGAGTCCCTCATCGGCCACATTGCTGAGCTACAAGCGTCGATCTACGCAACCGCTGGCCGCGAGTTTAACCTCAACTCACCCAAGCAACTGGGCGAAGTACTGTTCGATGAACTCAAGCTAGCTGAAAAGCCCAAGAAGACCAAGACCGGCCAATACGCCACCAACGAGCAAGTGCTGTCCAGCCTCGCGCCCAAGCACACGATCGTCGCCGACCTGTTGGAATATCGCCAGCTAACCAAACTGAAGAGCACTTATATCGACGCACTGCCCAACGCGGTTGATCCAAAGACTGGCCGCGTGCACACCCACTACGGCCAAGTGCAAACCGCCACCGGTCGTCTCTCTTCCAACGATCCCAACCTGCAAAACATCCCCGTGCGCAGCCCCAAAGGCCGCGAGATCCGCAAGGCCTTCGTCCCGCGTGAAGGTTGGAAACTACTCGCCGCCGACTACTCGCAAATCGAGCTTCGTATTCTCGCCGCACTCACAGGCGACGCCGGCCTACTCAAGGCCTTTAAAGAAGGCCAAGACATCCACACCGCCACCGCCGCTAAGATCTTCGACGTGGCACCCGCGGACGTCACCCGCGACCAGCGCAGCACCGCCAAAATGGTCAACTTCGGCATTCCCTACGGCATCTCCGCATTCGGCCTTGCCCAGCGCCTCGGCACCGTCAGCCGCACCGAAGCTCAAGAGATCATCGATAGCTACTTTGCGCAATTCCCCGGCATCCCCGGCTACATGGAAGCACAAAAAGAACGAGCGAAGGAGAAGGGCTACGTCGAAACCGTCTGTGGACGCCGCCGCCAGCTCCGCGACATCAACTCCGGCAACGGCACCATCCGCGCCGCCGCCGAGCGCAACGCGATCAACATGCCGATCCAAGGCACCGCCGCCGACATGATTAAGATCGCTATGGTGCGTATTCAAAATTCTATGACAGACCAAGGCTTGAAAAGCCGCATGCTCCTGCAGGTGCACGACGAACTGGTCTTCGATCTCGCCCCTGGAGAAGAAACCCAACTACGCGAACTAGTGACCGTAGGTATGGTCGGCGCATTAGAGCTGCCTTGCCCCATCGAAATAGAAATCGGCCTAGGCGACAACTGGCTGGAAGCGCATTAGCGCCAATCTCTCAACCGTAGAAGCGACACTCTTGTCGCTTTATCCGAGCCCCAGCAAAGCGATAGGAGTGTCGCTTCTACGATTGAAATTTAAATCAGACCAGACCAGACCAAGTTGATTTAATGAAGATCGAAACACGCGGCTTCCAGCACCTCCCCTTCACTTATCGCCACGGCTAACGCATGCGTAAGTTACCGAACGGGGAGTTCGACCGTCTGGCAGAATCGATTACGCAACTCGAAAGCGCTTCGCGCGTCCGCTACAATTCCAGAATCAAGTCCACACACTTGTGCCCACCCCTAAAGCACCTCGGCAACGATGCGCACACAAAGCTGACGATTGAACTGATCAGTGAAGAAGCGCTCCAGACCTCTGCGATTGAGGGGGAATTCCTTGATCGCGAAAGCCTACAATCTTCGATTCGCAAACAGCTCGGACTTCAAGTGGACGCCAAACGAAAAATCCCAGGCGCAGAGCGTGGCGTCGCGGAATTGATGGTCGATGTTAACACAGATTTTGATGCCCCCCTCTCTCATCAAAGCTTTTTTAAATGGCACAAATCACTGCTCAATGCGCGAAAGGATTTGAACGAGATGGGTTGCTTTAGCTACCCCCACAGATACATTAATCACTGATCAAGAGGGACGGATGCGCATTAGGGATCCCAACCCACGGGCAAATACTCCACCCATGGCGTGATTGTATTTGAGCCCTGCGTCTGCTGCAAACTGGCATAGTAGGCCTTTTCGTTGGCCCCGGACTTAGAGCCCCTTCTTCTTGCTATATTTATCGCCCTTTGATTTCAGTTCTCGGCGATTGCGGCGACCGATGGTGATTTGATGTTTCTTTTTGCGCTGGCTGAGACGCTCTAGCTCAAAGTCCAGTTTTAGGTAATTAATAAAGCGCTCCTTACTGAGCGTGCCCCCGGCGATGGCGGCCTGAACGGCGCAGCCCTTATCGGAGGCGTGCTTACAATCGTTGAATTTGCACTGCGCCGCAATCGCATCGAAATCGGCAAAGCTGGCCTTTAAGGTCTTCGCATCCGTCCACATGTGGACTTCACGGATACCGGGGTTGTCGATCAACATGCCGCCACGCTTTAAACAGAGTAACTCGCGAGCCGACGTCGTATGAGTCCCTTTGCCAGTCACAACATTCACATCGCCCGTCCAGAGCCAGTCTTGGCCAATGAGTTGGTTAATCAGCGAAGACTTCCCTACGCCACTCGAACCGATCAGCGCGATAGTCACGCCGGGCTTCAGGTAATGCTGGATCGCATCTACGCCCGAGCTGTCGATGGCGGAGGTGATCACCACCTCAACCTCAGGACTGAGGGCGCGCAAGGCAGCGGCTGCCTTTTGATTGGCCTCGTCGGAATGCAGGTCGGCTTTATTAATTAAAGCGACCGAGCGAGCACCGCTGCGTAGCATGACTTCAAAGTAGCGCTCCATACGGCGCTCGTTAAAATCCTGCCCCGCATCGGTCACCACAAAGACGACATTGACATTGGCCGCGATGACTTGCTCTTCCGTGCCCTTGCCCGGCGCTTTGCGCGAGAGGCAGGTGTGGCGTTCGAGTCGCGCACGAATCACGGCGTCGTATTCATTCTCATCCGCCCCCATTTCCAGTGCAACCCAGTCGCCGACCGAGGGGAGCGCGGCATCCGTCTCGGCTGCGTGATAGACACTGCCGCCCAGCGAAACTTCGATCTCCTCACCATCGCCGAGGATAGCGCCGTAAGCAATTTTGTTATCGCGAATCAAACGCGCAGGCACCCAGCCCTTTGCCAAGCAGTCAGCAAATTCTGCCGCAAAGCGGTCGTTCCATCCTAGGTCTTCAAGTGTCATTTAGGAAGATGCTAAGTGGTTCTGCAGTCAGCACAAACTGAAATTTGTAGGGGCTTCACTTGTGAAGCCCCTACGCCTCTACGATTCCTTCGTTTATGCGTCGCATCGGTTCACAGACTCAGTTTTGCTCTGGATATGCCTACTTTTCAATCACTGGGACTTTCGGAGGTGCTCATCACCGAGCTGGCGCGCTTAAGCATCCACACGCCCGCGGACATTCAAGCGCAGGCCTACCCGACTCTGAGCGAGCAGTGCGATGCTTGGCTCAGCGCACCTACGGGTAGCGGCAAGACTTTGGCCTATCTCCTGCCCCTACTGAATAAACTCGATGTATCGACGACTGACTTACAAGTCGCAGTCTTGGCACCGACTCAGGAACTGGCGGTGCAGATACACGACTGCATTCGCCAATTGGACGCAAACGGCAACCTTGCCATACGCAGCCAACTACTGATCGGCAATGCTTCTGCCAAACGCCAAAAAGAGAGGTTAAAGCAAAAGCCACACATCGTGGTGGGCTCTTGTGGACGCATGCTCGAACTCGGACGCGGCGGAAAGCTCAAGCTCCACAAGTGCCAGGCAGTCTGTATTGACGAGGCCGACAACATGCTGGCGGAAGATCATATCGAAGACCTAGCAGCCTTTCTCAAAATGACGCCACGTGACCGTCAGCTCGTCTTCGCCTCCGCGACTGAGAAAGGCGATACCTTTCGAATCGCGGAATCGATTGGCAAAGATGTTAAATGGATCAGCGGACAGGCGATTGAATCCGACGCAGACATTGAGCATTTCTACATCGAGTCTAGCTTTCACCGTAAAATCGACACCCTCGGCAAGCTTTTACAGACCTTACAACCGGAGCGAGCGCTCATCTTCACTCACCGCAATGCCACCGCCGAAGAGATCGGCGAAGGGCTGGAAAAATATCCACTACAACACGCGGTGCTGCATGGCGGCATGAGCAAATTCGAACGCCAGATGGCGCTGAAAAATTTCCGCAAAGGCACGGCAACCGTATTGATTGCTTCTGATGTGGCGGCACGCGGGATGGACATCAAAGGCCTGACGCATGTCATCAACTTTGACCTGCCCACGCTCTCGGACGACTACCTGCACCGCGCCGGACGCACGGGCAGAATGGGTGCCGCTGGGGTCGCTATCTCGATCATTACGGACGAGGACAGCAAACTGATCCAGCGCTACGAGCGCGACCTTCAGATCACGGTGCGGCCGGTCAGCCTGTAGGCCTAATTATGGTGCCTAGCTGATTGGAGCAAGGTGACCACGATCACTGGTATGACCACGTAGAAAATGTAACTACTCGCGAAGGGCAGGCGGAAGTAGTCCACCAACGCTACAAATGCACTCAGGAAGACGAGCACCATGACCAAGCGTAAGAGCCTCGGGTAGTTCAACAACCATCCGAATACAATCCGCAGGACGACCGTACAGAGCAAGATGTCGACCGCCATGGTCAGGACTTCGCTCATCGTGAGTTCGTTCATTGGTGGCATCCGTGATTCAAGAGACGATTGACACAGACCTAGCGGCGGCAGACTAGGATGACCTCGTCGACTCCTGCAGTGTCGATCATGCCATTCTGGAAGGATAGCGGTTTTTGGTTCCGGATCCCCAAAGGCATCAGGATATTGTTATAGACCCAAACTGCCTGCCGGCGTTTATGCTCCATAAACCACATACCGAGATCCACCAGCTTGGAGGACTTGGGTTGCATTCCATAGGCGGCGCTCTGCTCTAGGGAAAGACCGTGACGAGCCAGTTTTTCCAGCAGCAGTCCAGGTTCATAACGACGACGGTGACCCACTAGATCGTCAAAAGCAGTCCAGTTCGCTTCGTAGAGCGGAGTCGACAGCAAGACGATAGCTCCGGGTGCGGCCACCCGCGTCAATTCGGCCAGCGCGGCGTCATCATCATCCACATGTTCGACAATATCCAGTGCGCACACCAAGTCGAAGGCATCGTCTTCGTAAGGGAGTTCACAGATAGAGCCCGCTTGGGTGAGTCCACCACGCTCCTTTAAACAATTAAGTGCGGGCGGGCTAATATCGACAAAGTGGCTGCCTTCGATCGGAAGGCGCGGACGCAGACCTGGGCCGACTTCTAAACGTCGGGGTGCTGCGGGGAGCCATTGTTGTATTTTGCTCCAGGTATTAAAACGTTCCGGTTCGACCAGTTTTGAATCCGTCCAAAGAGCATCATAGAAGTGCTGATTCGTCTCCAAAAGCGTTGATTTCTTTACCGAGGCAGGTGACATAATAGAACGGATTCAGATTGGAGCCGCTCGTATTGAGTCGCCCCGATTTGGATAATCGCTAAGACTGGGGAACAAACAACTGAATTCTGAATGCGTGTTTGAGTCGGTACACTATTCGCGTAATAGAGGCTCGAGAACAGACCACACAGTCGCGGCGAGAATTTGGTGACCCTGTGGATTTGGGTGAATACGATCGGGAAGATTGAGCTCTAGGCTACCGCCGACGCCTTCGAGGAGAAAAGGAACCAAAGTCACATGGTTGGCCTCGGCAAGCTTAGGATACATCGCAGCAAATCGCTCGGTGTAGCCTTGCCCCAGGCTGGGTGGTAAGCGCATCCCGGCAATGACGATTGTTGCCTCGGGATACTTCCCCTGCACTTTGTCGATGATGGCTTGAAGATTTTGCTTGGTATCGGCCGGGTCGACACCGCGGAGTCCATCGTTGGCTCCGAGGGCGAGCACGAAGATGTCGACTGGTTGGCGGAGCATCCAGTCAATCCGGCGGAGGCCACCTGCGCTGGTATCGCCGCTAACTGCCCCAACGGTGACTTTGGCGCTGATGGCTACGGCGTCGATTCGCGCCTGAATTAGCGCGGGATAGGCGCGTGCGGGGTCGATTCCATAGCCGGCGGTGAGACTGTCGCCAAAGAAGAGAATGCGCGTCGGCTCCTCAGATGCCTCCGTGGCGGAAAGGGTTGCGGGTTGAAAACATGCAGCGATGGCAAGGAGCGATAATACGCTGCCGAGAAGGGACAATGCCTTGTCCGGTTTGAAAAAAGTGATAAACTGCGATCTATAGTCACTCATCTTAATGGAATTAGGTAGCAAAAACGAACCGAATGCAAACGCCCTCTGACAATCCTCCCGCTCTCGAAGTCTCCGCTTTGACCAAAGTTTACCGCTCGGGCGGCTCTGATCTCACTGTGCTCGACGCGGTCGACTTCCGCATCGCGGAGGGCGAGAGCCTCGCCATCGTCGGCCCTTCCGGTAGCGGTAAAACCACTTTACTGGGGCTGTGCGCGGGGCTGGATCTGGCGTCATCGGGCAGCGTGCGCCTACTCGGGCACGCGCTCGAAGCGCTCGACGAGAATGCACGCGCCCAACTGCGTGGGGCGCAAGTGGGCTTCGTTTTTCAAAACTTTCAACTCATCCCGACTTTGACCGCCCGCGAGAATGTGGCGGTGCCACTTGATTTGCGTGGGGTCGCTGGCAGCGATGCAAAAGCGGTGGCCTTGCTGCGGCAAGTTGGACTGGGGGAGCGCCTTGATCATTATCCGGTGCAACTCTCCGGCGGTGAACAACAGCGGGTTGCCCTCGCTCGCGCCTTTATCAACGAGCCTCAAATCCTCTTTGCCGACGAGCCGACCGGCAATCTGGACGGGGGCAACGGCGGCACCATCATCGACCTACTCTTCGGGCTCAATGCAGAGCGCGGCACTACGCTGGTGCTGGTGACACACGATCCTGCTTTGGCCACAAAATGTGACCGCGTGATCCGCCTGCAGAGCGGACGCCTAGTGAAGGAACCCACAGCGGAATGAGCTTCATCCTGAAAACAGCCTGGCGCGATGCCCGTCGTCAGCGCAGCCGGCTTTTGCTCTGTGCACTCTCAATTGTATTCGGGGTGGGCGCTCTGGTCGCGGTGGATTCGTTTTCCGCGAATCTGACACGAGCCATGGATGCCGAAGCCAAGGCGCTCCTCGGGGCCGATTTGGAGATTACCTCGCGCAGCGGCTTCGGGGAACGTGAGGAGCGTATGTTCGATCAAATAGGAGGGGAGCAGGCTCGTGAGACGCGCTTTGCTTCGATGGCCTACTTCCCAAAAGCGTAACCGTTCACGGGATAGCAGAGCATAAATGGCGTAGCGGCGCAAGTGTTTATTTTACGCGATCCTGAATTTTTGGTGAGTGGCTACTGATCGCCGGACAGGGGCATTTCAGCTGTTTACCTAAATGCTTAATTTAGAAAGTTTTTTCTAAAAATAGCTAGACTTATCATATGGTCTCTGTTGAAGTTGGCAGACTATGAAAGTCCAAAATGATACCCATAAATT
>Ga0335398_10003554_pt1 | contig 22677 bp, 8 predicted proteins | sample BON03_FD_205742 | JGI IMG/M metagenome (GOLD analysis project Ga0335398, IMG submission 205742) | Freshwater microbial communities from Lake Bonney liftoff mats and glacier meltwater in Antarctica - BON-03 (spades assembly) (version 2) | ecosystem: Environmental > Aquatic > Freshwater > Ice >... | reverse complement strand
GAGGAGGGGGCAGGGGGGGGGGATACAGGCCTCGCTCGGGTCGGGGTTTTGATTTGTGGGGAGGCGCGACGGAAAGCGCGCAAGAGGAAAAAACAGGCGGGGGGCCCGTTGTTAGGGGTCGGCGCCGTCGCGCACGTGATCGTGACGCCCCGGAGAGAGGGCGGGCGAGTCCTCGAACGAAACACAACACGCCCGGCGGGGAAGGGGGAGGGAGGTAGGGAGGGAGGCAGCGCGGCGGCGGCACCTTAAACACGCGCGCGCAAAGGGGCGCGGCAAGAGATGGGATCGGCGAAACCGACAAAAGGCGACGCCGCGCGCGCACCCTTCCCGCCCTTCCGCCTTCCCTGCCCCTCAGCGCCACACCTCCCCCTCGACGCACTCAAGCGTGTTGCCGTCCGGGTCGCGGAAGAAGAGCGCCGGCCGGCCGCTGCGGCTGCGCGTGAACGCGACGCCCGCCGCGTCGAGCTTCTCCGCCAGGACCCCGGCGTCCCCCACGCCCACGCACACGTGCCGGTCGCGCCCGCCGTGCTCGGGCCGCCCCGTCGTCGGGTCCGGGTTGGGCAGCTCCATCAGGTGCAGCATCTCGGGGCCGATCCAAAGCCAGGCGCCGCGGTAAGGCAACGAGGCGTCGGGCCGGTCCGGGTTTGTCTCGAGGCCGAGGACCCCCTGGTAAAAGGCCAGGCTGGCCTCGAGGCTGGCGCAGATGACGGCGACGTGGTGCACGCCCTGGAAGCGGACGCGGCCGCCGGCGCGGCCTGCGTTTTTGTTGTTGTTTTTTAGGAGCGGGGGGCGTCTCCGTCGCGGGTGAGCGCGGGCGGCGTTTTCCGCGGGAAAAAAACGAGCGGCGACGCAGGTGAACGAGGCGCGCGATCAAGAGCAAGTCGCTGCACCCGCTGGCGCTGGTGTGCGCCGCGGCAGGTTTTCCGCCCCTAGGACCGTCGCGACCGCCAATCCGGGGGTCGGTTGCGCGGGTCGGTTGCGCGATTCGTGACTCGGACTCTCGCTCTTTCGACCCCCCCCGAAACAAAAGACTCACCAGTCTCCGGGCGCGACACCGCGCCCTGAGACGCGGTCAGGGGCGCGGTGACGGGCGGCTTGGCCGACGGCGACGGCCCAAAGGGGGAGGCGCCGACGTTGGGGCGCGTGAAGAGCCTGGGATTTCGCGTGTGGCGTCGGAGGCAGCCTTTTTGAGTCAAGTCGTCCTCTCCTCTCTTTCCTTCTTATGCGTCCATGCCCGCGCGTTCACTCACCGAAAGGGCGCGTGCGCGGCGCGCACGGCCACGCTGCTCCTGCGTGAGCAGGAGGCGGGCGCGGTGCTCGCGCGAGGGGCGGAGGGGTGCAACATGATGATGAGTGAAGGGGCAGATTTCCTTTCCTGTCGCTTTCGCGCGTTACGAGGTGTTCCAGCGCAGAGGCGGCGCACCTGTGATGCGTCTGGGTGTCGTGGCTGAACAAGGCGTCGCAAGGGGCGCTCGTTAAGACCGATCGAAGAAGCGACGACAACGCGCGAGGAACGGCGCGCTCGTCCGTCGGCGTCGGCGCCCCTCCTCTCTCTCTCGCCCGCGGCACCATCAAACGCCCTCGACCAGGAACAGCACCCCGGCCTGGTCGTCATCATCGTCGCCGTCATCCCCGCGACGCCCGTCCTCAGACCTCGAGGCCATGCGCGCGACCGCGCGGAGCAAGGGCCGCAGCAGCACGGGCGGCGCCGCGCCGGCGAGCGCCGACAGCGCCGCCGCCGCCGCCGCCGAGCGCCTGGCGCCGCCGCCCTCTCCGCCGCCGCCCCCCTCTCCGCCCGACCAAACGGCCAGCAGCGCGCCCGACAGCGCCAAGTGCGCGTCCGGGTCGCACGCGAGGCGCGCGAGGGCGCCCGGCCCCGCGGCGGCGGCGCGAAGCACGCACGCCTCGGCCGCGCGGCGCCACGAAGACGCGAGTGCGGCGGCGGCGTCTTTTCCTCCGCCTCCGCCGCCTCCGCCGCCGCCGCAGAGCCGCCGCGCGCGGAGCGCGCGCGCTGCGAGCTGCGCGATCAGCAGCGGCTCGCGCGCCTGGTTGTCCGCCTCGCGCTCGAAGAGCCGGCCCGGCGACGCGGTCACGCCGGCAGAGTCCGACAAGACCGCCGCCATCCGCGTCGGGACAAAGACGACGTCGAGCAGGGCGCGGAGGGCGATCGGCGCGGCGGCGGCGGCGGCGGCGGCGGCGGCGGCGGCGGCCGTTTTTGCGTCGCCTCGGGCGGCAGCATCGGCGGCGGCGGCATCGGCCAGCACGCCGACCGCCCGCTCGATCTGGACCTCCGCCTGGCGGGCAAAAGACTCCGAGGGGAGCGCGCGGTGCACGGCCTCGGCCGCCGCCGAGCGCGCGCCGTCATCCTCGTCCTGCAGCAGCGGCAGCGCGGCGGCCCAGCAACGCGCCGACGCGGCAGCGGCGTCAGAGGCGGCAGAAGCGGCGTCGCCGTCCTCGCCAGAGCTGCCGCCGCCGCCGCTGCCGCCCCCGTATTTCCCGACCGCCCGCGCCAAGGGCCCCAGCGCGCCGCTGTCGCGCATCGCGCGCGCGGCTGCCGAGCGCAGGCACGCGGGCTGCGCGTCGCCCGAGCACGCGACGATCAGCGCGGCTAGGGCCGGCAGGCCGTCGCTGCGACCGCCGCCGCCGTCGCCGCCGCCGCCGCCGCCGCCGCCGCCGCCGCCGCCGCCGCCGCCGCCGCCGCCGCCGGCCGAGAGGCCGAGGCACTCGAGCGCCAGCGCGCGCGACTCGACGTCCGCCGCCGCGCCCGCGAGGGCCTCGAGGCGCGCGCCGTCGACGGGCAGGAGCGCGGCTGCCGCGGGAGGCAGCAGCCGCAGCGCCAGCCGCAGCAGCCGCAGCGACGCGACGCGCGCCTTGACGTCGGCCGCCGCCGCCCCTCGCCCCGCCCACCCCGCCGCCGCCGCTGCGGCGCCGATGAGCCGCACGATACGCCGCCGCTCCTCCGTCGCCGCCACCGGCAACGGGCCGCCGCCGCCGCCGCCGCCGCCCCCGCCTCCCGCCACCTGCGCCAGGGTGCACGCGGCAGCGTTGAGCGCGGCGCAGCGCACAAACGCGGGGGGGCCGTCGTCGCTGGCGGCCTCGTCAGCATCATCGTTCTCCCCGCCGCCGCCGCCGGCAGACATCACCGCGCAGAGGCGCTCGGACAGAAGGCGCAGCGGCGCGGTGCTCGCAGCGGCGGCGACTGCGGCGGCCGTATTCGTCTGCCGCCCCCTCTGCTCCTCCTCCTCCTCATCCTCCTCCCACGCGCTCAGCGACACGAGCGTCGGCCCGACCCAGGCGGAGGCGCAGGCGCGCCGCCACGCCGAGCCCGCGGGGTCGGCGAAGTCGGTGCCGCGCGCGCGGGCGCGGGACGGGTCGAGCAGGACGCGGCGGCAGGCGGCGTCGACGGCCGCGGCGAGGGAGCGGAGGGCGGCGGCGGTGGCCTGCTCGTCCCGCTCCTCCTCCTGATGCTGCTGCTGCTGCTGCCGCTGCTTGCCGCCGCGGCCGCCGCCGCCGCCGCCGCCGCCGCCGCCGCCGCTCGGCGACGAGAGGCCCATCAGCCGCGCCTCGTGTCCCAGGGCCAGGGCCTGGCGCGCGGCTTGCAAAAAGGCCACGCGCACGGCTGCCGGGCAGGGCCGCGAACGGTCGAGCAGCCAGCCAGCGCACGCGGCCATCTTCGGCAGCACAGCGCGCGCAGAGGCCGCGCCCGCGTCGTCGTCGGCGTTGGCGTCGGCGGCGCTCTGCCCGCCGCCGCCGCCACCGTGGGCCACGGCCCCGCCGCCCAGCCGCGCGACCGCCAGCAGGCCCTCCAGCTGGAGCAGCGTGCCGTGCAGCGCGTTGTGCGAGCAACTGTTGTTTCCTCCCGCCGCCGCCGCCGCCGCCGCCGACGTTGCCAGCGCGCCCGCCGCCGCCGCGAGCCTCTCGGGGGGCACGAGGGCCGGCAGCGCCGCCGCGGCCATCTCGCGGACGGACCACTGCTGCGCGGCGCGCCCGCAGGCGGCGACGGCGCCCGCCAGCGCGGCGGGCGAGAGCGGGTCAGAGGGCGCGACGAGCGCGCCGTCGCGGCCCAGGGCCGGGCGCAGGCGCGAGAGCAGCGCGAGGATGGGAACGAGGCCGGGCGGCGGCACTGTGCGCGGCGGCGGCGGCGGCGGCGGCGCGCGCTCGTCGTCGTCGTTGTCGGCGGCGGCCGCTGCTGTGATTGCTGCCACAGAAGAGGAACGAGGAGGCATCCGCCACCCCTCGGCGGCCAGGCTGTGCCGCCGCGCGTCCGAGGCGAGCTCTTCGGCGGCGCGCCTCAACCGCGCCCCGAGAAACGCGTGCAGCGCAGGGTAGCGAGGAAAAAACTCGGCGGCCGTGGGCGCCTTGGGCAGCGGGAGCGAGGACGAAGAAGACGAGGACCAGGCCGCGGCGAGCGCGCCGCCGCCCCCCGCCGCCGCCGCCGCCCTCGCCGCCGCCGCCCTAACCGCCGCCGCCGCCCGCCTGGCCGCCGCCCCCCGCGCGTCCGCCCGCGCCACCAGGGGCGCCGGGTTGCGCGCGCCCACCAGCCGCACCGTCAGCGCCGCCGTCGCCCGCGCCGCCGCGTTGCGGACGTCCCACCAGCGCGCGGCGTGCCCGCCGACCGCCGCCTCGAGCGCAGGGGCGACGAACGCGCGGGTCTGCGGCACGAGCGGCGCGGCGCCCAGCACGAGCGCGAGCGCGTTGAGGGCGTGCACGCGCGGCCACGGGACGCCCTCGTCCTGGTCCGGGGCGTCCGGCTCCTGCCGCTGCTGCTGCTGCTGCTGCTGCTGCTGCTGCTGCTGCTGCTGCTGCTGCTGCTGCGGCGGCGAGGGCGGCGGCGGCGGCGGCGGCGGCATTGCCGACGACGACGAGGACGACGAGGAGGAGGGGCCGAGCGGCGGCGATGGCAGCGGCAGCGATGGGGGAGCGGCGACGGCGAGCAGCTCGGCGACGGCCGAGCGCAAGAGGCGCGCGCCGGCGCAGGGCGGCTCGGCGAGCGACAGGGCGAGCACGGCGTACGGCACGCCCGCGGAGCGGCGGACGATGTCGTCGCGGCACTGCCCCGGGCGCCGCAGGTGCGCGAGGGCCTGGCGCATCCACCTCTCGGGCAGACGGGGGAGGTCGAGCGCGGCGGCGGCGGCGGCGGCGACGGCGGCAGCGGCCGTGGCGGCAGGGGCGGCGGGACGGTCGCCGTCGGCGTCCTTCGCCCCGCGTCCCGGCCCCCCCGCCGCGCCCGCCGGAAGCAGCAGCAAGCGGGCGGCCATGGCTCGCAGGCCCTGATGCAGCGCATCGCACGCCCCGCTGTGCTTGACGCGCAGCAGCAGACCCATCACGAGCGAGCCGAGCGCTCCAACGTCCTCCGCGCAAAGCAGGAGGGGCGAGGGCGGCGACGCCGCGCCGCCGTTCCGGCCGCCGGGGCCGTCGCCGCCCTTGCCGCCGCCCTTGCCGCCGCCCTTGCCGCCGCCCTTGCCGCCGCCGCCGCCGCCGCCAACGGCCGAAGCGCTGGTGTGCACCACGGCCACGGGCCGCGGCATCGCTGCCAGCAAGGCCGCGCTTTGCGGCGGCCCCGTCGGCGCGCGAGCGAGCTCGGCTGCCGCCGCCAATGTGGCCGCCGCCGCGCCCGCCGCCGCCGCCGCCGCCGCCGCGCTCGCCGCCGCCGCCGCCGCAGAGGCGGCCGCGACGGCACCGCTTGAGAGCACAGGCGTGTCAGCCCCGGCCAAGAGCGGCTCGCCCGGCAGCGGCAGGCGCGCGGCGAGCGTGCCGGCCAGCAAACCGACCTCTTTAGCCGTCATCCAGCACGCGTTGACCTGGACCTGCGCGCGCGGGCCCAGCGAGGGCTCGTCGCCGGCGCCGCCGCCGTCGCCGCCTGCGTCGCCGTCGCTGTCCTCGCCGCCGCCGCCGACCTCGTCGTCCCCCTCTCCCTCGTCCTCGCCCGCCACCTCGCCCGCCCCCACGTTCTCGTCCAGGGCCTGCAGCGGGCCCACGCAGAGCGCGGCCGCCCGCTCCAGGGCCTCGACCGTCCCGACCAGCCAGCGCCGCAGCCGCGCGGCCTCGGCGCCGCCCGCCGCCAGCAGCAGCCGCCGCCAGGGGAGGCCGTCGACCGCGAAACGGGCGGCGATCAGGGGGCCGTGCGCCAGGCCGCCGCGGCACGCGCGCTCGAATCCCTCGGGGCCCGAGGAGGCGAGGTCGAGGTCGGCGCGCAGCCGCTCGAGGAGGGCCTCGAGAAAGGAGGCGGCGGCGCCCACGGCGCCGGGCGGTAAGGGCAAGAGCGTGCCGGCGCCCCCGGCCGGGGCCGCGTGCGCGCCCGCAGCCGCCTCCGCCTCCGCCTCCGCCTCCGCCTCCACGTCCGCTGCAACGTCTGCCTCTGCCGCAAGGCGCAGGTCCCACCCAAGCCCCACGCCGTACCTGAGCAGCAGGAACTGCAGCACCAGCGCGCCCGCGCCGCTGTCGCGCAGCCGCGGGCTCGACAGCGCCGCCAGGCCTCTCTGCCGCGCCGCGCGCCGGACCTGCCGCGGCGACGCCAGGCCCGGCAGCGGGGCCGGCAGGAGCGCGAGGCAGCGCGCGGCCGCGAGGCGCAGGCGCTCCCACGAGTCGAGGGCGGACGCGAGGAGGTTGGCGGTCGTCGCCGGGTCGAGCAGCTCCGGGATCAGCGGGGAGAAGGACGAGGCGGACAAGGCGCCGTCGCCGCCGTTGCCGTTGCCGTTGCCGCTGCCGGGCAGCAACGCAGCCGCCCCCGGCCCCGCCGGCCAGTCCCTCCAGGCCTCGAGGACGTCGCCCAGCAGCTCCGCCGACAGGTACTTGCGTCCAAAGGGCGCCTCCGGATACAGACCGCCGAGCAAGTGCTTGACGATTCGCCGCAGAAACTCGGCCTGCGCCCGCAACGGACAAAAAGGCCTTTCAGGGCCGCCGCCGCCGCCCGCCACGCGCAGCCCCGCCGCCACGGCCGTCCGCTGCCGGACGAGCAGCTTGCGCAGCAGGCCCCGGCACCGCCCGCGCGCGGCGGCGCTGCACCGCGGCAGCGACAGGCGGACCCACCGCTCGGCCGCGGCCAGCTCGGTCGCGGAGGGCAGGTCGGCGCCGCGCGGCGCCACGCAGGCGAGCTCGAGCGCGTCGCAGCGCAGCGGCTCGGACGCGGCGCAGACGGCGGCCAGCAGCAGCGGCGACGGCGGCGGCGGGCACGAGGAGGAGGGGTTGGGCGGGGCCATTGCGGCAGCGTCGGCGTCGGCATCTTCTAGGCCCGCTCGACTGGCACCGCGGGCCGCGGCCTGGCGCAGGGCGGCGTCCAAGTCGGGGACGAGGCAGAGGCGGCGCGCGGCCTTCAGCACCGCGACGACGGCGGCCGTCTCGTCGCCAGCCCCGTCGTCGCCGCCGGTGCCGGCGCCGCCGTTGTCGCCGCCGTTGTCCTGGTCCTCTGGCCGCCGCGTCAGCAGCATCGGCAGTGCGCCCGGGTGCTCCGCCAGCAGGAGCGGCAGCACGCGCTCGGCCACGGACGCGCGCAGGGCCTCCCCGCCCGACACGAGGGCGCGGCGCACGGCAGGCGCCCATTGCCCGGGCGGGAGGGCGGCGGCGGCGCCGGAGCCCGACGCCAGCCGCCCGTCCGCCAAGGCGCGCACGAGGGCTGCGGCCGCGCCCGCCGGGGAGGGCAGCGTCGTCGCGGCCAGCGCCTGGTCCAGCAGGCGCGGCTCCAGGCGCGCCAGCTCGCGCGCGCCGCCGGGGAGCATGGGCAGCACCGCGCAGAGGACGACGTACCTTCCCCGGCGGCCGGGCGCGGCCGAGAGCGCGAGCGCGGCGACGCGGCGCGCAAAGGAGGACGGGCCTCCCGCCCGTCCCGCCTGCTCTTCCTCCTCTTCGGTGGCCGCGACGTGCAGGAGCTCGGTCACTGCCTCGGCCACCACGCGCGCGACCTGCGAGTGCGGCTCGTCCACGCGCGCCCAGAGCGCCCGCAGCAGGCCATCGCGGAGGGCGGCAGGCAAAAAGGGCGGCGACAGGGTCGCAGCCGGGGCGTCGCGACCGCCGCTGTCGTCGTTGCCGTCGTCGCTGCGTCGTCCGTGGGCGCCCTGCTGCTCGTCTTCGTCGCCAAATGCTCGCCGCCGCTGCTCGCGGACGACCAGCCAGCAACCGCGCAGGCGCCGCAGCGCCTCGTTCAGGGCCGAGACGGCGGAGCACTGCGCGCTGCCGTCCGCCGCGCGCTCGAGCAGGGCGAGCAGGGCGGGAAGCGCGCGCGCCAGCAGCGGCGGCGACCGAGGGCCGGAGGGGGCCTCGACGCCGCACAGCACCTCGACGGGCGTCAGCGGGATCACGCCCCGCAAGCACGCGGCGCGCGTCGGCGCCGCGAGCGAGGCGAGGCGCCGGGCGAGGGGGCCGCCGCCGCCGCGGCCGCTGAAGCGGGAGGCGCGCGCGAGGGCGGCGTCGATCGGCGCGAGCGCGGCGGCGGCGGCGGCGGCGGCGGCGGCGGCGGCGGCGGCGGCGGCAGTGGTCCCGGGGTCCTCGTCCGGCAGCAACGCCAGGAGCACGGCCCGCGACACGGCCGCGGCCGCGCTCTCGCAAGGCGGTGGGCAGCAGCCGGCGGGAGCGGCGGCGGCGGCGGCGCCCGCCGCGCACGCCCACACGGCGACGGCGGCCGGCGCGCGCTGCTCGGGCGGGAGCGTCCCGCGCTCGAGCGCAGACAGGAGCACGCCCGCCGCGCGCCCGTGGGACAGCAAGGGCTCCAAGCCTCTTCCGCTCCTCGTTGGCGCGGCAGCTCGCCCCGCGGCCGCGGCCGTGGCGAGCGTGTACATGAGCGCGAGCGCGTCGCGCACGGTCGCCAGCTCGGCCGCCGACGCCGCCGCCGGCGACGACGCCGCCGACGCCGCCGCCTCGTGTTGGCCGTCGCCTTCGTCGCCCGGGCCCCCGCCGCCCTCGCCCCTCCTCCTGCCCACGACCGCCCCGAACGCCGCCGCCGTCGCCTCCAGCAGCAAAGCCGCGTGCGGCAGCAGCGCGGCCCTCCCCTGCGCGTGCGCTGCCAGCGACACGAGCGCCTGCATCATCGGAAGCGGCGGCGGGCGGGAGGGGGGCGGCGGCGGCGGCGGCGGCGGCGGAGTTGGCGTTGGCGTTGGCGGCGGCGGCGGCAACGGCGCTGAGGACATCGGCGCCGTCCCCTCCTCTCCAAGATCCCGAGGCACAGGAGGCATGGCCGCCGCCATGCGCGCCACGGCCACCGCCCGGCCCGCGCAGGCGCGCCAAAAGGCGTCTCGCAGCAGGGGTGCGGGGCCGGGGCCGCCGCCGCCCATGGCCCCCCAAGCTAGCAGGGCGCGGTGCAGGGGGACGCTGTTCTCGGCGAGAAGCAGCGCGGCCAGGGGCTCGAGCGCGGCCTCCGCCGCGCCGGCCTGGTCGCTCGCGGTCGGGAGCGCCGCCTGCGCCTCGGCCAGCAGGGCGGCGAGGCTGAGTGGCTCGCTCATGGGGGGACCGCGGCCGGCAAAGCGCAGCAGCGCGCGCGCGACCGCGGCCGGCGGCGCGGTAGACGCGTCGGCGCCGGCGTCCGGAGCGTCCGCGTCGGCGGCGAGGCGCTCGAGCTCCGCGACGTAGGCGCCGTCAAACACGACGACCGTGTCGGACCAGTGCGAGCGCTTGTGCTCGCGCTCGGACTGGCGGTTGACCATGTCGGAGTTCGTCGATTCGGCGGGAGGGTTGAGCAGCCGCCCCCTGAGCAGGAAATGTTTGGGGGGGAGGGATTGGCGCTCACGGAAGCGCGGTGGATCGGGTCATAGCTAGCAAGGCATTCAAAATCAATGCATGGTGATAACGCTAGTACGGTCAGGGCTCGATTGTCACCAGCCTGCGCGCGTACGGGCGCCGGTTTTGTACTTGATCGCGCGGCGACGCCAGATGGCGCGCACCGCCGACGCCGACGCCGTCGTCGCTCGGTCGACTCTTTACGCGGCCAATGCGCACCCACCAAAATTGCTCACATCACCAGTCCAATCGGGACCAACCCATCCCTCCCTTCTCGACCAACCGCACTGTTCTCGAGCAGCGCGCGTCGCCACCACATAAACCCACGGGAAAGACCACGACTTCAAAAAACTTCCGCCCCTTCCTCTCGATCGCGGAATGATACTCCGCCCTCCCATGCGCGGCCTCGTGCCGGCGCCCTCTCCCGACGAGGTCTGGATGCTCGCATTCGGCAGCAACATGGCGTCCCAAACGCTCACCCAGCGCCGCGGCGTCGTGCCGCGACGCTCGCTGCCCGCCGTCGCCCCCGGCAGCGCGCTCTCGTTCGGCATGCTCGGCCTCCCCTACGCCGAGCCCGCCTTCGCGGTCCTGCGGCGACGGCGACCGGGGCCGCGCGGCGACGACGGCGGCGCGCCGCCGCAGGCGTGGTGGCCCGTCCTGGAGGCCGAGATGCAGCGCCGACGACGGGCGACGGCGGCGGCCGGGGCGCGCGCCCCGGCGCCGGCGCCGCCGCCCGACGCGCACGGCGTGCTCCACCTGATCAGCCGCGACGACTGGCGGCGGGTGCTCACGAGCGAGGGCGTTGCCGGGGCGTCGGGCTACGAGGCGGGGCGGGAGCTGGACGAGGAGGAGGAGGAGGAAGCAGGCGCAGGCGGCGTCGGCGGCGGCGGCGGCGGCGGCGGTGGCGGCGGCGGCGGCTATCGCATCGCGCGCGTTCTTTGCCGAGCGTACAGCCCGTGCGCGAGGGGTGTTGCGGCGCCGCGACCCACGTTTCTTGGTGCCGGGGCCGACGACGGCGGCTGGTCCGAGGACCTGCCCCTCGTCGAGGCCGTCACGCTGGGCGGCGCCGGCGCGCGCGCGCAGCACGGCGCCCGGCGGCGCGCGCTGCCCTCGCGGCGGTACCTGTCGCTGCTGCGCTCGGGCGCGCGCGAACACGGCCTGAGCCCGCGGTACCGCGCGTGGCTGGACGCGCTCGCGTGCTACGACCCGACCCCCGGGTCGTCCGGCCCGGGCCTCCTGCTGGTCGGCGCGGCGGCGGCAGCGGCGGCGCCAGCGGCGGCGGCGGCCGCGGCCCTTGGGGCGCTTGCAGGGGGCGGGAGATCAGGCCGCCCTTCGTCGTCCTCTCTCGCAGACGCGCTATCCTCCTACGCCAACTTTGCGCAGCAGGCGGCGTGGCGAGCGCACGACTTGCTCGGTGGGGATGGGGGCGGGGCGATCGAGCTCGCGACGCGGGGGGCCGAGACCGAGGCGGAGGAGGACGCGCCGTGGCGGGGGCAGGAGCGACGCGACGGCGGCGCGGGGTCGCGATGACTCCAGGTGGAGGAGTCTCTATAGCACGCGTCCTCACACGTGATCCAACGCACCATAACCAACGACGACAACCACGCCCTCCTTGCGTGTGTTACTCACTCATCAAGCCTCAGCAGACAGCGCGACGATCGCAACGAGACGGACACTCGAGTGTGCTGCTCTCTCTCTCTGACCGCGAACGCCCACAGCCCCCATTGCCTGCCGATCCAGGCGACTGCCAATCGCGCGGGGGCACGCGTCCTGCCGCTGCGCGCACCAAGGACGGCGTAGGAGACTCGCGCCGCACTCGAGGGAGAGAGACACAAACAAAGCACGACCAGGAGGAGGAAGGAGGAGGAGGGAGGGGCAGGAGGAGGGGTGCGCGCCTTGGGAGTGCGAGAGCGATGGGCGGCCGCAGCGCCTGGAAGGGCCCCTTCGTCGCGGCGTCCCTGCTGCGCGACGTCGTCGCCCTCGCGCGCAGCCACCCCGAGTGGTGGTCCGCGGGTCGGTTCCAGGGCGCGGCCGCGCCGGCCGTCGTCCGGACGCGCTCGCGCGCGTCGACGGTGCTGCCCGACTTCCTAAAGTGCGTCTTCTTCGTGCACAACGGCTCGAGCCGGCTCGCGCGCGTGGAGATCAGCGAGGCGATGGTCGGGCACAAGCTGGGGGAGTTTGCCCCCACGCGGCGGATCCCCATGCACAAGAAGAAGACGGGCGTCAAGTGAGGGGCGGAAAAAGAGAGCGGCGGCCGGCGGGCGCGCGACGGGCGCGCAGCGCGCGCGGCGGCGACGTGTTTTTTCTGTGTTGGGAAGCAATGTCAAACTTTGTGTAAGAAGGACGCCGGTCGTCCTTGTTGCTAACGGCTTATGTGCGTCGGTGGAGATTGAGGGGGCAGTCAGGGGCGGGCGGAGAAATGATACAAGGAACGCCCGCCGCCGACGAAAACAACGCAAAGGGGGGGGGGGCGCCGCTCCCCTCGGCGCGCACGGTATGTAGGCGGCGCCGACAAGGCGTCCGCCCCATCTGACCTCCTTTAGCGCGGCACGGCGTACACGGGCACCGACACCCGGTGGCGGCACGACTTGAGGACGCACGGCAGCCACGCCAGCGGGAAGAAGAGGACCAGAAGCGCCACCGTCCAGGCGACGCCGGCGCCGCTGAGGTCGCACGAGCAGGCCGAGCCGTCGGCGACGCGGCGCTCGTAGCCGACGACGACGGGCTGGCCGGGGGCGACCGGGACGCCGGCGGCGCGTTGCGGGCCGGGCGGGTGCTGCGGCGGAGGGTGCGGCGGCTGCTGCTGCTGTGGATGGGCGGGCGGAGGTGGCGGGGCGTGCGGCGGCGGCGGGTACGGGGGCGGCGGCGGCGGCGGCGGCGGCGGCAGCACCATCTGCGCGTACGCCGCGGGCTGCGCGCCGCCGGGGCTGCGCGCCATCGGGTGCGCGCCTCTTGGCCCTCCGTGCGTGTGCGCACCCACTGTCTTGGGTTGGTGGTCCTTGCTTTTTTTCCGGAACGGGAGTTTCCGAATCGCCGAAATTGAACCAAAGCGACAAATCCAATTGAGGAGACTGTCAAGGAGGAGGAAGAGGGAATGAGCGGCGGGCGGGATTGGTGTGACGAGGAGCACACCGGCCGTCGTCGCGGGCAAAAGAGAGAGGACCGAATGCGCCGACCCGCCGGCCCGCAGGCCGACGCCGCCGCTCCGCCCGCCGCCTCGCCGCGTCGACCTGCCGCTGCCGCCGCCGCCGCTTCTAGACTCTGCCCCCCGTGCGTCCCCCACCCTTCCACATCATTGATAGAGCGCTTTGGACCACTGCCCTGATACTCGTCATTGCAACACGCACACACACACCCGCCCCTAATCTCACTCAAACCTGTTCTGTACCGCGCTGCGGAGACCCCTTTGCGTTTGACCTGCCCCGGAGAACCAGTCGGCACCCGTCCTTCATTCTCTCCCGAACGCCGAACAAAGACGTAGCAATGGCCGACCCGCTCGCGCAGGTGCGTGAATACCGTCCTCCTTCCTCCCGTGCCACGCGCGCTGCCGAAAGGGCGCTCGGCAGGGGCGGACACATGCGCGCGGACGAAGGAGGGACGAAGGCACAGAAACGCTGCGTTTCTCTCTCTCTCGCCCCCTCCCCCCCTCCCCCCGCTCAATCACCCGCCCCCTTCGCCCCCCCAAAACAACGCCCCCCCAGGCCGTGGAGATCATCCCCGGGCGCTTCTACCTCGCCACCGGCATCACGGGCGAGGCCCTCGCGCGCTCGGAGATCGCGGCGTCGTCGTTGTGCTTCTGCATTGACTACGACCTGGTGCGTTTCAGAAAAGGGAGGAGGGGGCCGCCGCCGACGCCCGCCGACGCCCGGCGCCGCCGCCGACGGGTGCGGGACAGTCCTCGCGCCGGCGCCCGCGGACTTTTTCGGCCGAAAAACTCACCCCCTTTCTCCCCCCAAACACTCAACCCCGAACACCCAACAGGTCTACGAGCCTTTCTACGCCGACTTTGGCCCCCTCAACCTGGGCCGCGCCTTCCGCTACTGCGAGCTCGCCGCGCGCCTGCTGCAGGAGAGCGACCGCCGGCGCGCAGCGGCCTCGGCGCCGGCGCCGGGCGCCGCCGCCCCCGCCGCCGCCGCCGCCGCCGGAGCGCCGCCGCCGCCGCCGCCGCGGGTCTACCACTACTGCGGCTCCTCGCCGCAGCTCGCCGCCAACGCGGCCGCCCTCGCCGGCATCTTCCAGGTCATGTGCCTAGGCCGCGGCGCCGAGGCCGCCGTCGCCGCCCTCGCGCCCGCGGGCCCCTTCCCGCCGTTCCGCGACGCCTCTTGCGGCGCGCCCTGCTTTGCGCTGACTGTGGCGCACGTGGTGGGCGGCATCGCCAGGGCGCGCGACGCCAAGCTGCTGGACGCGCGGCCCGTGGCGGCGCTGTACGCGCCGGCGGCGGTGGCCGAGGGCGGCGCGCAGGCGACGCCCGAGCAGCAGCAGAGGCAGCAGCAAATGCAGCAGCAGATGCAGCAGCGGCAGCGGCAGGCCGCGAGCCGGGCCGCCGCCGCCATCCTGGCCGGAGCGCACGGCCCCGAGCGCGCCACCACGACCTGCGCTGTGGTGGCCGCGTCTTGGCACATGGACGCGGCCGAGTACGAGCACTACGAGCGCGTGGAGAACGGCGACGCCAACTGGATCCTCCCGGGCAAGATCCTCGCCTTCAGCGGCCCCGCCAGCCGGGCGGACGAGTACCCGGGATTCCGCGCGATGACGCCAGAGGACTACTTCCGGTATTTTGCCGCGCGCGGCGTCACGTCCGTGGTCCGGCTCAACCGCAGCGCCTACGAGGGCGCCCGGTTCCCGCGCGGCGGGTTCGCGCACCACGAGCTCTACTTCCCGGACGGCAGCTGCCCGCCCGCGCCCCTGCTCGACCGCTTCCTGGCGCTGGCCGAGGCCGAGCCCGGGGCCCTGGCCGTGCATTGCAAGGCGGGGCTCGGGCGCACCGGGGTGCTCGCGTGCGCCTACCTGATGAAGCACTACGGCTTCCGGGCGGAGGAGGCCCTCGGCTACATCCGCGTGGTGCGGCCCGGGTCGGTTATCGGGCCGCAGCAGCTGTTCCTGGGCGAGATCGAGGGGCGCATGCACGCGCAGGGGCGCGCGTGGCGCGCGGCGGCGGCCGGCGCGTCGGCCGAGCGGCTGCGCGTCGGCGGTTCGGCGGCCGCGTCTCCGTTGCCCTTGTTCCGCGGGGCGCGCGTGCCCCCGCCGCTCCCCGTGTGGGGCCCGGCCATGGCGTTCGAGGGCCTGCCCGTCGCGGCGCGGGCCGGCGGCAGCTGGCCCTGCGAGGCGGCAGCGGACGAGGCGGCTGACGACGCCGAGGAGGCCGACCTGACGGAGCGGCGCGCGGCGGACGGCGCGGCGGCCGCGGCCCTGGTGCGCGAGATGGTGGCGGCCTCGCTGGCCGCCGCGGTGCCCGCGTCCTCGGCGTCGGCGACGATCACGCTCACTCCGTCCGGCGGCGCGCAGAAAAAGACGGGCGCGGGCAGCGGCGGCAGCGGCGGCAAGCACGCGTCGCCGTCCGCCGCCGCCAACCACGGCAACAGCGGCAATGCCATCCCCTCGCCCCGCTCGGCGGCCACGGCCGCGGGCATCGGCGCGTCCATCGGCAACGCCGTGTCGTCCCTGCTGGCGGGCGCCGCTTCGCGCGCGGCGGCGCTCGCAGCGGCGCACAACGGCGGCGGCGGCGGCGGGAGCGGGTCCAGGGCCCGGGCGGCGGCCGCCGCCGCGACGGCGTCGGCGGCGCCGGCCCCGCCGGCCTCACCGCTGACGTCCGGCGCGCGCGCCCTCGGCGGACTGTCCTCCTCCAAGGGCGGCGCGCTCAGCGCCGGCGGCGCCCTGGCCGGCGCCGCCGACGGCTGGCGCCAGACGTCGATCGGGGGCGCGTCGTCGCCCGCCGCCGCGTCCGCGGCGGGGGCGGGGGCGGGGGCGGCGGGAGCGCCCCCCTCCTCCTCCTCCGGCTTTGTCCGCGTGCTTGCCCCCAACGGCCAGCCCCGCAAGGTGCCCGCGTCCATGCTGGCGGGCGCGCACGGCGGCGTGCTGGCGGCGTCCATCGCGCTGCTGATGGGCGAGGAGGAGGGCCCGGCGCCGGGCGCGGACGCTTCTGCTCCTTCCCCGGCGGCGTCCACGGCGACGGTCGCCGTTGGGCGCCCGACGACGCGCGCGACGGCCGCTCGCCGCTGATCGATCGATCCCACATCCTTTCTTCGTTTCTTGTTCGCAAGACGGACGCCCACCGCATGCACGTTTCTACTCCTCATCCTCGACGCGATCGACCGCCCATTCTCTTGACGCGAGTGAGACAGGAGCTTTTCTTTTCCTGAGAGAGCGCTTTGGAGCAAAAAGAGGAGAGCGAGAGGGAGAGAGGGATGGCTGCCGTCGCCCGCCGCCTTGGCGCGCGCGCACCCTCGCTTTTTTTGTTTTTTTGATACTGTCGGGGTTTTTTCTTTCGTGCTAGTATTGGATCCTTTTGCCCTCGCCGCACCACCCCTCACACCCAACTGGCGCGCTCCCAATAGTGTACGCGATCATCACCCAGAGAGCAAGAGAGAGAGAGAGAGATCATAGAGAGAGATCGTCGATAGCTGAAATACCTACCAAAGTCAAACGTTACCCCGACGACGACGGCGACAGCCCCGGCCCAAAACAAAAACAAAAACACAAAAGCAATGGACCCCGAGGACGATGGTCACGGCGGCGGCGGCGGCAATTGCGCGGGGGCTTTTGAAGACGACCGCGCCGACCAGCCGGCCCTTGAGGTGGAGGGGGAGGAGACGGGCGCAGGAGGACAACGGCGGGGAGAAGAGGAGCCGCCGGACGCCGACGCAGACGCCGACGCAGACGCCAAAGCCGACGCCGACGCAAATGCCGACGGCGCGGCCGCCGAGCCCGCAGAAGCGGGGTGCGGCGGCGGCCCCGACCAGGCGCAAGAGCAGGAGCAGGACGCCTGCAGCGGCGACAGCATCAAGGTGGTCGTGCGCGTGCGCCCACTCTTCCAGCACGAGGCCGCTGCCGGCGCGCTCAGCTGCGTCTCGGTCGCGCCCGACGGAAAGTCTCTGCGCGTCGTCGTGCCGCCGGGGCCGTCCGCCGCCGCGCTCGCGGCCGCCACCGCCGTCAACGCATCGTCGTCCTACTTGGGCGGCGGCGGCAACGGCTCGCGCGCGAGCACGCCGCCCAGGCAGCCCTATTCCCAGGGCGGGTGGGAGGAGCCGGGGGGGGGAGCACGAGGGGGCGGCGGCGGCGGCGGCAGCGACGACGGGGGGGGCGGCGGCGGCGGCGGCCCCGGCGGCGCCGGCCGCGCGCGCGATTTTTCCTTCCACGCCGTCATGGGCCCTGAGGTCACGCAGCGGCAGGTCGTCGAGCGCTGCGGTATCTCGCAGCTGCTGGACGCGGCGCTCGCCGGCTACCACGTGACAGTATTCGCGTACGGGCAGACGGGCAGCGGCAAGACCCACACGGTGACGGGGGGCGGCGGCGACGGCGACGATGATGTGATGTTTGGCGGGCTCGGCGGCTCGCCGGCGCCCGGGGACGACGGCGGCGACGGCGACGACGGCGGCGACGACGGGGGCGGCGGCGCCGGCGGCGCGTCCCTCGGCGTGGTGCCGCGCGCCGTCCGGCGCCTGTTCGCGCGGGCGGCCGCGCGCGCGGGCGAGGCGGCGTACAGCCTGCGCGCCTCCTACCTAGAGATCTACAACGAGTCGGTGTACGACCTGGTGCACTGGCAGCCCAAGGGCCCGGGCCTGCCGGTGAAATGGGACGCCAACGCGGGCGGCGGCGGCGGCGGCGATTGCTCGGCCGCGGGCGCCTCGTCGTCGTCCGGCGGAGGCGGCGGCGGCTTTTACGTCCAGGGCCTGCGCGTGGTGCCCTGCGCCTCCCCGGGCGAGATGCTCGCCGTCCTGCGCGCGGGCGCGCGCCACCGCCGCGTCGGCTCGCACGAGCTAAACATGGAGTCGTCGCGCTCGCACGCCATCTTCACGGTGCACGTGGAGGGCGTCGCGCTCGACCCGGCCGCCGAGGACTGCGGCGCACGGCGCTATGGCAAGGTGTCGTTCGTCGACCTGGCCGGTTCGGAGCGCCTGAAGGAGAGCCGCACGGAGGGGCGCGCGGCGGTGCGCGAGACGATCCACATCAACAAGTCGCTGTCGGCGCTGGGCAAGGTGATCGCCGTGCTGGCCGAGCGGGACGCGCCGGCAGCGGCGGGCGCGGGCGCGGGCGCGGGCGCGAGCGGCGGCCCCTTTGGCTCTGCTTCGTCGCCCGCGCCCGGAGGGGCAGGAGGCGGCCCGCCGCCCTCCGCCCCCGCCCCGCCGACGCACGTGCCCTACCGCGACAGCAAGCTCACGCGCCTGCTCGCCGACTCGCTGGGCGGCAGCGCCCTGACGCTCATGGTCGCCTGCGTCTCCCCCTCGAGCCTCCAGGCGGACGAGACGCTGTCGACGCTCGGCTACGCGCGGCGCGCGGGCCGCGTCCGCAACGCGCCGGCGCCGCAGTACGACCCGCGCGAGGGCCAGGCGCGCCTGCTGCGGCGCGAGGTGGCGCTCCTGCGGCGGGAGAACGCGCTCCTGCGCGAGCAGCTGTGGCTGCTGGGGGCGCCGGGGGCGCCGGCGGGCAAGGCGGGCGGGGGGCGCGCGCCGTTTTCCCCGGCCCTTGCTCTCCCCGCTTGCGCTGCTGCTGCTGCCGCCGGATCCGTTGCCGAGCGCGCGGGCGCCACCCCCTCCTCCCGCGCCCCCCAACTCGCGCGCCTGTCGGTCCTCGGCGGTGGCTCGGCCCCCTCCCCCGCGCCCCCGGCCTCGACCCCCCTGCCCCCCGGTCTTCCCGCTGCGGACGCGGCCGCCCCGTCGCAGCAGCAGCAGCCCCAGCAGCAAACGCAGCCCCAGCAGCCCCAGCAGCAAAAGCAGCCCCAGCAGCAGCAGCAGCAAACGCAAACGCAGCCCCGGCAGCCCCAGCCGCCGCCGCCGCCCGCGCTCCAGCGCCGGCTGCTCGCCGAGGCGCAAGCCTTGGTCGCGCAGTTCAGCGAGACCAACACGCGCCTGGCGCGCGAGAACGACCGCCTGCGGGCGGGGCGCTCGGCGCTGGGGGCGGAGCACGCGTCGGTGCTGGACGAGATCGACGTGCTGAGGGGCAAGCTCGGGCAGCTCGAGGCGTCGGTGCTGTCGGTGGCGACGGGGGCCGGAGCGGGGGGCGCAGGAGGAGGAGCGGCGTCGTCGTCATCGGCAGGTGCGGCGGCGGCGGCGGCCGCAGCGGCGCGGGGCCGGAGCGCGCTCCTCGCGGAGCGCAGCGAGGCGGCGGGCGCGTCGACGCTGAGGTCGCTGGGCGAGGGGCCGCAAGGCGTCACGATGGTGCTCGGCGGCTATGGTGGCGGTGGCGGGGGCGGCGCAAGCGCCGAGCGCGAGGACGACGAGGGCGGGGCGGCGCCCCCCGCTGTCGTTGCGGCCGCCGCCGCCGCCGCAACGACAGCCGCGCCCGCGCGCCGGACGAGCCGCCTCGCGGCGCCCGCATCACGCCTGTCGGCGGCGCATCACCGGGGAGGGGGCGGGTCGATCGTCGTGTCCGCCGATGACGCGACGCTCGAGGCGCTGCTCGGGTGAAGGGCGCCGAAATGTCGTCGGCGGCGTCCTTCTCCGCCTCGTCGTCGCTCGACGGCGGCGCGCGACAAGGACGGCGGCGGCGGCGGCGGGCCTAAAAAATGAAATGGCCGCCCTCTTGGCCCCCCTTTGGCAACGCACTGTTATCGCTCGCAACCCCATCCTCGCGCATCCTCCCTCCCTTGCATTTTCACAGGCAGAGAGCCGCAGCCGCAGCAAGGGGTTCATTCGCGCACAGCAGCACCACCACCCGTCTCTCCCTCTTTTCTTGCGCATCATCGCCCCGCCCGCTCCGCGTACGCGCCCCTCGCCGACCGGCGTGCCCGCCGTCTGATAGACATCCACCCCGGATCGGTGCGTGGGCCGGTCGCGCGGCTTACCCTGCGCATTATTTTTGGCGGGCGACGAAAGATTTCAAGGAGAGGAGCAAACAGAGCAGAAACAGAAATTTCGGGACGCAGACGCCACCTCTCTTCCTGTCCCCGTCGCCAGGCCCGCGCGCGACCACGTCCCTGTGCTCTCCGCCCAAGGGCGCCCGCCCCTCCTTGCCCAGCCCCTTCCACCGCCCGGCCGTGGCGCCGCGCGCCGACGCCGACGCGACATCGCCGCCAGCGCGCTGACCGACCGGCGTGCCTCGTCGCCGACGGGCCGCCGCCGCTCGATCGGCGCTCGACGCTCGGCCGAAAAAAACCCACTACTCCAAAGCAAACAAAAAAAGAGAGCACATGGGCGCCTCCCTCAGCCGCGAGGCCCGCGCCGTCCTCGGCGCCGCCCGCGCCGGCGACGCCGACGCCGTCGCCGCCACGTTCGCGGCGCGCCCGCGCCTCGCGGAGAGCGTGACCTTGTTCAAGCGCCTGTCCGCGCTGCACCTGGCCGCTGCCGCCGGGCACGCCGACGTCATCGCCGCCGTCACCGCGCCCTTGGTGGCGGGCGTGCGCGCCGAGGTGGCCGCGGGCGCCTACCCGGGCCCGGCCACGCGGCGCCTGCGCCGGGGGGTCAACTCGCGCGACCTGTTCCACCGCACGCCGCTGCTGCTGGCCGCGAAGCGGGGGCACCTGGACGCCGCCCGCGCGCTCGTCGAATCCGCCGCCAACGTGTTTGCGCAGGACCGCGACGCCAACACCTCGCTCCACTACGCCGCGCTGCGCGGGCACGGCGACGTGGTGTCCTACCTGCTGCAGCGCGCCGAGGCGCGCGGGGTGCTCGCGCGCCTGGTCAACCGCCGAAACGTCTCTGGCTTCACGGCCCTCCACTTCGCGGTGTGGGGCCGCCACCCGGGCGCGGCGCTGGCGCTGCTGCTGGCGGGCGCCGACCCGCACGCCGCCAACGACCGGGTGTTCGACGCGTGGCTGCCCGTGCCCATCGGGTGCACGCCGCTGCACCTGGCCGTCATGCGCCAGTCGATGGACCTCGTTTGGCTGCTGCTGGAGCACTACGCCTCGCAAGAGGTCGGCCGGCCCCCGGGCGCGCCGCCGCCGCTCGACCCGCGGCTCGCGACAAACCTGTACGGCCTCAACCCCGCGCAGATGGCCGCGCACGTGGGCTTCCGTTCCGCCGTGCGCGTGCTCCTGCCGCACGTGCCCGTGCAGGCGCTGTTCCAGTCGCGCGACGTCGAGGCGCTGCGCGTGCAGGGCGCGCGCAGCCTCAAGGCGCTGGCGGGCGCGGCGGTGGCGGCGCGCTTGGGCGGGCAGCTCGACGCGCTCCAGGCGCGGCTGCGCGCGTCGCTGGCGCGGGAGGAGGAGGAGGCGGCGGCGGCGGCCGCGATTGGCGTGCCGTCGCCTCTTTTGGCCGCGGACGGCGGCGCCGCTGCTGCCAGCACCAAGGCAACCGCCGCCCGGCGCGGCGGCGGCGGCGGCGGCGGAGGCGCCGTCTTTGGCGGCGACAGCGACGACGACGAGGACGACCGCGCCGGGCATGAGGGGAGGGTCGACGACCGGGGCTGGACCAGCCGCGAGGGCGGCAGCCGCCACGGCCGCTGCCCGCGCTGCGGCCGAGGCGCTGGCGGCGGCGCCGGCGGCGGCGCCGGCGCCCCTTCGCCGCGCCGCTCGCACCGCCGCTCGGCCAGCGCCGACGGCAGCTTCACGCAGCAGCAGCAGGGCGCCCTGGGCGCCGGCGCCGGCGGCAACTACGCGCCCCCCTGCGCCGACTGCCTCGCGGCCGAGGCGGCGGTCGCGGCGGCCGGCCAGCCGCTGTCGCGCCTCAGCAGCACCGCCCAGTCGCTCGCGCGCCTGAGCAGCACCACCGGCGGCGGCAGCATCGGCCGGCACCGCCGGCGGGCGCGCCTGAGCGAGCCCTCGTCCGGCGGCGATGGTGGCGGCGGTGGCAGCGGAGTCGGCGGCGGCGGCGGCGGCGGCGCCGGCGCCGACCCCTCGCGCGCCCTGGTGCGCTCGATGACCCCGCCCCCCTCGCTCATGCTCATGGCGCACCAGCGCACCACCCACGCCTCCGCCCGCCTGCGCCTCACGCGCCGCCGGCCCTCGGCCACGCTCGTCGTCGATGGCGGCGCGGCCGGCGCCGCCGCGGCCACGGGCGCGGCCGCCGCCGCCGCCACCCCCGGCTCCCTCTCTCCGGCGGCCGCGGCCGCGGCCGCGGCCGCCGGCGACGCGGCCAGCGCCGACGCCGCGGCCCCCGCCGTCAAGGAGGAGGAGGAGGACGACGACTGGGACAACGACAACACCTGCGGCCTGTGCCTCGACGCCCTCGCGCGCGTGGTCGTCCAGGGGTGCGAACACGCCGCGTGCGTCCCCTGCGCCAGGAGGCTAGGGGAGTGCCCCGGCGGCCGCGTGCCGCTGTGCCCCTTCTGCCGCGGCGCCATCGCCGGCTGGGCGCTGCGCGAGCCGGCGCCGGCGCCGCCCCTCTGCCCGGGACCCGCCCCTCCCGCGCCGGTCGCGGCCGCGCGCGCGCGGCCGCCGCCCGCGGACGCCTCGGGGGCGGTGGCGGCGGCGCTCGGGGAGCAGGGGCTCCTCGGGCTGGCGCCGCCCGCGCCGGCGCCGCCGGCCGCGCTCGGGCCGTTTGCCGCCGCCGCCGCCGTCGCCGTCTGAGGACGCGCGCGCCTGTTTTTGTTCCCGGCACAGGGCGTCCTTCTTTCTCTTCCTTTCCTTTCCTTTCCCCCCTTCCCCACCAGTCCCACGATTGCATCGCTGGCATCAGGGCGCGCAGTACACACGCGACGAGGAGCGCCCCGCGCCCTCAACCAAGCAGGCGTCCCCGCCCAATCGCGCAGGCGGCCGCGCGCGCCGGACGAGGACCAACCTCCCCCCCCCCCCCCCCCCCCCCCCCCCCCCCCCCCCCCCCGCCCCGCCCCCCCCCCCCCCCCCCCCCCCCCCCCCCCCCCGGCGCCGGCGCGGCCCGG